>Ga0209521_10001397_pt1 | contig 19721 bp, 15 predicted proteins | sample Rifsed19ft4_FD_184016 | JGI IMG/M metagenome (GOLD analysis project Ga0209521, IMG submission 184016) | Soil microbial communities from Rifle, Colorado, USA - sediment 19ft 4 (version 2) | ecosystem: Environmental > Terrestrial > Deep subsurface > Rock core/Sediment | place: Rifle, Colorado...
CACCGACAACTCTGATACTTTTCCTTCGCTGCTTCAGGTATCGGCCTATTCCTGTTATTGTTCCTCCCGTTCCCACGCCGCACACGAAGACATCCAGCTTGCCATTTGCCTGACGCCATATCTCGGGTCCCGTAGTCTTGAAGTGGACATCTGGGTTCGCCGGGTTTCGGTACTGGTTAGGCATGAAGGAATTAGGGGTATCTCTCGCTAGTCTCTCCGCTACTCGAATGTAGTTTTCCGGCGAGTCTGGTGGAACAGCGGTAGGAGTTATGACGACCTTTGCCCCGAAGGCTCTCAGCAGGTTTCTTTTCTCCTCGCTCATCTTATCAGGCATTACGAAAATCATCTTGTAACCTTTGACCGCCGCGACAATCGCCAGCCCCATTCCGGTATTTCCTGATGTCGGTTCGATAATCGTGGCTCCGGGCTTTAGGAGACCCTTTGCTTCTGCATCCTCGACCATAGAAATCCCAATGCGGTCCTTAACGCTCCCGCCAGGGTTCAGGTTCTCGAGCTTGGCCAGAAGGGTCGCTCTCAGACCGTGCGAGACCTTGTTGAGCCTTACCAATGGTGTTTTTCCGACAACGTCCAGGATAGTGTTTTTGACATCCATGGAAGGAACCCGGGTAATGCTCCTCTAGGTTCCGCTTATCAGAATTCGGACCCTTGCGCTATACCCTAGAATCGTGACCCGATCTTGTCGTACAGGACAAAATAGGCCACGGAGACGAACACGAAGGTCATGAATATTCCAAGCGCCAGCAGTCCATATGCCCGGCCTGGCTTGTAGGCGTACCGGGTGCTCATGAATATCGAGTAGAGACCTGTCAGTCCGAACCCGTAGAGCACCGCGGCCAGAACAGCCTCCTGAGGAGTCTGGTCGTTAATGTCTCCGGGGCAGACGAATGTCAGACCTGTCTGTCGCTCGACGAGTCCCTGGACGCAGCGTCCTGACCCAACGAGGACGAACAGTGCCCCTGCCAGCACAAAAATTGTGAACCCGAGTATGAGGAACGACGCGATAGGCAGGAGCGGCCGGCTGGACCCTGGCGCGAGCTTGACGAAGCTCATTCTGAAGGCGAGGTTGTTTAGCCTCCGTTTCAGCTTCCAGAGACTTTTCCTCAAGCCTGACATTGTGGGAACACTACCAGCCGTGTCGAGTTCTCGGGGCTGCAGAGGCGTGGTCGCCGATTATAAGCCCTGCTTTCCCATGGCTTCAAGGACTGTTTTAATACCCGTACGAGGAATCAGCACTCCGACTGCCGAGGATTTCACTTGTCACCACAGCGCATTCAGTGCTCCAAGTGCGGGGAAATCCTCTACACGGGACTAGAGCTGGAAACACCCAGCGAAATCATTCAGCGAAACGGAGGCTACTGCCCGAAATGCGGCAAGAAGCTAGGGTTTGAAACAGAGAACCTCAAGATCGCGCCGTCCGTGCCGGGACCCCCGTCCTAATCCACTTCTCATCGTGCTTTTCTACTCAGAACTCTATTCGTCCACTCTCTGATCGTGATGGGTAAGAAGACCCAAGTCTACGAATATCACAGAAAGCATGGCAACATTGTCGACTATGCAGGGTTCGACCTTCCAGTCTGGTTTGAAGGCATCCTCCCAGAATGTAGGGCTGTGAGAACACACGCCGGCATCTTCGACGTGTCGCATATGGGCAGGGTCATTGTCGACGGGCCGGACGCTGGGGCTTTCCTTGACCATCTGACCACCAACGACGTCTCAGCCCTAGCTGTTGGACGAGGCCAGTACTCGCTCCTCTGCAACCAGAACGGGGGAATAATCGACGACATCACCGTCTTCAGGCTAGGCGGTACAAAGTTTCTGGTGGTTTACAATGCAGGCAACAGGGGCAAGGACTGGGACTGGCTCCAGGCTCACCGGGCCCGGCGCAATGTGACCCTATCAGACGTGTCCGACAAAGTGGCCATGTTTGCAGTCCAAGGCCCGAGGGCCGGCGGCCTTCTCAGGGACGTGTCTGGAACAAGGCTGGAAGAGGTCGAAAAATACGGGACGGCCGATGTCACAGTCAACAATGTTAACTGCCTCATAACTCACAGCGGGTACACCGGCGAGGACGGATTTGAAATCTACGTCTGGAACACCAGCGTTCAAGACCCGGCCAAAGCCATGAGCGTATGGGAAACCCTCCTGGCAAAGGGACGAGAGTCGGGTCTGAGTCCTGCGGGACTGGGAGCAAGGGACGTGTTGCGGCTTGAGGCTGGCATGTGTCTTTACGGGAACGACATTGACGAGAACACCTTTCCCATAGAGGCCAGGCTCGGCTGGGTCATCTCGATGGAAAAGGACAGCTTCCCCGGGAAGGATTTGATTCTCAAGATGAAACAAGCCGGCCCAAGCCGGGTCAGAGTCGGTTTCAGGATCAGGAAGAAGGGCATACCCCGCCAGGGGCAGGACATCAGGTCCAACGAGGAAACCGTGGGCAAGGTGACGAGCGGGACTTTCTCTCCAACCCTGGACGTTGGGATAGGCATGGGCTTTGTCCGGCCTGCGTATTCACGGCCAGGTGAACGCGTAAGCATCAGGATTAGAGACCGGGATGTGGCCGCGGAAGTCGTCAGGCTCCCCTTTTACCAGCGGCGTTCACAAGATGGCCTTGTGGTGTTTGGCGAGGAGATGGGTTTGAAGGCCTTCCGGTCCAGACAGAGGCACTGAAGCCCCTCATAGGTCCCCTTTCCTAAATACTCTGCACGAATAGTGCCCTTCTGTTCTGCGAGATTATCCTCGTCCCAAGCAGGTGCTTTCAGGTAGCCGGGGACAGCCCCGTACTGCCTATAACATGCCGATAACCGGGGACGGGCGTGCGGACCTCCGGCCTGGTCCTTGATCAGGAAGCCGGGGGTTCTCAACTTTGTAGCCCTGGTTTCCGGTGGAGCTTCTGAAGCGACTACCCGGCCACAGAGTAGTCCCGTGCTCTCAGCCTGTCGCAGTCATGGCGTGAGGCGTGTTTTTCGCAAAAGTCTTTCATGCAGTGCGGGCAGTTCTCCACTGCAAAAATCTGGCAGTCGGAGCAGACTGCTCCCCAGACTAGTGCCAAATCGAGCCTTCCTTGTAAGGTCCCGGGCCTATTCGGGATGACTAAAAGAGCATTTGGACGTTTTTTACTCAAAAAGATAGTCTAAGGCTGCCCGGTGATGCCATGAACCAGACAATAACGCACTGTTCGGGGAATAAGACTAACAGTTCTACCGGCGGGGCTTCTCCTTCTTCCCCCTTACCAACGCGTCAAGGCTAACGCCGTTAACGGTGAATACCTTGTACCGCGTCCCCGGCAAATCGCCGTAAGCCTTACCCTCAGCGCCGCCGATGCCCTCAATCTGCACCTCATCATGCTCGTCAATAAAGTTCAGGGCGCCATCGCCAGGAAGGAAGGCGGTGACAACCTTTCCGTTTTTAATCAGCTGTGTCCTGACGCATTTCCGCACCGCGCTGTTGGGCTGGCGGCATTCCACGCCGACCTTCTCCAACACTATTCCCCTGCCTTGCGGTGCGCCCTGCAACGGGTCGGCCTTGTAGTCCAACCCCAGCATTCGACGCTTGAACGGCGGGTAAGCCCATCGAAAGTGTTTCCTTCGCTTTCCAAGCTTCCGGGCCGCGAAGAGTCCACGTGAGGCTTTTCCCAACTTTCCACCTATACGAGGAGCCAGAAGGGACACGGACACTCCCTATTAGGATTGACGACAAAGCCCACGCGGTAGGCCACATCGTAACCGAGCCTGAAGCCGGTGTCGACCGTCTTGAGCTTTCAGACTCTCATGCCCTCGGCCTCTGAAACGTTCCGCAGATGCGTCCCCCCATAAGCAATTGGCCGACAGCCCTCAATTGCAACCAACGATAGCCCCGACTTGGAGAACTTCTCCTACACATTCTTGAACCCCCTTCCAGCCGACAAAGCAGAAAATCGCGGGAAACAAGCCTGCACAGAAACCAGCCCCAAAAAGAGGGGAGTCTATCTGCGAAATTCTGCGACGCAAAAGAGGCCCTCAGGGACCTCGTGAAAACCCGGACAGTTTCACTCTAACGGAGGAAGCTACGCGACCACGACATGCCCAATGTCGAAATACCGCTTAACCAGCATCCGCGTCTTGTCAATCGTCCGCCCGTTCTTGCCAATAGCAATAGCCTTGTCGCGCCCATCAATCTCCACAACAACAATCTTCTTGTCCGGACGCTCAGTCACGCGAATCTCCTTAATCTTCGCCGGCGCAAGACTGTTCCGGATCAAGCCCTCAGGAGTATCAGCGTACTCCACCACCTCAATCTGCCGGCTCGTCATACTCCGCAGCATGTTGATGTTCTTCCCACCCTTCCCAATCGCCAGGCCCATATCACCCGGCTTGGCAACAAAAATAATCCTTCCCAGCTTCTCATCAATCACGCAGTCCTGAGTAGTCGCCCCGGTAATACTCTCGAAAAGAGCCATGTACTTCATCTCCTCACTAGTCAGCTTGATCTTAGGCTGGAGCATCACTTCATCTCAACCAGCTTCAAGACCTCCGAGTCCCCCGGCTCACGGACCACCATTGCCGAGACCGGAAAAGGCCTCTCGCAGAGAGCCCCAAGGTCTAGGCTCGAACCCTGAAACACGTAGACAGGAACCTCACCCTGGTCCGCCCGGTAGACAATCTCGTCACGCGTCTCCGTCGGACAGTTACTCGCAAGAATAACGAGCTTGGCCCTAGCCTGGCCAGCGCTGGAGATCGCGGTCTTGCTGCCGAACTCCACCTTACCAGTCTTGACCGCCATGCGGATCTGTTTATTCACGTCAACCATTCTACTTTGCCTTCCGGGACATACTCATCGAGACCTCGATGAGGCCTGTGCCCATTGGGATCTGCTGGCCTACAATAACATTCTCAGCCACGCCGCGCAGGGTGTCAACTGTTCCTTTGACAGCGGCGTCCACTATCGTGGGAATGGTAATCTCGAACGCTGCCTTCGCGAGAGTGCTAGCTTTTTCGCCGCTAACACCATGTCTCCCGACCTGGAGAACCTCGCCAGACGAGGTCATCATGTCAGCCACAAGCATCACATGCCGGATATCCACATCGAGGCCCTGTTCCTCCAGTACTCCTAGAGCTTCCCGGACGATGACGTTTCGGGCAGCCTCTATGCCCAGAACCAAGGCGGTCTCGTTGATATTGTTGCTGACCGTCCGAGTAGTATCAACCCCCGGCACTTCCAATGCCAACGCTAGACTCGACCCTTCCGTCCGGACAATCCACTCCCCCTTTTCCTCCAGAACCAGCGCCCTCTTAACAGCGGGAATACCCTTGACATGGTGAACTGGAAGCTTACTCGACAAGCGTCGGAATTGAGGAATCTCAAGATCATTAGACTTTATGTCCACATGGTAGCCTTCAACCTTGACCTCACAGCCGGAGATCTTCAGCGCGTCACGTACATCTTGTACTGTAACTTCCCTCTCACGCATCGCCTGCGGGTTAAGGGTGGCCTCAATCTTCATCCTAGTAATGTCCGACTCTAAGGTTGTAGCAATGTCGCCTAGGGTTGTATGGGTAAGGAGGGTGGCAACCTCCTGAGCCTTCTCTTTACTGGTCCTGTGCTTCGAGTCGAGGTACACCGTCATGTTAGGTGTTGATGGGAGCTTCCTAGCGTCCACGATTTCAATTAGGCGGGGAAGTCCCAGTGTGACGTTTTGCTCTCTGACTCCGGCAAAGTGAAAGGTTCGCAAGGTCATCTGGGTCCCTGGTTCCCCGATTGACTGGGCCGATACTATGCCTGCCGCTTCCCCGGGCTCCACCAGGGCACGCTTGTAGTTTTCAACAGTCTCATCGACAGCATCGTCAACAGCAGCCTTCGGCAGCTTCGCACTGGTTAACGTCAACCGCAGCCTGTTCAGAATCAGCGGAGACAGTACATGTGTCGCCTTCTCGACAGCCTCCTCAACATGCTCTTTGGACGCAGGGACCCCTTTCTTCATGGTCAGACGTACTCTTTCCACGAGACGGTCAATGTTCACCGCCTTACCGTGGTCACTCTTCGCGGTATCGACACCGTCCTCGCCATAGCGTATCTGAATGATGTTACCCCTAGAATCACGTACTGTAGCATCGTATTCGACTCGGAGATGCTCTAGCGCGTTAATTAGCCGACGCTGCATGTAGCCGCTCTGCTGCGTTCTCACAGCAGTGTCTACGAGCCCTTCCCGTCCGCCCATCGCGTGGAAGAAGAACTCGATGGGGTCGAGCCCGTCTCTGTAGCAGTTGTACACGAAACCTCTAGCCGCGGCTCCCGCGTCGCCGTGTCTGAAGAATGACAGCGCCCGTCCACGGTACCCTCGAAGAATCCGTTTCCCACGAATCGACTGTTGGCCGACGCTGGCTGTCATCTGCCCCATGTTCAGCGTGGACCCTCTCGCGCCGGCCCGGCTCATGATTACGCCGCTGTTATCCATCTGGAAGAACTGGTCAGAGTAATCGCCCGCCACATCCCTCGCGCGGGAGAGCTCGTTCATGATATAGATCTCCAGCGACTCCTCAAGCGACTGGCCTGGAAGACGTTCCATTGTCTCCTTCCTGTAGCTCTCAATATACTCGTTTACCTTCTCCTCCGCCTTGGAGATCGCCTTCGAAATCTTGTCCCTTGTCGTGTCAGGTATCTGAAGCTCGTCCATGGCGTAGGTGAAGCCTCTCATCACCATGAAACGATCGAGGAGTCTAGTTACCGCGTTGAGAAACCGTCTGGCTTCTTCGGAGCCATAGTCCTTAACTATCCGGTGGAAGAGGCTTTCGGACTTTTCTGCGCCGATGGATGCCTTGTCGATGACTCCCCTCTCAAGTATTCCGTCCTTTATCACGATGAACGCGTCATAGGCACAGTCGTGCATTACTCCCCTGTCGCAGTCTTCGCATTTGTAGTAGCTTGAGAGGTTCGACTTCGAGACGAAGTTGAAGCCTTCAGGCATCACTACGCTGAAGATCTGTTTGCCCGTCCACCTTTCCTCTGGCTTGGCTACCGTCGGCTCGGGCAACGGTCCCTCGTATCCGGCGGCTGACAAGAGCTTCGACACATCGTGACGGTTTAGAAGGGTGGACTTCTGAGTGAGAAGGAAGGCTGCCGTGAGAGAGTCCCTTATCGCCCCTATGATGGGGCCTCCGTATCGTGGCGAGAGAATTTGGTCCTGTACCTGCATTAGCAACCGCGCTTCTGTCCTCGCCTCCTCCCCCTGTGGAACGTGAAGGTTCATTTCGTCCCCGTCAAAATCAGCGTTGTAAGGGGGGCAGACAGTAGGGTTTAGCCTGAAGGTCTTGTAGGGAAGGACCTTTACCCGGTGTGCCATTATCGACATGCGGTGGAGACTTGGCTGGCGGTTGAACAATACAGTGTCTCCGTCCCTTAGGTGTCTCTCCACGACGAACCCGGGCTGGATTGCCTCGGCAACAACCTTGCGGTCGGTCACGAATTCGAGACGGACTCTTCTGCCATCGGGCCTAACGATGTAGAGAGCTCCCGGGTAGTTGTCGGGTCCATTGTCTATGAGTCTCTTCATCTCCTCCAAGTTATGGGCGGTCACTTTCTCGGGGATGGTCAAACGGCTTGCTACGTCTAGCGGGACGCCGACTTCGTTAATGTCTAGGTTAGGGTCAGGGGAGACAACCGTCCTGGCCGAAAAGTCAACTCTTTTGCCGGAGAGGTTTCCTCTGAACCTTCCTTCTTTGCCCTTCAAGCGCTGGCAGAGGGTCTTCAATGCCCTTCCGGACCGGTGTCGGGCAGGGGGGAGCCCTGAGACTTCGTTGTCGAAGTAGGTGGTTACGTGGTACTGCAGGAGCTCGTGTAGTTCCTGTATGATGTTGATTGGGACGCCCGATTCCAGGGCCTCTCGAAGTTTTTGATTGATTCGTATGATGTCGACGAGCTTGTGGGTCAGGTCGTCTTCTGACCTAATTCCGGATTCTAGCGTGATTGATGGCCTGACTGAAACAGGGGGGACTGGCATGACCTGGAGTACAGCCCATTCTGGCCTGGCGGCCTTGGGGTCCATGCCGAGAAGTATGAGGTCATCGTCAGGAATTCTTTCCAACCTCTCTCTTGCAGTGCTGGGCGTGAGGCGTACGGCCCCTCCTTCTGTCACGATTTCGTGGAAGGTGGTAGGTTTCCCGTGTTCAATCGGAAACTGCTTCTGCCCGCAGTGAGGACACTGCTGCGCCTTCTTCGAGTCCTTTATGACCTCGTCTAGAAACGCGTCGGGAATAGTATTGAGACGCTGCTTGAGCTCGCTGTGTCTCGCCCTGAATTTCTCAATCTTTTCTTCGCTAAGTAGTATTCTCCCACAGTTCCGACACGTGATGGAGAGCAAACGGTGAATGAGCTTGGCGAAACTGACGTGTATCGCGGGCTCTGAGAGCTCAATGTGGCCAAAATGGCCTGGACACGCGGACGCGGTGTTTCCGCAGGTCTTGCACTTTTGGCGAGGCTCAAGGGTGCCTAACCGTCCATCCATCAGTCCAGATACTATTGGAACCCCATCCTCATCATAGGTGTCACCGGCCTGTACTTCCACGGCAGAGAGCTTGCGCAGTTCTGTCGGGCTAAGGAGGCTGAAGCGTATGCTCTGAATTACTTTGTGAGCCTCTTCCATTGCAGCGAGCGACATGTCTAGGCTCTCTCCTCCAGGTTCAGCCTTGGCGCTATGCCCAGCGCGGAGAGTTCTTGTACGAGAAGTTTGAACGCGTAAGAAATTGCTACGGGAGATATGGAGGCTTTTTCAGCGCAAAGCCGGCAGATGTACTTGTTCTGTTTGATGTCATGGTAGGCTATTGTTCCGCAGTTCTCGCAAACGAAAGCTACGTACCTGTCAGATTCTTCGAGAAGCCTGTCACGCAGAAGTGCCGAGGCTCCGTGCCCTATGAGGCAGTCTCGCTCCATTTCTCCGAACCGCAGCCCCCCTCCTCGGGCCCGGCCTTCTGTGGGCTGTCGTGTGAGCATCTGCACTTGCCCCCGTGCACGGGCGTGCATCTTGTCCGATACCATATGGTGGAGTTTCTGGTAGTAGACTACCCCGATAAACAGGTCTGCGGCCAGTTTTTCACCTGTTATCCCGTTATAGAGCGTTTCCCGGCCGCTCTTCTGGAATCCCAGCTTGGCCAATAATTCTCCTATAGAATCGGGCCCGATATTCTCGAAAGCCGTCCCGTCAATAATCTCTCCCATCTGAGAAGCGGTCTTGCCGCCGAGTGTCTCGACGAACTGTCCGATGGTCATTCGTGAGGGTATGGCATGAGGGTTGATGATGACATCTGGAACGACACCGTCAACGGTGAAGGGCATGTCTTCCTGGGGGACGAGTAGCCCGATGACCCCTTTCTGGCCGTGTCGAGATGCGAACTTGTCCCCTAGCTCTGGGATTCGCAAGTCTCGCACCTTTACCTTTACAAGTTTGCTGCCTTCGATGGACTCTGTAACGAAAACCTGGTCGATAATTCCCTGTTCGGACGGCCGCATGGTAACGGAAGAATCTCTTTTGGTTGGGCCTTTGACTTCGAACTCGCGATATTCCTCCAGAAACCTTGGAGGGCTGGTTCTACCGACCAGGACTGTGTTTCCTGCTACTTCAGCTTCAGGAGAGATTATTCCGTCTTCCTCAATCAGCCGGTAGTACCTGTCTCCCCTGTAGCCTCTGATTCCGGCTTCAGGAATCTCGAACTTGTCTCGGAGACCTCCTAGGTACTGGCGGCTTTCTGCCTCGTATATGCGGTAGAATGTGGACCGAAAGAGCCCTCTGTCCACTGAGGACCTGTTGACTATGATGGCGTCTTCCATATTGTAGCCTTGGAAGGAGAGTATGGCGACGACGACATTCTGTCCGGAAGGGCGTTCCAGATAGTTGAAGACCTCCATGGGCTTGGTCTGGACGATAGGTGTTTGCGGATAGTGGAGGAGGTGTGACCGTGAATCTACCCTGTTGAAGAGGTTTGTGGAGAACACTCCCAGGGCCTGTTTGGCCATGGCTGATTCGTAAGCGTTTCTGGGAGACTGGTTGTGTTCGGGGAAGGGTATGAGACTTGCTGCAATTCCAAGCATAGTGTATGGCGCAATCTCTAGATGGGTGTGGTCTCTGCGGAGTTCGTGCTCGTACATAGCCACGAGGCTGTTCTCTTCTTCGTCAGCGTCAAGCAGCTCGACAACGCCGGTGCGGATGAGGTCCTGCCAGGTTATTCTTCCTTCTTCAAGCTGAACCAAGTGCTGTTCCGAAAGGAGTTGCCTACCATTGTCGACGAGTATGAGCGGGCGACGTACGCGTCCTGCATCGCAGTTGATGTGTAGTTCGCTTCGTCCGCCTTCTGAGTCAGGTATGATGTAGGCGATGTTGACTTCTGGGCTTATCTTGCCCTGTCGTCTGTACTGTCTAAGCTCGTCAGCGAGGGCTGCAGGGTCTTTAGCGTAGCCCGCGATCAGCCCGTCAACAAGGACTTTTCCACCTGCGGTCTTGAGTTTCTTGTCAGCGTCTTCTACGGGTATGACACTCATTCGGTGCAGTTTGTCCACCATTTCTCGCGGGTCTATCCCTACGGATATGTTGCTGGAGAGTGCAAGGTTCTTTACAAGTCCGCAGTTTGAGCCCTCAGGTGTCTCGTCTGGGCAGAGCCTTCCGTAATGTGTGGGGTGTAGGTCCCGGGCCTCTAGGTTGGGCTGGCTTCGGCTAAGGGGTGATTGCAGGCGGCGGAGGTGGCTGAGGGTGCTGATGAAGTTGGTCCGGTCTAGTAGTTGTGTCACTCCGATGCGCCCCCTGACCCAATTTCCCGTAGCTATGGCGTGCTGCACGCGTTCTGTGATTATTCCGGGGCGGATGGCGTTCGCGATGGAAAATTCGATGTGTCGTCTGATGGTTATTCGTTCGAGCTGGTATTTCAGGTCCCTGGTTAGGTTTCGGAAGGTGATTCTGAAAAGCTCGGCGAGCAGTGAACCTGCCAGCTTCAATCTCTTGTTCGCATAGTGGTCTTTGTCGTCAGGTTTCCTCCGGCCGAGCTTCTCTTCGACAACGCGGATGGCTATCTCAGATAGGAAGAGCGCTTTCTGGTTTCTGTCACCGGGTACTCGTCCTAGGTGCGGTAGGAAGTTTCGGTCTAGGACTGACTCCGCTTTCTTCAGCCTGTACTCGTCCATCTGGCCAGGCGCCAGACGGTTTCCAAGGTAGAGGAGAGCGTCGCGAGTCGTTGTTGCTTCGAGGGATTTCTCGTAGGAGGTTTCCAGCTCGTCTTGTATGTCAGGGTCTGGGCTAACGAGTTCCGCGACCCTGGCGTCTGATTCTATGCCTAGGGCGCGCATGAGGATTACGAAGGGTAGGTCGCTTGGAATACCCGGCATTGTTACATAGATTGCGCCGTCGCTCTTCAGGGCGCATTCAATTCGGGCTCGGAACCCGACCGTTGTGGAGAAGATTTTAGCCTTGTAGGTTGGGTTGACACCTGTGTGCTCTATATCTACTAGTATGCGGTTTGCGGCTAGGTCTTCTAGCGCGACTATCACTCTTTCGGAACCGTTTACTATGAAGTATCCTCCGGGGTCTAGGGGGTCTTCGCCGACCGCTACCAGGTCGTCGTGGTCAAGCTTCGATAAGAGGCAGAGGCGGGATTTTAGCATGACTGGGAGGTCACCGACGTAAACCATTTCGGGCTGGCCTTCCCGTTCGCCGATGACTGGTATCATTTCCATGTGTAGCGGGGCCGCGTAGGTCAAGTTTCGGATGCGTGCTTCTGCAGGGTAGATGGAGCGTTCTGTCCCGTCTACTTCTATGACGCGGGGTGTTCCAATTTCGACCTTGCCGAGGCGTATGCGCAGGGGGTAGTCTCCGATCTCGATGGGTAGTTCTCCGACCTCGTAGACGATCGCCTGTAGTCCTCGTTCGACAAAGTCGTCGTAGGAGTCTATGTGCTGGTGGACGAGGCCGCTGTCGCGGATGAATTCTTTTGAAAGGTTCCAGAGCTGGGTTTGTGTTAATGGCATTTTACCAAATCCATAGTCTTGTTTTCAGAATTCTTCTACTACGTACCTGTAAAAGTCGGATTCGCCTGCTGTGGAGCTGCGGCGGATGACGCGTATGATGTCGCCGACCTTTGCTCCTACGGCGCGTGCTGATGGGTCGCTGGACTTGATGTAGGGTAGCTGGAAGGGTTTGATATGGTATCGTTCTAGGACTTCTCTTGCCTCGTTAGGCTTGAGCAGGATGTGTTTGGGAACGAGTTCGTGCTGGAAAACGTCGTAAGAGGGTTCCTTCTCCTTGTCCTGCTTCTTTACCAAATACTTGATGCTACCTCGGGCGGGAGACGGGCTGGGGTCCGACCTACCGGGTGAAGCACGCCCCAGCCGGAAACCCGTTAATAAACCTAATCGCAAAAGTGGCTTGCAGGTTGAAAACTGTTTCGGCGTCGAAGCCTGTGACGAAGCATCGTCAGATTGTCAACAGACTCAACGATCTGACAGGCAGGGACTGGGTGAAGTTTACAAAGTCATGGTTTGTTCATAGCCCACCGCGCCGTGACAGGGCGAAGCTTGTTCATCCTGCTGGTTTTCCTGAAACCCTTGTTCAAGGGTTTGTCGAGTTTTTCACCAAGCGAGGAATGTGGGTCTTGGACCCGTTTCTGGGCACAGGCAGTACGCTTCTAGCAGCGATGATTGCGGGACGTAACGGGGTGGGTGTGGAGGTTAACCCGAAGTACGCTGGTATTGCCAGAGCGAGGCTGAGAGTGGCCGGGGGAGAGGGCTCGACCAGGCAGATTGTCGTGGAAGGTGATTCTCAGCGATTGGTGGAGTTGTTGGAAGGTTTTCCCCTGTTTGATTTCTGTATTACTTCTCCTCCTTACTGGAACCAGCTGGTCCGGGCGAGTATGAGGCAGCGGGCGCGTCTGGAGAAGGGGTGGGACACGGTGTACAGTACTGACGTGCGGGATATTGGGAATATTTCTGACTACCACAGGTTTGTGGAGGCGCAGAAGTTGATTTTTGACCAAGTCTACCGCGTTGTTAGGCCTGGCGGGTATCTTGTGGTTGTGACGAACAATGTTTTTGCGGACGGGAGGTTGTGGCCGCTCGCGTTTGATACGCTGGTCTCCTTGTCGGACTTGTGGGTTCCGAAGGATGAGCGTATCTGGCTGCTTGACGATAAGCGTTTGCTGCCGCTGGGTGTGTATAATGCGTGGGTGGGTAACCGCTGTCACCATTACTGCCTGGTCTTCAGGAAGGAGTAGTCTAGCTTCGTTTCGGTGTGAAACTGTTCAGCTGTCAGGTTTCTCGGAATCCTGTCTCTTGCGTCGCGGGAATTGGTTGACATACCCCCCTCGATTTTTCTGGGTCCGGTTTCTGTCCGGCAGTGTTTTTGGGCGAGTTTCTGGGTTTTGGGCTTAGAGCGGGCTTGTTGACATTTTCGTGACATGGGTGGACTGGTATAGACATGGTGGGGGTTTCAGCGTGGTTTGGGGAAGTTCGGAATCAGAGTCTTCGGATTCCGAAATTGGGCTGACTTCGGGCTTCTTTTGCCATGAAAGGTAGAATGTCTTCGTGTCCGAGAATTGAGGGTCGGCTGGACTGTCGGTTTTGTAATTAGGGTCTTAGAAGCTTTCATGGCCTAGATGGGTGAAACTGTTCCAGGGGTCTTACTGTAGCCTTAGGAGGACTGTGGCTACTGCCCAGGCGATGAGGCCGCATACAGGGAAAGTGAGTATCCACGCCCGTATGATGTCTCGGCTTACGCCCCAGCGCACCGCGGACAGCCGGCGGGTCGCGCCCACCCCCATTATGGAAGTGTTGATGGTGTGAGTGGTACTCAGGGGTATCCCAAGCCTGGAAGCTAGCTCGATTGTTGTTGCGGCGGCTGTTTCCGCCGCGAACCCGTTGACGGGCCTGAGGTGTGTGAGGCGAAGACCCATCGTCTTGACGATTCTCCAACCCCCAACGCTCGTTCCAATACCCATCGTAACGCTGCTCAGCAGGATTACCCAGAACGGTACTTCGAAAACCTGGAGCACGCCTCCAAGGAGGAGTACGAGGGCGAAGGTTCCCATGAACTTCTGGCCGTCGTTGGAGCCGTGGCTGAAGGCCATGAACCCTGCAGACACTATTTGGAGCTTACCGAAGATTCGGCGTATGGTGGAAGGCGGTGTCTTGGCCCCGAGACGGTAGATGAGCCCCATCAGAAGAAGACCCCCGAAAAAGCCTAGAAAGGTCGAAAATCCAAGGCCAATGAGCACCTTCTGCCAGCCCGCCCAGAGAACCGCCTGCGGGCCTGCTGTGGCAAGTCCGGCACCCGTAAGCCCGGCGACGAGCGCGTGGGACTCGCTTGTCGGCAGCCCATAGTACCAGGCCAGAGTGCTCCAAAAGACGATTGCCACCATCGCGGCGGCTACAGTGTAGACGTTGATGAACTCGGGTCGTACAATGTCTTTGCCGATCGTGGCTGCGACTGCTGTCCCAGACATTGCGCCCAAAGCGTTGAGGGAGGCAGCGACTATGACCGCTTGCAGTGGCGTGAGGACCCTTGTAGAAACTACCGTGGCGATTGCGTTGGGAGCATCAGTCCAACCGTTGACAAACTCCGCAGCCAGTACTAGCCCTAGTACAACCAGCACTGCAAGGGAGAGCTCCGCCAAGGCTAGGAGTACTCTAGGACGATGTCCCGGATTACCTGCACAACGTCTTCACACTTGTCCGTGATTGTCTCCATAAGCTCGTAGACTTCCTTCAACTTCATTATCATAATCGGGTCCATGGTTTTGAAGAGGTAAGCCACGGAGTCGTTTAGGATCACGTCAGCCTCGTTTTCCAGCCTGTCAACCTCGTTGCACCGGACCTCTATCTCGGGGGCTTTGATTTTCTTGATGCTCGCGAAGGCGAAGTCTATCTCTTCCACGCACTTTACAACAATGTCGGTGAGCTTGCGCATGGGTTCTGTGGGAGCATCTATCTCGTAGAGATAGAGACGGTTGGCAACTGCATAGATGTAGTCGAGAACATCATCGTAGAGGGAGGCAAGCTTGCTAATGTCTTCCCTGTCTATTGGTGTGACGAACGTCTTTGCCAAGTGGTCGTAAATGCTGTGAACGATCTCGTCGCCGTGATGTTCAATGTCCTTTATGCGTCCACGCTTGTCTCCTATATGATCATACCCTAGGACAAGGTCCCGTAGGGCCTGCGCACCAGCCAACACGTTCTTGGACTCCTGTTCCAAGAGCTGAAAGAAGAGTTTCTCCTGAGGAATGAGAATGCCTCTGAGCCCCAAGCCTGATTCCTTTTCGTCTCACAAACCCGGAAAGGTGAATAAGTAGATACTCGACTTAGTATATAGTTGGGCTATGTATATCCATAGTTCACAATAGAACGTGGGGGTTAGGAGAGTTGGAATTCAGGAAGTTACAGATGACTGGGGGCGCGAGCTACACCGTTTCGCTCCCGAAAGAGTGGGTGAAGGAGCAGGGCCTGAAGGTTGGCGATGTGGTCGCGATCGTTCCAGGGTCCGACTCTTCACTGACCATTTCCGCAAAGGACAGGATTCCCTCCAGCCAGGGCAGTTCTGAGGTGGCACTGACTCCGCCGAAGGAGCAGGATAGGGAAGAGACTCTGAGGAACTTCGTTGCTCATTATCTTGCAGGATACGACGTCATCAAGATCGTCTTTCCCCCTTCAGCCCGGCCCGAGGTGAGAACGTATCTGAAGGAAGCTGCCAGACGGATGTTTGTCGGTGCAGAAGTAATAGAGGAGTCTAAGACCGAGCTAATCATTCAATGCCTTTCAAGCTATGGAGACCTGCCGGCGCCTAAGGTCATCTCTCGAATGAGCCTCATTGCAAAGCTGATGCTTCGAGACGCGGTAGAATCGCTGCGGAGGAGGGACACTGCCCTTTCCGAAGAAGTCATCAAGCGAGACGATGAAATTGACAGATTCTACCTATTCATGATTCGCCAACTCACGATGGCGGTTCTCAACAGAAGCCTGATTCGTGAAATTGGGCTCGGGGATCCGCGAGACTGCCTTGTCTATCGGATTGTTTCTAAGAGCCTGGAGAGGATTGCTGACCATGCCACCACCATCGCAAGGATGTCGATGACCATTGAGAGTGCGATACCTAAAGGTCTGAGTGATGACCTCGACAGAGTAACTGAGCTTACGAGTTCTGTCCTGGAAACCGCTCTCACGGCACTGTCTAAGGGAGATGCTATGATGGCTAACAGGTCTGTGGATTCTGCGAAGAGGCTGTTGCAAGACGCTGAGAAGGTGACTGGGAAGCTTTTCGAGGTTCGGCTTGGCCAGAAGACAATAGTTGCCCTTCGTCTGGCGCTTGAGAGCCTAAAGCGAATTTCCGAATATTCTGAGGATATTGCGGAGATGGCGATTAACCTGACGGCTCGGAGGCAGAACCTGTACCCGGCTCTGTAGGGGCTTCCTGTTTTGTAGCTTGCACCCTGGGTTTCCTGTTCAATCGCACCATAAGGGTTTCAAGCCTTGCGGAGAGCGGATGGCTGGTGAAGGCTTTACGCAACATTAGTGGGCTAAGAAGCGTTGTCGCAAGCACTACTGTGACCAGCGCAGTGTAGACATCGCTGCGGAAGACCCCAAGGCTGGCACCCAGACCCGCGATGACAAGCCCCACCTCCCCGCGAGAGGCCATGCCAACGCCTACGCGGAGGCCCTTGTCAGGGTCCTTGAGGAACAGCGCGGCTGGGATTCCGCAGCCGATTATCTTACTGACTACCGCTACCAGCAGGACAGTCAACACGAGGAAGTAGCTTACTTCAAGGAACGCTCGCGGGTCTATCTGGGCGCCGATGACCGCGAAGAATAGGGTCCCGAATATGTAGAGGAGCTTCTCAGTGTAGTCTTTCACTTTCTCGATGGCCTTTGAGTTAGCTACCGCCATGCCTGCGGAGAACGCACCGACGAATGGCGACAGCCCGAGTGAATAGGCCACTGCTGCCACTCCGAAGCAGGAGGCTGTGGACGCTGCTTCAACGGTCCCCTCTGTCTGCCACCTACTCGTTGCGTCCATGGCCCGAGGAAGAAGATAGACTGAGGCTGCCAGTAGGCCCAGCCAGAGTCCGAAGAGTATTCCTATTGTCCTTAGAATCAGGAGAACGTCTGGGGCTTGGCCTTGGAGGAATACGGAAGTGACAACTGCTAGGACGGCGAGGCCTAGGACGTCATCAATGACGGCAGCGTTGACTAGCAACCTTGCCTCTACGGAATTGAGCTGGCGAAGCTCTTCTAGGGTTCGAACAGTCACAGCGATGCTTGTTGCGGTTAGAGTGGCCCCTATGAGGATGGCGACTGTTGGCGAGAACCCGAGATAGATCGACACCACGTATCCCAGCGTCAAGGGAATCACGACCCCCAGAGAAGCCACGACCAGGGCGGGGAAGCCTGAGGCCTTGAAGTCGGCTAGGGTAAACTTCAGACCAGCAGCGAACAATACGATTATGCCTCCTATCTGGGCAAACGCAAGCAACAAATCGCTGAACTCGACCAAAGACCCGCCGAAGACTTGGATCGCCCCTCCTAGGGTTAGGGGGCCAAAAATCATCCCGGCCATCACCTCGCCGGCCACTCCCGGATACTTGAACCGGGAAAGAACGCCACCAAGGACTTTGGCCACGAAAACCAGGAGGCTGAGTCCGACAACCTGCCGGAGAATTTCCAGCTCGGTGGCCATGGCCAAAATTAGATTTCTTGAAGTGCTTGTATTAAGCTCACAGTGACCTGGGGGTGGACCCAGAAGTTTTTCTTGGCCGTTATCCTTCGGTTTTCAATAGTTATTTAGAGGGAGGGAACCGACTCTGATCCCCGACCGCCGGGATCGCCTAGCCAGGTATGGCGTCGGCTTGCTAAGCCTGTAATGGGTTGTGGAGAGCCGATGGGCCTTCGGCCCACGTGGGTTCAAATCCCACTCCCGGCGCCACGAAAAATCGCGACCTATCTTTGTCTCGACTAAGTCCGAGCTGCTTGGAAACTGAATACTGTGGCTTCGCTGGTATAACGCGTTCTACTGGGGGCATCAAGCTTAATGCGTAGATGTGACTGACCCCGACTTGGCCTGTTTCCTTGACTAGAAAGGGTCCTGGGGCTCTTCTTTGGCGTCAATAATTTCAGAACCGGTGTTTTGGGTCGTTGTCACTTTTGGGACCCCTCTCATAATCGCTCTCTATCCCCTCTTGAAATTCCGGACGAGTGAGAAGACGTTGCACCTGATGCTGGGCTTTAGCACAGGTGTGCTTGGAGGAGTGACGTTTGTGGACATTATTCCTGAGGCTTTTGAACTGGCCAGGGACTTGTCGCTTCCTCTCGCCTACGTTTCCTACGGCATAGCGGCTGGGTTTTTCCTGCTTCTCATACTGGAGCGGACCCAGCTAGCTAGGGAAGGGGCCCACCACGGCGGCCATTTTCACATACACGAGGACACCGCCCTGGACCCGCGTCACGGCCCCATCGGTCTGAGTGCACTCTCGGCCCATGGTTTTGTAGATGGCCTAGTAATTCCGATTAGCTTTACTGCTGGTGTCGAGGTTGGCATCATCGTTACCTTAGCAATAGTCTTACACCAAGTGCCTGACTCTTTCGCAGCCCTTTCACTTGCACTGGGGACAACGCAGACGAAAAGACGGGCCTTCACCTACATACTGGTAACTGCGCTAGACACGCCCATAGGAATTGGATTGGGAATCCTCCTAGCTGGCATCGGAGGCTTCATTGTACCGCTTGGGCTTGGAATATCGGCTGGAACGTTCATCTTCTTTTCAGCAAGCGACCTAGTGCCAGAGCTACAGCACAGGGCTAGGAGCCCACTGGTCGTAGTGTCCATGGTCCTCGGGTTTCTGCTAGTGGCACTACTCTCCGCGTCGCTTCCACAAGTGTAGCCTATGTTGGACTAGGCTGTTCCAATCGACTAAGAGTCGTCGAATCAGGGATTGCGAAAGTTTCATGGGGTGTATTCTTGGGCGGGGTGAAGCCGACTGTGCAGCCCGAACACCTACGCAATAGTGTGTATCTGGGTGAATACTGTTCCAAAGAGAATTGCCGAGATGCCTAGGCTCATCTCCAGTATTGTGAGGTAGTAGATTCTCTTGGCTAGGACCCAGGTCTTCTTATCGGAGAGTCCAACCTGTCCAGATGCAAGCGGTTGGCTGCTTCCTACTGCACGCTCCAGGTTCCTGATAAGATAGGTTCTGTTAAACAGCCCTATGGCAATCATTCCGGAGGCGAGCGAGACTTTTGCGAACAGGACCAGCCCGAAATCTGACTCGAATAAGGTGGGTGGTGTTGTCAGGCCGTGGTCGAAGGCTCTGATAACGCCTGTCAAGATTAGCAGCCCTACGGCGAATGCTACCACAAGATCGGCCTGGCGGTAGGTACGTGCAAAGTTGGAAAGCCCTGTTCGTTCCCTGGGTGAGCTTCGGTATGTGTTCACCACGTGAAGCATTGTTCCCAGCCATAGGACAACCGCAAAAATGTGCCCCCATCTCTTGTAGGACTTGGGAATGGATGAAAGTAAGACGTTGAAAAAGGCCGTAAGGAGACCTGAGGTCTGGGCCTGACTGATGTCTGCAAGGAATGTCGCGCTGGCGTCGAAAGTGCCAAGGTTTGTGGTCAGCCCGATCTCAAATAAAAGGATCCAATTACCGGGCTGGTCGAAGGTGAAGGTAGTGCTGTTTGAGGTCGGATGCTGGATGAGCCTTGGCCCGTCG
>Ga0209521_10001402_pt1 | contig 19682 bp, 17 predicted proteins | sample Rifsed19ft4_FD_184016 | JGI IMG/M metagenome (GOLD analysis project Ga0209521, IMG submission 184016) | Soil microbial communities from Rifle, Colorado, USA - sediment 19ft 4 (version 2) | ecosystem: Environmental > Terrestrial > Deep subsurface > Rock core/Sediment | place: Rifle, Colorado...
ACGTCTTTGAGGCTCACCAGCCGGGGCCGGAGATTCCGCTGGAGGAAATGGAACTTGTCCACGAAGTCCTGGTAGAGCTGGGCCTGGAGGAAGGTCAGGGCCGGCTCGGCCATCTCGGGCTCGACGCGGCGGAGCCGGTCCAGGAGGCCCACGATCTGGGCGTGGAGGCCCTCGATATCCTTCCGCGAATCGCTCTGGCCCGCCTCGGAGAGCGCCACGTCGAAGCGCCGCTTCAGCGTCTCCAGGGCCGCCGTCAGGCGCTCGAGATCCACGGGCTGGGCCATCCCGACCCGCACCGGGGCCACCAGCGGCGCGAAGTCCCGGATGATCTTGACCTTCTCCGGCTGGGAATCGGGGATGAGCATCAGCACGCTGTCCACTTCGGAGACCGAGGGCAGCCGGTCGAAGGCGTCGTGCTTCCGCCGGAGCTCCTCCAGACTGCTCGCGGTGGACAGCCCGGCGAACCCCGAGCGCCCCGCCTTGGCCAGAATCTTTTTCTCCCAGATGACCGACTCGGTGCCCTTCGCCTGGAGGTTCAGGAGGTTGTAGTCGAAGCCGACCGTGCTGACCGACCAGAGGGAGAGGGCGGTGAAGAGGCCCGCCGTCACGAGCACGCTCTTCGGGTAATGGCTGAGCCGCTCCAGCAGCGGCACCCGGATCTGCTCCAGCTCCAGCGCCCGGGGAGTGGTTCCCCTGGGCCGGCTGGCGTGGCGGCGGTCCACGAGCATCAGGAGGGCGGGAAAGAACGTCATCATGGCGAGCCAGGCCAGCATGATGCTGGTGCCGGCGATGAAGCCGAGCTCTTTGATGCCGCGGAAGTCGGTCAGCGCCAGGACGTAGAAGGCCCCGGCGGCCGTCAGCGCTCCCAGGAGCATCCCCGGGCCGGTCCTTGCCGCGGTGAGCTCCAGGGCCTCCTTGAGGTTTCGCCCGAGGAAGAGCTCCTCCTCGTACCGGAAGAGGAAGTAGATGCCGTAGTCGATCCCGATTCCGATCACGATCGGGATGAACATCACCGAGAAGATCGTGAGGTGCCCGATGACCAGCGTGGTGGCCCCCATGGACCAGGCCAGGCTCACCGCCAGGACGGCCAGCATGAGGAGGGGCTTGCCCGCGCGCTTGAAGGCGAAGATGAGGAGCAGGAGGGTGAGGGCGAAGGCCAGGAGCGTGGCCACCTGGCTGTCGCGGAAGGCGGCGGTCATCTCGTCGTTGGAGAGCGCGGGGGCGCCGGTCACCCCGACCTGGACGCGGGGGAACTCGGGGCGCAGCGCCGCGATGATGTCCCGGATCGCGCTGATCGCCTCCTGGTCGTTGGTGAAGCTCCCCTTCTTGCCGGCGGGGGGCTCCACCAGGACGAACAGCAGGCTCTTGTCGTCGGAGATGAAGTAGCCGGCGTCGCCGTCCTCGTGCCGGTCCAGCGTGAAGAGCGACCCCCAGGGAGAGCGGTACGGGGTCGGATGGTCGAGCCGCTCCGAGATCTGCCCCACGACCTCCTTGAGGAAGCGCAGGTCCACGCCCCCGTCGTCCCGGAGGCCGAGGTCGAAGAAGTTGGAGACGAAGGCCGAAGCGATCTGGGTGTTTATACCCGCGATCAATTGATCTAACGTCGGGTTGGCAGCGAAGCTTTCCATGAACTCCTGATGGTCGAAGACCTTGTCGCGGATCTCCTTGAGCTTGTCCGTGGAGAGGTAGAGGAGGGCCCGGCCCTCGAAGCGCTTCGGGTCGATCCGGTAGGCCACCCGCTCGAACGTGACGGGTCCGCGGCGGATCTCGCGGACGAGACGGCTGGCATACGCCTTCGACTCCTCCAGCGTGCGCCCTTCCACCACCACCGCGATGTCCTCGAGCTCGCCGAAGTCGCGCAGATACTCGGTGAGCAGGGTGGCGTAGCGCTGGCCGGGCGGGAGGAGGTCTCGGGTGGCCGTCCGGAAGGTCAATGCCCCGAACGTATAGACGAGCGCGAGGGCGGCGAGCGCCAGAGAGACGAGGGCCGTCAGGCTCGGGCGCCGGCAGGCGGCTCGAACCAGTCGGCGCAGCAACCGTCCGGTCCGCGAGATGGCGATCATGTGGAATGCGGCGGTAGGAAACGCTTTATCAGTCTACCACGGGCGGTTCGAGTAGAGCCAGCGACCGTTGGCGGCGAGCAGGAGGTGCCCGCTGCCCTCCGGCAGCTCGCGCACCACGCTGCGCTCGGGCTTCACGATCGAGACCAGGAAGACGCGCTGCGGACTCCGCCACGCCTGGCGGAGGCGCTCGGTGTCCCAGAGGATCTCCCGCGCTTCGGGAAACGTCGCGCCGAAGGCCAGGTTCGACCGCGTTCCGCCGACGATCCTGACGGGGCGGTCCAGCGCCAGCACCAGGCTGCCGGTGTTCTCCAGCGCCCCCTCGTGGACCACGACGTCGTTCGGGCCGGCCGCCTTCTTCACGTACTCGGCGATCGGCTGCCCCGAGCGGCTCCTGGAAAGGAGCGCGAACCCCTGCGACACGAGGGGGAGGAACGCCAGCATGAGCGCGACGAGCACGCCCAGGCCGGCGCCGGGACGCCGCCGCCACATCGCCACGCCGATCCCCAGGGCCCCCAGGCCAAGCAGGAGCGCGGAGATCGGCAGCAGGAGGCGGAGCTGCTCGCCCGGGATGAACGGGGCGCTCTGTCCCTGCGCGCTCAGGTTCCGGCTGTGGAGGTCCACCATCGCCAGCGTGCCCGATGGGAGGATCACTTCTCCCTTCCAGGCGGTGGTGCCCACGGCGGCCAGCCCGACCAGGACCACCAGCGGCAGAGCCAGCAAGGTTCGCGGCGACGGCGCGCCCGGGCGGCCGGCGAGCGCGTCGTCCCACGCCTTGGCCGCGAGGAGGGCGAGGGCCGGAAATGCCGGGAGCCCGTGGTGGGGAAGCTTGAAGGGAGAGAGGGCGAACGCCGCGAGGAGCCCCGCCCCCCAGAGCCCCAGGAGCAGCCAGATCCTGTCTTCGGGGCTCCGCCACGGCGGCCGGAGCGACCGGACGAAGGCCCACGGCAGGGCCAGGCTCCAGGGAAAGAAACCGATGGCCGTCACGCCCAGAAACTCGGCGGCCGCGAGCGGCACGTCCTCGTCGGGAAACGCCCGGTGCCCGGCGAGGTTGAGGATGTGATTGTCCACCACCATGTACCAGAGGTAGCCGGGGTTGCGCCACTCCATGGCCGCGTGCCACGGCACCGCCAGCACGAGAATGAGGGCCACGCCGGCCGAGGGCATCCACCAGGAGGCCTTGAACCGCTCCCGCGTCAGGACGAAGAAGAGGGCGAACGCGCCCAGGGGTCCCAGCGCGCCCAGCAGGTCCTTCGCCATCACCGCGGCGCCCAGGCTCGCGTAGCAGACGAGCAGGGCGCGCCGGCTGGCGCTCTGGTAGGCCACGATGAACCCCGCGAACGCCAGCAAGATGAAGAACACGAACAGCAGGTCCGGCTTGGCGAGCCGCCCGAAGAGGAAGACCTCCATGTTGGCGGCGACCATGAGCCCCGCGATCAGCCCGAGGCGCTCGGAGCCCAGCCGTGTCCCGAGCCAGGCGACGAGCATCGCGGTGCCGACGACGGCCAGGGCGACCCAGAAGCGGGCGGACCACTCGGACCGGCCCACCAGCTGGAACGCGGCCGCCATCAGCCAGTAGAGGAGCGGGGGCTTATCGAAATACCGGACGCCGTCGAAGTGCGGCGTGATCCAGTCGCCGCGGGCCGCCATCTCCCACGCGATGGCGACGTGGAAGCCTTCGGAGGCGTCCACGAGGGGAACCTGCCCGAGCCGGCCGAAGTAGAGGGCCGCCGTCACGAGCCCGACGCCCAGCGGGACTCTCATTCGCTCCCCCTCGGCCCCCACCCCTCAGCCCTCCCGGTAAAGCAGCAGCAGAGAGACGAGGCCGCCCAGGGCCAGGGCTTGCCCGGAGAGAACGGCCCCGCGCAGAAGGACGTCGAGGAAGGAGATGAGATCGGGGAGCGAAGGCACGGGTCCCCCGGGCGGTCAGGCGCCGACCGGGAGCATGTGCCCACTGAGCCGGCTCGATTCGCGGGCGAGGGCCTGGAGCATGACGCAGAGCGATGCCACGCGGAGGTTGGCGCCTCGCGCCGCCGAGCCCGTCACCTCCGCCACGAATTCGGCCGCCACCCCCTCGAACCAGTCCGGGTGATAGGACCCGTTGGACAGGGCGGGCCGGTACACCCAGCGCCGCTCGCGCCCGCCGGGGACGGCCGGGCTGAGGAGGAGCAGGTCGTCCTCGACATGGATCGTCCCGCGCGTCCCCTCCAGCTCGACCCGGTTTCGTCGCTCGGGGGAGGCCCACGTGAGGAAGACCTCGGCCGTCGCGTCTGGGAACTCGAGCCGGGTGGTGGCGGTGTCCTCGACCGGCCAGCCGGTGTGGCGTCGCGTCTCGAGGCGAGCGCTGATCCCGGTCGGCGGCTGGCCGGTCCACTGCTGGACCAGGTAGAACGCGTGCCAGCCGTGGTCGGCAAGGATCCCGCCGCCCGCCATGGCCGGATCGGCCCTCCAGGTCGCGGCGCCGCCGTTGCCGGCGGGCTCGACGCGGAGCGTCTGCCACAGGACCCGGCGCAGGCGGCCGATCTCGCCCCGCTGCACGAGCTCGTCGACGTGGCGGAGGATCGGCGCGTGACGCCAGTTGTGGACCGTGACGAGGACCCGTCCGGTTTCCGACGCCAGCCGCCGCACGGGGCCCAGCTCCTCGAGCGAGGCCACCAGCGGTTTTTCGCAGAGGACGTGCGCGCCGCGGCGGAGCGCGCCCTGGATGAGCGCCGCGTGCGTGCCGGGCGGCGTGCAGATGTCCAGAAAGTCCGGGCGCTCGCGCGCCAGCAGGTCGTCGGCCGAGTCGTACCAGCGGGCGGCGGGCAGGCGGGCCTCGAGCTCGGCCCGCCTGGCGCGGTCCGCGTCGGTGGCCGCGACGATCTCGACGTCGTCGCGGCCGGCCCAGCCGGGCAGATGCGCGTGGACCGCGACGTTGCCCAGACCGACGATCGCCCCGCGCAGCATCTAGTCTATTCCCCACTCCCGGGCTACCACCTGCATCGCCTCGTCGAGGATCGCGAGGCCCCTGAGCGCGGTCTCCTCGCTGATGACGAGGGGCGGGTTGATCCGGATGATGTGCGAGTAGCACATCGCCACGAGGCCGCGCTTCAGGCATTCCTGGAAGAGCGCCCTCGTCGCATCTTTCGGGAGGGGCTCCTTCGTGGCAGGGTCCTTCACCAGCTCCAGGCCGAGCATGAGACCCTTGCCCCGCACGTCGCCGATGAACCGGTATTTTTCCTTCAGCGTCTGGAGCCGCGCCAGCATGACGGCCCCGACGCGCTCGGCGTTCTTCACGAGGTTCTCTTTCAGGATGATGTCCAGCGTGGCGAGGCCGGCGGCCGCCGCCAGGGGGTTGCCGCCGTAGCTGGACGAGCTGCCGCTCGGCTCCCCGAACGGCTTGTGCCGGGTGAGCTCGTCCGTCGAGATGAGGCCGCTGAGCGGGAACCCGCCGCCCATGCCCTTGCCGATGGTCATGACGTCGGGGACCACGCCGTCGTGGTCGCACCCCCACATCGTTCCCGTCCGGCCGAACCCGGTCAGCATCTCGTCGGCGATGAGCAGGGCGTCGTGTTCTTTGGCGATCGCCTGGACCGCCCGCAGGAACCCCTCGGGCGGGATGACGTTCCCGGCCGTCCCCTGCATCGGCTCCACGATGATCGCCGCGATCTCCCCCTGCGTCTGATGGCGGATGACCTCGCGGAGGAACTCCGCACACGCGATCCCGCACTCCGGGTAGCGCAGCTGGAGGGGGCACCGGTAGCAATACGCGTACGGGGAGAGGTAGAGGCCCGGCATGAACGGGCCGAGGCCGCGCTTGGTCTCGCTCCCGAGGAGCCCCAGCACGCCTCCTGTCTTCCCGTGGAACCCTCCCCAGAAGCCGACGAACTCGAACTTCCGCGTCGCGGACTTGGCGAGCCGGAAGGCCGCCTCCACCGCCTCGGCGCCTCCCGAGTACAGCTGGATGCGCGTGAGCCCCGCCGGCGTCAGGGTCGCCAGCAGCTCCAGGAAGCGCGCCCGGGTCTCCGTCGTGAAGGAGCCGAACGTCAGGCGCTCGGCCTGCTGTTTCAGGGCCTCCACGTAGTCCGGATGGCAGTGCCCGACGCTGCCGACCCCGATTCCGGCGATGAAGTCGATGTACTCCTTTCCGTCTTCGTCGACCAGCGTAGAGCCGCTCCCCCGGGCCATGGCGAGCCCCGAGTAGAGCGCGAAGGACTGGAGCCCCGGCGCCATATGCTGCTGCTCCCGCGCCACGATGCTGCGCGACCGGGGACCCGGGTTGCTCGGCTTCATCACGCCGGTCCTCCTCTGAACCGCGCCTCCAGGTAGGCCGCGATCTCGGCGGCCGCCTCGTCCCGGTAGAGCGCGAAGCTCGGCCAGGCGTTGAGATCGATCACGACGAGCGGGCCTTCGGGCGGGGCGATGGCGTCGCCCCCGAACACTTCCAGCCCCAGGACCGCCGCCGCCTTGCCCGCGACGGCCCTGAGCCGCTCGGAATCGAAGGGATGGCCCGCCACGCGCTGGTCCTTGTGGTAGAACCAGCGGAACCAGGCCCCCACGCCGTAGAACTTGATGAGATCTCCCTCCACGTGCTCCTGGACGATCGCCCGCGGGATGCCGCGTCGGGCCAGACCGCCCAGGGCTTCGCGGAATGAGCGTTCGGTGTTGGCGAAGACGACATCCCCGTCCTGAGTGTTGTGGACGTCGGACCGCTTCACCCAGGCGGGGCCGCTCCACCCGCCCCCCGTCCCCGCCGTCGGGACGATCCGGCTCGCCGGGAACGGAATGGCCGCCGCCTCGAAGAGGGCGACCATGCGCTCCCGGTAGGTGTTGAGGACCGCCACGGGCGAGTTGACGTGGCGAACGCCGGCCGCCTCCCAGCCGCGGAGCTGGTGCAGAATCTTCAGGCGCTCGCACATCAGGAAGATGAACGGGGGGGGCTCGGCGATCGCCCCGCTCACTTCGTCCGGGCTTTTGAGCACCACCTCGAACCCCTTCCTCTCGAGGTGCTTGGCGGTGAGCCCGAGAATCTCGGTATCATCCACCTCCCGGCCGGGGGAGTGGGCCGGCTCCCGAAAGATGCCCCAGCAGATCTTGTTGGAGGCGTCGCGGGCCGCCTGGCACGCGGTCGCCTCGGCGAGCGCCACGTCTTCGGGCCGGTCCACATCGATGACGGTTGGGATGACGGCGCCGTACACGGGGTCGCCCCGATTGACCAGCCAGGCGAGGAAGTCCCGCAGGCTTCCCAGCCCCGGCGGGGGGGAGAGCGTGGCGATCCGTTCCGGCACCAGATACATCCCCGCTGTGACCAGTTCCCCCGCGCTCCCGCCCAGGCGTGTGACGCGTCCGGCGCCGTCGAGGTCGGCCCAGAGCGGGCGCTCGTCCGCCACGAAGGGCGTGACGCCGAGCACCAGCGCGTCCGGGGGAAATCGCCGGGCGGCTTCGACGAATCCGACGAAGTCCCGCTCGGGGCACCAGGCGTCGACGGTCGAGATCAGCGCGCGCACCGGGCCGAGGAGGCGCGTGATTTCGCGAAAGCTCTCGAGGGAGGAGCGGGTCGTCTTCACGATGAATCGGAGCGAGAGATCGGGGAAGCGCGCCCGCACCCAGTCCGCGCAGTCCCGCTCCTGCTCGTTCAGGATGATCACCAGCGACCGGATGCCCGCGGCGGTGAAGTTCCGGATCACGCCCTCGATCAGGGGCGCCCCGGCCACGGGCACCATGGGCTTCGGCACCGTCCACCCCGCGTCGCGCAGGCGGCTGCCCGCCCCCGCCGCGAGGATGCCGCCGTACCCGATCGGCGCCCCGCTCATAGCAAGAGATCCTCCAGCTCGTCGAGCGAGTGAATCACGCTGTCGCCGGGACAGCACGGCGTCTCGCCGCGCGCGGTCGCGGCGGTCAGCCAGATGTGCGGCATCCCGGCCGCCCGCGCGCCCGCCATGTCCCGGGGGAGCGAATCGCCGACGAACACGGCGCGGGAGGAATCGATGGCCAGCTCCTCGACGGCTCGGCGGAAGATCCGGGGGTCCGGCTTCGCGTAGCCAGCGCGCGCCGAGTCCACCACGACGCTGAAGAAGGAGCGGATCCGGGCATCCTCGCACACCGTGGCGAGGTTGCCGTAGAAGTTCGACACGATCCCGAGACGGTAGCGAGCGCGGAGCGCCCGCAGGAGCGCGGCATTGTGTCGGAGCCGTTCCAGCGCCTCCGCCAGGAACCGGTTCGCGACCCGGTCGGCCAGCGCCGGGTCTCGGAGCCCCAGGGCCTCGGTGACGCCGCCGGCGAGGCCCCGGATGGTCTCGCGGAACGAGAGCGTGGGCGGCACCGAGCCCGTCAGCGCGTCATCCACCCCGTAGAAGAGGGGGTCGAACCGCTCGCGAGCGACCATCGCCCCTTCCTCCTGGAACAGCCGGTAGAAGCGCTCCTTCCAGGGCACCCCGTCCGCATCCAGCGTGCCCCCGAAATCGAACAGCACGGCGCTGGCGGAGGATTCCCTCATACCGGCACGGCCCGGCGCCGGAGCTCCCTGCGGGCGATCCACGCCAGCACGAGGAGAAAGAGCGGCGTCCCCACGGCGGCCAGGGCCAGGAACCACGTCGCCTTCCCCGCCGCCGACAGCAGCACGACCAGGTAGATGAAGTCGCGGCGCGCGAGCATGTCGGCCAGGCGGGGCAGCCAGGCGGCCGGCGCTCCCGGCTCGGCGGGAAACAGCCGCCCGGCGAGCGCCGTCTGCCGGCGCGTCAGCCGGTACACGGCGCCGGCCGTCAGCAGCACGCTGGCCGCGGCCACGCCGCCGAGCAGGAGCGGCCACGCCGCCGGGATGGCGAGGCTCCAGCCGATGGCGATGCACGCCATCACCGCCACGTGCACCACGTTATCACCCCAGAAATCCAGCAGGCTCCCCAGCCGGGACTCCTCGAACTTGAGCCGCGCGAGCTCGCCGTCGCACCCGTCCAGGATGGAGTGCGCCAGCAGGAGGAGCGCGCCCGTCAGCTGGTACAGGGGCAATGCCGAGAGGAAGAACGGCGCCCCGGCGAGCCCCACGGCGAGGCTCACGAACGTCATGACGTTCGGGCTGATTCGCGTGGAGGCCAGCCGCCGCGTGAGGGCCAGCGAGATGCGGCGCTCGACGTGGCGCGACATGAACCCTTCCGCCTCCCTCACCAGGCCGCGCAGCAGCCAGTCTTCGGCCTGCCGAACCCCGCCGGCCGCGGTGAGCGTGAACCGGCCTTCGCCGGCCAGGGACCGGTCGGCGGGCTTGAAGACCTCGCCCAGGGATAGGAACAGCTCCTCGGCCCCCGGCCGCTGCGCCGCCTCCGCCGCGATCGCGTCGGGATCGCCCGTCTCGATCACCGCCGCCCCGACCGCGTCGGTGTAGAGCCGCTCCGGGTCGATCGGCATCTCCAGCAGAGAATGCAGCCACGCCGCCTCGGGGATCACGTTCGCCGCCAGCAGCACGATGCGCCCCCTCGGAAGCGGGGGAAGTGGGCCATCCGGCGCCAGCACGGCCGCGGCCGTCCCGGCGAGGACGCCTCGATCGTCGGGGGCCGCCGCGGGATGGACGAGAATCCGCCCGAATCCGGCGTGCGCAGCCGCGAGGACGATCCGGCGGAGCAGCGGGAGTCCGGCGATGGGCGTGGCCGGCGGGACCCCCTCGGGGCCGGCGGCGCCGGCCGGAACGATCACCAGCGCGCCGAGCGCGCGCGACCTCCCGGGGCGCAGCGGGTCGGGGTGGGCGGTGTCGGGCCGTGCGTCCTGGTTTTGTGTCGACGCGACTCCGCGAATGGCTCCTACTCCTCTCCCTGGATGAAGCGCTCGAGCCGCTCGCGGGCCGCCTCGTCCGACCACTGCTCCGGCGGGGACTTCATCAGGTACGCCGAGGGCGCCGCGAGCGCCCCCTTGATGCCGCGGTCGAGGGCGATCTTGCAGCAGCGAATGGCGTCGATGACCACCCCGGCCGAGTTGGGGGAATCCCACACTTCGAGCTTGAGCTCGAGGGACAGGGGGAGGTCTCCGAAGCCGCTGCCCTCCAGGCGGATGTGGGCCCACTTCCGGTCCTGGAGCCACGGCACGTAGTCGCTGGGGCCGATGTGGACGGCCTCCGGCGGCAGCGGGTGGGCGAGCTGGGACGTCACCGCGCCCGTCTTGGAGATCTTCTTGGACTGGAGCCGCTCCCGCTCGAGCATGTTATAGAAGTCGGTGTTCCCGCCCACGTTGAGCTGGCTCGTGCGCTCGAGCCGGACGCCGCGGTCCATGAACAGCTTGGTCAGGACCCGATGCACGATCGTGGCGCCCACCTGGGACTTGATGTCGTCGCCGACGACCGGCAGCCCGCGCTCCTCGAAGCGGCGGCGCCAGTACGACTCCCGGGCGATGAACACCGGAATGCAGTTGACGAAGGCGCACTCGGCGTCCAGCACCTGCTCCACGTACCACTTGGTCGCCATCTCGCTGCCGACCGGAAGGAAATTCACCACGACGTGGGTGCCGGTGTCGCGGAGGATGCCCGTGATGTCGGCGGTGGCGCCCGGCGCCTTGGTGATCACCTGGGACAGGTAGTGGCCCAGCCCGTCGTGGGTCATGCCCCGCTGCACGGGGACGCCGAGGGGCGGGACCTCAGCGAAGCGGGCCGTGTTGTTCGGGGGGGCGAAGATCGCCTCGGCGAGGTCCCGGCCGACCTTCCCGGCGTCGATGTCGAAGGCCGCGGAGAACTCGATCTCCCCCACGTGATACCCGGCGAGCCGCGGATGCATGAGCCCCGGGATGAAGCCGTCCTCGGGCGCGGTCCGGTAGTAGTGGACGCCCTGGACGAGGGCGGATGCGCAGTTGCCGACTCCGACGATGGCCACGCGAACGGCTGTCACGACGGCGCCTCCTTTTCGCTTCTCGGTTTCCGTCGAATGAGCGCCCGGACCCCGAAGTACGCGAAGGCATCCTTCATGTTGGAGAGGAACCGATTGAGGACCCCCATCTCCGGGTTGGTCACGTACTCCATGGTGAGCACGATCCGCTCCTCTCCCTCCGCGAGAGGCGTGACGGCATGGTACAGCTTGGGGCCGTTGAAGATCACCAGGGCGCCGGGCCCGTAGGCCAGCTGGACCTCGCGGGTCTCTCGCGTCGGGTCGTCCCGGTACAGCCGGGCGACCAGCCGGCAGTGCTCGGTGCGCTGGACCAGCCCCAGGAGGATCGTGTAGCGGTCTCCCTTGTAGTACGAGTTGTCGTAGTGGAAGCCCATGTGGTCCCCGGGCTCCGTGTAGAAGTAGAGCGCGCAGGCGTGCGGGTCGGCGTCGGGGCACGGCCGGACGCGGGCGCCCGTGAGGCGGCTCACGAAGTCGATGAAGGCGGGGGACTTGTAGAGCGCCAGGAAGAGCGGGGCCTTTTCCGAGAGCGTGTAGTAGCTGATGGCCCCTCCCTTCTTGTGCCCCGGGATGTAATTCCGGTGGACGTTGGGACGGAGCTTGTCCACCTCCGGGAGGAGGTGCCGCTCCACCACCTCCGGCGGCAGGAAGCGCTCGAGGAAGAGACACTCGTTCTGGTCCCGGTACTCCCGGCGCGCCCGCTCGACGTCCACGCGGTCGAGGGCGCGGGCGAGTTCCCGCAGGAGGTCGTGCTCCGGAGACTCCACGAAGTCGGTCATACGGCCTCGGGGTCGGTAGCCATCCGGAAGAGCGAGAGCGTCACAAGCCCGGCGGCCACCCAGGTCAGCTCCCGGAAGCGCCGGACCAGGGTCATGCTGAGCCCAACCCCGGCCCCGAGACCGATGGCGGCGAAGACGGCCATGTTTCCGCCCTCGAGCGCGCCGAGTCCCCCGGGGATGAGGAAGGCGGCGGACTTGATGGCGGCCGCGAAGGCCTCGATGACCAGCGCGGTGGTGAGCGAGACGGGGATCCCCATGAAGTGGAGGATCAGGTATACCTCGAGGCTGCCCACGACCCATCCGCCGAAGTGGAAGAGGAGGGACAGCGTGAGCCGTCCGCGGTGCTCGCGATAGAAGGTCGACAGCGCGCTGTCCAGCCGGCGGGCCCCCTCGTGCTCGTGCTCGGCCCGGGAGAGCCCGAGCGCCTTGAGCAGCCTGAGCCCGCCTCCGAAGAGCCCCTTCTGCTGCGCGACAACGAAGCCCCCCAGGGCCACAGCCTCCACCGCCGCCAGCCATGTCATGGCCTTGAGGAGCGGCGCCGCCGGCGGCAGCACGGCCAGCGCCAGGGCGATCCCGACGAGCAGGAAGGCCCCCTGGGAGAGGGTGCCCGTGGTCTTCGCGATGACGACCGAGGCCAGCCCCTCGCCGAGCGGGACCCGCGGCTGCAGGAGGTACGCCTTCACGGGCTCGCCGCCCATCGACGCCGTCGGCGTCGCGACGTTGAACGCCTCGCCCGCCAGCCTCACCGCCAGCAGGGTGGGGAACGGCGTCAGGTCGCGCCGGAACGCGTAGCGCCAGCCCAGCGTGTCCAGCACCTGGATCAGGGCGAACGGGAACCACACGATGAGCAGGAGGCGCCAGGAGATGGCCTGGAAGGAGCCGAGGAGGGTCTCGGGCCCCACCTGAACCACGAGGTAGCCGAGGAAGGCAAGGCCGACCGCCAGGAGGATCAGCCGGAGGGCGCTCACCGTGGCGTCCCCTTCGAGCGCGGGCTTTGCCTCGACCCGCGCCACCTGAAGTGGCGCGGGTGCCCGCAGAGGTGGCTCGCCTCCGCTCGCGCGTCCCCGAGATCAGGGGGGCGGAGCCCCCCTCCGAAGTAGCTGCGCCCGAGGCACGTCAGCCAGAACCCCTGCGAGCCCACGGCGAGGAGGCCGACCAGGACCGGGAGCACCGGCGGCGCGAACCAGAGGCCCAGGAGAAAGGCCACGAGCACCGTGTAGAAGAGATCCCGCGTCCCCAGCCCCTTGAGGACCGCGGCGAGCCGCTCCTCCCGGGCGGCTTCCTCAGGGAGGAAGCGGGCGAAGAGGGCGCTCAGAATCACGCCGAGGGCGGCGCCCGCTCCGGCGAGCACCATCACGCTCCCGCCGACGTGGCTGGCGGTGACCCCCATGCCCAGGACGAGACCCGCGTGGGTCACCGTGTCGGTGGTGAAGTCGAGCCACTCGCCGAACGCGGACTCCTGGAAGGTCAGCCGCGCGACCTCGCCGTCGGAATGATCGACGACGACCGCCAGCATGTAGAGGGCAAGGCCCACCAGCGCCGAGGCCTGGGTGGCGGACCAGAGCATCCAGGCCGCGCCCAGGCCCAGCGCCAGGCTCAGCAGGGTCACCTGGTTGGGCGTGACCGGCAGGAGGATCAGAAGACGGGTGAGCCAGCGCGAGCAGCGGCGGTTGATCATCCGGTCCACGCGGCTGTCGGCGCTGATTCCCAGACTCCGGAAGAGCGTGGCCTCGGCCTGGCTGCGGGTCGCCTCGTCCAGCACCGGAACAAAAAAGCCGGCGCCCACCACCAGCGTCATCCGTCCCTGCCTCACCCGAAGCTCAAGCTCGTCGCCGAGAGGAGCCCCCTCCACGAGACGATCCCAGATCGCGGCCGACAGGGCGGGGGAAGCCAGCAGGATCGGCGAGAAGCTGCCCTTCGACTCCTCGAGGGCGATTCCGTCGCCCGGATCGCGTGCCGCGAGAAGCCGACGGACGCTCAGCGGATCCAGGAGCACGTTGGCCGGGAGGAGGAGGAGCGGCCCGCCGCTCCACCGGCGCGCCCCCTCGGCGTCCAGCCGGTCGAGCCAAGCGACGGCCGCGCTGAGACGGGGATTCGCCGCGATCCGGGCCTCGACGGCCGCGGCGCGGAGGCACGCCGGCACGCCGATCCGGCTCACGCCGGCCCGCTCGGCCGTCATGAGCGTCCTGACGAGCATCGCGCGGCCGGCCACCTGGGTGGCGGCCGCGGCGCGGCTCGTCGGGTCCGGGAGGTAGATCACGGCGCGCGTCACGCGTGGTCCCCCAGGCGTTGAATGAGGGGGAGGACTTCCTCGTCGGCCCGCCGGAGGTCCTCGACGAAATCGATCTCCGTCCACGGCAGCCCGCCCGTATCCACCCAGCCGACCCGGACGCGCCTGAGCAGGAGATCGATGGCGTCCTCGTACTCGCGGTAGCGGCTCTGGTCCCGGAGGACTTCTTCCATGCATTCCCGGAGCGCGGGACCGTGGGCCGCCGCGCACTTGAAGAAGCCGATCGCCTCGCCGACCGTGTCGTGCGGGGGCGGCTCGAGGACCTTCTTCCCGATCGCCAGGACCCGCCCCGCCCGGGCGTAGACCTTCACCTCTTCGCCCGTGTCGGTGAATCCGCGGTCGATTAGGAGGGCGCTCGGGTCCGGGCACGCCAGGAGGCGGCGGAGGAATGCCGTCGGGAAGAGGACGTCGGCGTCCATCACGATTGAGTCCTCGTCCAGCTCATCGCGGCAAACCCAGAGGGAGCGGATCGAGTCCCGGGTGTACTCGGGGTTCTCGATGTAGCGCACGGGCAGCCGCCCGAACCGGCTCCCGGTCACCCGGCGGATCTGGTCCTGGCAGTGGCCCACCACGATGACCGCCTCTGAGACGGGGACCGCGGACAGGGATTCCAGCATCCGCTCGAGGAGCGAGCGGCCGCCCACCGGGAGCAGACACTTCGGCTGCCGGTCGGTCAGGGGAGCCAGGCGGTGACCCACCCCCGCGGCCAGAATGAGGGCGCGCATCACGCCTTCCCCAGGGCGGCGCGGAACCGGTCCCTGATCACCGTTGGAGGGTACGGAATCCGCGGGACGGCCCGCGACTCGGGCGTGACCTTGACGAGGACGAAGGCCGGCCCGTCGGCGTCCAGCGCCTCGCGTGCGGCCGCCTCGAGCGGGCCCGGCTCGGTCACCGCGCGGACCCACGGGTAGCCGGCGGCCGCCGCCAGACGGTCGAGCCTGACCTCCCGCGAGAGGGAGGGCTGATCGCCGGTGGAGCCGTATACTTCGTTATCGAACACGAAGTGGACGAAGTTCTTCGGTCTGAGGCCGCCGGCCATGGCGAGGCTCCCCAGGTTCATCAGAAGGTTGCCGTCGCCGTCGAAGATCACGGCCTTCCGCCCCGGCCGGGTGAGCGCGACGCCGAGGCCGATGGACGCGGCCAGCCCCATGGAGCCGAGCATGTAGAAGTTCTGCGGCCGGTCGGCCACCGCGTAGGACTCGCGGCAGATGTAGCCGTTGGCGTGAATCACCGGCTCGTCGGCGAGACAGCGGATGACCACCGTGAGCGCCTCGTAGCGCGATATGCGCGCTTTCAAGCTAGCCACATCATCTATCTGGGCACGGGCACCCGGCCTATCGGCACGCCCGTGCCCCGCCGGAATCGCGCTCTCTCGACGCGTCCCTGCGCGATCCCAGTCCCGATTATTGCTTTGCATGTGCTCGCTCTCAAGCACACCTGGCGGGACCAGCAGCGCGACGGGCGCCTCCCGCGCGAAGGTCTCGCGGGTGGCCCAGGCGAGGTCTTCCTCGACCGAGACGGCGCTGAGGGCGCGGTGAGGGATGCCGGCCAGCTCCAGCAGGCGCGGGGAGATGTCGCCCATGAGGAGATGCTCCGGGGCGTCCTCGCCCCGGGACCCGCGCCAGGTCACCACCAGCAGGCAGGGGAGCCGGTACATCAGCGAGAGCGAGGCCAGCGCGTTGAGGCCGGTGCCGAGCCCCGAGTTCTGCATGAGCACCGCCGGCCGCCCCCCGGCGAGCCAGGCCCCCGCCGCGCAGCCCACCGCGGCGTCCTCCCGGGTCGCCGGCAGGGAGGGGAGGCGGGGTCGGGTGGCCAGCGCGCTCAGGACTCCCTCGAGCAGCGAGCAGGGAACCCAGGCGAAGAAGTCGTAGCGGTGCTGCGCCAGAAGATCGACGAATTCCTGTCCCTTCACGTCACGGCTGCTTCTTGGCGCTGCCCTTCGTCTTGGTGTCTTCCTCGAAGAGGAATTCCTCCTGCTTCGTCCTCATCTTCTTCACCAGCTCCCCGTAGGAAGAGGTCTGGATGATCTTGTTGAACTGGGTGCGGTAGTTCGAGATCAGGCTCACGCCCTCGACCGAGAAGTCGTACACGAGCCAGCGGTCTGCCCGCCGGAGCATCCGGTAGTCCACGGGGATCTCGGTTCCCTGCTTGGTGACGATCTTGGTGGACACGGTGGCGACGTCCGCGTCGATCCGCTCGGCCGCGTACTGGATCCTCTCGCCCCCGTAGAGCTCGATCTTGGAAATGTACGAGCGCTCCAGGAGGTCGGCGAAGAGCGACACGAACTCCTCGCGCTCCTTGTCCGTGCGGCCCTGCCAGTGGCGCGCCAGCGACCGCTTGGCCGTCTCGGCGAAGTCGAAGATGCCGTTCGCCACCCTGCGGACGGCCGACCGGCGCTCCTTGACCTTGCCGTCCACCTTGAGCTCCGGGTCTTCCAGGATCTTGATGACCTGGTCGATGTGGGCCTTCAGCTGCTCCGTGGGGGCGCCGGCCCACGCCGCGGGGGGGAGGCAGAGGGCCAGGAACCCGGCAAGGATGAGGCACAGCTGTCGCGAACGGATCATCGAGCGACCTCCACTTTGAGCGGCTCCCTTTCTTCGGCCACGAGGGCCCTGATCTCTTCGACGTCCCGGCCCGCCGCGTTGTCGAGCCGGGCGACGCCCATCTGATAGTTGAACACCGCCTGGAAGTACTCGGCGCGGGTCTTGGCCATCGCCAGGATCGCGTCGGCCAGGTCCTTCGTCTCGCCGATCCCGAGGTCGGAGTTGGCCAGCGCCGTCACCACCCACTTCTTCGCATTCTCCCAGGCGCGATCGAGGACCTGCACGTTCCGCTTGGCCTCCACGAGCTCGCCGTAGGCCTTCTGCACCTGGAGGGGGATCCCTTCCTCGGCGGACGCCTGCAGCGACTCGAGCTTGCCCACCTCGGCCTGGGCCTCGCGGATCTTTCCGGCGGTGATGCCGAAGTCCACGTCGTACTTCAGCCCCACCACCGGGCCGACGAAGCCGTGACGCAGGGGGTCGGTCACGAACGCGTTGTTGAGGATCCGGTCGCGGTTCGGCGCGTAGGCGAATGAGCCCTGCACCCCGAAGAAGATCATCGGCCAGTACTTGGACCGCTCCGCCTCGACGAGGGCCCTCTTGGCGCGGATTCCCTCGCGGAGCTGGACGAACTCGGGACGGTTGCGGCGGGCCTCCTGGATGAAGACGTCCACCGGGGGGAACTCTTTGAGATCCGCCGTGAGCCGCTTGTCGGCCGCCTCCACTTCTGCCTCGGGGTCCAGGCCGGTCCACGTCCGGAGGGCCTCCCGGGCGATCGCCAGCCCGCGATCGGCGAGGTTCAGGTTCTTCTCGAGCTCTCCCTGGTACGTGCGGAGCTTGAAGAGATCCTGCTCCGAGGCGAAACCGCCCTCCAGCAGGGTCTCCTGCCGGTCCGCGGCCTTCAGGAGTTGCTCGTGCAGGTCGCCGATGAGCCCATTGAGATCCTTGAACAGGAGGAGCCCATAGTAGGCCTCCCGGACCCGGAGCGCGACCTCGGTGGCCGTCTTGTCCATCCCCGCCCGCTGGGCGTTGACCCCGTGCTCGGCCGCCGCGCGCAGGTTGGAGATGAGCCCAAAGGTGTAGATCGGCTGGATGAGGAGGAAGTCGGCGCTTCCGAAGGCCGAGCTGATGGTCCCTTCGCGCGTGTTGATCGATTTGAGCGCTTTGGGCAGACCCGACGGGTCCTGGCGCTCCGCCTCCGGGGACGGCCCGATGGCGCCGAGGGAGGTGATCTGGGGGAAGCGCGCGGCGTCGGCCTGCTGTTTCTTGCCGAGCAGCGCTTCCACGTCGAAGGCGGTGGACTTCACCTCCGGACTCCGGGCCACCGCGGTCTTCACGGCGTCGCGGAGGGTGAGCACCACCCGCTTGGACTTGGTCTCCTGGGCCGCGGCCGGGGAGAGCGCGCCCGCCACCAGCAGCACCGCCGCGCCGACCGCCCCGGCCCTCACCGCCCCCCGCCGCTTCATCCGGCCTCCGATTCCTCAGACCTTGCCGAAGATGTATTTCGACAGCAGCTCTTCAAAGTCCACCGGCGGCTCCACCTCCCGGATGCGTCCGTTCGGCGGGATGATGCGATCCGAGCCGCCCGGATTGATCCGGAGGTACTTCTCGCCGATCAGCCCCTTGGTCTTGATGGAGGCGATCGAGTCTTCCTGAAGCTTCACGTCGTTCCGGATTCGCATCCGGACCCGGGCCTGGTAGTCGGCGAGGGTGATCCCTTCGACGCGGCCGATTTCCACCCCGGCGATCTCCACGGACGAGCCGGCCTTCAGGCCGCCCACCGAGGGGAAATCGGCGGTCACCTGGTACCCCGAACTCCCCAGGAATTCGACCCTGCCGAGTTTAACCGAAAGCCAGCCCAATGCCAAGAGACCAGTGAGGACGAAAATTCCGACAGCCAGGTCCAGCGCCGACCGTTGCATGGGCGTGTCTCCTTAGGTAGCTCGGATGGGTCCCTCGATCTGTCCCCGGATGAACTGCTGGATGACCGGATTGGCCGATTCCTGGATCACCTTGGGCTCCCCGACCTCCACGATGACCCCGTCGTGGAGCATCGCGACCCGCTGGGCGATCTCGAAGATCTCGGGAATCTCGTGGCTCACCATGACCGCGGTGAACCTGAACTTCCGGTGGAGGTCCACGATGAGGTGATGGATGGCGTTGACCAGCACCGGGTCCAGCCCCGTGGTGGGCTCGTCGAAGAACACGATCTCGGGCTCGGTGACGAGCGCCCGCGCGATGGCGGCGCGCTTGCGCATCCCGCCCGAGACCTCGTCGGGGAACTTGTGGCCCGCGCCGCTGAGGCCCACCTGGGCGAGCTTTTCGTCGGTCCGGTCCCGGATCTCGCTCGGCCCGAGGCTCCTCTTCTTCTCCCGGAGGGGAAAGGCGATGTTGTCGAAGACCGTCATGGAGTCGAAGAGCGCCCCGCCCTGGAACACCACGCCGTACCGCTCGCGGACCCGGTCGAGGGCGCGGCCGCGCAGCTCGGTGATGTCCACCTCGTCCACCCAGATCCGCCCGGCATCCGGGCGCAGGAGTCCCAGGAGGTGCCGGAGGAACACCGACTTCCCGCCGCCGCTGCGCCCGATCACGATCATGATCTCGCCGGTCTGGACCTCCAGCGTCACGCCCTGGAGCACCCGCTGGTCGCCGAAGGCCTTCTGGAGGTTCTCGACGCGGATCACGGCAGCACCGATCCCAGGAAATAGTCCCAGACGAGGATCAGCACCGAGGAGAGAACGACCGCCTCGGTGGTGGCCCGGGACACGCCCTCGGCCCCGTGCCCGGTATGGTAGCCCTTGTACGCGCACACCCAGGTGACGATCACCCCGAAGGAGAGCGACTTCCAGAAGCCCGTCATGATGTCCGTCATGTCCACGAAGGTCTGCATCTCGCCGAAGTAGGTGCCCTGGGACAGGCCCAGGAGCTTCACGCCGACGAGAAACCCCCCATAGATCCCGACGACGTCGAAGATGGCCGTCATCAGGGGAAACGTGAGAAGGCCCGCCACGATCACGGGGACGATCAGGTAGCGCATGGGGTTCAGCGCCATGACCGTGAGCGCGTCGATCTGCTCGGTGATCCTCATGATCCCGATCTCTGCCGTCAAGGCGGACCCCGCCCGGCCGGTCACCATGAGCGCCGCTAGGACCGGTCCAAGCTCCCGGATCAAAGAGAGG
>Ga0209521_10001405_pt1 | contig 19658 bp, 41 predicted proteins | sample Rifsed19ft4_FD_184016 | JGI IMG/M metagenome (GOLD analysis project Ga0209521, IMG submission 184016) | Soil microbial communities from Rifle, Colorado, USA - sediment 19ft 4 (version 2) | ecosystem: Environmental > Terrestrial > Deep subsurface > Rock core/Sediment | place: Rifle, Colorado...
CGGCCGGGCTTGCCGCGTGCCATGGCTTCGGACGCTCGCGGTGTCGGCCAAAGCTTCACCGCGCTGGATAGCCCCCAGCCCGCCTTCTCGCTCGCTCCCGGCTGATTGTGCAGGCCGTAGACGGTCGGGGTGGGCCACATCACGCGCGCGGCTTCGATCAGCGATTTCGGGCCGTTTACTCGGTTGCTGCCGAGGTTCGGACGATCCGGCCGCGTGCATGGGGTAGGCAACAATCCACACCCGATCGCGCCTGTGAGGGGCACCAACGGCGGAAGCTGGTATGCAATGCCACTCCGCATCAAACCCGATCTCGGCCAGGTCTCCGAGAACGACGCCCAGCCCTCGACCAAGCAGCGCTGAGACGTTCTCCACGATGACGTGTCCGGGTCGAAGCTCGCCAATAAGACGGGCATACTCGCGCCATAGGCCGCTGCGCTCCCCGCCAATCCCAGCGCCCGCGCCGGCGCATGAAATGTCCTGGCAGGGGAATCCTCCGCAGATGACATCAACGGCAATTCCATCTGCGGCGAGCCGCTTGGCGGTGAGCGTTCTGATGTCGTCATAGATGGGCACATCCGGCCAATGCTTGCGCAACACCGCGCGGCAATAGGGCTCGATCTCGCAGAAGGCCACGGTTTTCATCCCCGCTCGCTCAAGGCCGAGGCTGAAGCCGCCGATTCCCGAAAACAAATCGAGAACAGAAAGTTTGCGAGTGGGTGCGGGTTCTTGTATGATACTACTCATGACATCATCGAAATCAAAGCATTGCGGGTTTTGCGGCGGAGCGTTTGCTCCTGCACAGCTTGGCAAAAATTCTGCTCTGACGACTGCAAGGCAAAATTCCGCTGGCAGCAAAAGAAGGCGGGGAAGTTGTCGGCGCGGCACTGTCGCCAATGTGGCGAACGCTTCGAAATAACATCGCGTTCAGACGCCAACAGATGGCACTGTTCAAACGCTTGTTCGGTAAAAAGCGCGCGGGAAAGCCGCTCCAAATTCTATGCGAAAAACCCCACCAAATTGAGCGAATACCGTAAGAAGTCGCGCGACAAGCGCGGCCCTGATAGCAATCTGAAACGGTTCTATGCGCGGCACCCGGACGCGCCGCGTAAATGTCAATCCTGTGGTGAGGACCGCGTCTTGGACATTGCGCATAAGCCGGAACACCAACGGAATGGTGCGTGGCGTTCGTCGAAGAACACGACATTGGATAAGGTTTGGATTCTCTGTCCCACATGTCATGCCCTATTGGACAGGATGCATTATGACCCCGCCGACTTGCGGTTGCCGCCATTTTGATGCCGCTGAATAGGTCCAGGACTCTCATCACCCGCCTGCCTCCGCCGGCAGCCGAAGCGGCTTCCCCCGGCTCATCCCCGCCGAAACGCTCCTGGCCCAATGCGTCTCGCAATAACCGCGATCATGCGTCCCGCTCCGGGGATGTCTCGGCTTCCCGCAGAACAGCCACTCCGGCGCGCCGTCATTCACCGGCCAGCAGCAATTGCGGGCGGTGATCTCCATGGTGGTGATCGTGCCGGATGTGATCGCCTCCGGGGGAGGCAAGGGCTCCGGCTCGATCGGGTCCGGGCCGGTGATGATGCAGCCGGTGATGGTGCTGAGATGGACGGACGGGATCGGCGGCTGTGGCGGCTGGGGCGCGGCGGGCTTGATGTCCTTGGGCGTCCAGGCGGGCTTGGCTTTCGTTTCGGGGCGAGTATGCGCGAGCCGCGCGGGGCGCAGCGGCAAGTTCAGGTGGCGTTTCTCGGTCCTGCCATTCCTCCGGGATATGGTCGCGCGCGCGGGCAGCCCCATGCGATGCACTTTGCCAATCACGGCATTGCGCGTGACCCCACCGAGGCGCTCAGCAATCTGGCTCGCGCTCAGGCCGTAAGCCCACAGCTCGCGGAGCTTGGCGGCGCGTTCCTGGGTCCAGACCATCACGCGGCCCTCCGGCGCGCCGCGATGCGTTTTGCCGCTCTCAGCGTCTCGGCGTCGGAATGCAGCGAATAGCCCTCGCCGCGCAGATTGCGGATTTCAATGTCCATGCCTTTGAGCTTTTTCCGCAAACGGTGGATGTGCAACTTGATGGCGTAATTGGCCCCGTCCGGCTCTTCGCCGCCGGCATAGATGGCGAGGATGATCTGGTCGTAATGGGCGACATTGGGAGAGGCGCGGATCAACAGCATCAGGAAGCGCATCTCCTGGGGCGACAGCCGCGCTTCCCAGCCAAAGCGGGTGACGCGCCGGGCTTTCACATCGATGAGCAGCTGTAATTCGGGGATGTCTTGTCCGCAGGTCGGGCAGCAGACCATCAGGCGGCCTCGCGTTTGCGCGCTTCAGCCGCGGCGGTCATGGCCACCAGCTCATCGGTTGCGACTTTGCGCCCGAGACGTTGCTTCAGGACGTGTACAAGCCTTGGCCAGTACAGCACGGGGATGAAATTCCGCCGGCGCCATTGGTTGGCTGTGTTGGCGGTCACGCCAAGGTCGATGGCCAACATCGTCGGACGGAAACGCCCGGACGCATTGCGGTAGAGGTCGAAAATTTTCGCCCAGGAGAGGTCGGTCTCGGTCATGCCCCGATTATTGGACGGCGCACATGATCGATGTCAACATGAATCATGTATGATTGATACACGCAGCGAAGGCCAGCGAATTCGTGTATGAAGCGTACATGTCAGAGGATGATTTGCGCGCACGGAACGACGAATACCGGAAAGGCATCAAGCTGCGTCTGCGCCTGGCCCGCATCCGCGCTGGCTTCAACACGCTCGTGGCGGCCGCGCGCGAGGTGGATCGGATCATGCCGATCACCGCGCGCACCTATACCGATTATGAGAGCGGCCCCAATGTGCCGAGCAACGCCCAGATCCACCAGCTTGAGCGGCTGTTCAAGGTCGCGCATGGCTGGATCGCCGTGGGCGATGGCAAGACCAATGCCGAGCTTGAGGCGATCCTGCACGACGTCGAGGCCGCCATCGGCCGCAAGGCTAAGCGCAAAGCGGGACAAGGCACGGAAAAACAAACAGTTAACCAGTTAACCGCAAATATCCCTCAACTCGACATAAAGTCGTCGCAGTCCGTTCCGTCTGGTCGTATTCCTGTTCTGCTGGGCAGCGGGATTGCCTCCTTTTTGGCCAGCGGAGAGCTTTCGATGGTTCCAGCGGCATGGATGGCGGTGCCTGAATCGGTCCCGTGGGGACCGAAGGTATACGGCTATGTCGTGCCGGATGGAGATTTCTCCATGGTGAGCCGGGAGGGGCTGTCTTTCGCGCCGGGCGATGAGCTGATCCTCGACGGCGCGCGCGATGTCGAGCATGGCGGATTCCTGCTGCTGCGTCCGGGCCGCGCGGAGCAGTGGCTGTTGCGGCGCTATGAAGGCGGAGCGCCCTTTCTCCAGGCCAGCGAGTTCACGCTCCGCGCGCTCAACCCGGCGGTCAGCGCGATCCGCGTCACCGACCGCAAGGCTTGGGACTATGGCGGCCGGCTGATCCGGCGGCTGGAGAGGTTCTGAAGCTCAGCCGCATCAATCACCGTAAAATCTCATAGCAACATGCTTCATGTATGACTCATACATTTTTCGCTTGACCGAGCGGGAAATCTGAGGCGTAGTCATACATGCAGCATGCATGGTCTTTCCACTGAAAGTCATGCGGGCTGTGCCCTCCTGAGGGCGTTTTCCCATCAGCCTGGCCCGCTGCGTCAAAACAGCCCTGTTCTGGCAAAGCGGGCCTCCTTTTTGGAGCCCGTCATGTACAAGGTCGAAGCCTATTTCCGCCGCGACGGCAGAGGCGGCGTCCAGTTTCTCGCCGACCATGAGACTGACGAGAACCGCGACCGGATGTGCGAGTTGCGCGTCCGCTTCGAGGTTCGCGCCATCTACCCCGCCGAGAAGGACAACGGCAGCGAGATGGACTGGGACGGCGACATCGCCACCATCCATATGCGCGCCGATGACTTCCCCCGCGCCGCACGGCTGCGCGACGAGGACTTCGTCGCAGCGAAAGCATTCCTGCTTCGCGAGCATGGCGATGCGCTGTGGCAAGCCGGTTATGAATTCGCGGAAAGCCTGCATTTCGGCGAGGTCGCGTGATGCTCATCACATCTTGCGATATTTGCACGAAATATATCCTCGCATCGTTACACCGCGATGAGGATTATCGCTGTTATGGGGGACTGGCATAATGTCTTCCACGGCGCTGATTATCCAGCAGCGGGGGCTCACCGACAGCTTCGGAGAGCTTGCGCAATACCTCGGTAATTCTACTCATCTGCCTGACATCATCGTGCAGGAAGCCGGGCCGGGCGCGCAATTCCGTCTCGCCTGGGTCTATCTGCGCCTTGCCGCCGTCCTGATCCGGCATGGGCTGGCCGCTCTTCCCGGCCACGCCAACCGCGCCGCTGGCGCTCAGCTCGCCCGCATCCCGCGTTCAACGCTTCTTGCGCTGTCCACCTCCGGCTTCATCGGCTGGGGAGGCTTCATATCGGTCACAGCCCTTTTCATTTGGAGATAATCCCATGCCCGTTTCTTCCGCAGAACTGCGCGGCCCAATCACGGATTCCCTGCGCGAATGCCGGACCGTCGCGGCCACGCTGGCCTATGTCGCCGACAGCATCCGGGCGCGCACCGAAGGGCGCAATGAACAGATCGATCTCGGCGTGGTGCAGCGCCTCGGCGCTGATCTGGAACGCGCACTGGGTGAGTTGGAAGTGCTCATCGAGGAGCTGCTCGGCGACTGTCCCGATGAACTGCCCATCGTGGTCAAGGCGCTGGATTTTTATCGGGACCCCAGGAGCTACCAGACGCGGCGCGGCGCGACGCCGGTGCTAGTTGATGCTGGCGCGCTCGCCATCGCGGCAGCCCGCGCGATGAATGGGGATGACGCCGAGGGAGACGGCCAATGACCGGCATCGAATTCGCTGGGTTGCTGCTCCTCACCCTCATCGCCGTGGCTGGCCTCTCCATCGCATGGAGCCTGCATGACACGAAGCTGGAGCGGCATGGCGAGCGTCTCCAGTGGTTGGAGGATCGTGTCGCCATGCTGGAGATTCCCGAAGTCGTCCACCGGGCGACGGAGCAGCACATGCGGACGCAGGCGCTGCTCGGCAAGGCGGAGGGGCGGGCGTGAGCACCTCCGACAGAATCGTCACCGGAGGGATCATCGCGATCATGGCCGGCTTCTATATTGCCTGCGGCGCATTGCTCGCCCATCTGCTCGGCCTCAGCGACAGCCCGTTCCTATGGGTGGCGGTAACCATGGCTTGGCCGGTGGTGATCGCCTTCCTGGGGTTCCTGCTGTTCATCGGCGTGGCGGTCATAACGAGGCTTTTCGACGCCATTCATGGGAGACGGGCATGACCATCTCCCCCCACGCCCTCACCCGCGAAGCCCAGGCCGTCCGCGAACTCATCGCCAGCCTGAAGAGCATCATCGGCGATGACGAGGATTTCGCCGCCGACATCATCGAGGGCCAGACCAATTTCGTCGAGGTGGTGAACATGCTGGTCGGCCAGGATAGCGTGGACAAGGCCCTCATCGAGGGTATCAGCGGCCACATCAAGGAGGTGACGGCTCGCAAGGCGCGGCTCGCGTTGCGGCGCGAACGCCGCCGCCATGCGCTCACGATCGCTTTCCAGACAGCGGGGATCAAAGGCGCGCTGCGCTGCCCGCTGGGAACGGTGGGGCTGAACGCCACCCCGGCTAAGGCGACCCCCACGAATGAAGCGCTGATCCCGGCGGAATTCTGGACGCAGCCCGCGCCGGAGCTGGACAAGAAGGCGCTGCTCGCCGCGCTGAAAGCCGGCGTGACCGTTGCCGGCGCCGAGCTGAGCAATGGCGGCGTCACCATCAGTATTCGAACCACCTGACACAGGAGCCCGCCATGAGCGCAGTTGCCATCCGCGACCCGGCCGAAGCGCCGCAACGTTTGCCCGCCCACATCCAAGCCATGACGCCGGTGGATATGCTCTCCGTCGCCGTGACGAACGGAGCCAGCATCGAAATCCTGGAGCGCCTGATCACGCTTCAGGAAAGGTGGCGCGCGGGCGAGGCGCGACGCGCGTTTGATGCCGCGATCGCCGCGGCCAAGGCGGATATCAAGCCGATTCCGAAAACCCGAAACGTGGGATTCAGCAGCGGCAAGGGCTCGACGAATTATGACTACGAGGGGCTCGACGACATCGCCAACATGGTCGATCCCGCTCTCGCCAGGAACGGCCTTTCTTACCGGCACCGCGCGCTTCAGGACGGCAATAACCTCAAAATCACCTGTGTCCTGACACATAAGGACGGGCATTTCGAGGAAACGACCCTCGGCGCGAATAATGACCAGTCTGGCAACAAGAACGCCATTCAGGCGGTTGGCAGCGTCGCGACCTATTTGCAGCGCTATACGCTGAAGCTGGCGCTTGGACTGGCCACCACACGGGACAATGACGCCCAAGGAAGCGGCGCGCGTCAAGCACGGCCCGGATCGGTTGCCCCCGCCACCCGTTGGCGGGATGGCGCCCCATCGGACGCTCCCGATGATTTCGAGGACGCCCCTGATGAGCCGGCGGTGCTGAGCGCTGAACAGGTCGAGCACCTCGTCGCTCTCGCCGATGAGGTTGGGGCGGACAAAGCAAAATTCTGCCAATGGCTCGGTGTGTCCATTTTCTCCGAAATCCCCGCAAGCCAGTTCGACAGGGCAGTACGCGCCCTGGAAGCCAAGCGCCGTCAAGCCCAGCAATCCCATCCCGGCGCGGAGCCACCATCCCCCGCCGAGACGCCAGCCGATGCCCTCGCTGCTGGCGCGCCCGCATCTCCGTCTCAAGCCCCCGCTGGCGGAGATGCGGGCCATGTTTCCGAAGACGAGCAGCCGAGCCCCGAAGATGAAGCACGCCGCGCAGGGCGAAAGGCATGCCGCGAGGGGAAGGGCATGGAGTCCATCCCGCCCAAGATCGCCCGGTATTCGCGGATGAAGGCGGCATGGGAGGAAGGCTATCAGTCCGAGGGTGAGTTGATGGAAGCGGAGATGAACCAGTAATGGCGTTATTTCGTAAGAAGCCGGTCACGATCGAAGCAAGGCAGTTCACCGGAGACGTCTCATCTTCAGCCCAGATTGTTGAATGGGCGGAGGAATTCGAAACGGAGATCAGCGTTGATCTGAACGATGACGACTGTAACGTCCTCCTCATCCCGACGCTGAAAGGCACAATGACAGCTATCGCTGGCGATTGGATCATTCGCGGCGTGAAGGATGAGTTCTATCCCTGCAAGCCGGACATCTTCCGGGCGACCTATGAGCCGGTGGAAGGCCATGCGGAGGAAGGGGAGAAGATGGAAGCGGAGGCGCGGCAGTGAAGCAATCAATCCGGCCATTCAACGCTGCGACAGCGGATCGTTTCCCCCGCGCGATTTGCAAATGCGTGGGCTGTAAGGCGCTGTTCTCCATCGGCCCGAATGAAGATGTTGGCTTCCATCCGTGCTGTCCTGACGATGGGATGCCGCTTGTCGCGGAAGGGGCAGTCACATCTCAGAAGGCGCTTGACGAATATCGGAGCGGCCAATGACCGCCACCCGCATCGCCAAGGCCAAGATCAAGGACGGCCAGCTCCATGTCGAGCTGGAGGGCATGGAGAACGACACCGAGCGCAAGATCACCCTGCGCTCGATGGAAGGTTTTCACACCGATCTCTCCGACGCCTTCGACGCGCTCTGCCGCCATGTCCGGGAAATCCTGGAATGGCCGGGCAATCTCTATCTCGACACCATGAAAGTGACCGGCGTCTCCTGGTCGATGAGCGAGGGCACCGGTGTTGAAGGCGCCGTGATCTCCGGCCAGGCCGGCCTGGACACCTGCACCTCGCCCTTCTGCTTCAACACGCCCCATCTCCCATTCGAGCAATACAACCCCGATGGCAATGGCCCGCTGATGCCGGACGGGGCGCAGGTCGCGCTCGATGAGCTGCGCCGCGAGGTGCAGGCTTACATCGATGGCAAGCGGGCGCAGTTGGAATTGTTCGGGAGGGCTGCGTGATGGACTATTACAGCAACAAGCATAAGAACGCCGCCTTCGAGTTGACCAAGCGCGTGTTTCGTGACTGCGCCGAGCAGCTCGACAACATAGCCAAGATCGCGGCGAAACCCGCCCAGCGGCAACGTCTGGAGAGGGGGGCTGACCAGATCATGAAGCTCCGTGAGTTGGCGATGGATGTGATCCATCAGTGGGAGCCGAAATGACCATCACCGCTCTCTCCAACACCCTCGCCCGCGCCATCCTCACCACCATCGAACGCGACGGCATCTGCAATCTCCAGAACATCGAGGAGACGGTGTTCCGGGAACTGGCCGTGGCGGAGGCGAGGCGGAGTTTCCCCGCCGGGATGACGCCGGATGACGACATCCGCCGCTGCGCGCAGGAGTTGACGCAGATGATGCTGGCCGATGCCGCGCAAAATGGGCCGAATTTATACTCCTTCCGCGTCGCCATAGCCCATCACCATCTCAGCGAGGCGCTGCGCAAATGACCATCCTCGCCCTCGACCTCGGCACCAAGCTCGGCTGGGCCGTGTCATTCGGCCCCGGCGACATTCTCTCCGGCACGATGGACTTCAAGGTCCGCAAATACGAGGGCGGCGGCATGATGTGGGTCCGCTACCGCTCCTGGCTCAATGAGATGGCGGACAAGCACGGGCCGATCGAGCGCGTCGTGTTCGAGGCGGTGCGCCGTCACATCGGAACCGATGCCGCGCATATCTATGGCGGGTTCCTGGCTCACCTCACGGCATGGTGTGAAAAGCGCGGCATCCCGCATGAAGGAATAGCCGTCGGGACCATCAAAAAACACGCGACCGGCAAGGGCAACGCGAGCAAGCCGCTGATGATCGCGGCGATGAAGAAGCTGGGCTTTGCCCCCAAGGATGACAACGAGGCCGATGCGCTGGCGCTTTTGCTCTGCGTGCAGGCGGAGAGGGAGGCGGCGTGAAACACGAACAGCCCATCCGCATCGCGGCCAAGCTCTATGAAGTCCGCGACCATGCAAAGCGCGCCCTCGGCGACAAATACCGCGCGCGCATGAAAGAGGGCGGCAAGCTGCTAACCGGCATCGCCGAGGCGAAGAAATGCGGCGTCATGGATGTCGCTCTCAATGTCAGCCAATCAGCGGCGCGCAAGGGCGACATGAACGCAGTTGCTTTCATTCTGGCGGCGGCTGTCGAGCTGCTTGAGCCTTCGGAGGATGTTGGGTGATGGCTGGGAAAACCAACATCGAATGGACCGAGCAGAGTTGGAACCCTATTGTCGGCTGTTCTATCGTCTCCCCAGGCTGCACGAACTGCTACGCCATGAAGATGGCGCACCGCCTTCAGGCCATGGCGGACAAGCCACGCTGGACGAAGAAGGGCGTCGGCACCGGCCATTACGCCGGGACAACGAAGGTCGTCAACGGCAACGCCGTCTGGACTGGAAAACTTGCCCTCGCGCCTAGCCATGTGCTTACCGCGCCGCTGCGCCGCAAGAAGCCGACCACCTACTTCGTCAACTCCATGGGCGATCTGTTCCATGAGGATTGTCCAGATGAATGGATCCTGGACGCACTGACGATCATGGCCATCGCGCGTCAACATACCTTTCAGGTGCTGACGAAGCGAGCCGAGCGGATGCGGGATTTCATGAGCAACCCGGACCTGCTCCAAGAGATAATGGTCAATTGGTGGAGCTTCGACGACGGCATGAGAGGCGTCGAAAGCTGGCCTCTGCCCAACGTCTGGCTAGGCGTCTCCACCGAAGACCAGCGGCGCGCCGATGATCGGATTCCGCATCTTCTGGCGACACCCACGGCGGTGCGGTTCGTGAGTGCCGAGCCGCTGCTCGGGCCGATCAATCTCACGCATATTGATTTGCCCGGCGGGGATGAAGAGATATTTCCGCTCGGATGGCCAGAAGGTCGTGACGATGAGCCATGTCATCCGCATCTCGACTGGGTAATCGCAGGCGGCGAGAGCGGCCCCAATGCCCGACCGATGCATCCCGACTGGGCGAGAAGCCTGCGCGATCAGTGCGAGGCCGCCCGCGTGCCGTTCTTCTTCAAGCAGTGGGGCGAGTGGGGACCGTATGATCGCAGTCGGCACGATGGTGCAACTCTGGCGACGCCTTTCAGCACCGACATGCCATTGCAGCGCTTCGGAAAGAAGCTGGCCGGTCGCCTGCTCGACGGCACGGAGCATAACGGCGTCCCGGCATGACCCGCACCCCGCCCACCCGCCGCCAGAAACTGTGCGCCGCCTATCTGCGCATCCTGGCCCTGGAAGGGCGGGGAATCCCGTTCACCCAAGCCGCACGGATGACGGAGGACGACATTGAAGCCCTGTTCGAAGTGGATCACGACCCGGTGCTTGTCGCCAATGGCGGGACAAATCACCCCAGCAATCTCGTCCCGCGCTCCAAGGCGGCGCATGGGGAGAAGACGAAACGGGACCGGAAAATCATCGCCAAGGGCAAGCGCCTGGCGCGATCAGCGGAAGAAACACGCCGGATCATCCTCGCGCGTGTCGGTCAGATCGCGGATGCGGAGGTGAGGCGGCGCAAAAGCGCCAGGCCGCTGCCTTGCGGGAAGGCGAGCGGGTGGAAGAAGCCGATCAATGGGAATGCCGTCAGGAGAACCAAATGATGGACGCCAAAGCAAAACACGACCTGGAGGAGGCGCTCACGCGCAAGCTTCTGGATGAGGGCAAACTGATCGCGGCCGGCTGGGCGATGTTTCATCACATCCTGCTGAAGGATGCGCCGCCGATCCAGGTGCGTGAGATGGAAAAAGCCTTCTTCGCGGGTGCCCAGCACCTCTGGGCCAGCATCATGACGGGACTTGACGCTGACGCCGAGCCGACAGCGCAGGACGAGCGCCGCATGGAACTTATCGCCGCCGAGCTGGATGCGTTCGGCGAGCGCCTCAAGGCGGAAATCGAAGCAGAAGGACACGCATAATGAGCGCTGAAAATCATTTTGCAGGCGCGATGGCGTATCGCCCGACACTGGCCCGGCGCATCTGGACCGCACTCGGGTTCCACTATCACTTCGGCGCGGAACCGGAAGGCATAGATGCGCTGGCCGGGTGGATGTGCACGGAGACGCGCATGCGTTTCGGGTTCCGTGACCGGCTGCGCCTGCTTGTCTCGGGACGGCTGCACATCAAGTTGGTCCAGCACACCCCTGTCCAGTGCGATTATTCGCGCAATCGCCTTGACTGGCAGATTGAGCCTCCGGGTGGGTTGGATGGGAATGCAATTCGGAGAACGAAGTAATGGGCTACAACACGGACTTTGAAGGCGAACTGAAATTCACGCGCGAAATCACCATCGACGAGTTGCGCATCGTCAAGGAAATCCTTGAAACCGATGAGGCCGACAAGCTCGCCGCTGTCTATGGATACGCAGCGAAGCCGGATGATCGCTACAGCTACATCAATCTTGAACTGACCGACGATTTTGACGGCCTCAAATGGAATGGCGGCGAGAAGACCTATTACATGGTGACCTCGCTGAATGTGCTTCTCCACGCCATCAAACAGCGGGTTCCCGACCTGTCGCTGACCGGAAGCATGTTCGCTCAAGGCGAGGATGTCGGCGATGTCTGGGGCATCGAGATCAGAGGGGGCGTGGCCGTTCAGACCGAGGTCGCGAAGCCGCCGATGATGAAGTGCCCGCATTGCCGCGAATGGTTCAAGACCGCTGACGCTGAGAGGAGAGCATGAAAATCACCATCGAGAATACCGACAAGATCGTCGATCTGAACGGCGTCCCCGTCCGCATCTGGGAAGGCCAGACCGAGAGCGGCGTGCCGGTGACATGCTTCGTCACCCGGATCATTCCGAGGACGCATGACGAGGCGGTGAATGCCCAGTTCGCGGCGGAGCTGCGGGAGGAGAAGACGCCGAGCATCTATGCCCAGGGCATCCCGCTGCGCATGTTCATTGATTGAGCCGTCAGGAGGATGAAATGACGCTGCTGTACATCAAGAGCTACACCCGCGCCTACATCAACACGCACCCGGATTGGCTGTTCGTCTTCGGCGACAATCTCGCCCGCACCGGACTGGGTGGCCAGGCGGCTGAGGCACGTGGCGAGCCGAACGCCATCGGCATCGCCACGAAGATGCTGCCGACGATGGAGCCGAGCGCGTTCCTCGCCGACAGCAATTACGACGCCTGGTTCGCGGCGGAAAGGCCAACATTCAACCGTCTGTACGAGGCGGCCAAGGCCGGACGGACAATCATCTGGCCGTTGGACGGCATCGGAACCGGACTCGCCCGGCTGGAACAGAAGGCGCCGCTCATCTGGCGGGAGATTGATAATGTCAGGGCGTGGCTTGACGGCATGCCCGTTGCCGAGACCGTCAGGAGAGTGAAGCCATGAAGAACATCACGCCGGTGCCTATGCGCTGCGACAGTTTCCAATGCCCATCCATCCATGAACTGGAGGATGGACGGTTGCTGATCATCGGCGAATATTTATCGACGAACGAAGCTCGCGAGGCTGGCGCCAATCCCAACCCGGAAACGGAAGGTGCCATCATCATCGACCGGGCGCTCCTCGCCACCATCAGGGATGAGGTGAGGGAGGAATGCGCGCTGATCGCTGATCGTGCGGCGTCCGACAGCAAGGCGCGCGACACCATGGCAGACGATTTCGGCGTCTATGCTGCCATGGAGATCGTCGCCGCCATCCGCGCTCTGAAAGAAATGCCCCATGAGTGACGACGCGGAACTAATAGCGCGGCTGCGCAACCACAGCGTCACCGAGACAAGCATGGACGGGAGTGAGTAGGCGATGACCATCAAGGAGCACGACATGACAGAAGACGAACGCCTCAAAGCCATGCGCGAAGGCGCTCAAATCGCGAAGCGGCAGTTTGTGAAGATCGTGAGGAAGTTCCCGCTACGGGCCGAGGTCGGGGTATCGACCACGAGTGCGGAATACGCGCATTTCGAGCATTGTGCCATGACGCTGAACGCGCTCGATTTTGAGGATGAAGATTTCCTGGAGAAGCCCAATGACGCCGGATGACGAGTTCGAAGAGAGCATGCGCCGCGCGCGGCTGCGGCAAGACGCCTACGACGCGGACATCGAAGCCCTGTGCGAGCGCATTGGTTACGGCAATGTGATGGCGTCCGCCAGCAGGCTGTGGGCCGCGAAATGCGATGCCAAGGGCGAGCCCCGTGGCAACTTCGCCGTCGGCGCTTGCGAGGTGATGACGGTTCCCTGTCCGCATCCTGCGAGCGGCAAGGATGTGCGCGGCCATTGTGACTGGTGCTGTGGGGCCGGGTGGGTGACGAAGAAGGTGCTGGAGGCGATCAATGACGCCGGATGAAGCGCGCCAGAAGGCGGACGCCATCACCGACGGCCATAGCGGCATCTATGGCGGCTCGGGCATCAGCTGGGTAGACCGGCCCAAGCTGCGTGATGCCATCGCCGCCGCCCTCCTGGAGGCTGCCGGGGAATGGCAGCCGATAGAGACGGCGCCGAGGGATGGGACGGAAATTCTGTTGGCGACCACGTTATTCGATGGAGAGCCCGTCATCGTGTCTGGTTGGTGGTTCTCATCTCCAAAAGAGATCGATGATGGTTGGGAAACACCCGTCGGATTTCACGGCGACCCCACCCACTGGCGTCATCTCCCAGCCCCGCCGGAGCAAAAGCCATGACCAGAGTCCTCGTATGCGGCGGGCGGGATTTCAATGACCACGACCGCGTGTTCGCCGTGCTCGATGATGTCCACCAGGAACGGTGGATCAGCGAGATCATCTACGGCTGCGCCACCGGCGCGGACCAACTCGCGCGCGACTGGGCACGCTATCGCGGACGCGAATCTACCGGCTTCCCCGCCGATTGGAAGCGGCACGGCAAAGCCGCCGGTCCGAAGCGCAACACCCGCATGATCGAGGAAGGCAAGCCCGATCTCGTCATCGCATTCCCCGGCGGGAAAGGCACCGCCAATATGGTGGCGCAAGCCCGCGCCGCCGGCATTGAGGTTATCGAAGTCAGTTGAGTGAGTGGCAGATGAGTGAGCATCCATGAGCATTGCAACAACGCTCAAGCAACCGCGAAACATCCCGCTGCCAGCCTCGCTTCCACCGCGAGGCTTGCGCCGCGAGGAAGCTGCGGCCTATATCGGCGTCAGCCCTTCCACCTTAGACAAGATGATCGTGGAGGGGCGTATGCCCAAGCCCAAGCGCTTCGGCGATCGCACCATCTGGGACCGGCACGCGCTTGATCTCGCCTTCGAGATGCTGGACGGCGGCGAGATGGTGGAGCCGAAGGCCGTGAATCCCTGGGACGCGATGAGCAACGTGTGACATGACACGGATTAAGCTGCTCTACGTGGTGCGGGACGTGGATCGGCATGGCAATGCCCGGTTCTATTTCCGCAAGCGCGGAGCAAAGGGCAAGATCAGGCTGCCCGGTCAACCCGGCTCCGCCGAGTTCATGGCCGCGTACGAGGCGTGCCTGAAAGGGTTGCCGATCCCGCTCCCGACCAGCCCTCAGCCGACGCTGGAGCGGCCCAAGGCGGCAACGCTGGATTGGCTGCGCGCGGCCTGGGCGCAATCCGCCGAATACAAGGCGCTCGACAGCGCGACGCAGCGCGATAAGCGATCGATCCTGAAACGGCTGTGCGATGAATCCGTCGCGCCCGGCGCGAAGCTGCGCATTGGCCGCCTGCCGTTTGCCGAGATGACATCGAAGGCCATCCGCATGCTGCGGGACCGCGAAGCCGAACGACCGAACACGGCCAACAAGCGCCTCGCGACGCTACGGCTGCTCTATCAATGGGCGATCGATGCCGAGCATTTCGCCGGACCCAATCCCGCGCGCGACGTGCCCAAGCTGAAATATGTCGTCGGCGGGCACCACACCTGGACCATCGACGATATTCGCCAATTCGAGGCGCGCCACCCCATCGGCACGCAGGCGCGCCTCGCATTTGCGCTGTTCGTCTACACGGGGCAGCGGATCTCCGACATCGTGCGGCTGGGCCGCCAGCATATCAAGGATGGCCGGCTTCGCTTCACGCAGGCCAAGAATGCCCGCAAGGCGCCCGTGTTCGTTGACATCCCGCTGCTGCCCGAGCTTGCAGCAGTGATCAACGCAAGCGCGACCGGAGACCTGACGTTCCTGGTGCACTCACACGGCCGGCCATGGAACAAGGTGTCGTTTTCGCGCCGCATGCGCCAATGGTGCGATGAGGCCGGATTGCCGCATTGCTCGGCGCACGGCGTACGCAAGGCGGCGGCTTGCGCGGCGGCGGAAGGCGGCGCCACCGAAATGGAGATGATGGCGATCTTTGGCTGGACGACGGCGGACATGGCGCGCGTGTATACAGCCAAGGCGCGGCGCGCAAAATTGGCCGACAGGAGCATGCATCTGCTCGGCGGTCATCAGAACACTGACGGAACAAATGTGTCCCACTTTCCGGTCTCAAAGAAATGAGGTGGGACTTTTGGGCGAAATTCGCGAGCAAAAACAATGATGCTCGCAATCTGCTGTCGCTCACGATAAACGTTCAAATTATTAATTATCAATAACTTGCGCAAAAGTGGGACACGTTTTTCAGTCACGCAATCATTATGTTTTTTGCCATTTGTGTCCCACCGCTTTCAGCCCCATTCCGCATCCGCTCTGGCCAGCGCGCCGACACCGCCGCGATCGCCTCGACGGTGATCTTCGACGCCTCCTCCCAGTTCAGCTCCGGAGCAAGCTGCATCACCGCGCCAGTAGCGGCTGCGGTGCAGAGCCCGTTCTTGTCGCGGTGCCCAGCCATCGCCCGCCGATAGGCCAGCGCGCGCGGGGATCGCCCGTCATGTGGACGCGGGCGCCCGAGAAGCCGGTGTGTGTCATGGGGGCATTATGCATGGGGAACATTGCGTGAATAAGAGGCAACGCCAATTCTGGCGCAGTCGCGCATTTTACATGGGCGATAAGTATAAACACCTATTCCATAACTATGCGGAACTTTTCGCTTTACGCATGGAGAATGTGTACGCATAGTACAAATCACGGCAAGTGATACATGAAACATGTTTATTTGTCGTTCGGCGCGGAGCCCCTGAAGCCCGTCGCCGTATCCCGGCCTCGCGCTTCCCTTTGCTCCCGTCTGCCGAGAGCGCGAGGCCGGGCCGTAGTGAAGCGGGGTGGCGGGACGGGCGTCTCTCAAGCATTAGCCCGTCCCGCCTCACAATACCCGACGCTAAGACCGCAAGCAGTTCGCGGGGCACCCGGAATAAGTGGGCCGGAGGCTTCGCGAGGAGACGGCGCGGACGCGCAAAACCCCCGCGCCGTCTTCCACTTCATCCATAGAGGGATTTCATGAAAAAAAGCATCAAAGCATTTGCCGTTCTCGCATTGCTGTCGGCACCGGCTTTCGCCGAGGACGCCTACGGGCCGAATGAGCCGCGCGCCGGCACGCCGTTCAACGGCGGCGGCATCGATCCGGCCATGGCCGCCGAGCACAAGGCTCATAACGACAATCTGCGTCGCGGCATCATAGCCAATGGCGGCTGCAATGCCGACCTGCTCCCGGTGTGGGTGCATCAGGGCTGCGCGGGCAGCGTGTTCACCGCTGGCGGTGACGGCGATAACGGCAGCGGTTCCGGTTCGGATAGCGGCGCGTCCAGCGGCGGGGCGAAGTAGCGCGTAGCCGGACCGAGGCGGGGCTTTCCCCCAAGGCCCCGCCTTTCATTTCCCATCACGAGGCACCCATGACCCGCACCACGGCATTCGCAATCATCCTCGGCCTCTTCGCCGCTCCGGCGATGGCCGCGGACGGCAAAGGCGCGCTTGTCCCCCGCGCCGTCAGCCTGAAGGACACCCTGGCGCGCAACGCCTATCGCCACCAGGACGCCCGCCAGGGCCTGCCCCGGCATCTTTGCTGGGACGGCGATGGCTTGCTGCCCGCCATCTGCGAGACAGCCAACAAGCCGCATGGCGCGCCGGGCAAGCCACAAGCACCCGGCGCGCGCTGAAGCAACGGGCGGGAAGCGGCGAACTGGGGTCGCCGCTTCCCGCATCCCATCAGGAGGACGTCATGAGGAAAGCTGGCATGGAACTGCTGATCTTCGTTGGGTTCTTGTGGCTGCTGTTTATCGGCGCGATCACCCTCGCCTGCACCATGATCTCCAAACAATCACGGGAGCGCGAGGCGCAAATGGACCGCGATGAAGCCGAGGGCGAGGAATGACGAAACGACGCTGGAGTATCGTTATACGCATTATCGCGATTGTGATTTTTGCGGCCTTGGCGACGCAAGCCGTCTGGCTGACCGCCTGCTTCTTCGTGTTGGGTCTGTTCCTAGGCGCCGTCGTGGGAATGCTGGAGGCGGACGAATGACCACCGCGCTGTTCATCTTCTTCCTCGTGGCCGCGCTGATCGGCATCGCGATGGCGATCTGGCCGCCAGGGAAATAACGAATACCGCCAGCAAGGTACGCGGGGGCGCGCTGGGGCGTCCCACGGAAGGAAGACCGGATGCGGGGCTGGCGGGCTACTCGCCGCGAAATCCGGTCATCTCCAGCATTTCAGTCAGAGGGATTTGCCATGACACTGGAATTGGTAAGGACGCCGCCCATGCCGCGCCAGCTTGATCGCGCCAAGTGGCACAAACCGCTCGTCTCCATCATCGTCACCCATCACAATTATTCCGACCATCTCGAAGACGCGCTGCTCTCGCTGCTGGATCAGACCCATGAGAACTGGGAATGCGTGGTGGTGGATGACGGGTCGGACAACACCCACCGGGCCATTGCTGATCTGACGGTCCACACGATCGCCGAAGCCCGCATCCGCTTTCACCCGCTGGATGAAAATATCGGGCAGATACCGGCGTTCTTCGCCGGTCTGGAGGCGACGACCGGCGAGTTCGTCTGCGCGCTCGACCCGGATGACCGCTATGCGGCGAATTTCCTGGAGGAGATGGTTGCCGCCCATCTCAACCCCGTCCGCTTCGTGCCGCTGATCTCTTGCGATCAGCATCTGATGCGCGGCGGCGAGGTGATCACCGGGGTGGCGACCGGACACGCCAGCAAGGTGCTGATCGATGGCGAATTGCCCGGCATCGCCGTGACGGATGTCTTGCGCTTCTTCCCGGCCATGATCGACAAATGGCACTGGTCATCGACCTCGGGAATGATGTTCCGCCGTCCCGCGCTGGCGGCCATGCGCCCGCGACGCGAACTCGGCTACAAACGCCAGATCGATGCCTATCTCGCCCCCGGCGCGCATATGCTGGGCGGTTCGATGTTCCTGATGCGCCCGCTGATCTATCGCATGGTTCACGCCAACAATTCTTGGCTGCGGGAGGATGTCTGGGGGCAGTCGCAAAGCCCAAAGCTGGCGCCGATGGGCGCGCAATGCCGCGCCGATGTCCGCGAGGCCATCATCGCCAATGGCTACGAGGCCGATCTGGCGCGGGCCAAGCAGGGCAAGCGCAATCTGGCGCAGCGGCTGCGGCGGTCCATCGCCAAGCGCTGGCGGCGGCTGAGGGGGGGAACGCAATGACCGCGCCACTGTCGCCGCTGCTCACCCTGTTGGACGCGAATTGGGACATCGCGGCCAAGTACATCGCCAAACATCAGGACCGCGAATGGATCTCCCAATTCGTCGCCGAGACGGCAAGCGGGGAACGGCTGATCTTCCTCACCCCCTGGCGGAACGAGGCGGATAAAGCCGCCACGTTGATCATGCTGGGGCTGGAGTTCCGGGAAAAGGGCGTGAAGCGCTATGTGCTCTCCAGCGAAATGTGGATGGCGCAAAATGAAGGTCCGCCTGCCGATGATTTCGTGATGCCTAGGGACCGCCCGGATCGCATCGAAGCGCTGCTATGCATCGGCGTCGATCCCGAGGCCGGGGAGATTCTGCAATACCACGCCGAGATCATCCGCGTGGGCAAGCGGCGCAAGCTCGGGGAGCGCAAGGCCGCCGCTCACGCCAACTTCTCGGGACGGATGACGGAATTGCTGGGGCCTGTCGCCCTGCAACCCGTGAATTGAGGAGAGGGCGATGCTTCCAGGACTTCCGCAAAACCAGCTCTCCCCCGACATCGCCCGCGCCCTCACCGGTTACCGGATGATCATCGGCAAGGTCCAGGTGCTGCTGGCGCATCGGAGATCCAAGCTCTCCCCGCTCGCGGCGCTGACGCTGGCCTCCCTGCCGGATGGCCGGATCACCGTCCGCGAGGCCAAGCGCCAGGGGTTGATCCTTGGCAGCCAAGTCTATCAGACCGTGGGGATGCTGCATAAGGCGGGCCTGGTCCGCTGCTCCGGCGGGGACAAGGAAGCCGGGAGGCTGGCGATGGAGATGACGGAGGAAGGGGCGGAGCTTGGCGCGGCGGTGCGCGCGGCGTTCGCGGGGCGGGAGGCCGAGATCACGGAGGCGGCGGAATGACATATCAACCGGACAGGCGGTCCATCCGGGAATGGCTGGTGGACTATATCGTGATTTATCCGCTCTGCGTGGTGCTCGGGGTGGCGATGCTGCTTCTGGAGGACGAGGCGGAGGACGAAGAACTGTTTCCAATAATGGAAGAAGAGGATCGGCGATGACCCGCGACGAACTCATCCAAGCGATTGCCGACAACCTCAATCTGGACTGCATGAGCGCCGCCGATGCAGCCCTCGCGGCACTGACGACCATCGAG
>Ga0209521_10001407_pt1 | contig 19653 bp, 16 predicted proteins | sample Rifsed19ft4_FD_184016 | JGI IMG/M metagenome (GOLD analysis project Ga0209521, IMG submission 184016) | Soil microbial communities from Rifle, Colorado, USA - sediment 19ft 4 (version 2) | ecosystem: Environmental > Terrestrial > Deep subsurface > Rock core/Sediment | place: Rifle, Colorado...
CTCCTGTCGACTCGCAGGCGTCCTCAACCAGAAACAAGTCGTGCGTGTCCGCGATGGATTGCATCTCGGCGATTTCGCAGGGGCCTCCCAAGAGGTGAACAGGCATTATTGCGGCTGTCTGGGGACCAACAGCTTTCCCGGCTTCATCCGGGCTGATGTTGTATGTTTCAAGGTCTACGTCCACAAGGACCGGTATGCACCCCACGTTGGCAATGGGATAGACGGTGGTGGCCCAGGTTACCGCGGGGGTTATGATTTCGCTGCCGAGCTCGATATGGTCTTTCAGTATGGGGTTCGTCAATACGGACAAGGCGAGGAGGTTGGCGGAGGACCCAGAATTAACCATGACCGCGTGTTTTGACCCGAGGTAACGGCTGAACATTTCTTCGAAACGCTTCACCTTCTTTCCCATGCTGACCCATGTAGAAAGCATGGAATCCAGCGCTTCCTCGACCTCGGCCGCTCCGTAGGTTGGAACTGTCAGGGGGATGCGCGTCTTTCCAGGAACGAACTCGTGCCTGCTGGCTTTTGCGAAATGTCTCCTTATGTGGGGTCTTATCTTTGTCAGGCTAGGCTGCAAGGCTAGGCCAGCTGAGCCTTCTCACTCTTCAGTTGAGCACGGTACCATGCGATCGCCTTCCTGAGCCCGTCCTCGAACTCTATCCTCGGCTTCCAACCCAGCTCCTTCCGAGCCTTAGAATAATCCCCGACGCTTCGCGGAATATCCACCTTTCTAGCGTCAGGGTTCCAGCGCGTACTGGCTTTGACCCCGCTGAGCTCGACTATAGAGTCTACGATTTGCTGGACAGACCTTTCGATCCCGCTGCAAAAGTGGTAGATTCCGGATCGAGCGCCGTTCTCTGCAAGGAGGCAGTACCCCCGCACTATGTCGTCCACGTATGCAAAGTCTCGTGTCGGAGAGGGGTTTCCCATTTCCAGGGTTTCCCTTCTGAGGAGCCTCGTTATTACCGAGGGGATAAGGAACTCGGATTTTTGCCGGGGTCCGTAGTGGTTGAACGCCCTCGAAATACTGATATCCATATCATACATTTCTGCAAAAGATAGTGCCAGGCTTTCCCCTGAGAGCTTGCTGGCCGAGTAAATATCAATAGGCCGCGCAGGGCTGTCCTCAGTTATCGGGACGCGGTCCTGCTTCCCATAGATGTGGCAAGTGCTAACATAGACTACTTTTCCCACATGCTGCTCCCTGGCAGCCATCAGGAAGTTGAGGGTTCCGAGAGAGTTCGTCGAGAACGTGTTGAAAATTTTCGCCCGTGTCTCAGGTATTACCGTGATTGCGGCAAGGTGAAAGGCCACATCGACACCTTTCAAGGCCTCCAAAAGGCTCTGATAGTCTTGGACATCACCTACTACAGCATTTACCCTGGGACCCTTGACAGGGAGCTTCCGGTCTGATCGGACAAAGCACCGCACGATCGAGCCTAGCGCATTGAGCTGCTCGCAGAGGTGTCCGCCCGCAAAACCTGTCGACCCAGTGACAAGAACAGCCTTGTCCCCCCAAAACGAAGCGTCCGGGTCGCCCTGCGCCATTTCTGATTCCGAGCCCCGGTCATGAAGATTAGAAGATAAGGGTTAGCGGCCCAGCCCGACAGCATAAGGCTTGTGCGTTGTTTTCTGAACTTTAATAGACTGAGCCTTGGCTGGAGAAAACATGCTGCCCGGAGTGAGAGTACAAGACCTTCGAAAGAACATAGACGAGAGAGGGTTCTTTGCCGAGCTCATCCGGGAAGACTGGAAGGAACTTCTTGGGGACGACAAGATCGTCCAGGCGAACCTCTCCTTCAGCTATCCTGGAATGATCAGGGCGTGGCACAGACACAACAGGGGTCAGGTAGACTATTTCATAGTGTTATGGGGCTCGATGAAGATTTGTGCCTACGACGACAAAGTCGGGTCGCCCACCAACGGGCAGTTGGATGAAATAATTGCAAGCAATGAGAAACTCCAGGTGGTCAGGATTCCAGGCCACTACTGGCACGGCACAAAGACTCTGGGGGACAGGCCCTCACTGACAGCTTATTGCGTCAACAGGCTTTACGACGCAAGAAATCCAGATGAAGAACGAAGGCCTTGGAATGATCCGATGATAGTTGACGCAAAGACCCGCGAGCACTTCGACTGGAACAGGTCTCCTCACAAATAGTAGGGAAAGTCTAGATTGCCGCAGGACCCTACGGCTGGTGAGGTGCCGACAGTTTGGCTTCCTCTTGAAATTCGTCGTATGCCTGGTCTATGGAGTAGGGCTTGTGGGCGAGAATCTTCAGAGCCTTCGTAACATCGAGCGATGAATCGCGCGGTCGTTTCGCCTTCCATTTCATGTCGCTGACGCTTATTGGCTCAATCAGACTTTTGTCAAGTCCCAAGTTTTCGGCGAGACCAACGGCAAAATCGTAGCGGTTTAACCGCGTTGCACCAGCGACGTGAATTGTTCCCGGAAGCCTGCGCTCGGCAATTTCAATCAGCATATTGGCCAGATTTGTGTTCAAGGTGGGACTGGAAAACTGGTCTCGGACCATGGAAATTTTCTCATGCTTGGACAGTCTACCGTAAACGTAAGTTGCAGCATTCGGCCTTTGGGGCCGTCCCCACCCATAAACAACGCTAGTTCTTGCAATGCACAAATTGCCGTATCCAGCGGCCGTCGCGGCTTGCTCGCCCTCTAGCTTGGAAAGGCCATACTTGTTAATCGGGTTGGGACCGTCGGATTCCGAATAGCGCCCCTTCTCGCCATCAAAAACGTAGTCCGTAGAAACTTGGACCAAGAAAGACTCGCATTCTTTGGCGGCGTTCGCGAGATAACCCACCGAGGTCATATTCACGAGAGACGCAGTGTTTCCATCTTCCTCGCACAAATCAACGTCCGTTACCGCCGCGGCGTTTATGATGGCCCCAGGCCGGATTTCCAAAATTGCCCTCCTCACTTGGTACTCGTTCGTCTGGTCGAGGAGGGTAGGGTTTCCGTGGGCGGGTCTGTGTTCCTTGTAGCAGGAGTACACTTGGTGGCCTCTGGCTAAGGCAACTTCGGCCGTTCTGCCACCTAGAAGACCGCTGGCGCCTGTTACGAGAAGTCGCGTGGGCCTACCATCGCTCCTTCCAAGGCGCAGGGGAAAGCACCTTCGGCGTTGCGAGGGGCTTCCACCATGATTGATTCTCAAGATACCAATTCACGGTCAGAGATAGTGCCTCGTCAAAGGTATGAGCGGGGCTCCAAGAGAGATGATGGCGGGCCTTTTCAGACGACAAGCTGTATCTGGTGTCATGAGCCGGTCTATCTTCCACCTCGACAATCTTGGAAACGGATTTTCCAAGATGCTTCACTAATCGCTCAGCCACGTTGCGGTTTGTGAGCTCGTTTCCCGTGGAGATGTTGTAAATCTCTCCTGGGCTTCCCCTTTCTAGGGCCTTCTCGATCGCGGTACAGAAGTCGCCCACGTATATCCAGTCGCGGACTTGTCTGCCTCCCCCGTACAGTGGAATCTCCATATCTTTCGTTGCTCGGATGATTGTTTTTGGGATGAATTTTTCCGGGTGCTGGTTCGGCCCGAAGTTGTTGGTGCATCGCAGGATGGTGGCTGGGATCTTGTACGTTGCGCTCCAGGCCTTAACGAGATTGTCGCCTGCGGCCTTTGTGGCCGAATAGGGACTGGAGGGGTTGAGAGGGCTCTCTTCGCTGAAAGAACCTGATTCGACCGGCCCGTAGACTTCGTCGGTGGAAATGTGGACAAGTCTTCGAATCTTGCTTTCTCTTGCGGCTTGGAGGAGGTTGTAGGCTCCTATGACATTGCTCTTGAGAAATGGCAGGGGATTAGCTATGCTTCGATCGACATGGGTTTCGGCGGCGAAGTTAACCACATAGTCCGCACCTTTCAATATCCTAGTAGTGGTCTTGTAATCCGAAAGGTCACCTTTGATGAATCTGTAATGTCGGCTCCCGCTGAGGCCCTTGACGTTACTCGGGTTGCTACCAGGACCCATGTTGTCGAGGTTGACTATTCCTATGTCGTTTCGGGATCCTATGATGTGACGGATGAAGTTGCTCCCGATGAATCCAAGTCCGCCGGTAACGACGATTCTATCCAGCGCCGCCTCTTCCTCTCCTAGAGACTCACGAACGTACTCTCCCCGACAACAAACCTCCGCCCAGTTGGACGATGATTTCCATTGGATGTTATCTGGGAGTTTTTCCCTATGATGCTGTCCACGATTCTCTCTCTGCAGTCTATGGTGGTCCCGTCTAGTATGATGCTGTTTTCGATCTCCGCGTGCGCAATTCTGACTTTGTTCCCGATGGAAGTGTAGGGGCCTATGTAGGTTTCGGGTCCTATCTCAGATTTTTCTCCAATGACGACTGGACCCCTCAGAGTGGCCCCTTTACGGATAATGGTTCCCTCGCCAATCTCGATATTTCCTGCTATAGCAACCCCTTCGTCGACTTTGCCCTTGATAGAGGGTTTAAGGTCGCTCAGCACAAGCTGGTTCGCTTCAAGTATGTCTTCAGGGCGGCCCGTATCCTTCCACCACCCCATAATCTCATGATAAGCTATCTTTCCCCCTGAGTCAAGTAAGTTCTGAATTGCCTCTGTAATCTCCAGCTCGTTTCTCCAGCTGGGCTTCAGCTTGGCCATTGCGTCGAAGATCGAGGATCGGAAGAAGTAGAGCCCGGCAAGAGCGAGGTCGCTGACGTACTGCTTCGGCTTCTCAACAAGCTTCAGGATTTTCCCATCTTTTATCAGCACAACTCCAAAACGAGTCGGGTCCTTTACCCGGCTTACAAAGACAGTCGCATCCGCGTCGGAAGTTTCGAATTCGCGCACCAGGCTGGGTATGCGATCCTTTAGGAGGTTGTCGCCTAAATGGACCGCAAAAGGTTCATCCTCCAGAAAGTCTCTGGAGATTAGTACGGCGTGGGCGATACCTTTAGGGTCGGGCTGGTCAAGGTATGTGACCTTAATGCCGAACTTCGATCCGTCACCAAGGGCTTCAAGGATGCCTTCCTGTAATGGCCCTAGTACGACACCTATCTCTTTGATTCCAGCTCCTCGCAACTGGTCGAGGCCGTACATTAGCATAGGCTTGTTCGCTATGGGAAGCATGTGCTTGTTTCCGGTGTAGGTGAGGGGTCGAAGCCGTGTCCCGTGTCCGCCGGCTAGAAGTAGTCCTTTCAAGGGTCGGTTACCGAGCCCATCTCTGAAGAGGGCCCGGCAGATTGGAATAAATGGATTCGGTTACAAACTAGAACTCGGATTGCCCGTAGTCTGTCAGGGAGTAGTCCATGCGCTAGGGTGAAGTATTTCTCTGCTCTATGAGGATCCGGTCAAGGTATATCCCAGTAAGATTCGTCAATGCGTGCCCACTGAAGGAGAACGACTGGAGGCCGTCCGCCCTGAACGAAATGGTGAACTCTTGGTACGAGTTGGACAAGTCACTAGTTGAATTGAACATTGTGGAAGAGACACTCTCCAATGCACTTGTAACAGAAAATTTGTAGTTGAAGCCCGTCCTCTGATCCCCAATAGGGGCCGAGAGAACCGATACGGAGTAAGTAGTCAAATTCACGCCAATCAGAGACCCGGCAAAATTCGAATCTGTTCTGACCCGCAGCACGGCCTCATATGACCCTGCTGGCAGCCAAACTTGGGTACTATCCCAAAATGGGCTCGTACTAACCGTATCGTGATACAGGACATTTCCTGATATTGACTTGGGGTCGGAAACAAGCCTAGTGTTCAACAGCTCCAACGTTTTCCAGTCCAATGTTACAATTCTGGGCTCGTATCTGACCGGGAGTCCAGTGTAGGATTTCCTAAAAAGCATGATATCTTGGACCTGAGCAAACAATCCGTGGACGGCCACTATTCGCAATCTGTGCAGTGTCAACAGAGACGAGGTCTGGTCTGTGACTGGATCTAGAAGCACGTACTCGGAGGCGCTTAGCCACTGGTCAAAAGTCGCGTTGAATGACGTTCCTGGAGGGAACAGTGATACCGTGGGGACGACGTAGGCGTCGACCCTGCTTGAAACAAGGGGGAAGATGTTGGGCTGGGTGAGTATTGAGGCATTTGATGGTACTAAGGCTATGAGCTCCCGGACGGTTGACTCATGCGAGCCAGCAGAGAAGACCTGGTAGGGTGGTGCGGGCGGCAACAAACCCAGGAACCATGGTATCATTGGTGTAGCTATCACGAACGCCAACAAAGAAGCAACACGCAGGCCTCGTCTGATCCCAACGGGGCCCATGCCCAAATGGGTCCCAATTTTTCCTAGTTTTCTGAGACCTTCGACTCCTCCGATGAAGATGAATGGGACCACGAAGGAAGGGTACTGGAGCCCGACAAAATAGAATGGGGGGTAGTTGCTGACCAAGGCAACTCCAAGCCAAGGCAATGTGAGCAAAGTAAACGAGCGGGAGCGGAGTGGTAGGAGCACCAGCGGCGCGAAGAGCAGGGCGAGAAATACTACCTTAATCCACCAGTCGTGGGACAATGCAAGGAGAGCTGCCACGGGGTTTGTTAAGGCTCGAAAGGGTACTTCGGAGAGATTTCTAGCGCCGAGTACTGTCCAGTAGATAGGAGATGCCCCGTAGTAGAAGACGTTGACCGGGTTCAGGGTCCTAATTACCGAAAGAGCAAGTACCAACCATGCTGCTGAAATTGCGATTGTGCCCATGGACACGGATACCGGCGCCCGTGTAAGGTCCATGAGGTGGCGGACGGCTACAATCTTCGACCTGTTATTCCAGGCAAAGTAGAAGCCGAGGGCCCCGACAATGACTGGTGCTGTTTCGATAGACGATAGTGCTACTAGAATACATGCAGAGTAGCTCAGCCATCTTCTCTTAGACCAGAAGTAGATGGCTCCGAGGAGTGCCGGAGGAATGAATACCTCAGGATGGAAGTCAAACCAGTTGATTCCAACTACTGCCGGACTCCCAAGATAAGCGAGGGCGAAAACCGTGGGAATTCGGGGTTCAGCCAGTTTCTCAACGGCATAGTAATACAGGGGAAGGGCCCCCAGCGCCAGCACCGTTGCCTGAATCACGAGCAACGTGATTGGACTGGGGAAAATCAGGTAGAAGGGGGACAGCCCGAGAAGAATGGGACTAAAGTGCACTCCGAATAGGCTCCCAGTAGGATTGGCTGGAAGGTCGGCCGTGTAGTAAAGCAACTTTCCTTCGAAGAGAGTCGAATATAGGGCCTGGTTGTACAGACCCATGTCCCAAGCCATTGTCTGAAGCCCAAGATACCGGACTATAGAGTAGAAGGAGAAACCAACGGCATAGACAACTACTGAAAACCTGACAAAAGCAGGGGTTTCCATAAAGCCACGAAACGTTGTCCAAAAGGACGAGAATCTCGCCCTCACCACAAACGCTGCGTTCTTGAGGAAGGGTTCAATCTCCTACCGAGATTCCGGTTCCGCCTTACCGTTTGAACAATGTCCCCGTTATAGTGGTTATCTCGCTAGGCAATGTTCCGGGGACTTCTAACCTATCAGTCAATATTTCGATAATGAGGCTTGGTCATACGCTTAAAGAGGTCTTGGATGTTATCCTCCTGGTCTCGTGTGACACTGGTGGCCGAGATTCTGAATCGTAGAATTGGATTTGCCCACTGATCAGACATCGAGCTCTATTTTGAGGGTCTAGTGTCTTATTCCCTGCCTGAAGCACGGAAAGGGTCTGAGGGACTTGTAAAGGTTGCTCATAGCTAAGACAGCAACTCTCTCATCCAGTCCTGCTCAATGTAACCGCATCCAAGGGCACTCGCTTAGCACCATAAGGACGATTAAGAGGCTCGGTCTCAGCCAGCTCAGTGGGGTCCCGTGAGGGTTCTTCCTCGCCTATTGTTGGTCGGGCTGATAATTGGGATTATGTTCTACCCCTGGGCTGCCCCCGCCAAAGAGATTCGGCTCAGCGGCTTTGACCAAGGCTATCTTTACGTAGACGAATACGGTCGAGGGAGTCAAGCTGGAACAGTCGAATTCAACAGGGATCAGTTGAACCTGACGACAGTTCCGAACTCGGAGCCCACACTTATCCTAGCAGGCTCAACCCTTCCTTTCTCTGTAGATTTTGATCTAAACGTGAACAGTGATTCCGAGGCCTCGTTCCCGTTCCAAGCCGTGGTTTTCTATCCTGGAACTGACAATCGAGTTTCCCTATGGTATCATTCACTAGAAAAGTGGATAAGGGCTGACATCGAGCGGTCGAACTATACTGACCGAGTACAGCCGAAAACTCTGGCCCATTACGCTGCAGGTGCCACACACATTCGAATTGAAGTGGTTCCACAGCAGCATGTTCAATTCATCCTTTCGAATTCGACGTGGACTGCAACGTACAAAGCAAACACGACATATCTAGGAGCCCTTCTTTCTGCTGAACGTAGAGCTGTTCAGATACTAGCTTCTGGGGGCCCCTCGGAGAGTGGAATCTCTTCCTCCGTCTCACTGACGAATCTGGAGATAACCGTCTCGAATGGGTCCACCCTCTGGCCCCTTGTGCAGGACAAGTTCGCTTTTCCAGCATACATGGCGGTCTCTGTCGCAATACTACTGGTCCTCCGGACGGAATTCGCACTTTTCACACGGCAGGCTCTATCGGTGACGAGAAGAACTCTCTCGACCTTTCCCAGACTGCTTTGGATATTGATGGCATGTTCTATTTCGGTAGGGATTCTGATTTCCGGAATCGCGAACCATCCCTACGACATCTACGCGGAGCAAGTTTACGTCTACACAATCATGACGGATGGTCTCGGCGCTATCTACATACGGCCAACTGTTACTGCGGCTGCGACTCCATTTGGAGGAGCACCTTGGTCGGATGCGTCATATGTATATCCGCCTCTATCAGGCTACTATTTCCTGCTCGTTTCGACTGTTGTATCGCCGCTTGGACCCTCAAATGTCTCCCCAGGCGTTATCGAATTTGTCATCAAAGCCCTTGGCTTAGTGGCAGTAGCGATAGGTGGATTCATAACATACGTCCTTGTCTCGAAAATGGGCGGCTCCAGAAGGGTCGCCCTCTTGGGCACTGGCTTGTCGGTCTTCAATCCGGCCTTGGTCTACGATACTGCCATTTGGGGCCAGACTGACTCGTTGATAGTAACGATGCTGCTAGCAAGCGCACTGTTCCTACTTACGGGAAAGAATCGTCTCTTTTGGGTCCTAGCATCGGCCGCGGTCTTAACAAAGCAAACCGCGTTAGTACCGGCGGTTGTCATGATGGCTTTTTCAGTGCGGACAAAAGGTCTTAGAGGCTCGGTCGAGGGATTCTCGGCTTGCGCCGGGACCCTCTTTCTTCTCCTCTTACCATACTTCCTACTCGGATTCGCTCCCCAGTCGGCGGTCCTACCGTTCTATAACGTTCCAGCCTCCCTCCGAGTGACTCTGTCCCGCGACGCTTACAGCTTCCTTCCGCTCCTAAGCGCGTTAGATGGATTTTCGGGCAGGACCCGCATGGCCGTTCCCGCGGCCGCCCTCATTCCAGGAACCCCAATCAGCTACTCTTTCCTAGGGGTGTTACTTTTCTCCATATTAGCTATTCCAATATTTGCATCGAAGATTCGGCCCCTCTCCAAAGAAATCTCTTCCAAAGATCTCTTTGCCGTCGGCACAATTACTCTCCTCTCAGTATTCTTTCTACCAGGGGCATCGTCTAGGTACTTCGCCTTGGCCGTTTCGCTGTTGATCCCATGTATAGTAATACTACGTGACAGGGTTGCGGCCCTTTCCATTGTCATACTTACTGCTACGGCCACTTTCTCGATGCACGGCCTCCTACTGCTCTGGTCGAAGGAGTACCCCGGAATATTCTCTGGACTCAGCGCCTCGGACGGTCTTGGCACTTGGTTGCTTTCACTCTACCTTTCAGATCAAGCCATTACGATTGGAATCCTGGCAAACCTTGCCGCTATCTTGGGAGTCACTCAGGGGGCTTTGAGATGGTGGAGTCGTCCCAATGTCTCCTCCAACTCAAGGCGTTGGTTCTCTCGCTTCTCGCCAAGGAATTTTGCAGGTCCGCAGCATTGAATAAGGAAACTGCAAAACGTCTTACGAAACCCACAGTTATTGTATTGCTAATCGTCGCTGTCACCTTCTTCCCTTGGAAGGCACCAAGCTACGACGCGCAGTTGGCGGGGTTTGACGCCAACTTTCTGTATTCGGATCCCAGGGGTTCAGGGTCCAGTGCTGGTTCGATTGAAATACTTCCTGACAGGCTAACTATCAACACCGTTCCTGGGTCGAATCCCCTCGTCGATGTTACATCGTCCGAGAGTTCGTATCAGGTCCAGTTTGACCTGACAGTGCCCCCTTCCTCTTCGGTGGTTCCTGTGAGACTATCCATTTTCTTTCCTCTGGCGAACGAGAACGTGACAGTCGACTTCCAAGGACTTAGCAGCAGCATAATGGGGTATGTTCTACAGAGGGGGGTTTTGACACCTTACGATTCTGAACTGCTCGGCTCCTACACTCCCGGAGAACCCTTCCATGTAACTGTGGACATAGAGCGAGGAGCGTTCATACTCATCTCTGTTTCGAAGGGAGGAGCAAAGACCTACACAGCAACCTCCTCCATTGTGCCAAGTCTTCTTGCAGCTGACAGAAGGGTCCTTCAAATCGCTTCTCTCTCCGGCGGGGAAGCTTTCTCTGTAGTGCTGGAAAACTTAGTGGTAAGCGTTCCTCACGACACATTCTTCGCTCCACGCTCCAACGATTCTGCACTGGTTCCCGTATATTCCCTTGTGGCGATTGCGATTCTATTTCTTTACCGGGAACGATTCCGAGGACTTTTCACTTCCTCACTTTCAGTATTGACGAAAATTCGCAAAATGCCCAGACCGCTCCTACTTCTAGTTCTTGCAAGCCTCGCAGTTCAGTTAGCCGTGACGCCCCTCGCAAACCATCCCCATGACATCTTCTCCGAGAAAATATGGATCTACTCCCTAATGCAAGGCGGTCTAGGAGATCTCTACTTCAGACCCTTGGTCACCGTGGTCGCCGAAGCCTTCGGAGGGGTTCCAAACCAGCACGCAGTATATCCCTACCCTCCCCTCCTGGGATACTTCTATTACGCCGCAGCCGTCCCTTTGGCAGCGGCCGGCATTACGTCCGTCGAGAACTTCGCCTTTGAATTTCTCGCGAAGACCATCAACATATTCGGAAACCTCGTTAGTGGAATTCTCGTCTACCTCTTGGCTCTCGAGTTATCTCCTTCGAGAAAGAAATCGATTGTCGCAGCCGGTGCCTACTTACTGAATCCCGCCCTGATTTTCGATGCTGCGGTTTGGAGTGAGACCGACCCGATACTGATCATGTTCCTACTGGGGGCGATGCTATTTCTTCTTCGCAAACGCACCGGCCTAGTTTGGGTGTGCTTGGGCCTAGCGCTGCTCACGAAGCAAACAGCAATCGTTCCTGCTGGCCTCATCGCATTGGTGTCCATTAGATACGCGGGAATCCAGTCAAACTTTCGGGGTCTCGCCATCGGTTTGTCCGTGGCCTTTCTTACCATTTTACCATATGTTTTCGTTGGTTATTCTCCATTCGTGATGCTCAGTCAGACGATTCTCCGGATCTCTCACTTCGCTGCTGGGTCCAACGCGCTACCGACAAGTTCTCCGATTTCGGCAGACGCATTCAGTTTTCTGCCCCTGATCTCACCGCTAAACGGGCTGGTTGGAAGGGAGAGAATGTGGTACCCAGACGTCAACCTCGTCCCCCTCATAGGCCTGAGCTACGGGACATTTGGTAAGCTACTTTTCGGGATTTCTGTGGTCCCTGTTGCGTGGATAGGTCTTAGGAGGGTTTCTTTCGCCCGGAGCGATCTCGCCATAATGCTGGTCGCATTCATCACTTTGCTCTCCGACTTTTTTCCAACTCGGGTTTCGGGGAGATATTTTCTGATACCAGTAGCCCTTCTGGCTCCGGTGGCTTTTGTGAGTGATAGGAGGTCGATTCGTTTCTCCTTCTGGGTCCTTACAGCAACAACATTTGTGTCCATGTACTACTTGATAGCAGGTTGGTCGGTATGGGTTCCGAGCGCGCTTCCCAACTTCAACCATGCGCAGCTTGTGGAAGCATGGTTCTCGCTCTCCTACGCCGTCGACAGGCTCATCGACTTGGCCATATTACTGAACCTATTAGGGATCCTTATGCTGGGAAGGGTCCTGATCGAAAGCTGGAGACGTCACGAGAAGGGATCCGATCTCAGCACGCCAGTGACTGTTGCTTGACAAAGTTCTCGAAGGCGTCTGCCGTATTATCCCAGCTGAACCTCTCTGCCATCTTGAGGCCCTTTTCAGACAAGGTATTCCACAGCATAGGATTCTCCAATAGCTCTCTGCACCTATCAGCCATTGCCTCAACGTCACCAAACGGGTAGACCAGCCCGTTTTCCCCGTGAACTACCGCATCCCTCGGAACACCGTCGCTAACCACTACGGGAGTGCCACAGCCGTTAGCCTCCACTGTTGTCATACTGAACCCTTCAACGGGTGAAGGCTGGAGAAGAACCTTGCAATTTCTCAGAAGGTCGAACTTCTCCCTCAAAGGAATCGCTCCTGGGTATATCTTGAAGTCAACGAGCTTGTCGACCCCAAGCCGGTGAGCCTCCCCCATCAGTCCAGTAAGGTAACCTTTGTCGTCTCTGGCCACATTCCCAGCAACGATTAGGCGGCAAGGTCGTTGGGAATCACGCAGTCTTCTCACGGCCCGAATTGCGTGATCGATTCTCTTGTACTTCCGTATTTTTCCGATGAAGATCATCGAGTCTTCTCGTTTCTCAAACGGAGGTATTTCCTCCCTTGTCGGGAAGTCCATGAGCGCTGCTGAGGGCACTATACCGATCCTGGCCGGGCTGATTCCCATCTGAGACAGTTCCCTAGCTGATTTGTCGGAGAGCGTCATAACTGGGTATCCTCGATAAATTGTGGCCAGTAATTTCTCAGCGATCGACAGAGCCTTTGCAATGCCGCGTGGATACTGTTCTGCGAAAATTCTCTCATGACGCTGGTACCATGCCGCGACAAGGCGGTTTCCTGAATAGAGACGAGCCAGCGTGGGACTCTTCTTTCCTCCGAAGATTTCCTCTACGACAACGTCCACTGATCCTCTGATTCTAAGATACTGGCGGAACAGCCGAACCGGGTAAAGGGTCCCCGGTCTTATCCTGCATATCTCGATTCCATCTACAAGCTGTTTGCCGGAGTTCCTGCCAAAGGAAGAGGCCAAGTATGTAACCTTGTGACCTCTCTTGGCAAGGCTCCGCGCCAAGTTGCTGAGGTAGAAGTCTCCTCCTGCAGCCTCGGGGTGGGCCCAGTCCCGGCTGGCCAGGAAGCAGAATCTCAAAATGCCTCAGCCGAGAAGGTAGGCTTGCTCTCGCTTGCTAGAATGTGAGTATGTGCCATATCATTTGAAGCCCGATTCCGAAACCTTTCCGTCTTCCGGAACCCGCTCCTTTTGAGACTCCCCATCTCTTCCGGAAGGTGACCGGGACCTCTACGAGTCTAAGTCCATCGGCCATGGCTGCCATGAGCATGTGGGGAGAGAAGTAAGACCCGCCAACATACAGCTTGTCTATGATTCTCTGAAGGGCCTCTGCCCGAATCGCTCTCATGGTACAGCCCACGTCGGTAAGCCGGACTCTGCCCCAGTGCTTTATGTCGAAAAACTTGACCTGTACTAGCTTAGCTAGGAACATGTTTCCCCAGACATAGAACCAGTCCAGCTGAGAATCCTCTGTAGTCAATTCCTGTGTCGTCCGGGTCCCGACTACCATGTCCACGTTGTCCAGGTACGGGACGAGCTTTGACAGGTCCTTTCCCGCAAAAGTCATGTCTCCTTCGACTAGAACCACCACGTTGACCTTAGGGAACCGCAAAGCCTCCCGCAGGCCTCGTATGCAGGCGTACCCATACCCCTGACTAGGCTCGTGTACGACCCGTGCCCCTGCGTCCATGGCTAGCTTCTTTGTTGCATCCGTGCAGTTGTTGTCCACCACGATAACCTCCTTGACGTCAGGTTGAGACTTGAATTCTTGGACTGCGTTGTAGATTGAGGCCTCATCGTTGTACGCGGTCATCGCGACAACGATGTTGTGGTTGGGTATGATGTCCCAGCGGACATGGTGTGGCTTGTTCCTCCATCTCTTCTTGGAGAATAGAAGGAAGAGAACTGCCTCAGCCGACAGAAGGATTGGGAGAGCGGTGGCCATCCAGACTACGGGTCTTGGAACGGAGAGAAGGACGGAGCCGTCCACCGGACGCCCCGACATGAATGAGGAGACTGCGTTTCCGAAAGTCCAGAACGCGAGGGCAAGGTAGCTGATGATAGTTGCCACTACTATCCCGAACATTGAAACGTAGACTTTGCCCAGTCCAGACTCTCCTCCAGTCGCCCGCCTCAGCCTGAGTATTTTAGAAATCGCTCGAACATCGACCTGTCACACCATATTCTCAAATGCGTGGAGAATCGCGCAACTTTAGGGTCCAATATTAAGGGCACGACACCCAACTAGTGGAAGCCTAGGCGGCCTTCATGCCACTCGAAACGTCCAAGTTCGCCCAGCCTCTGCTCACCTGAGCCCAGGCGAAAGGCCTTTTCAGCCAGAATCTCTTCCGAGAGGACTGACTATGAAGTTCGCAGGCCTTGGCTCTCACTCCTGGGCATGCGTTGGAGGGGGCGAAGACGTGCTTCATTCCTTCGGTGCAAACCAAGGGTTCGTTGTCAGCGGAGACTCGTGTCTAGTGGTCGACTCTGGCTTCCACAATAGAACAGCCCTACAGATTCTCCGGAGGATTGGGAAGTTTCGCCCAAAGAGGATCATCCTGGTTAACACGCACTACCATTCAGATCATGTTCTTGGGAACAGCGTCTTCGCCCACGAAGGTGGCGTGGTATTGTCGCACGAGAAGTGTAGGAAGAGTATGCGGAGGCATTCTGAACGTCTCCTCGCAAAGTACAGGGCAAGAAACCCTGAGCTTGCTCGTTTGCTGGAAAGAGTGAAGGTTTCATACCCTTCGCTGACGTATCGGGATAGCGTTCGTCTTTTGTCTGAGGATGATTTCCAGGTGGACGTGTTTCATCCCGGGGTGAGGGCCCATACTGACGGCGACTCTATCGTCCATGTTCCTGATGACCGGGTTGTGTTCGCGGGTGATGTTCTCTGGGTCGGGTATCATCCGAACCTTGAGGACTCCAGCATCCAGGGCCAGGTACGGGCTCTGAAAATGATACTGAGGCTGAACCCGAGAAGGATTGTTCCGGGACACGGGCCGGTCTGCGGGCTTTCCGAGGTTAGGCGTTTCATACGCTACCTGGAGGTGCTGGAACGGAACAGCAAGAATGCTGTGCGAGACGGGCTTAGCCCGGAGGATAATGTCAACCGTGTGATTCCTTCATGGTCTAAGGGTTGGAGGATGAAGAGGCTTGTCGCGGCTTATCTGGAGAAGCTCTCTGGTCGAGGAAGCTGATTGCTAGGCGCTTGGGCTCTTGGCTTCTTCGTCCGGGTCTACGCGTCTCAGGACTGGCAGAGTGTCGGTTTGGGTTTTGGAGGGGTCCGACTGGCGTATTAGTTCTACCAGGTGCTGTTCTGTCCTCTGGTCGAGGAAGCCTGATGGACGGGTTACCGTCTGCCGGACTGTTTCGTCCGAAAGCACTTCCTCTAGTTCCCTGTTTGCCCGTCTGAGTTTGCTGAACAGGAATGCGGCGACTACGCTAAACCCGGTTATCGTGGCCAGGGCAAGGGCGATGAACCCTGTTCCCTGGAGGCTCGTGTTGACGTAGGACTGGAGGTACTGGTTGTTCTGGAATTCCTGGTATATCCAGAAGGACAAGAAGAGAATAATCAAGGTTTGCAGAGCCATGATTGCTTTGCCGTAGCCTGGGAGGCTTCTCGAAACCAGCGGTTGGTCGTTTTCGGGCAATATTCAGACTCGCTAGGCCTCTTCTCTCCTTGTGCCGGCCCACGATTGATACCTTGCGGGGAGGATTTGGGCGAATTGTGTCCCTTGAACCGATGCCCAAGTATCTTGGCGGCGAACTCTCCAGCGTGCTTGAGCCGGCTATTATGACGGTTTTGGCCGGGGCTTCTCGGGGTCTGAGGAAGTCTCTTTTTTCTCGGCTGTTACGACAGGACCCGGTGGACTCTGAACCGGTCTCTGGTCCGCTCGCGTAGGCTTGACCTCTGTCATCGCCATTGTTGACTGGGCGGGAGTGGAAAGTGGAACGCCGGGACCTGCTACGGCTCGTCTGGGCCGCCTGGACGGAGTTCTCTTCCGTCCCTGATGGTCCGCCTCATCATTCAGCGCGTGGATCTTCTGAATTGAGCGGTAGAATTTCACTGCTACGGCTGCGGAGGCTGCTCCGAAGCCGATGCTGAGTGTTGGTACGAGGAGTGGGGAGATGCTGTTGATGTAGTTCCGGTAGTAGACGTTGTTCAAGTATTCTGAGATAAGAGAGAAGCCTAGGAAAATGATGACTATGAACTGTGTTAGTATGAGGAACCATGCGGTTCGGGGAAAGTTCCACCAGGTCAGTAGTGCTATGCGGGCTTCCTCCGGCCTCTGTTTGGCTATGTTCTACCCCTGCCTCGGGAAGGATTTGTGCCGCTTGTAACCTAACGCCCGCCAGGGAAGGGTGGGCCGTCGACCACGCCGCGCGAGCGGTCTTACCGCGAAGGGAGCTGTCCTCTAGCCCCGTCCTGTTCGCGGGCTAGGTACGCTCTCAGTCCCTGGGCTGTTCCGAGGGCTAGGGCTCCTGCTTGAAAGATGTGGCCGAGGCTGATGAGGGTAAGGGCTCTACGGCTGAAGGCGAAGGCTGCAAGAGGTATATTGTTGTCACCCGCATAGAGCAGTGTTAGCGTGACGATGCTGGTTAGGGTTACCATCATTGGAAGGCTGTCTTTGTCTGGGCTAGTGAACTGTCTGTAGTCGCCGTTCTTCAAGGCGTATACGGCGACCAGGAGCAGCGCGCCTGTCTCCAGTACTGTGTCAATAGGCCCTGGTATGCCTAGGTTGAGCCCGATCGACGCGTCGGTTATCGGGTAGAGGGGTGGTATGTCGCCTACTAGGCTGTCGGTTAGGAGGTGGCTGAGTAGGCCCGTGCTGAAGGCTGCTCCGAGGCGTCTGTACCGTATTGTCAGGACTATTGAGGCGGGTCCGAGGACGAGGATGGAGTGGGTGTAGGTGTGGTGCTGGAGGATGGGCTGGAAGTAAATGTCAAAGTCCGGCAGGACCCCTGAAAGAAGGGCGAGGTAGAGGGGAAGATTCACGTTGAGCTTTTGACCGGTGGCTTTGCTGATGAGGTAACTCCAGCAGCTGTGTCCTAAGAGGAACATGGTTGTGGTTTGCTTTGCTGTTCTGTTCTTTCGTGCGCCCGGCGTCTGGAGGCCTACTAATGGTTAATGTCCGACTGTCGTTTTTTGGCTGAAACGGCGTGTTCTGGGCTGTTCTGGCGCGTTTGCGTGTGGAAAGCGCGCCGTCTCCGAAAAAACAGGCCTAGGTTACTGGACTACTAGGGCGATGGCGAGGCTGTGGGATGTGGAGCCACTCGTCCCCACTACAAGAACGGTGTACGTGAGCCGCGGGGTATTGCTGGCTGTATTGATAACTAGGTTCGACCCCTGAGTGCCACCTGGAGAAATCGTGACTTGGACAGGGGTCAGAGACGTCGTCGGACGATTGGAAACCACCGGAGTTACCGCAACCGTCAAAGTTACGTTTCCCTCGAAGCCGCCAATACTGGTGACCAGGATCGCGGAGAAACCGGATGAGCCTGCTGTCATGGTTAGGGAGGGCGGTGATGCCGACAGGGAGAAATCAGGGGGAGGAGGCGGCGTGACTAAGAGAAAGATCAGGACCGAGCGGACCAGCCTTCCGCTAGTACCTGTAACATTCAGCGTGTAGCTACCGACGGTGGTTGCTTGGCCTATGGACACTGTCAGCCCGGAGGTTGCTGAGCCGGTAAACAGAGAGACTGTTACCGGGTTGAGGGCGATGGAAATGTTCTTCTCGCTCGGCGACATGAAGGCTGTCAGCGTTACGCTTCCTGCAAAGTCCTCTAGACTAGCTAGGTCCACGTTGAAGGTTGCAAGCTGGCCCTGGGGTATGCTCTGACTGGCCGGGAGGGCTGCGATGGTGAAGTCGGGGGAATTTTGGGACCGTGACTCGGCCGAGATCTGGATTAGCCCTGAATAGGCCGCGATTCCTGACGCGGAGCCTAGTAGAAGGATGAACAGGAGAGACCATAACGGAACAGGTTTTCCAAAGTTGACCTTGAACCCTCTGTGCCTCGAGCGGGGCCAAGCCCTGTAGGCGGAACGGGCCAGTTTCTGGAGCATAGGCGGCAGTATCGCTAGTGCTGTTCTAGTTGCTCGTCTCATCTTCGGTAGCATTAGCGCGGTCAGTGGCCCAGAGGGTTTCTGGTCTAGAGTTGTCTTTGGAGTTCTGTATCGGAGGGTAAGGTGGGGAGGTAACGGGTTCTGGGTTATGTTATCGTGTCAGGGGCGTAGCTGGGCGGCGATGACAGGGCCCGCAGGTCTAGAAAGGAATATTTGGAAAAATTGTTTCGCCGTTTTTTCTGTGCGGGTTCTTTCGCTCTCCAGTTGCTGTGTACGACACTATCCGGGACCTCCCACTATCGATGGCTGGCCCCGGGTTCAAATAGGAACCCCGAATTAGCATGTCTTCGCACGGGTCCCAGCCTTGCCGCTCTCGCAGAACCACTTGGACCAGCTCCTGCGGGGCACCTTAACGGCCCAAGAGCGGTTACTTGTGATGTTGGTCCGGGACCTAGAAGGGCGAAATGTCGACCTGTCTACGATATTGTTGTCCGACATCGACCGAGTCAGCGGCATACTCCAACTCAGACTGGATGGACGTGTGGAACGGGTTAGGCTCGGGAGGGAAACCATACGCGTACTCCACGAGTACCAACAGCAGCGTAGAGACAAAGAGCCTGCACTGATCGTGGACCAGGAGGGACGACCCTTAAGCAAGTCGGGCATAGACGTGGCGTTGGGCGAACTGGCTCAGCGGGAAGGTCTCCAGTTCGACACTGAACGGTTCAGGTTCCAAGAGCCCAAGGCGGCGCGGGGTCCAAGGCTTGTGACAAAGGGCGCGTCGCGGGACCTCTTCTACCTGTACGGTATCGTTTCGCATCCTCTGCGACGACAGGTTGTGGAGTTGTTGGGAGACGAGGGTCCTACTGGTTTCACACAGATCAAGAGCAGTCTGAATGTCCGGGTCGGGACGCTCTACTACCATTTTGACATGCTGGCCGGACTCGTGGCGCAGGACTCCCAGAAACGATACGTGCTGACGGAGGCAGGGAAGGACGCGTACCGGAAGCTCCGGTCGGCGGAGTATGTTCAGAGCACCGGCGTACTTGCTGATAGTCTTCCTTCTACTCAGACGGGCATTGAGAAAGGTCTGCGCTTCCTCTTCCCCAGCCGCCTTCTCGCCTCCATCCAGTCTTTGTCCCCGGTAGCTGTCGCACTAGCAGCTGTGGTTCTGGGACTAGGGGCGTTCTCTACTTACCAGGCGGCGCTTGAGACTGTGGCTTTGTTCCTCAATTCGAGCAGCCAGAGTCCCCTGCTGCTGGGCCTAGGCTTCCTCGGGAACTGGCTGCTGG
>Ga0209521_10001408_pt1 | contig 19649 bp, 14 predicted proteins | sample Rifsed19ft4_FD_184016 | JGI IMG/M metagenome (GOLD analysis project Ga0209521, IMG submission 184016) | Soil microbial communities from Rifle, Colorado, USA - sediment 19ft 4 (version 2) | ecosystem: Environmental > Terrestrial > Deep subsurface > Rock core/Sediment | place: Rifle, Colorado...
CGAGCAGGGTGCCAGACCCGCCCGTCAAGCGAATCCCGCCAATGGCACAGGCTGCCACGGCGATCATCTCCATACCTTCACCGCGCAGCGGATCGACGGACAGCCTATGGCTAAACTGCAATATCCCTGCAATTCCCACCAGCAAGCCTGTGATGGAAAAAGCCAGTAATTTGACTCGGGAAACATTTACCCCCTGTGCCCGCGCGGCACCGGGCAGCCCGCCAGCAGCGAAGATCCAATTGCCGAACGGTGTTCGCATCAATATGATAATGAATAGGATTGCCAGCCCGATGAACCAAATTAAAGATGTGCGAAATGCGTCGACCTGAAACCACCGGTTTAATAAAGCGAAATCGCCATTGAGATATTGAAAGAGCGGGATTGCTTCGCCCGTGTAGGAAGCGAAATCACCACCCCCGACCGCCCGCACGATTCCGCGGTACGCCAGCATGGTGCCCAATGTGGCGATGAACGACGGGATGTTGGTGCGGGTAACGATCAACCCATTCACCAATCCCAATAGGGTGCTGGCGAGTAAGGCAAAGAGAATCGCCAACGCGACTGGCGTACCCGCGTTAATACTCAGGGCCAGCACATAGCCTGCCAGTGCAAAATTGGACCCGACAGACAGGTCAAATTCTCCGGCGATCATCAGCATCCCAACGCCGATTGCGACGATTCCGGTTATGCTGCCGAAGGTCAAAATATTGCCGATGGCGATTGGGGTGAGAAAATGCGGAGCTGAAAGGCTAAAAAAAATAAATAGCAGGAAAAAGCTGATAAGTACAACAGCTTCCGGAATATACGATAGACGGTGACGAGCATTGGCTATTTTTTCAGACAGGAGGCCCATATACACAACCTGGAAAAACAGTGCGGTGAAGAATATTTAATTGAAAAATTCGGGGCTGTTAATAATAAAGGCAATAATTACTTGATATATAGATTGATTATACATACAAAACGCTTGAACGGCTGACCAAATACGCATTCCTGGCGCGCCAAAAAATGACCCGGCTCCAGCTTGATCTGACCGGTATGTTCCGCTATAATTCAAACAAATGTTCGATCTTTGAGGGGATGTATGCCAGTCAATTACCAGCAGGTGCAGCAGCAGGTACGCGAGCAGGTCAAACTAGCGCCAGCGCGCCAGAAACAGCAGCGCGAGCGGCTGGAAAAAGCGCGCGGTCTGCTGGCGCGTCACGCGGTTGACCTGCAGTACCTGCAGGACAAGGTTTCCCAGGCAGCTGCCCGCGATAAAAGCCTGCGCTGTGCCATTCCGCTTTCTGAGCCAATCAATCTGGTTAAAAATGCTGCTTTACCGGCAGTTTTTCCGGTGCTGTTGGCAGCTGACGGTTCGCAAATCAATCCGAACCGGCATGACGCTGTGGAGTTTGGTCTGATCAACATTGGCGTGATCCGCTTGCAGCCAGTTCAAGCGCTCACCCCGGTCGAAATGACTTCCTGTGAGTTGTTTCTATACCAGAGCCCGGAAAATGATAGCGGCCCTCTGACGGAAGAATTGGTCGCTCTGAAGCGTGATTTCAAGGAGCGGAGTGAATTAGCCCGCCTGGCGGCAGCCGAGCCGGGTGTTGTGCTTACGCTCACCGACGGTCCGCTCGAGTTGTTTCGCGAACCTAAAGGTGACCCGCGTTTTGACCGATTGTTCGAGGACTACCTGGATGTAATGGAAGTTCTGGCGTCGATGAATACGGTCACTGCCGGTTACGTAGATAAGCCAGGCGCCGACCTGGTGGTGCGCCTGCTGGAACTGACACTGTACCCGGACGAAGAGCTGCAAAAAGCCGGCAAGGAACGTCAATTGGGCGGGGTGCGCGATATCGACCTGTTCCGCGATATCCTGCAGCCCATGGAGCGCAGCGCCATCTTCGCCATTCAATCCAGTTCCGCCGTAAAGTTCAGTCAACGCCTGAACAGGCAAATGGCACTGCATTTCTTTTACCTTAACGTCGGGCGCGTGGGCAGGCCCTGGCTGGTGCGCGTCGAACTGCCCGCCTGGGTCAGCCAACAAGCCGAACTGGTGGATCTTTTACAGGCCACATTGCTACAGCAATGCCGCCAGATGGGTATCAAAGCCTATCCTTACGCCCTGCACCGCGCCCATGAGGTAGCCCTGGTCAGCTTTCAGGATAAGCAGCAGCTTCAAGTAATGATCGAGGCGGAGATGCTGCGGGCTGGCCTTGAGGTAGGTGATAAGTCCTACAAACAGTCTCACAAAGATTTGGAAGGCCGGAAAGGGTTGAAATCATGAACGCAATCGTAATCGGACGACTGCTGCGGGCTGGCACTGCCGGCTGTGTCATTGGCTGCCGGGTATCTCAGCTGGATGCCCCGATTTTTGGCGGCCTGGTACGCATTCCCCTTGAGTCGGGCTACCAGGTTTACGGGTTAATCCATGACATTCACATCGATGACGACGGGCTGGTACGCCAGCTGGTGACCACGCCAGATCTGAGTGATGATGTGCTGCTGGATAACCGCATCAACCGCAATGTACCGGTCGAGATCAGTGTGCTGTTCTGCGGCTACGAGCAAGCCGGACGAATCAGCCACCTGCTGCCGCCGCGTCCGCCGCTCTCGCTCGATACCATTTTTGCCTGCAGCGATGCGGAATTGGTACGTTTCACCGGCGCCGGTCAATTTGGCTATTTCCGCCACGTGCTGCGCAATGAAGAAGTGCCGTTGGGTGAAGTGCTGGCAGCTCACCTGGAACAGGCCAGCCGGGCGCATGCCGCAGCTGGCAACCCGGTTTGGGTGCGCAGCGCCACGCAGGAACTCATCACCTTGCTGCGCGATGATTACCCCAGCCTGGTGGGTGTGCTCTCAGCCTTGCGGGATGCGCAAATCGCCGATTTTTAACTGGCGTTAATTGACGATGTTGCCCGGCGCTTTTTTCGGCACGCGCTGCTGTTTACGTGCGCGGCGCTGCTGTTTTTCAGTTTCTTTTCGTACGCGCCGATCCTGTTTGAGAACCGCGCGTACTTCGCGACGTTCACGGGTGTAGTTATCCTGGGCGGAAAGTTCGATACCCGTCCTGGCAGCCATGACGAAGAAGAAGGTCATTAATAACAGCCCCAGGCCAGCAATCACAACATCATAGTAAGTGAACTGGTTGAGGGGGGCCGGTAATTTTGGATTGCTGGCGAAGTAAAGGCCGATGTTGGCGAGGATCGCGATCATGCGGATTTCGGTCGGGCCAATCTTCCACAGCGAGATCTGGAACAATCCTTTGGTTACCATAATCAGATAAACCAGAATGGAAATGTTCAAGTAACAGATCAAACCGATCAACGCGATGCGGAAGTCCACATACGGCGAGAGGCCAATACCCACAAAAACCAGAATCTCGCTGAGCGTATCGGTCACATGATCGATGAAGAAGCCGTAGCGCGGCCGTTCGATATGCCGGTGGCGTGCCAGCGAGCCATCCAGGCTGTCGCCGAACCAGTTTAATATGATGCCAAAAGTCGCCAGCCACAGGTAGTTTTTATCGTAAGTGGTCAGCCAGAAGCTGATACAAATGAGAATGGCGGCGAAGAAACCGATTCCAGTTAGCCAGTCGGGAGTAATCCAGGCGGGCATTTTCTTTGCCAGCCATGCCAGGGCTGGTCGTTCCAGTGGGCCTAATAGGATATCGTTAATCCGCTGGTGTGATCTTAATTTTTCTTCTTCCATCTCCCTGATCCTTTAATACTATTATAGTCGTGCTAATCAGATAATTCCACCCCTGATAGGAACTGATATCCCGGCGCCAGGCTTTCCGGAGGAGTTTGTTTCGTTATTTATGGTTTTTAGGGAAGCAATCAAATTAATCGTCTTAATAATCATAACCGGTAAAGCGAATTTTAGTTGCAGGCCGTAAGGATGTTAACTATAATAGTCAGAAATCTTGGAATTGTTAAAATCTTTTATATGCCGATCGTCACCAATCGTCATTAGGATGGATGAAAGTACCTTAAAAGGACCTGGACAACGGAATTTCAATTCCGGCTCTCAATTTTTCTCTTGGACGATATTTAATGGAATCATTTCCCACCCCGCCTGCCCCAAAACCAACCAAAAAGCTTTCCAATGAAATCATAGCTGCTATTATCACTGGTGTGTTTGGTCTGGCTACCGTCCTGATCACCACAGTTTTCCCAAAGGTGTTGCCGGAACGTAGCGATACAGCCCTGCCAACTTCCACCAATATGATCGCTTCAACCACAACAACAGCTACGACCGCCTCTACATTCGCCATAACGACCAGTCCGACACTTTCCTCTGGCCTGGCAACCGATGTCATTCTTATCGGAAACCTCCAGGAGGATCAGCGAGAAATCATCAATGCTGGCTATGCAGCCGCACTTGAGCTGGCCAATAAGTTGCCATTGATGATCCGTGATGAGTTCGACACGCCGGATTACGGCTGGCCCGAATCACCACCGACGGAGTACGAAACCAATTTTTGCGAGTTTAAGATCGGCGACGGGGCATACCACATGCGCATCGAGACGAAAAATTCCAGCGGAAGCTGCTGGACCACCGCCCCGCGTTCAGCCAAAAATTTTCTGGTGAGCACCGATCTATCAGCAGCAGCCCGGAAAGATTTGACCAACGATATCCTGTTCCGTTTCCAGGATTGGGATGATTACTTTTACCTCAGTATCGATACGAACAGCCAGCAATTTTTCATTGGCCAATACCTGGATGGAAAACTCACTAATCTGGCCGATTGGACGGAAGAGAAAACCATCCATAAAAATGGCGTCAACCAGGTATCCATAATCGGTGTTGGCAATCAAATCACAATGTTTATCAACCAGGACGTCGTCGCCGGATTCACAGATCCAGCACCTAAATCGGGCAATATCGTGATTCGCGCGAATTTATACGAGACCAGTTCCAGCCACGACCTGGTCATTGACAATTTTATTTTGCGCGGCGAGTAAGGCTTGCCCGAGCTGCCGTAAAGATTGGGGCGGGGGAACCACCCTACAGGGGTACATCGTCTTCCAACTCCGGCCAGATTGGGTAGAACATGCACCAATCCGTCGGACGCGGGCGGATAATTTCCTCTGCTTTTTGCAATACCGCCTCTGCATTGCTGATTAATTCCAGATCGCGGTCGGGGTTGGGCTGCGCAATGACCGGGTCAGTACAGGTCAATTCGTAACTGCCATCCGGTGTCGAGACGCAGGCGACCAGGATCATCGGCGCACCGGTTTGCAGTGCCAGCTGAACATATGCCACCGGCAGGAGTGCCGGGCGGCCAAAAAAACGCACCTTGTGACGGGTTTGCGCCAGCGGCCGATCAATTCCGGTCAAAACGGTGCCGCCCTGGCGCAAGCGCTCACGCGCTTTCTGAAAGGCTTCCACCGACATGGGTGTGACTTCCATGCCGCTCTCACGCCGAATTTTATTCTGCAATTTGTAACCGCTGGGTGGCTGCGGCATCGACAGGATTTGAAATTCCAGCCCGCGCAGCGCCAGTACCCGGCCAGCCAGTTCAAAATTACTGGTATGCACCGTCAGGAATAAGCGCGGCTGCATGTCCACTCTAGATTGGTCGAATAGAGCCTGGAATTTTGGGCTGAAAGATACCATTTCCATGACCTTTTTCGGCCGGTTCAGGTTGTGGTAAAAGTCCCACAGCGAGCGGATATGCTTGCGAAAGACTTGCTGAACCTGGTGGTCCAGTTCCGTCGCGCTCAACGTGCAACCGCTGGCAGCCCACAGATTGGTTCGCAGCACCTTCACCAGTTGACTACCGGGCTGACGGACAATGCCATCCGCCACCAGTTTCGCCAGCGGCCGTCCGATGACAGAGGGCAAGCCCTGTCCAAGCGCCAGGGCCAAATTGATGGCAAAACTCGTGTTGGCCAGCGCCTGCAAGTTAATTGCCGGTTTGCTCATCGAAAAGTTCAATTTCCTTCCCTTTTGGTAATTTCTCCATGGCAGCACTGATGTGCTCCTGCAAACTCTGCCGGCTGGGACGCTTTTTCCCCATCCCCTTTAGGGTGTCCAGAAAATAAGCCGTCAATGCCTTGGTCAATGCATTGACTTTGTCTTTCGATAGTTTTTCGCCGCTCTCAAACCAGGTGGCAGCTGCATAACCCATCACCACAGTGGTCGAGGCGGCGATGGCTGAACCCAGCAGCCATCCCGGCGGGCCACCCAACTTGCTCAACTGGGCGAACAGACCGCGCGCCAACAACCCCATGCCAAATGCGACCACCAATTCGCGCGCCCGTTGGATGGTGATGCGGTAATTGTAAATTCGAGCGATGCTCAACACCATAGCGGACTGGGTGATGATCAACGGAGCAAAGTCGATGATCGGCAGTGGTGTCAAGGCAATCACCGCCGAAACAGAGGCTCCGCTGACAATCGACCGCCAGGCCAGCTGCCAGCGGAACTGCGGCAGCCCGCGTCCCAGTGCTGCCACAATTTCCGGTTCGGTAGCTGCCACCGCTGTCAGAATTTCCGGAATCCCTTCGCCAGTTTTTGCCACGACAGGTACAATCTGCTCGACGGATAGCTCCAGGTTTTGCGCAGTGCGGGCAATTACTGCCTGCTTGTCCTTGCGGACAAGGTCGATTTTGTTCAACGTCACAATATAAGGTTTGCCAAGCGCTCGCAATTGGCGGAATAATTCCAATTCGGTTTGTTTGATGCCCTGAATGGCATCGAAAACGATGATCAAAAAGTCGGCTTCCGCAGCAGCCCGCAACGCCTCAGCTTGTTCGCGGGCACCAACTTCACCGACCGCATCGGCACCTGGGGTATCAACAATGGCAAACAAACCCGCATCGGCCTGCTGGTTGATACGGGTGGTGCCTGGCAGTGGGCTGACCTCGGCTCTGTCGGTCTTTAGATGGATAAACTGGTTGTACAGCGTCGATTTGCCGACATTGGTCGGTCCGACGATCGCCACCTGGTGTTTTTGGCCGAAAGCCATGCGCATTTGCTGGGTGGAAAGCCGCAGCAGCAGGCGCACCAGGTTGGTTTCGGACGGCAGCGCATTCAGCAGTGCCAGAAAACCTTTGCGGTCTCCGGGTGATAAAGAATTCCAGATAACGCGGAGTATTTCACGCGATTCCGGGGGCATCTTTTTCAGTAAATCATCAATGGTGACCATACCCAACCCCGCTTGCCTATCAACTTGATCATTATTAATACCGGGCTTGTATTTATCCTATTATATCCTGTTGATATTCATCAACCCGAAGGGGAGTGCTTTTATAACCTCCGGGAACCCATCACATCAAGCCTCGTGCCGCACTAGTTAGAAATTGGTTTGAAGCAAAGTCGAATCGTATATACAAATTTGAAATTTCTCACCAAATCCTGCTATTTTCCTCTATAATAGAATAATAATAAAACCTGATCGTTTTGGGGGATTGGTTTGCCGGATTTTCAATTTCCAGTTGCAAGTTTTATCCTAATAGGTGTCGCAGCACTATCGATGATCCTAGGATGGACTGCCTGGAATCGTAGGCCTGCCTCAGGCGCTGTACCCTTGACTGTGACGCTCTTCGGCGCCGCAATTTGGTCGTTTGCCTATGGCATCCAGCAGGTGCTGGTCGATTTAAACCCCAAACTGATCGCAGGCTGGTTCGTTTATATCGGCATTCTCATCGTTCCGGCAGCCTGGTTTACCTTTTGCATCCAATACTCCGGAAAAGGCGCCTGGCTGAGGAAAAGCCGGCTGAGGTTGTTGGCTGTCGTTCCGCTTTTAACCTACGCTGTTCTCCTCACCAATCTTGAGCACCATTTATTCTACACAGCCACCTCCCTGACACGCATTGGCGAGTTTGTTGGTTTGAAGGTGGTATACGGACCGGTCTTCTGGGTGCACACAGTCTATTCGTACACCCTTTTGATCGTAGGCAACATGGTCTTGATCTATACCCGCTTGCAGACCCCGGCGTTGTACCGCCGCCAGGCCTGGTCGCTGGTGATTGCTGCCCTGGCTCCCTGGATATTAAACATCCTGTACTTGTTGCGGTTGTTCCCGATCGAAGGTCTTGACCCAACCCCGATTGGTTTTACCATAACCGGGCTGGCGATTATCCTGGGAGTGTATCGTTTTCGAATTCTGGACCTCACACCCCTGGCCCGCAATCAAATTGTCGAGGTGATGGGAGATGGGGTAGTTATTATCGATTCAGAGAATAGAATCGTAGACATCAATCCCACCGCCAGCCGCATGCTCATTCAATCGTCCAGGGAATTGATTGGCAAGACGGCCGCTGAAGTCTTCGAACCCTGGCGGGAAATAGCCGAAAAATATTCAAATATAACCGAGATACATGAGCCCATCAGTCTGGATATCGCCGGTCAATTACGGCATTATGACTTGCGGATTTCCCCTTTGTACAACAGCCAGAATAAATTTGTTGGGCGCTTAATCATGCTGCGGGATAATACCGATGCCCGTGTTGCCCAGCAGGCGTTGCAAGAGTCCGAGGCTAACTACCGGTTGTTGGTTGATACTTCGCCCGATGCCATCATTCTGACGGATCTTAAAGGGCATCTGATGCTATACAACCAGGTGGCAGCCAGAGTGCATCTCGTGTCGGATAAAGCCGAACTTAATGGCATCTCGGTCTATGATTACATCAGCCCGGAAGATCGCGAGCGCGCCCGCGAGCATACCCACCAAGCTTTGGAAACCGGCGAGATGCAGCATTTTGAATATGCCGCCTTGACCGGTGATGGGCAAAGTTTCCCGGCTGAAATCAGCCTTTCAGTTTTTCGCGACCAGGACAACAACCCGAAAGGCTTCGTCTGTGTCGTTCGCGATATTTCCACCCGCCGCGCATCCGAGGATGCCATTCACCGCATCGCACTTTCCGAACGCGTCCAACGCGAGGTTGCGGATGCTCTGCGCGAAACCAGCGCCGTGCTCACCGAGACCCTGGACGCCGAGACAATTCTCGATCGGCTGCTGGAGCAGGTAGCACGGGTTGTGCCTTTTGACTCAGCCAATGTCATCATGATCTCCGGCAATAAAGGTGTGTTTGTTCGCACGCGCGGTTATGAGCAATTCGGTGAGGATATCCCCAAAGAGGTGGCTAAGATTTCCTTCGACTTGCTCGAGACTGCCAATCTGCGCTGGATGATCGAAAACAAACAGGCGATGATCGTGAGCGATACGCTGCAATCACCGGAGTGGATCCGCTTCGAGCCTACAGCTTATATCCGTTCCTGGATCGGCGCTCCGATTGTCGCCCGCGGTCGCGTGATTGGCTTTTTCTCGCTGGATAAAATCGAGCCCAACTTCTACCGTCCTGAACATGCCAAAACACTGGCAGCCTTTGCCGCTCAAGCTGGACTGGCGTTACATAACGCCTCCTTATTTGCTGAAACCAGCGAACTGCTGCAACGGGAACAGCGGCTGAATGGCATTCTGCAAATGATCGGCAGCTCGCTTGATCTCTCGGTGGTGCTGAATGATATTCTGAGTGCAAGTTGCGAGTTGATCGGTGCCGACGCCGGAATTCTTGGCTTGCTGGATGCTCGAGGGGAAACCATCACCGCCGTCAATCATCATAATCTCGATCTTATAAACCAAATTCCAGTCATGCAGCACGGTGAAGGAATTTCGTGGGATGTGATCGATGGGGGCAAAGCCATTCTGCTGGACGATTATTTCACACATCCCAGCGCGCGACAGGCACTCAAGCCAGCCGGCATCCATTCAGCTTTATGTGCCCCGGTGCGTTCCGGCACAGAAATCCTGGGGGTGCTGACATTTTACACAACCGTTCCGGATAAGAAATTTCAACCGCGCGACCTGCAACTGGCTGAAGCAATTGGGCGCGAAGCCGGCGTATCCATCCAAAACTCGCGGTTGTTCACCTCCGCCCGCCGCCGTGCAGAAGAAGCCGAGACAGTCCGCGAGGCTGCCAGCGCTGTTTCATCCGCACTCGAACTGAACTGGGTGCTCGATCAGATCATCACCAATTTGGAAAAAGTAGTGCCATTTGATTCCTGTGCCGTCTTTTTGCAGGAGTCTGACCGGCTGCGGATTGTGGCTGCTCGCGGCTTTGCCGACCCGGTCAAAGTGCTTGGACAATCGTTCACCTTGGAAAATCCCTTAACCACGAATGCATTCCAAACCCGGAAAGCGGTGATTTTGGCAGATGCCAGCCAGGAACCTTTATTCGCGGGTTGGGGCGATGCCGCCCATGTACGCGGCTGGATGGGTGTACCTTTGTTCGTACGCGGCACCATCATTGGGCTGTTGACCATCGACAGCCGCACGGTAGGTGCTTACGACGAAGATGACGCAAGCCTGGCTCAGACATTTGGCAATCAGGCCGCAGTAGCTATTGAAAATGCGCGCCTGTTCGAAAAAGTACAACATCTGGCGATCACTGATCCGCTGACAGAGTTGTACAATCGCCGCCATTTCTTTGAGCTGGCGCGTCGAGAGTTCTATCGCGCACGGCGCTACGGTACTCCCATGTCAATGCTAATGCTGGACGTGGACGACTTGAAGCTGGTGAACGATACTTTTGGCCACCAGATCGGAGACCAGCTGGTCGAGTTCATCGGAGCCCAATGCCGCAATCAGCTGCGCCAGGTCGATATTCCCTCCCGTTATGCCGGAGATGAGTTCATCATTGCCCTGCCAGAAACCACGCTGGCTGGCGCTATTCAAGTCGCTCAGCGTATTCGCGAACAAACCTCGCAAGGTTTTATGGCAGACGGGCAAAATTTGGTGCCAGCGGCTGTCAGCATTGGCGTTAGCGAAATGGATTCTGGCTGCTTTTCGCTCGAGACGTTAATAAATCGGGCAGACCAGGCACTTTACTCCGCCAAACAGGCCGGTAAAAATCAGGTGGTTGCCTGGCAAGTGGGCCAATTTGGGCCGAACCCGCAGCACGAAGTAAACCCCCAGAAATCGCTTTGACGACATCATTCCGGAAAGGGTGGAAAACCGCTGCGTCCTGCGGAGTTTTGCCCGCGAGATTTAGCCGGTTAAGGTAACCGGCATTCAACACGTCGAACATCCGGTTGGCAGTTTTTTGGACTTATAGGCTACCAAATTCTGGATGTTATTTCCAGCCCTGTTGAATTTCCTAACCGGTATAATTGGAACATCCCTTAACGCTAGTGAACAACTTAAAATACTGTTATGACCGATTCCTATGACCGCCTGGCTGACTACCTCGATGACCTTCCGGCTGGCTATCCGCGCACGGAAAGCGGCGTTGAGCTAAAAATTCTGCGCAAGTTATTCTCACCCATAGAGGCTGACCTGGCCTTGCATTTAACCCTGCTCAATGAAAAAGCACAGGTTGTAGCTTTCCGTGCCCGCCTGCCACTGGAGCAGGTATCCTCCATGCTGGAAAATATGGCGCATAAAGGCCTGGTCAGCGTGCAATATTCCGACGGGAACCCGTCGGCGTATTCCATCAGTCAGTTTGTGGTGGGATTCTGGGAAGATCAGGTCAACCGGTTGGATCGGGAGCTGGTGGAATTGTTCGAGCAGTATGCTCCCCAGTACTTCAAGCACGGCCCCTGGACCAGCGTTCCCCAGCTGCGCACCATCCCGGTCAATGAAACCATTCCCGTGACTTCGGCGGTCATGGCTTACGAACGAGCCGAGCAGATTATTCGCGCTAACACATTGTTTGCCGTCCGCAATTGTGTCTGCCGGCAGGAACACCGGTTGTTGGATAATAATTGCGGCAAGCCTCTGGAGACTTGCCTGTCCTTTGGCAATGCGGCTGCGAACACAGCTAAAAGCGGCAAAGGCCGGCTTATTTCCCAACAGGAAGCGCTTACCATCCTCCACACGGCTGAACGGCAAGCGCTGGTGCTGCAGCCGGCTAATTCGCAGAACCCGGCTTTTTTATGCGCCTGCTGTGGCTGCTGCTGCGGGGTTTTGCGCAACATTAAACACCACGCCAAACCGGCTGATCTGGTTGCCAGTGCGTATACCGCCCTTCACGATGCTGACTTGTGCATCGATTGCGGCGTCTGCCTCGAACGCTGCCAGATGGAAGCACTCACTGAGCAGCAAGGTACCATTTCCTTCAACGCCGACCGTTGTATTGGCTGTGGGTTATGCGTCAGCGAGTGCCCAACGGGTGCCATGACCCTGGTGCGTAAGTCCGCATCCGAGCAGCCGAAAATTCCCCTCAACACCTTGCACACCTATGTCAAAATGGGTTGGCAGAGTAAAAAAATGACGCCTGGCAGTCTGGTAAAACTGGCGCTTAAATCCAGTGTGGACCGGGTGCTGACACTTCGGCACAAGTAATCCCGACCGTCCTTCGGTGGTTTGACAGGCCAAAGTGAATAGGATAGACTACTTAAGTGGTCAATAAATGGCCATGGGGTTGGCGTCGTCCAAGGATTGCGGAGCGGACACTTTGAATGGAACCGACTATCTTGGCCTGTTAAATAACCACATCGACATCACACGCGTCCCGTTTAGCGACCGGGGGTCCCGCTTGCTGGTATTTCGTTACCCGCAGTTGAGCGGCCTGTACGTCAAGCTGGCAGAACGCTTAACTCAACTTGATAGCGATATCGAGGCATACCTGCACCGCCCGCCGTTTATTCAGGGGTTGTACCTCACCGACGAGACCGGTACTGAACTGGATTTCGAAGTGGAATCCAGCCCGATGCTGATCACGCTGCATACCCGCATGGGTGATTTCTACCTGACATTCCAGGATGAGCGGACCCTCACATTTGGCTTTCCCCCCGATCTGCGCGCCGGGATGCGTTTCCGAGTTTTTCCACAATTCTGGAAGAGCACACCTCAGGGCGGCAAGTTCATGTCGGTACGCAATGTGACGTATTCGACCACTGGCGTGCTGGAAAAGAACCAGATTACCCCGGTGGAAGGCGGTTACGAGGTCGACCTGCTGGTATCGACCGGGCAGGACTGCGCCGTAAACATCAGCATCCAGCCGGCACATCAGCACCCGCACGAGATGCGGCCCTTTTCGATGGCACTACAAGCCTCGACCAAACGCTGGCATGCCTGGTTCGACCGTATCCCATTGGTGGAAAAGAAATATCAGCGTACTTACGCATACGCCTGGTGGATTATGGCGAATAATTTGATCAGCCCGCAGGGGATGGTCACACTGGAAGCCATGGCGCCATCCAAGCTCAATTATGTAGGCCTGTGGTTGTGGGACAATGCGTTGCATGCCCTGGCTTACCGGCATGTGGATGCAGAATTAGCCCGTAACCAGATTCGCTCCATGCTGGCGCATCAGCTCCCCAACGGCATGCTGCCGGACGCGATTTTTGATGATGGCGTGGTTGCCAGCATCGATCATCCGTTCACCGGTGAAGTAACCAAACCGCCCATTCTTGCCTGGTCCGCCCTCAAGTTGCATGAAATCGATCCAAATTTGAATTTTTTGCAGGAGATTTATGTTCCACTGGTGCGCTTGAACGCCTGGTGGTTCTCCATGAATGATGACGACTCCGACGGTCTAGCCCAGTACAACCACCCTTATTCCTCCGGGTTGGATGACTCTCCACTGTGGGACGAAGGTATGCCGGTGGAATCGCCGGATCTGAATACCTACCTGCACATTCAAATGATCTGCCTGGCGCAAATTGCCGAGAAATTAAATATGGAATCGGAAGCGGCAATGTGGCGCAGACGGGCTGCATCGTTGGTGCAGCGCATGATTAAAGATTTCTGGGATCCCCAGGCGGGGCTGTTCTGGGCGCTCAAGGATGAGAAACCGATTAAGGTGGTAACACCTTTCAACCTGCTGCCCCTGTGGACCGGCTCTCTGCCGCAAGAAATTACGACCCCGCTGCTGGAGCACTTGAAAAATCCGGATGAATTTTGGAGCGCCTACGGCTTGCCTACGGTAGCGCGCAACGACCCGCATTACGATCCTGAGACCATGTGGCGCGGGCCGGTGTGGGCTAATGTCAATTACTTTTTTGTCGAAGCGCTGCAGAAAATCGGCAAAATGGATTTTGCGGCAGAATTGCGGCGCCGCACGCTAGACCTGGTGGCGGCTCAGGGCGATATCTACGAGTATTACAATCCCGAAACCGGCCAACCTCCGCCGCGGGCTGCCAATGTCTTTGGCTGGACCTCCGCGATTTTTATCGATTTAGCCATCCAGGCGCACCAGGAAAACGGAAAAGAAAAGAGCAAGGAATGATCAAGCCCGATGGTTTAAACCATCCGCTGAGCGCCAAAGAAGAACAGCCGTTGGAACGCAGCATCATGGTCGTATCCAACCGCGGACCGGTCAGCTTCTCGCAGGACGAACAGGGTCAGCTGCAAATTCAGCGCAGCGGAGGCGGCCTGGTCACAGCATTAACAGGCCTGGCGCAGAACATGGAAATAACCTGGGTGGCAGCTGCCCTGAATGACCTGGAAAATGCCTGGGAATACGGTCCGCTTTCTCTGGGCGAAGGCCAACCGTCATTGAATTTACAATTGGTGCCGCTCTCCAAGGAAATTTACGAAGGGTATTACAACGTTATTTCCAACCCGTTACTTTGGTTTTTGCAGCACTCCATGTGGAATTTCATCACTGCCCCCAACATCACCCGTGCCACCTGGGATTCCTGGGAGCAGGGTTACGTGGCAGCCAATAACAGTTTTGCCACCGCCATTGCCCAGAGGTTGAAAGCTTCCCCAAATCCCGTTTTGGTCATGCTGCAGGACTATCACATGTATCTAGTGCCGCGCATGCTGCGCACCATGCTGCGCCGCCGCCGCAATTACACCTTGACCCACTTTGTACACATTCCCTGGCCGGGTTCGGAGGAGTGGGGATTCCTGCCAGGCGGTATGCGCCAACCGATTCTGGAAGGGTTAACGGCTGTAGACCTTGTCGGCTTTCAAACGCGCGAGGACAGCCTGAACTTTCTGCGCACGGTGGAGACTTTTTTGCCGGATGCGCATGTCAGCTACGGGCACAGACACATCGCTTACCGCAATCATGTGACGCATATCCGCGATTTTCCCATATCGGTGGATGTTGACGCCGTTAATCGGCTGGCTGAATCGATCGAAGTTCAGCAATTGGCAGCCCAACTGGAAGTTGAAATTGGCGACTTTCAACTGATTGTGCGGGTGGACCGCACTGAGCCAAGCAAAAACATCGTGCGCGGCTTCCAGGCTTTCGGTGAAATGCTCGACCTGCATCCCGAGCATTGCGGCCGGGTAAAATTTTATGCACTGCTGGTTCCCTCACGTCTGGATGTAGTGGAATATCAGAATTACCACGACGAGCTGACTGCCGCCGCCGGTTGGATCAATTCGCGCCACGGTACCAGTGAATGGGAACCGGTGCGCATTCTGACCGGCGAGAGCTATCCGCGGGCCATCGCTGCGCTGCAACTGTATGATGTGCTGCTGGTCAATTCCATCGCCGACGGCATGAACCTGGTAGCAAAAGAAGGCCCATTGGTGAATCACCGCGACGGGGTGGTGGTGCTCTCTGAGCGTACCGGCGCACGTCAGCAGCTCGAGCCTGGCGCGCTGGTGATCTCGCCGTGCGACGTCTATGGCACTGCCGAAGCGCTGCACCAGGCCCTGACCATGCCGGCTGAAGAACGGGCGGTTCGGGCGTCGCGCTTGCGTCACATCGTGGAAGACCACGATATTAATGATTGGATAACCGGTCAATTGGATACCCTTCGCTCCCTCCGGCTATAATCCTGAATTATGATGAGGTCGCCCAAATGACTTTCCACACCGCCCTGCTGCATTACGCCGCTCCCCCCGACATTGGCGGGGTTGAAGCTGTGCTGCAGGCACAGGCACGCTTGCTGATAAAAGCGGGTCTACCAGTGACGGTAATTGCCGGCACTGGTGAAGCTTCAGCCTTGCCTGCCGGCTGCGAGTTGATTCTGATCCCGGAAATGAGCACGCAGCACCCGGAGATTTTGCAAGCTGCTGCTGTGCTGGAGCGCGGACAGGTCCCGCCTGAATTTGAGTCCATAACCCAGCGACTGGTCAACGCACTGCGGCCGGTGGTCGCTCGTTTTGACCGTCTGCTAGTGCATAACGTTCTGACCAAACATTTCAACCTGCCGCTAACCGCCGCATTGTTCCGCTTGATGGATGAAGGCGCTGCCAAAGGTGTGATCGCCTGGTGCCATGATCTCTCCTGGAGCAGCCCAACCTCGCGCAGCAAGGTCTTCGACGCTTACCCCTGGGTTTTGCTGCGCACTGCCCGCCCGGAAATCAGCTACGTAGCGGTATCGATGCAGCGCAAGAAAGAGATCATCGATACTTTCTGGCTGCCGGCCGAAAAAGTTCAGGTGATCTATAACGGAGTCGATGTGGAAGAACTCCTCGGTATTTTGCCGGATACCGCTGCCCTGGCTGCCCGCCTGGATCTTTGGACAGCTGACCTGGTGCTTGTAATGCCTGTTCGCGTCACCCGCGCCAAAAATATCGAATATGCACTGGATTTGATGATGGCCTTCAAGCGCAACGGTATCCGCGCCCGGTTGGTGATTACCGGTCCGCCGGATCCGCACGACGCCAGCAGCGGCTCGTACTTCGCTGAACTGCTTGACCTGCGCCGCCGCCTGGATCTCGTGGATGAACTTCGCTTTGTGTATGAATCAGGTACCAGCCCAGACCAGCCTTTGCTGATCGATCAGCGCACAGTGGCGGAGCTGCTGCGTTTGAGCGATGTGATGTTCATGCCCAGCCACCACGAGGGTTTTGGCCTGCCGGTCCTGGAAGCCGGTCTGGCGGGCATTCTGGTTGTCACCACAGCCGTGCCGGCAGCGCGGGAAATTGCACTGGAGGACGCCTTCGTGTTTTCGTTGACGACCTCGCCGGATATGCTGGCGCAGCAGCTGCAAAACTGGCTGGAAGAAAATTCTCAGTACCAGCTGCGCCGCCGTGTCCGACGCGATTTCACCTGGGATGCCATTTTTCAGCGCCAGATCCTCCCGCTCCTCGAGGGCGTCCGTTGAGCTCTGGCGCCTGGGAGGAATTCAACCAGTGTCTGGCTAAAGCCAGTCAGGTGCGCTTATTTTTGGATTATGACGGCACCTTAGCCAACTTTGCCTCATCCCCGGATGTGATCCAACAGGATCCGGCTTTGATCGCTTTGTTGAGCCGCCTGGCAGGCCAGGAAAAATACCAGCTGGCAGTGGTCAGCGGACGCAGCCTGCCGCACCTGTTGGAATTGCTGCCGTTTGGCGGCTTGCTGCTGGCGGGAACCTACGGCCTGGAAATACAGCTGCCAGACGGCACCCGAACTGCCGCGGTCGTATACGATCAGGTGCGCCCGATGATGGAGCGGGTCAAACCGGTCTGGCAGCAGGTACTGGACGGGCAGCGCGGGTTTTTTCTGGAGGATAAGGGTTGGGCGCTGGCAATGCACGCGCGCTTTGCGACCCCTGAGGATGCGGTGCAAGTGTTGGAGCACGCCCAGAAAGCGGTCGAGGCGCTCTCGCCCGGTCCGGCTTATGCCATAGAACGCCGACCGCGTTTTTTGGAAATTTACCCGGTTGAAGCCAGCAAAAGCCGCTCAATTGAGTATATCCTTACAAAATACACCCCGCCTGGTGCACTGCCGGTCTTTGCCGGGGATGATTACCACGACGAAGAAGCATTCTCAGTGGTTCAATCGGCGGGGGGCTTTTGCATTCGCGTTGGGCCGGATGGAATTCCTACTCGAGCCCAATTCCAGCTGAAAGGCCCGGTGCAGGTGCGCCAGTGGCTGGCTGGCTTACTCACCGATTAAATTCAAACCTCGATTTCGGCGACTGAACCGACCACCATCTGCGGTTGGAATGGGTAATCACTGATCTGCTCCCGGCTGGTTGAGCCGGTCAGCACCAAAATGGTTCCCAGCCCGGATTGAATGCCAGCGACCACATCGGTGTCCATGCGGTCGCCGATCATGGTGGTATTCTCGGAATGGACGCCCAGGTGATTCAAAGCCGCGCGCATCATAAAGGGGTTAGGCTTGCCGATAAAGAACGGTGCGCGCCCGGTGGCTTTTTCGATCAGGGCTGCCATGGAACCGGTTGCCGGCACAATGCCTTTGTCGGTCGGGCCGGTGGGGTCGGGATTGGTGGCGATGAAGTGCGCGCCGGCAGCGACCAGGCGCACCGCGCGGGTGACTTGCTCGAAGTTGTAGCTGTTGGTCTCGCCAAGTACCACGTAATCCGGCTCGAAATCGGTCATGATGTAGCCGACCTCGTGTAGCGCCACCATTAAGCCGCTTTCACCAATGGCGAAGGCTTTGCCGCCGGGTTTTTGAATATTGAGGAAGCGGGCGGTAGCCATGGCTGAGGTGAAAATGTCGTCTTTGGTGATCGAAAGGCCAATGCGCTGCAGGCGGTGCGCCAGATCGAGCGGGGTCAGCAGCGGGTTATTGGTCAGCAAAAGGAATTTGATTTCCCTGGCACGCAGGCGCTCGATAAACAGATCTGCGCCGGGGATCAGCGTGTTGCCTTTAACCAACACACCGTCCATATCAATTAAATAATTGGTTTTACTCAATGAAACCTCTATGGATTAATGCCGGGCAAACGGGGATTACCCCATATCGCCTGGCGAGATCACCTTAATGTCGCCGATCAATGAGGTCACTTCGACGGTCACTTTGCGTTCAGCCTGGGTGAAATTCGGGGTGGAAAACGTGACGCTGTTGAGGAAATTGTCTTGCTTGGCGCCCATCCATTTGACCGAGTTAATCAAGCCGCCGGCAATCAATGCCAGCCCCATGTTCGCGCCGGGTCGTAAAACAATATCGCCAACCAGCGAGTAGATGCGGATATGGGTTTCGCCGGCGGGAATCTCTGCCAGGGTGAAATCCAGTTTGACCTCGCCGATCCCTGACCAAATTTCACCGGAATTGACCAGCCAGGCGCCGCTGCGTTTGTACTCTCCAAGGACGTTGAATTCCGCCGCGGAGCCATCTTTGATCATGCGCGGGCGCGCCAGCACCCACAGACCCAGCAGGATCAACCCGGCGGGGAAGCAAAAATTGCCAAAATCGACGCCGGTGAGGTTGCTGACCAGCGCCAGCACCCCAAAGATGATCAAAAGGATACCCAGGACCATAAAACCGCTTTTGCGCATACATCCCTCCCGCTTGTGTGAACGTGCGTGCCGCTATTACGATATCAGAAACAGGCGGGTTTGCCAAGATGGAGGCAGGATGACCCCTTCAGTTATCGTAAACCGATATTCAGTATACGGAAAGGTTGGTGGGAGGTTGCCGGGTGCTGCGACAATAATAAATTGGGTGGACGGTATTCGTTCTTGAAAAAAGATAATTTTTTGGAGGGAAACGAATAGACAAAATTACAATTTATACCCAAGGGTGGGGGTTTCGTAATCAATTATCGCCACAGGTGGTGGTAAAACCATTCGTTTTCGTTTAAAAAAAATATTCTGGAAACGAATATTTTCCCTGACCAAAAGATACTGTGGGTGTTCAATTATTAAAGTGCAATCCGTTGCGAGTTTAATTATAGAATAATTGTTCTATAATGTCAAGTAGAGATTTTAGGGTGATGTACCGAGGAGATTTAATATGGTATTAAAGCCCCTCCCTGGATTTGTGGTTGGACGACCTAGCTGCACCAAAGGTCATCTGGGCGAGGCTTATTGATTAATTTATCGACTGGTCGGACTGCACCTGCCTCGCCCT
>Ga0209521_10001410_pt1 | contig 19638 bp, 14 predicted proteins | sample Rifsed19ft4_FD_184016 | JGI IMG/M metagenome (GOLD analysis project Ga0209521, IMG submission 184016) | Soil microbial communities from Rifle, Colorado, USA - sediment 19ft 4 (version 2) | ecosystem: Environmental > Terrestrial > Deep subsurface > Rock core/Sediment | place: Rifle, Colorado...
TTCACGAAAAAGGCCCCTATGAAAAACATGGGGGCCTTTTTCGTGAAGAACTGAAAGTCTTTTGGAGAGAGTTTGAGAGAACCTTTACGCACAAAAAATGTCCTATAGGTTGTCTAAGCCGTTATTGATGTCCGAAAGAAGCTATCGTCATTCTCCAAGTTTGTCGTATTTTTCATTTCAGGCTGCTCAAAAAGCTCCATATGCAAGGCCCCGGTTGAATCGGGGAGCGAGGAATGAGGCGTACTCTTCACGTACGTCGCAATGACGAACTTTGAGGCCAACACAGCAGATGGACTTATTTCATGCCTGCTAAATGCCTTCGGTGGCTCTCGTCCTGCGCGACTCTTCAAGCCATTGCTGGAAGTGGTGTTTGGAAAGGGCTTTGAAGAAGTCGCCTTCGGGGTTTATGAGCTCGTAGATCATCATGGGGGTGGACGCCTCGAAGCCTTTGAATATCACCTCGCCCATCCTGCAGAACGCCTCTGCCCTGTCAGCGCCTTTCGTGGGGTCGTAGCCGAACCAGAACTCCAGGGGATCGAAGGGGAGGAAGAACTCTTCCGTGATGGACTGGTGAAGCTCGCTTACGCTCACCTTCCTGTTGAAGAACCATTTTGAGCCGCGCGCCTCTTTCATGTAGGCCTCGAGCGCGTTGATGCTCAGGGCCTCGCCCTTGTTGTAGATGTCGGTCGTGGAGGATATGACGCGGAGGTCTGAGAACGGCTCGCCGGATATTATCCTGTTGAGGTCGGAGAGGAACTCGTTGGACATTATCTGGGACATCGCCTTGGCGTTGCTGTCCTTGCGCGCCGATATGAGCTTCTCGAAGGCGCTGTCGAGCTCGGGAGGGAGCTTTATCGAGAAGACCCTGTCTATGTAGACGTCGAAGGGATATCTCAGCCCCATGTTCTTATGCTTTGATTTTTCCGCTTCGAGCAATCGTTCGAGCTTCGCGCGCACGAGCGGGTTCCTGAACGTGCCGCGGGAGGCCTCGTTTATCTTGCCCCCGATGGAGACGCTTACAGGCCCGGCCGATTCGAGCCTGGATTCTATTGTCATGTTCTCGGCCTTTGTGCCGTAGGCGATATAAAGGCCTGCCTCAAGCTCGCCCCTTATGGCGTTCTCGAGCTCTTCCCTGTATGTGCTCTCGAGCCTGTGCTCTTCTTCTCCGAGCGCGACGAGCCTCGATTCGACGCCGGGCTCGTTCGCCGCAAGGGCCTGGTTGAGAGAGATCCTTTTTTGCCTCAGGGTCTCTTTTCTCGCCGCGAACCTCTTGTGCACCTCGTCAAGGAGCTCTTCCTCGCGCTTGGGCGGGAGCTTCTTCAAGAGTTCTTCCCTGTACCCGCGTATGATCTGCTGGATGTCCTTCGCCAGGGATACGAGGTTTGTCACGCCGCCCGAGAATATGGCGGCGTCCCCCGGCAGGTTGGTCAGTCTTATGCCGCGCTCATCGGCGCTTACGCCTGTACCCGAGGAATAGCGGCTCGCCGCGTTCAGTATCGGCATGTAGAAATGATCCCGCATGAAATCCGCCATCGCTATCTCTTTGACCTTAATGGTCTTGCGGGAGAAATCCTTCATGTCTATGAACAACTGGCCCTCCTGCTCTACGGCAAGGGTCTTGAGCGCCGGCCTGTCGTCGGTGGAAAAGCGATAGAGCCGTCCCCTGTCGTACTCCTGATGCAGGGCGTTGTGCTTGAGTTCCGTGCGCCTGTCGGCAAGGCAGCCCCTCATGTGGCCGCTGTAGCTCTCGACCCGGCTGTCGAAGACGCAGGCGTAATAGCCGACGAGCGCGCTTGTGTCCTCTTCCGCCTTCCTGGGGCTTTTAAGGAGGCCTCCGAGCATGCTTTTCCTGTAGCCCCCCAGAAAGCGGATAAGGGACTCGATCAGGTCGGTCCTGGCCTGGTCTTTTGCGTATTTCTTTTTAAGGTCCTCGAGGGCTGACGAAAGATGCGAAAGCGCTTTCTGATCGACAAGGAAATTCCTGATCAGCCTGTCCTCGTTGTACAGCTCATAGAGCATGGATTGGACCTCGGGGCTGGGCAGGTCGAATTCCGAAAGGTGGGCGAACGCCTCCTGCCTGAACCTGTTTATCCCGGCCTGGTTGCGCATCGCCTCGCTCGCGTCCTTGCTTCCCGCGGCCGCGGCTGCCGCCGCGGAGAGCCGCTCCTCCGGGCTCATGCCATCTTCCAGCCCCGGCAGGACTGCCGAGAGCGCCTGGAAGGTATCGTTGTTCAGGCCGTACGGGTTCAGGGTGTTTGAAATCAGGCTCGCAGGTATAGCGAGGAATGACCCGGGCACGAGGGCGGATGCCAATACAAGCTCTGTTTGCGCGTTGTACGAAGACGCGCCGGTCTGTTTAAGCTTTTTGAAAAAGGCCGCAAAGGCCGTCCTCAGCGTAAGGAACATGACCAGGCCTGTTACCAGGTCGAGCTTCTCATAGGAAATGCCCTTGATCCTGAACGCCTTGGCCTTCTCCTTTTTCTTCCTGACGGTATTGATAAGGGCCAGAAGCGCGAGGTATGCCGTTGGTTCCTCTCCTTCCGTGCGCGCCTCCTCCTGCATCATCTTGCCGAAGTAATCGAAGACCCATTTCACGAACTTCCGGCCATATCCCTCGGACCCGAGCCAGTTCGCGAGTATGGCGCTGTCCACGTAAGGCACGCTTTTGAGGACGAGTGTCGCGATCTCCTTTTCAACCGATTCGGCTATGAAGAGGTCGAGCCTGAATGTCTTGTCCTTGAGAACGCCTATGGGCAGGAGCATTGCCGAGGACTCATCGGCCTCCTTTTTAGGCTCGTACCGCTTTGAGAGGAGGGAGATGAAGCCGAGCACGGCTTCCTCGACGCAGGTCTCGTCCTCGCCGCCCATGTGGTACGGGAGCTTGAGCTCTGAGAGCGACTCGCCGTGCTTGAACCTCAGGCGGCCTGGATCAAGGGTCCAGGGTCTACCTCTGAGCACGTCCGCCTTCATGGCCAAAAGCTGGGCCAGGAGATCAAGCCTTATCTGGCTGTAACCGGACATCCTGCCCTATTCCTTTATAAACAGATTTGCCATTATATAAACGACAGCTTACCAGTAAAGAGGGGCCTAAATCAAGGCCGCAAGTCACATCTAAAGCCTTGTGCATTTTTGTAAAAAATGGTAAAAATATGTGAAAAATATGGAGATAAAAGCCCATGCCTGACGCAGGCGGCGGTTTCTTTAAAAGATTTTTAATCATCCCTGTTGCCATATCTATTGCCGTGCTTGCACTGCTGGCCTATTCGAACACCCTTACCGGCTCCTTTCTTTTCGACGACCATAATATAATAAAATATAACAAGAGCTTCCCCCTGGAGAGCTTCTGGCCTCCAAGCGGGACAAGGTACTTCGCATACCTCTCTTTTGCCTTGAATTACAGTTTTAACGGCGAGGAGGTCTTCGGCTACCACGCCGTAAACCTTGCCATACACATCATCAACGGCATTCTCGTATTCATAATGGCAAGGCTCCTGATGAGCTCCCCGAGGCTGTCCGGAAAAGACCTGCCGTCGTCCTATATAGCCGCCCTTGCGGCGCTCCTTTTCGTGGCCCACCCTGTCCAGACGGAGGCCGTCTCGTATATTACGCAGAGATTCGCTTCATTGGCCTCTCTGTTTTACCTGTCCGCCGTGGCCCTGTATTTGAAATGGAGGCTCTCGCAAAAAGGGGCTATGAGGCATGCCCTCTACGTGCTCGCGGTTTTGTTCGCATATACCTCGCAGATGGCAAAGGAGATATGCTTCACGCTCCCGTTCGTGATACTTATGATAGAGCTTGCCTTTTTCAACGGGCCTATGGCCCGGCGTCTGCTGGGCCTTGTCCCGTTCCTTCTTGCGATGGCGGTCATACCCTATATGCTCTTTAATTCAGGCATGTACAACGCCGGGCATGGCATCAGGGAAGACCAGCTTGTGGACCTGGAGAGCATTTCCCGGCACGACTACCTCGTTACGCAGTTCAGGGTGGTAGTGACATATTTGCGGCTCCTCGTGCTCCCTGTGGGGCAGAGGCTGGAGTATGACTACCCCATGTTCCGGACTTTCTTCGCGCCCGAGGTGCTGGCGTCTTTTATCCTGCTGCTGACACTCTTCGCCGGTTCCATTTTTCTGTATTTCCGCTCTCTCAGGAAAGGCAGCGCTTTCCTCGCCGTCATCGCTGCGGGCGTCTTCTGGTTCTTTACGACCATCTCCGTTGAATCCTCGATAGTGCCCATTAAGGACATCATATTCGAACACAGGCTCTATCTGCCGAGCGTTGGCGCCGCCATTGCCGTGAGCGCCGCGATATTCCTTGCGGCACGAAAGGCGGCCCTGGCCGGGGGAAAGGTCTTTGCGGCGGCGGTTGTATTGCTGGTGCTGCCGCTCGCCGTGGCTGCCCACGAAAGGAACAAGGTCTGGCAGAACGCGGTTTCCCTCTACGAGGATACCTACAGCAAGAGCCCCAACGTGGACAGGGTCACGTATAATCTGGCGCTGGCGTACCATGTTAGCGGGAATATCGACGGCGCGGTCGAAAAATACTGGGAGGCCCTCAGGCTCAAGCCTGACCTGGAGAAAGCCCACTTCAATCTCGGTATCATCCATATGGGCAAAAAAGAGTATGAAAAGGCCTTTTATCATTTCAGCGATGCAGTGAGGCTGAAGCCGGAAAACGCGTATACTTATTTCAACCTCGGCAATATATACGCAGTACAGAATGACATGGACAGGGCGATAACGGCGTATCTCAGGGCCGTGGACCTGCAGCCCAATATCGAGGACGCCCATTTCAATCTCGCGGTGGCTTTCATGAGAAAAGGTGATCTGGATGAGGCTGAAAGCCATTTGCAGACCGTGCTCCGGTTGAACCCTAACAACTTTGAGGCCATGTCTCATCTGGATGAACTCTATTCAATGAAAAGGGACTGACAATCCGGCTTTCCATGATCGATCATTCCTTAATGCATCCTATGCAGATGACATCTATGCACTTGTGCCAATCCACCCGATATGCTAAGAGAACACGGTAATTCGGGGAGGACATGGGCCATGCCGAAGGCGCGGAGCGTCTTTTCAAGGCAGGGCGGGTTCCCGTCCGCCGTTGTTTTCGTGTCAATCGCCCTTCTGGCAATTCTGAGCTATTCCAATACCTTCAACGCCGCCTTCCTCTTTGACGATTACGATTACATAATCGGCAACAATAAAAATTTCATGATCGAGAGCTACTGGCCGCCCCACGGCACGAGGTATTTCACATATCTTTCTTTTGCCCTGAATTACATGGCCGGCGGCATGGACGTCAGGGGCTATCATGCCGTCAACCTGGCCATACATATAGCAAACGGGTCTTTAGTCTATATCCTGGCAAGGCAACTGATGAAGTCCCCGAGGCTCTCCACAAGCGCTCTGCCCGCGTTCCATATAGCGGCCCTTGCCGCCCTCCTTTTTACGGCCCATCCTGTGCAGACAGAGGCGGTCACCTATATCTCGCAGAGATTTGCCTCTCTCGCTACCCTCTTCTATCTTTCAGCCGTGGTTCTTTACCTGAAATGGAGGCTCTCTGAACAAGGCGCGGCGAGGTCCGTCTTTTACGCCCTCTCGCTTGTCTGCGTCTATGCCGCCCAGATGACAAAAGAGTTCAGTTTCACTCTCCCGTTTGTGATACTCTCGATCGAGTTTGCGTTCTTCAGCGGGCCGCAAGTACGGAGGCTCACGAACCTCATCCCGTTCCTGTTCGCCATGGCAGTCATACCTTTCATGCTCTTCGGCCCGGACATCGGCCACGGAGTAGGCTCCAGCGTGAGGAGCGCCCAGCTCCGGGACCTGCAGATATTCTCGGCCCATGATTACCTTATGACCCAGTTCAGGGTCATCGTCACATATTTGCGCCTGCTTGCGCTGCCCGTAGGCCAGAACCTCGAACATGATTATCCGCTTTACCGTTCCATCCTTCAGCCCGCAGTGCTCGTTTCGTTTCTCTTCCTCTTATCCCTGTTCATCGGGGCCGTCTGCCTGTTCGCGCGCTTCCTGAGAGGAGGGAGCGGGTATCTTGCCTTGATCGCTACAGGCGTGCTCTGGTTCTTTACGACCATATCCGTTGAGTCCTCGATTGTCCCCATAAAGGACGTCATCTTCGAGCACAGGCTCTATCTGCCGGGCGCGGGCGCGGCTATCGCGGCAAGCGCCGCGATATTCCTGGGCTTCGGCCTCTCAAAGAGTCCCCGCGCAGTCCGCAATGGCTTTGCCGCGTCGATCGCGACGCTGGTCCTGCCGCTGGCTCTGGCCACTTACGAGAGGAACAAGGTCTGGCAGAACGGGGTCACGTTATACGAGGACGCCGTAGCCAAAAGCCCTGAAAAGGAAAGGGTGAGGTATAACCTGGCGTGGTCGTATCACCTGAGCGGCGACATCGACAAGGCAGTGGCAGCGTATTATGATGACCTCAGGCTTGACCCTGACAAGCAGAAGGCGCATTATAACCTCGGCAAGATATTCATGGACAGGAGAGAGTACGGCAGGGCGAAGCGCCATTTCGGCGAGGCTGCGAGAATAGACCCGACTGATGCCTACGCGTATTATAACCTGGCCTCTCTGTACCTCTTTGAGAACGACATCGATAATGCCATAAAATTCTATACGAAGTCGGTCGAGGCCATGCCTCAGTACGAAAACGCCAATTACAACCTCGCGCTTGTCCTTGCCAGGAAAGGGGACTACGAGGGGGCGGAGTATTATCTTCGCACCGTACTGGCGCTCAACCCCTCGAACGCCGACGCGATTATAAACCTGGGCAGGGTGTACGCCAGCAAGGGGGAGAGGGCAAAGGCCAGGGAGGCCTTTGGCATGGCGATCCAGGCCCGTCCCGAGCTTGCAGACCTCATGGCAGCGGAGATAAGAAGGCTGGAGCAGGCCGAGTAGCCTGCAAAGGAATCTGATGAAGGGTTTCTCTCTCATAATACCGGTGCACAACGAGGGCAAGGTCCTGGAGGAGAACGCCAGGGCGCTCTCCATGTATCTGTCAACGCTTCCCGGCATGGATTCAGAGGTGCTCCTCTCCTGCAACGGCTGCACCGACGACTCGGAAGAGATTGCCGCAAGGCTCGCGGAAGAGGACAGGAGGATAAGGCACCTCTCTCTTAAGGCGCGCGGCCTCGGCGCGGCGATAAAGGAGGCTTCAGGGCACGCGCGCCATGAAATGCTCATGTTTTACGCCATTGACCTGCCTTTCGGCCTCTCCATAATAGGCGAATCCATAGAGGCGTCGCTCAAGAACGGAGATGCCGTCGTAGTAGGGTCAAAGGGGCACAGGGACTCCGTAGTGGAGCGCGGGATTGCGAGACAGCTCTTCTCTGGCACGATATCGTTCCTCAATAATCTCTTCTTCGGCCTCGGCGTAAAAGACACGCAGGGCTCGATACTCTTCTACAAGGACGCGCTGAAAAAATACGGAGCATACATGGACAGCCCTGGCGCGTTCTTTCAGGCGCAGATACTCATCTACAGCAAGCTCTGCGGCCGCAAGCTCATGGAGATACCGGTCAAGCTCGAGGAGGAGCCGCGAAAGACCAGGTTCAGCCTCGTTAACGACGGGTTCAATTATCTGAAGGCGATAATGAGGGAGAAGAAAAAGCTCAGGGGGATAAGGTGAGGAGGGGCTGGAAGCTGGCAGTTCCTGCCGTACTCTTCCTGGCTGTCTTCGCTGTATACAGCCATACCCTCGGCTTCGGGTTCGTATTTGACGACCATGAGCAGATAGTCAAGAACCCCTGGGTCAAGAGCATCGGCGCAAGCTTGCAGGCCTTCTACAGCCATTCCTTTGGCTGGGGAGAGGGCTTTGTGCCCATATCCTACCGCCCGATGGTCTATTTCACATACGCGATAGAGCACGCTTTTTCAGGTTTGGAGCCGTGGGGCTGGCACCTGGTCAACATTCTTGCCCACGCCATAAACTCCATAATACTGTTCTTCCTGATAGCCCGACTGCTTCCAAAAGGCGAGGGGACCCCTGCTCTCAATTCAGTGCTGCCGCCGTTCGCGGGCGCCCTCATCTTCGCGCTTCACCCGGCAGCCGCCGAACCCGTCTCATGGGCGGGCTGCGTGCCCGAGCTCTTCTATACGCTCCTCGGCCTCTCGATACTGTTCATTGCCGCGGGCGATGAAAAAAACAACGGGGCGGCGGCATTCATCAAATTCAGGATAGTTCCGGGCGCGCTGTTCTTCATCGCGCTCCTCTTCAAGGAGACCGCCGTTGCAATACCTGTTCTGGCGCTGGTGTACGATGTCGTAAAAAACGGGACGGCCGGCCTCTTTACCGCAACGGGAATAAAACGCTATGTCCCGTACGCGGCAGCTTTTGCGGCCTATTTTGTGATACGGACCCTGGTTATGGGGCAGGGTATGGCCCCGGCATACAGCCTGCACGGCTTCCTGACGGGAGGGCTGTTCGCTTTGAACTCGATGGTGCTTTTCGCGAGATACCTGGCTACCGCGCTTTGGCCGACCGCGGTCCCGATGCAGATGCTCGATCCGGTATATTCGGCGACAGAGCCCAGGGCTGTTGCCGCATTTGCGGGGATCATGATCGCGCTCCTCCTTCTTTTTCTTTTTTCAAGAAAGAACAGGCTCGGTTTTCTCGCCATAGCCATACTTATACTGCCCATCCTGCCCGCGCTTTACTCTCCTGCCGTAAGCAGGGTGCCTTTTGCGGACAGGTATATGTATTTCCCCATCGCAGGACTGGGCCTGTTCGCGGCGCTCTTTATCGGAAAGGCCCTGTCCGCGCGGCCCGGGCTTGGTATGGCCATGCTCGCGGCTACCGTCCTCGTTACCGTCCCATACGCCGTATACGCGCACCAGAGGAGCCTTTTCTGGGAAAGCGATATGACGCTATGGGGCGCTGCCCTGAAGGCACAGCCGGGCAATTACGTCGCAAAGCAGGCCATAGCAAAAGAGCTTCTCGATGCCGGGAATGTGGCCGGGGCCCTCACCCTCCTTGAGAGGTCGCTCGAGGATAACCTCTCGGGCCCTCACCCCGAAAAATCCATGGAGCTTATAACCAGGAGGGCATTGTCCAACGCATATCTCAAGGCAGGGCTGCTTGATAAGGCTCAGCGTAACATCGAGGAATACCTGAGGCTGGCGCCGGAAGACCCGGCCGCGAACTATAACCTTGGCCTCATAAACCAGCAGGCCGGGAAGTGCGTCGATGCCCTTGAGTATTACGAAAAGGCCCGCCTTTTCGCGGAAAAGCCGGGCCTTAAGGAAGAAATTCGGCGAAAAACCGATGAATGCACAGGGGCCATCAACGCCGGAGATGCGGTAAGGCAGCCCTGAGCCCCTGCCTTGCAAAGGACGTATAAACCTCTTTGTTTCTGGTTTTTTTTCATGATATAATCCGAACACTTGACCTTCGCAGAGGCCCATAATGAGCGTTGAAAAAGAAAGCGTCTTCATACACCCCAGCGCCGATGTCTCTCCCCAGGCGACTATCGGCGAAGGCACGAAGATATGGCATCAGGCGCAAATAATGCCTGGGGCAAGGATAGGCGGGCACTGCAAGATAGGAAAAGGCGTCTACGTGGACTCTGGCGTCTCCATCGGAGACAACGTAAAGATCCAGAACTATGTCTCAGTCTATAAGGGCGTGACCGTGGAAGATGACGTGCTCCTCGGGCCTCACATGACCTTCACCAACGACCTCTACCCCAGGGCCTTTGTCAACGAATATACGGTCTACGAGACGCTCATAAAGAAGGGCGTTGCCATAGGAGCGAACGCTACGATAGTCTGCGGCGTGACCCTGCACGAGTACTGCATGATATCCGCCGGCGCCGTGGTGCTCTCGGACGTGCCGTCATACGCGCTCGTGGTCGGCAACCCCGGCAGGGTGGTCGGTTACGTGTGCAAGTGCGGCGGCAGGCTCGAGGTGGAAAAGCTGCCTAAACAAGGGATACAATCAAAGACGACTTCATGCCTGAAGTGCGGGAAGGGCTACGAGTTCCAGCTCGGCCTTATCCCGGTGCTGTAATAACAGGCAGGTCAGGACTTTCGATAGATGAGCTCGATAAAGGAAAAACTCACGAATATGTTCCAGAAGGTCCTGGCCGGGACCGTGACAAGAGAAGAGGGGACAATGCTCCTCAATCACCTTGTCAAAGAAGACCCGTCCGGGACCGTCGCGGAGCTGGCCCTTCTCATTGAGAACCCGCCGACCGGCGTTTTCCCGAAGACCATTATCCACACGATAGCGCTTGCGAGGAACAAGGCCTTCTACGAGATCATGACGGAGAGCCTTGTCCACAAGAGCGAGGACGTATCCGTACTGGCCGCCCAGGAGCTTGCGAGGCTCAGGACCAGCGAGGCGCGCGAGGTGCTCTCTGAGCACCTCGACAGCGAGGTATACCACGTCAGGAAGGCTTCCGCGGCCGCTCTCGTACAGGGCTTTTCAGACGGTCTTGAGGTGGTAATGAAGCACATGATGGAGCACCCGGAGCCATTCTACCGGCTCACTTGCGCCCAGGGGCTGCTCCTTGGGGGAAAGAAAGGCCTCCATGCGCTCCTGAATATGCTCGCAACAGGGTCCGGCGGCGTGATCGTCACTGCGGCCGAGGCCCTTATGAACGAATCGGAGAAGCTTGAAGATTCCGATATCCCCGGGGTCTTTGAGGCGTTGATGAACGCAGGCGACAGGAAGGACTCGCAATCCGTTATAGAACTGTTAAAGGTCGCCGGTTCTCTTAAAGGCAGGGCAAAGGGGTTCGAGAGCTTTATTCAGGCGTTCGCAGATTATCCCTTCGAGGCAGTCAAGACAGAGGCCGAGAGGGCCCTCCGGAATATCCGCTCCTGACAGGCATGAAATAAGTCCATCTGCTTTGTTGGCCTCAGAAGCGGCAGAAGCGACGTACATGAAGAGTACGACTCGTTCCTCGCTCCCCGATTTAACCGGGGCCTCGCATATGGAGCTTTTTGAGCAGCCTGAAAATCGGAGTTTTTCCAGCCAGCCGCTAATTCCCGACTTGCTTAATGGACATGATAGCCTGCCTTGCGCCGCTGTGCGCGGGGTCAAGGCCCAGGGCTGTCTCGTACTCAAAGAGGGCCTCTGACGGCCTTCCCAGCGCGGCAAGCGATTCGCCTAAAAGGGCATGCCCTTCGGCAAGCCCCGGCATGGCGGCAACGACGCCCTTGAGCACGGACTCGGCCTCGCCTGACCTACCCGTCTTTATCAGCACGGACCCTATGCCGAGGCGGGCTGGCACGTTCTGCGGGTCGTAGACCAGGGCCTTCCTGTACTCGGCCAGGGCCTCGTCCAACCGTCCCCGGTCCTTGAGGACATGCCCTATATTGACATATACCCGCGGGTTGGTCTGCTTGTATCTCAACGCCTCCCGGTACTCTGCCATTGCCTCGTCCAGAAGGCCCCTGCCGTAATATATATACCCGAGATTGCTGTGCGCCTCGGATATGTCCGGCTTGATGAGTACCGCGAGTTTATACATCTCTTCGGCCTCTTCGACGCGCCCCCTGGTATGCAGTATGGCGCCGATGTTGAAGTAGGCCTTCGCAAACGCCGGGTTGAGCTCCACGGTCCTCCGGTTTTCCTTCATCGCGCCGTCAAGGTCCCCGGTCCCGGCCAGCATTATCGCATAATTGTAATGGGTCCTGGCCTTCATCGGGGATTTCGAAGACACGTCCTGCCACATGGTAAGCGGGTCGGCCCAGACAAGGTTTCTCGCATGGGCCGCGAAGGAATAGGCCCCGATGAGCGCAATTAGAAATAAGGATGTTATCGATGAAGCCACTGCGGTCCTGTTCATAAATCAGAAATTCAGGTACCTCACGAAGTTCCTCTGTATAAACACGAAGTAGGTATTATCGACCTGCTCTCTCAAAGAGTCCTCGATAAGCGTGTACCTGTGTTCCAGGCTCACAAACCATGCCCTGAGACCGAACCTGAACGTATTGGTCAGGTGAGTTGTTGCATAAAAGCTGCTATCGACCTCGGTCTTGCTCCTGCTCAGGCTTGAATCCCAGTCCACATTACCTAATATTTTTCTGTTGTACGAGGCGATGATCGTGGAGGAGATATTTGTCTCATCCCCTCCCTTGAAATCAGAATTGTTCCTTGAGTACTGGTAGCCGAGCCTCAGGTTTCCGTCATAAAAGGGCCTGTTGTGGTTGGCGCTGAAGGTCTGGGTCTGCTGAGTCGACGTGCCGATCGCCTCGTCTTCCCTTTGGTTGTAAGTGGAGACAAACGCGAAATTCGTGTTCCTGAAATAATCCGAGGTCGCGCTGAACCGCAGGTCCTGCGAGCTGGTATTGTATATATCTATTTTCGAAGTGGAGTTGGTTCGCGAGTACCCCCCCTGCATGGTCACGAATTCCGTCCATTCCTTGTTGGCCGCGCTCAATGAATATGACGTGCTGCGGTTCCATGAACCATTGCTGTCAGAAGAGTCGCTGAAAGAAAATCCGGTGCTGAACAATACGTATTTGTTCACGTCGATGTTGGAAAGTGAGGCGTTTACGCTCTGCTGCAGTCCCGTAAATGGCTTATTCGCGTTCACCTCCTGATGGGTGTAGCCAAGCCCGTATCCGGACGAAAAGGCGGCCCAGTCGAGAAGTTTCCGGTAATTGATCCCGGTATTGGTCCCGTATGAAGTACTTTTGTTTCCGGCGGAGTCTTCAGATGAGCCGTAATTGACTGCTTGAAAAAGGGATATGTTGTCGTTTACAGCGTAGCTGACGTTAAGGCCGTAGCCGAACGACTCGTTGGAAGTCTCTCCCGTGGGCGACTTGCCGATCGTCTCGCTGACGGCAAGGCTGGTGCTCCCGGCGAGCCTTTCGGAGAACCTGTACCCCATCGACCCGCTATATACCTGCCCGGACGTCTCTGAGGCGTCGGTCTTGCTGCTGAAATAACTGTAGTTGTGTGACTGATCGAACTCAACGCCGGGTGAAGAGACCAGGCCTACCGCAAGTCCCTGGACCTCGGTGGTGTTAGTGCCCTCAGAGGACTCCGACTCGCTGGATCCGGCGGCAAACCCGAAGTTCATGGAAGTTGCCCGCGACAGTTTGGTCCTGTTCCTGATATTGATGCCGCTGGTGAAGGTAGAGGACCCCGAACTCGAATCAGTGGTGTTTAGATTGTAAAACAGGCTGTTATCCGACGGCCCGATCTTCTTCTCCATGTCCAATCTGTAGATCGAAGAAGTTGTGCTGCTGCCCTGGCCCGAAGTCTCGGACGTTTCCGCAAAGATGCTTGTCTTTGGCAGGTCGCGGAACTTCATTTCCCAATGCAGGCCGTACCTTGTGGACTCGTTTTCGATGGACGAGCTCGACCCTGACCCGCCGAATTCGCTCTCCGAGAAATATTGGCTGAAGTGAAGGGTTAAAGGTATGGCGGACCTGGGCAGTATGGACGTCTTCAGGTAATAATCAAAGCCCTGCGATTCAGCTTCAAAGTTCCCGGATTCCGAGCTGGTCTTTGTCAACCGTACTCCGGCGTCATAAGTTGCCATGTAGCGGTTGATTATGTTTCCGAGCGTATCGAGATAATAGCCCTGCCGGAATGTATCGCGCACGACTTCACGAGTGCCGTAATCCTGCGTCTGTCTTTCAAAACCGAACTGGACGCCCCCAAAGAGAAGCCTGTAAACATAAAGGTCCTCTTCTACGCAATATCCTGTTTCAGGCAAAAGTGCGCCGGCGAGTACGAGCAGAAATGCGCATATTGCCTGCCTGCTGCGAAACATCAAAAGACAGTCCTTTCATCGGGTCAGCATTAGATCGCGCCGGAGGCGAGAATACAGAAAAGGCGCGCGGGCCTCTTCAAGGCCAGGCGCACCGGAATCCAACGTCATCGAAGCGCCCTTCAGGCGGCGCGGCGTTCCTGAAAGGCGCCCGTATGTAGACCTGCAGGCTATAGTGTCCCATCCCTCCCCAGCCGCCGCCCCGGACAACCTTGAAGCGCTCTCCATAGTCCTTGTCGTTGAAGTCGCTGCCTGGATAGGGAAGATACCAATCGGTGGTCCATTCCTGCGCGTTTCCGGCCATATCAAAGGCCCCGTAAGGGCTTACGCCGTCCTTGAGGGTACCGACGGGCAGTGTGCCGTTGTACTCGCCAAGGGTGTTTACCTTCCTGGTGTCGAAATCCTCGCCCCAGGGGAACTTTCTTCCGTCAGTCCCGCGGGCGGCCTTCTCCCATTCAGATTCCGTGGGGAGCCGTTTGCCCTTCCATTTGCAGTACTCGTCGGCCTCAGCCCAGCTGACCATCACGACAGGGTGCTCATCCAAGCCAGGCTGGTATGCACCGCCCTGCCAGTAAGGCGGCGCGCTCCTGCCGGTTTTTTGGACGAACTCCTTGTATTGCCGGTTGGTGACTTCGAATTTATCTATGTGGAACTCCTTGAGAGAGACCTTCCGCTCCGGCCTCTCGTTGGCGAACCACGGCCTTTTGTCACCGTACTGGACAGCCTTGGCCTCTTTGTCCACCTCATTGCTCCCCATTATGAATTCCCCCTTGGGGACGCGCACCATGTCTTCCGGGGCCTGGGAAGAGCAGCCAGCCAATAGGACCAGGGCGGAAAAAACTGTAAGCCGCCTGCAGACGGGACCAAACATGAAAATAACCTCCTGAGTTAACGGAACGGGCTGAAAGCCCACCCGCGATTAATATTTATAACAGAGCTGTCAATAGATAAAGATCTCTCTGTCAGTGCTCGAAATTATGGATTGCCTGAAAAGCTCCCTGGTCCCGAGATCGTAGAAGTCTATAGGATTGTAATCGTCGGTAAACATGAATTCAGATTTGCCGAGCGTTATCTTCCTCGAGTATATGCCTTTCAGGTCTTCCAGGTACTCAGGATTAAAATCTTTCGGAATGAACCCCGCGTCTATCGTCCTGTCGCCCTCGTAGGCGACGAATATCATGTTCACGACCGTTGGGACATCGGAGAAGTATGCCGGCGAGGTGTATACCTCTACATTCGGGAATACCCTGTTGAGCGTCTCTTTTACTATCGAGGGGACCAGCGCATCCCCGGTCCGGCTTTCCCCGATGAAGTTCATCAGGAGGATGCCGTCAGGGGTAAGTCTTTTTTTCATGAGCTCGAACGATTCCACGCTTACGAGGTGGCTTGGCGGCGTGTCTCCCGAGAAGGCGTCTACGAATATGACATCGTATGCGTCCCCCGGCGATCTCAGGAAGAACCTTCCGTCCTGGATAAACGTCCTGTGCTTGCCCGGGTCGTAGGAGAAGTGCTTCGAGGCGGTCTCGACCACGCCAGGGTCGATCTCGACGACGTCCGTCTCTATGCCGTATGAGCTGAACCTCTGCGGCAGGATGCCGCTGCCGAGGCCTATTACGAGAGCGCGCTTCGATGCAGGGCTGTACGCAAGAGCGAGCTGCTCGGCGTAATATGTGTACTTTGAGATGGGAAGGCCGGTGGAGGTGTCCACAGCCCCCTGAATCATGTTCTCAAGCAGGAACTCCCTGACGGTCACATCCCCATAGGAGTAATCCACGATTTTTATCTGTCCGTAGGGGCTGTCCTTCTTTTCGACGACCGACACCCTTGTCCCGTCCGGCCTTACCATTGAGGGCAGTTCCGCGGGAGAGGCAGCGAGGATTATGGGTATGGCCAGGACTGCGGCTGCGATCATGCGCTGCCTGAAATAGGCCCAGTATCCGGCGGAAAGGGCGAAAAGGATCAGCGCGGTAAGATATATTATATTGTTGACGCCGAGGCCGGGAATGAGGACAAAGCCCGTCATGACCGTTCCGACGAAACTTCCGAAGGTGGAGACCGCGTAAAGCCATCCGACCGTCCTGCCTACGCCCATCCCGTCGCTCATGTAAAGCCTTACGATATACGGGCTGACTATCCCGAGCAGGAACAGCGGGGGGCCGAACAGGGCGACAGAGCTCGCCAGAGAGCCTGCCCTTAACCCGAAGGAGAGCGCGATGTCTATTATGAAGCCCTTTGTCAGCGGGATGGCCAGCACGAAAACTCCGGCCAGGAATATGACCCCGAAAAGCGCCCCGTGGCTGGTCATCCTGTCCGCAAGAGCGCCGCCGAACCAGTACCCGAGCGCCAGGGAGACGAGAGCGACGGTTATGAGGGAGGTCCAGATGAAAAGGCTGACGCCAAAAGGCGGGCCGATGATCCTGGAGCCCAGGAGCTCGATTACCATCACCATCGCGCCGCAAATGAAGGTGGTGAAAACAAGGTATCTGCTTATTGCCACTCGTCTGCCTCCTTCAGGCCACCATCCCCTGTCTACAACCGGTCCTTTGCGCACCTGAATCCGAAATTGTTGTTTTTCGTCAGGGGGTGGAAGAATATCCTGTTGAAGGCAGGGGCGCTGATGCCGCACTTGTAATAGGTGCAGTCATACCACGAGCCCCCTTTCAAGACCTTGTATTTCTCGCCGTAGTTCTCGTCTTGATGAGTATTCCCCTTGTGGGGCTTGAACCAGCTCTCCGTCCATTCGAAGGCGTTGCCTGCCATGTCGTAGACCCCGTAAGGGCTCTTGCCGTTCTCAAAGATTCCGACAGGCGTGGTATCTTCATTGCCGTACTGGGGCGTGTTTCCTTTGTCCCTGTCGAATTTGCTGCCCCAGGGGAAGGCCCTGGCGTCATCGCCCCTGGCCGCTTTTTCCCATTCCTGCTCGGTCGGGAGCCTCTTGCCCTCCCATTTACAGAAGGCGTCGGCATCGGCCCAGGTGACATATACTACGGGGTGGTTGTCCTTGCCTTGGGGTATGCGCCCGCCGGTCCAGTGCGTGGGAGCAAGCCTTCCGGTGGCATCGGTAAACGCCTTGTACCGTTTGTTCGTGACCTCGTATTTGTCCATATAATATGATTCAAGCCGGAGCTTGTGTTCGGGCTGGCTTTTGGGCCACCAGTCGTTGGCGCCCATCGTGAACTCTCCCGCAGGCACCGGGACCATGTCTTTAGGGGCTTTCGCTCCCCTGGCTCTTGCCGGGGTCTTGGCGCTGTTAGCGGCGACCTCGGCTTTGGCGTACTTCTCCATCTCCGCGGTAGAGTGCGGCGAGCCGTAGCGGTCGTTTATATCAAGATAGGCATCGCTCAACCCGGGGCCGTGGCATTCCACGCAGGTATCGTCCCTGGTGTAGTCGATCGAGTACCGTCTATCGGAAGTATGGCATTGGGTGCAATCCGGCTCGCCGGTCTCCGGGTCGTAAGCGCTCAACTGGTTTGCAAAGGCGTTCGCGCCGGTTATTGCGCAGGCCAGGATAAGGACTGAAAGGAGCCCCTTTGAGCTATTTCGCATCGGTCCCGCCTGTCCGGGCCGGGGACAATTCCTGTTTCGCCGCCACTGATTTCAAGCCCTCCTGTTCCAGGAATCTGATGTAAGCGAGCACGTTCCAGCGCTCTTCGTCGGTCAATATTTCCTGCCACCTCGGCATTGACATGGCTTCCCCGCCTATGTCCCGGTGTACGCCTTCGCTGACCGATTTGAACATCTCCTCGTCGGTCTTGGCCATCCTCTTTCTGTCCTCCACGAAGTTGGCCGGGTGGGGGGAGAGGGCGATGCCTACGGGGCCGTCGCCGAAGCCTTTCTGCCCGTGGCAGAAATGGCAGTACTTGAAGTAAATATCCTTGCCCTGCTCAAGGTTCGCCACCTCAGGCCTGACAGGGGTCTTTTTTGCGTTCACTGAATCCGGCGCGGCGCCTCCGCCTCCGGAGCATCCTATTACGGCGGACGCGATCAGGGGCAGGAGCGCTGAAAGCATGGCGTAAGGCGTCAGTCTGGTATGTTTTTTCGTGTTCATATCAGGCTCTTATGGTTTGATGTCCTTGTCGACATACTCGATAGTTGCCTTGTCCCTGAGTCCCTGTATCCAGTCCTTCCAGCTCTTGACCTGTTCTTTGTCCTGAATCTCGGTCTTGAGGTTCTCGATATTGAGCTCCTCGAATTTCTTCTGCACAGAAGGCATCTTGCCCTCGACTTTTACGACGTGATACCCGTAAAGCGTCATGACCGGGCCCACTATATCGCCTTCCTTGGCCGTCTCTACCGCGGTCTCAATCTCCTCGTAGATGCTGCCCACGTGCGCCCAGCCCATGTCTCCGCCGATGGGCGCGTTAGGGTCCTCGGAGCGCTCCTTCGCGAGCTTGGCAAAGTCCTCGCCTGCCTTGGCGAGCTTAAGGATATCTTCCGCTTTGCTCCTCGCCTCATTCCATACCTTCGTGCCGCCTGAGGGATCTGCTTTTATGAGGATGGAGCTAAGGTGGAGGCGTTCCGGCTCTTTGAATTTATCCAGGTTGTCGCCGTAGTATTCCCTCAGGAATTTTTCATCGACCTTCTCTTCAGCCTGCTTCTTGAACTCTTTCTTTTTTTCGGTCGACACCTTCTGGATTGTCAGGTTTTTCCTGTACTCCTCCTTCAGGTCGGCCATGGTCATCTTGCTGTTCTTGAGGGCCTTCTCCAGGCTCAGGCCCGGAGGGAGCTTTTTCTTGATGTTCTTTATTTCCTTGTCGATGTCCTTGTTGGTGGCCAGGGTGAGCTTATTAGCCTTGGCGTAGCCGTAGATGAGCTCGCTGTCTATAAGGTTGTTAACGGCCTTTTTCCGGACCTTCGCGAACCGTTCGTCGGAGACAGTCTGGTGATAGGTCATGTAGGGAAGGAGCTTGTCCGTGGAGCTATCGAGCTCGCCCCTTGTAATCTCGGCCCCGTTTATCCGCATGACAATATCGGTATCTTTCGCCAGCTGCGTTGGAGCCTCTGCCGAAAAAGCAGGGGATGCGATAAGGACAGTTGCAAAAAATGAAGCTAATAGGAACCCCTTGGAACGGCTCATACGAAGACCTCCGGTTTTGATTAAGATGCATTATAATACAAAGCTCTTCAAGAAAAAACTGTTTTTCAGGCCTTTGGGAAGCGGTTTTGCGAGTATTTCAGCTATGTTAACCGCGCCCGTTGAGGCCGGTAAGTCTCATTGCAGGCGTGGATATTCTACCCTTTTGAGCTTAAAACATGGGTTACAGGTTCATTAAAAAATTTTAATCGCTCAATTCCCCGTAACTTGATACGGGGTTACCATATAAACCCTCCCCATTGACGGGGGAGGGCAGGGTGGGGGTGAAAATAAAAATACTTCACCCTCCCCTTTAGTCCCCTCCCGTCAAGGGAGGGGGGTTTGGGAGATACCCCGCAGCTTGCTGCGGGGTGGTTCATTAGGAGGGCCGTTTTTGACCTGGCAGCGTTTAGGCGGGGATGGGGCAGGCATCCTGGCGTGAGCGCACGGAGAACTTCAGGCGGGTTCAATTTTACAAATTGAACCCGGGATTTCGTAATGCCTTACGGACGATTGGGGTTCAGGTTACAAACCTGAACCCCAATGGGGTGAAAATAAAAAAAGTCTCAAAATAGTCTCAAAAAACGGGGTATTCTGTGGTCAGAGATTGGCGGGCTCGGAAATAAAGAAAGGGCCGGCATAAAGCCGGCCCTTTCTTTTCAACATACGCCCTTAAGGACGCAGGCTGTCTTACTTGTTGTGGCAGGTCCTGCAGACGCCGGAACCGGTGTTGCCGCCGACCCTTCTGAGGAACATACCATCGGAGCACAGCTCACCGTCCGCGTTACACCAGGCGTTGTTCGCGTTCTGGTGAGAG
>Ga0209521_10001412_pt1 | contig 19633 bp, 17 predicted proteins | sample Rifsed19ft4_FD_184016 | JGI IMG/M metagenome (GOLD analysis project Ga0209521, IMG submission 184016) | Soil microbial communities from Rifle, Colorado, USA - sediment 19ft 4 (version 2) | ecosystem: Environmental > Terrestrial > Deep subsurface > Rock core/Sediment | place: Rifle, Colorado...
CACATCCTACTTCTAAGATTTTTTTTACATTAGATTTTGTTAGTGTTGCTTCTGCATATTTTGCCAATTTTGTAGGACCTGAACCAAAGAAGAATTCTCTATTATAGAGGGATTCCCAATATTCTAAATAATTATTATCTTGCAATTTAGGTAAGGGATTCATTTTGGATAATTTCTGAAAAAGTATGTTTTTCTAATTCTTTTCGTAATTCATTTGCTATTTGTCCTTCTTTATGAATTAAATTTTTTTCTTCTCGTGGATCATCAATCAGATTATAAAGTTCTTCTGAACCATCATGAATATTCTTAATGTATTTCCAATCATCTGTTCTTATAGCCCACACATTTGGTTTTTCTGGAGGTCTTTCATTGTTTAAAGGATTTCCCGACTGGGAAAATGCGATCCGAGAATCTGATGAACCGTTGAAAAGGGAAAGCAAACTTTTCCCTTCAATGAAATTGTAAGAAGTGTCACAAGGAATTTTGAAAAAATCTAGTATTGTAGGTAAGATATCAATTGAGCGAATTTGTTTTTTGTAATGGATAGGAGATAATGACTGATGAAAAAATAATGCTGAAGCATTTAGAGTATAATCATAACAGAAAACCCCATATGCACGTTCTCCAAATTTTTCACCAGTACTAATTCCATGATCCGAGATTATCACAATAAGACTATTTTCCATCAATTTTAGTTCTTCACAACGCTCAATGATTTTTCCGAGATAGTTATCTGCATTTTCAAATAATTTATCATAGAATTTTTCATTTTTTTCTTTATTTTCATAGTATTCTTTACTAAAATTATTATATTTTTTTAAGACTTCGTTCATTATTCCTGTATGAATATTACTATAATGTAAGTATAGGAAAAAATTTTTACCAGAATCGTTTATTTTTTTCATTTGATTAATTAATGCTAAATGTTTTTCAGTTAAATCATCATTTAATTCGTCATGTACCACAAATTCATCAAATCCTATTTTTGGGATTACTAGTTTGTTGATGACATCAGCATGAGTATAATATCCAATATCATGAAGGTATGAAGTTAAAGTTTTGAATTTGTCTTTTTTAAATTTTGAAGATGAGAAATAACTATCAACGCCAGTCTTGGTTCCATATTCGCCACTAAATACAGCATGCATTGCAGCAATAGTAAATGGAGCATATGCAATGCATTTGGAAAAAAATACGCTTTTTGAGATCAGATTTTTATAGTTTTTACCTTTAGTAATTCGGTCCATTCTTGCGCCATCCATCATTACAAAAATTAAATTCATTTTAATCACTCTCAGATAACTTATGCATATTTATCATTTATTCTGTTTATAATAAAAATTAATTTCCATTTTTGTCTACAAATTAGATGTAACCCAGTTTTTTCAGTTCTCTTTCTATCTCTTCTTCTTCCTCTTTCGAGAGTTTTTTTTGTTCAGGCCTGTTTATCGAATGCATTTTTAATTCTTTGATTTTTTTTTCCATCTGTGTTACTAGAGAGGATTCAGTTGAGGCCAAATTTTGTTCTTCTAATGGATCTGTTTTTAGATCATAAAGATGAACGTTTTCAGTTGGATCTATTAATGATCTGAAATATTTGTAATGTGAGGTTCTTATACCTATTACAGCTTTTGGTGATTTTTGAGTAGTTTTAATTGTAGTACTTTCTAGATAGAGGGGTTTTTCATCTAATGAATTTCCTTGAATAAGAGGGAAAAGACTTTGACCATTAATGTTTAGTTTTTTTGGTTCTATCCCAGCTAAATCTTCTATTGTAGGAAAAATATCAATACTTCTTACTTGTTGTTTAACAATTTGAGGAGTTTTAATTCCACATCCTATAAAAAGTAATGGTACATGAATAACTTCATCAAAAAGATATCTTTGTTCATCAGGCCGTAAGTTTAGTGAACGTTTTTCATATGAAGTTTTCAGTGTGACAGTCCTTGCCTTACGAATTAAATTTTGTTTTGTAGTATGAATAGATGTTATCTTTGAGTTAGGAATAAATTTTTTTATAATTGATTTCAATATTTTAAAAACTTTCCCAGATTCTTTATCTACATTAATTACAGGGATATAGTCTCCATGATCCGAAGTTATAATTACTAGTGTATTATTAAGATCTATATACGTCAAAATTTTTCCGATCCATTCATCAATTAGATTTAACATTATATCATATCTCTTTGTGTATGATTCATTCAAAAATTCAGGAGGTACTCGAATAGGTGCATGTAAATCCAGAATATGAACAAAGTAAAGCCATGGTTTTTCATTTTTTATTTGATTTAACTTAGCAATAATTTTTTCTCCTAAACCGTTGTACATATGAAATTTGGATGGATATTCCTGATCTACATTTTTGAAATTTGATGAAAAACCATAGACGCTTAAAGCTGAATGCATTGTTGCAAAAGTATGATAGCCATTTTTATTCAGATGATTTATGTAGTTATCATCAAATGAATGTATGTTGTAATATTTTTCCTTACTTTCTCCTGCACCAAAGGGATATTGGGAAGTAAAAATACTTCCAAGTGCACCAAATGTATAATCTGTGGAACTAAAAGTTTGTTGAAAAAAAACTCCCTTATTAATCAATGAACCTATGTTGGGAATTTGAGCACTGTTTGGGCCAAAAATTCTATCAGATCTACAAGCATCAATCAATAAAAACAAGATGTTAGGTTTTTGCATGTTAAATCAATATTTTTCTTATCATATAATATATTGATAAATGATTATTTCTTTATAAAATGAACTAATAATGGTGCTCCATATTTTTCCAAAGGATTTTGATTAGATCCTATTTCTCTTTGCAAAATTAATTCAGTTTCTAAACCAATATCATTTAATTTGGAGTTAGGATTAGGTTCTTTAGGAAAAACTAGTTTTGGATGTAGTACCCTTGACACATAATAAAATGTCCCTAGCCGGTTAAGTTTTTTTATTGTGAATAACGGTTTAAGTTCTGAAAACATTTTATCTTCATCAATTGGAAGATTATGCCACCTAATTTTAATTGAGTCAAGCCCAAATTTTTTCCGCATAGAATTTAAATTTTTAATACCCTTAATAGATTCTTCAGCAATTATTAAAGAACCGCCCTTCTTTAAGAGAGTGTACAACTTCTTAAATAATTTTAATTGATGTGAATAGCTTGGTTGGTTGATAAAACATCTACAGGAAATAATTACATCAAACGTCTCCTCGAGATTATATTTATTAATATCCCATTCTTTAAAACTAAGTTTTTCTTTAATTTTTAAAGATTGCTTTTCTAATAGATTTAAAGATTCTTTAATCATATCTTTTGAATAATCAATTCCTAGTATTTTTTTACTAATATATCTAGAAAAAACTAGCGTTCTTTGTCCATTTCCACATCCAATGTCAAGTAATTTTTTAAAGTTTTTTTCTTTAATTTGATTAATAATGAAACCATTTTCTAACTCAACAACATGACTATCACTATGAGCACCAAAAGGATTATCCTGTGATTTTTTAGCATATTGATTCCAAAACTCTTTGTTTCGTTTTGATGTGAATTTTCTCATATATTTAACTTCCAAATCCATTATTTAATTTGAGCCAGTTTTATCAGATGGTAAAAATAATCTTTCTTTTTATATACACTGACAAAAAATAGATAAATGTGGCAAGAAAAAAACTAAGAATATTATTCAAAACTGCAGGAGGAATAGCCCCTAAAAAAGAACTTGGGTTAGGTCACATTTATAGAACTATTAATCTGGCTAAGCGAATGAAATTTCATGACATTTACTTTTTACTAGAGGATTACGGAGGAGCAAAATCTATTCTTAAGAATAATGGATTTGAAAATATTTTCATCATGAAAGCAGGTATAAATTTGAAAAATGACATTAATGAATCAAAAAAACTAATAGAAAAATTAGGATTTAAAATTCTTGTTGTAGATAAATTTGGTTTAAATAATAATTATCTTGATTCTCTTAGAAATTTTGTAAAGATTGTAGTTATTTCTGATCTAAATTATATTAATTTCAAAGCAGATTTAGTAGTAAACGGATTTATTGGTTTTAAAAATTCGGAAAAGAGAAATAGATATAATAGTAGTTGTTTAATTGGACCAAAGTATCAAATTCTTGATAAAAGATATGAGATAAAAAGAAAATTTAGAAAAAAATATGATCTTATTGCATCGTTTGGGGGCTATGATGAGAAAAATATTTGTGATATATTATTAAAATCACTAGAGCGCTATCTTCCAAAAATTAAAGCAAAAATTGTGCTAGGTAACGCTACAAAAAAAACTCCAATTATTAGAAAATTTGAAAGAAAGTATTCAAAATATGTAAGTATAGTACAAACATCTGAAAATTTTCATGAAGATATATGCCAATCCAAATATGGACTTTGTTCGGGTGGGATAACAAGTTATGAATATGCATCTTCTGGAATTCCATTTGGAATAATTTGTCAAGTTAAACATCAATTAAAAACAGCTAAAATTTGGGAAAAAAATTGTACCGCACAAAATTTAGGCTTAGTAGGATGTCATACTTATAAAAAAATTGAAAATTTTCTTACGCATATTATAGAAGGTGAGCTGCCCTATCCTTACAAAAAAAGTAATTTAGTTGATGGTTTAGGTGGAAAAAGAGTTGCTACTGAAATACTTAAGAATCTTGGAAAAGTAGAGACGTAGAAATGGAAAAAGTATTGGTAATTTGTGCCCATCCAGATGATGAGACTTTAGGTGCAGGAGGCGCGTTAGCTCTACATGCTAAGAAAGGGGATAAGATCATGGAGCTAATTTTAGCCACAGGTCAGTTTGGAAGAGATAGTTCTGAGAAAGGAATATTGAAAAGAAAAAATCAATGTAAAAAAGCCTGTGCAATTTTAGGAATTCATAAAATAAAATTTTTAGATTATGATGATCAAAAATTAGAAACTATACCATTAACTGAATTATCATGTAAAATTGAAGCAGAAATAAATTTTTGGAGGCCTTCTATTATTTACACTCATTTTTGGGGAGATGTAAATCAAGATCATAGACGAGTTTATGAGGCAGTTATGGTTTCTACACGACCAACATCTAAATTCCTTGTAAAAAATATTAATTGCTTTGAAACCCCGGCTTCTACTGACTGGCTGGTAAAGTCAAATAGTTTTGAACCAAATTTTTTCATAAGTATTAAAAATAGTATCGATAAGAAAATCAAGGCATTTTCACAATATACTAACGAAGTTCAAAAATTTCCAAGTGCCAGATCAAAAAAATCTCTTTATGCAAGAGCTCAATTTTGGGGGTCAAAAATTGGAGTTGAATATGCAGAATCCTTTGTTATTATTAGAAAAGTAGAAAATTAAAGGCATGAAAATTGTAGACAGCAATATTATTAAGATTAATATCGGAAAAAGCATCGATTAAAAATGTACGATAAATCCTTTTTCAAAGGAAAAACTATCCTAATTACTGGCGGTTCTGGTTCTATAGGTGGTTACTTAGTAGACGAGTTATTGAAAACTGAGTGTAAATCTATAAGAATTTTGACTAATAGTGAGTATGAACTGTTCAGAATGCAAAAAAAGTTTGGTCAGAATGGAAAATTAAGATTCTTGTTAGGGGATGTAAGAGACAAAGAGAGATTACTCATAGCTTCTGAAAATGCAAATATTGTTTTTCATGCAGCTGCTTTAAAACATGTTCCTCTTTGTGAATTTAATCCATTTGATGCAATTCAAACAAATGTAATTGGTACCCAGAATATGATTAATGCATCAATTAAGAATGATGTAGAAAGATTTGTTTTTATCAGCACCGATAAAGCTGCAAATCCATTAAGTACTTTAGGTGCTACAAAACTGTTAGCAGAAAGATTAACAATTTCTGCTATGGCTTATAGGCGTTCACTTTCAAAACCTATAATGTATTGTGTACGTTTTGGTAACGTTTTAGGTACGAGGGGTTCTGTTACAGAGTTATTTTGGGAACAAGTAAAAAATAATGAAAAATTAACCATTACAAATAAAGAGATGACAAGATTTACAATGACAAAAGAAGAAGCTGCTAACTTAATTTTATCAACCGTTGGGATTGCAAAAGGGGGAGAAATTTTTGTTTTAAAAATGGAATCAATGAGGATTATAGATCTTGCGGAAGCAATTATCGAACTTTATTCAAAAAATCCTAAAGAGCATAAAATTATCGAAACTGGCATAAGAGAGGGAGAAAAATTGCATGAAGATTTGATAACAAAAGAAGAGCTTGGAAAAGTTAAAGAATTCAATGGAATGTATATTATACTGCCACCAAATTCCAATACATATGATAATTTACCTAATTTACAATCACCATACACTTCAAATCATAAAACTCCAATGACTAAGCAACAAATTAAAAAAATGCTTAAAGAAAATAAATTTAATTTTGTATATTAATTCTAGATCTTCTTTAAAGTATTAACAACATATTGAATTTGATTGTTGGTCATTTTTGGAAATATTGGTAATGAGAGGATCTCATCTTTTATTTTATTGGCGTTTGGAAAGTCATTGTAGTTGTATTTTCTTTTGTTACAAGTCATCAAATGTAATGGAAGATATTGAACACTAGTTCCTATTCCTGCCTTGTGTAGCTTTTGAAAAACTTCATCTCGGCTTAAATGAAAATTTTTGTGAATTTTAATTGTATAAAGGTGAAAAATATGATTTCTATCTGGAAGTTTTTTTGGAATAGTTATTCCATTAATTTTTCCTAATCCTTCATCATATTTTTTTGCAATATTCATTCTGTATTTGTTAATTAGGTTAATTCTGGCAAGTTGTGATAGTCCCAAAGCTGATCTAATTTCATCTAATCTATAATTAAATCCTAAATCTACTACATCATATTTCCAATCAGCTTCGCTTTCTCTTTGAATTGGTAGCTTTGTCATAGAATGAGAACGAAGAGATTTTGATTTGTTGAAAATTTCTTTATCATTTGTTGTAAGCATTCCACCTTCACCAGTGGTAATAATTTTGGTAGGATAGAAGCTAAAACAACCAGCAGCACCAAATGAACCACAAAACCTATTTTGATATTTTGAGCCCAAAGCATGCGCACAGTCTTCTATTATAGAGAGATTAGATCTTTTTGCAAGTTCTGCAATTTCCTTTATATTACATGCTTGTCCACCATAATGAACTAAAATAATTGCTTTAGTTTTCTTAGAAATTTTTTTCCTTATTGATTTAGCTGATATATTGAAAGTTTCAGGATCAGTATCAGCTAAAATTGGTTTAGCATTACAGTAGCTAACAACATCAGCAGTTGCTGTAAATGTAAAAGTAGGTACAATCACCTCATCACCTTGTTTAATACCAATTGATCTTAACGAAAGATGTAGTGCATGTGTTGCACTAGATGTTGTTAGGGAATATTTTAATTTTAGAAATTTTTGAAATTTTTCTTCAAATTTCTGAGAAAGAGGACCGTTTGTTAACCATCTCTGTGTAAGAGCTTTATTGATAGCATCTTTATCTTGTTTATTTATCCATGGTACAAAAAATGGAACTTTCATTATTTGTATCGTAGTTAGCGACTATAAAAATAACTACTGGAATGAATCAATTTTAACTATAATACGAAATTAGTCTACAGAATAATTTATCTAAAAAACCTACACTAATTCTTTATGAATATTAATAAAGGTCAAATCAGGCTTAGTTCAAGAAAAAAGAACTTATCCTTTGAATGGAAAAGAGGGAAAGATCATTTTTTCTCTTATATTGCAAATCGATTAAGATGGCATTTGTATCCAAGATTTCATTATGTGAGTAAATTTCCTGATCATGTGGATATTGAAATTTCAAGTGCGTGTAATTTAAGGTGCCCGATGTGTTATACAATCACAGACGAGTTTAAAAATAAAGTCAAAATTGGTTTAATGGATTTTGAATTATTTAAGAAATTAATTGATGAATGTTCAAAGAAAGGATCCTATTCAATTAGAATTAGTCTACGTGGTGAGTCTTTTATTCATCCTAAAGTATTTGAGATGATAGAATATGCAAAAAAATCTGGAATAAAGGAAGTTTCATCTTTAACACATGGCGGAATGTTAGACGAAGATAAATTTAGGAAACTAATCGATATTGGTCTTGATTGGCTAACAATTTCTTTTGATGGTATGGAGGAGACATATGACAAAATTCGTGCTCCAAATAAATATGATGAAATGATAAACAAAATTAAAAGATTTTCAGATATTAAAAAAGAGTTAAAAAAACAGAAGCCAATTATAAAAGTTCAATCAATTTTACCAGCAATTTCAGATGATCCTAAAAAATTTTTCAATACATTTGAACCAATTACTGATCAAATTGGAGCAAATCCATTGATTGATTTTTCTCATTCTAATAATGATGCAGAATTTATAGAAAATTTTATCTGCCCAGTATTATGGCAAAGACTTGTAATTGGGTCAGATGGGAAAGTGTTACTTTGTAGCCAAGATGAGATGGGAAGTTATATTGTAGGCGATGTAAATAAGGAATCTATATACGAGATCTGGCATGGAAAAAAACTACAAGAGGCTAGAAAAATACATCTTGAAAAAATGGGTGTAAAGAAATTACCACCATGTAAGTGGTGTATTTACCCAAGAAAAACTTCCCCAAATAACTTTCTACTTGGTGATAGAGTAGTTTCAAGTTATGAATATGTAAACTGGAAGAAGACAGTTGATAAAACATCAGAAAGATATCCAAAAAAATAATCATGAGAAGGATTCTATTAGATTCAAAAACCGTTGGTGATTTGTATCCTACATTTATTATAGCTGAAATAGGAGGAAACTTTTCCGATTTTGAGAGTGGTATACGTCATATTAAATCTGCAATTTCATGTGGAGTTAATGCTGTAAAAATCCAAACTTTTAGAGCTGAAAAGCTTGTGTCAAAATATGCTACTTTTGATATGCCAGCTGTTCATGGAAAAAAAAACCAGTTAGAAATAATTCGAGATTTGGAGTTAGATTATAATATTCAACGAAAGTTATTTAATTATTGCAAAAAGAAGAAAATAACATTTTTTTCTACTCCAAGTCATAAGGATGATGTAGATTTTTTAGAAGAGTGTAATAATAAGATTTACAAGATTGGATCGGATGATCTTACAAATATTCCTTTAATTAAATACGTTGCAAAACTGCAAAAACCCACAATTATTTCTACAGGAATGAGTACTATTAATGAGGTAAGAGATGCAGCAAGAGCTTTTTATTCAATGAAGAACAAAAATCTCATTTTACTTCATTGTGTTAGCATGTATCCTTTTGAACCAGAATTTGCAAATTTAAACGCAATTGTAACCATGAAAAAGACATTCAAAATTCCTGTGGGTTGGTCAGATCATACCAAAGGAATAGACATTTGTATTTCTGCTACTGCATTAGGTGCAAATGTTATTGAAAAGCATTTTACTTTAGATAAGAGAAGGAAAGGTCCTGATCATCAACTCTCTGCAGATCCTAATGAGCTCTCTCATATGATTAGTAAAATAAGAATAATTGAAAAAGCAAAAGGTAGTGGATTAAAAATTCCTGCAAAATGTGAGTTATCATCTTTAAAAAATATTCGAAAAAGTTTAGTGGCATCTTTTGAAATAGAAAAAGGGAAGAAAATTACTAGAGATTTAATCGAAATAAAGAGAATCGGGAAGGGGATTTCCCCATCAAAATTAAGTTCAATTGTGGGAAAAACAACAATTAAGAAGATATCTAAAGATAGACCCATTTTGATGAAGTATCTGCGCTAATCTCTAAAAGTTCAAAGATTTTCTGATGAGTTCACTAGAATTTGGTCCCTCATTAAACAATAGATCAATTATTGACATATTAGGAAGAAAATCATTTCCAAGTTGTTTGTAGATAGGATGTTTAAAATTCTCATAAATTATTTTTATGCCAGCCTCCTTAAACAAATTTTCATCCAGATATTCTTTTCCTACTATACCAGAAAGATAAGTAGTAGCCCCTACATTTTGGCAAATTTCAACTAAACGTTTGGTTCCTGATGAGTTAATTTGTAATTCCGATGACCTTATTGTTTTAGTAATGATTTCAAGCTTTTGATTAAAATATTTGATGAGATTCAAATTTAGGTCAATTAGATTATTCCAATCTTTTAGGAAAATCTCTGAAAGATCATCCCAACAGTCATTAAAGAATGGAGCTTTTGTGTAGTTTATTTTGATACTCCTTAAATGTTTATTTTTCCATGATTCATTATTTGCAATTAATACATCTTTTAATAACTGCTGAGAAACTCGTTTTATTGGAACAGTTAACCACATAGAACCTTGGTCTGTTTTAATTTTATTTCTGTTATCCCATCCATGTTCAACAAATTTTGTATCATCTAAATAAACAAAAATATCACTAGATTGAATTTTTTTAAAGAAGCCCATATATGGTAAATAACCAGGTTGACGAATGCATGCAAGTTTCATCCTTTAACTTCTTATGACATTATAAAAAACGTGTTTATACAATTAATAAAACAATTAATTTGATATAAATAACTGAAAATACGCTAAGATATTTTGTTATATTTAGAATTAATTTTTTTAAACTCAGGATTTTTATAAAAAAAATCAACCAATTCTTTTAAAGAGTAACAATGTTTAACATCAAAATGTCCTATTACTTCTTCTACTAGTTGGAAATCTTCAGGATAGTCAACAACTAATCTTAAATATGAATAATCACTAGGACATGAAAAACTTCCAAGCCTAAATTTATCAGGATTATGAAAAATATATTCTGTAACATGTTCCCTATCAGAGGATAATTTAGCTTCTGTCCATGCAGTTTTTAATGCATCTAAGGTAAATACTTCTACTGCAAATCCTAACGGAAAACCATTATAATGCTGTATCCATTTTTTATTTTGATTTTTTATTGTATTGCTAAAATAGTCAAATTGGCCTTTTTGAAACTCGGTAATACACTGATCAACAACATTTGGATCAATAAATGGAGAATCTGCACATATTCTAACTATTGTTTTATCACCAAAATTTAACGCGCATTTATAGAATCTATCTAGTACATCATTTTCTTCTCCTCTGAAAACTTCAATATCTATTGATTGAACATATGATACTATAGGATCATCTATTTTTTTAGTAGATGTAGCCACCACTAATTTTCCAGGAATTTTACAATTTTTTAATTGGTTAACTACAAAGTAAAGAAGAGGTTTTTTATTAATGATTTTCATTACTTTGCCAGGAAGTCTTGAAGAACCAACACGTGCTTGAATAATTATTAAAGTCATGAATATTAATTGGGAAAAAGTAGATATAAAAATAATATTAAATTAGTTATCATTTTGATTTTTGTTTTTTATATATTTTGGAATAAATGGTTTATCTTTGAAATTAAACAAAAATTGTTTAATTTTTTCTCTTTGAGGATTTGAATAAAATGAAGTATTAGTTCTTATAGAATTGATCGCTTCTTTCAAAGATGACTCATTTGTTATAAATGCCAATTTATGTTCAATTAATATTTTAAAAATGGGATCAATATCGAAATTATTGTGTTGGAGAACATCTACGAAAATTATTGGTTTGTCAACCATTATTGTTTCAGTGCCTACTGTTGAGAAAGGAAGTGATAGCACTATATCGCATAATGACAAATCCTCTATCAAAGAACCACTGCTAATTTTAAAATTATTAGAGGGATAATTTTTTTCTAGTATTTCCTTGTTTAGATTATCTCCTGGATGTGGTCTTACTAAAATTAAAGTATTCGTGTCGTTTTCAAATTTTTTATGAAGAATTTGCAATAAAACATGATCAGGTGAGTTTTGAATATAAGAAAATCGAAATGATAATGGAGTTAAAAGGATAGTTTTATTGGGTAAATCAAATTTTGAACGAATTTTTTGCTTTTCAAGTTTTGTTTTAACCTCATCTATGTTAAAATATTCAGTATGTCCAAAAACCTCAATATGTTTTTCTTCATATCCATTATTTTCAGTTAATAGTTTTTTGTAGTATTCACCAAAAACAAGTGTACTATCAGGGATAATGTTTCCTAGTGGATTATGTTTTGTTCTAATTTGATTAAAAAAATAATCAGGAGTATCTAATAAAATTAATCCATGTTGTATTGCTATAGATTTTACGTTTAGTTTTGATGCTGCAAGTTCAAAGGCTTTTGCATAAGGACCTGCTTCATATGTTTGAATAATTATACTAGGTTTAGTGTCTTTAAGAAATTTCTCACTTTGTTCTAACAAATGAAAATAAGTTGGAAGATACGGTTCTAAAAAAATATCATTCATTATTGGTTTGATTTGTTCCCATAACGAAATTCCATTGTATGAAAAAATTTTTGATAGATTCTCTTTTGCTAATTTTCTTATGGATTTTTCAAATAATTTAAGTTGTTTTTGTGAAAATTCTGTTCTGGAATTTTTTAATAAATACTCAACAGGAATCCAATTATTTTCAGTTTGTAATCGTTCTGTTAGAACATCTAAATTCCCACGAAAAGTGTAATCTAAATCAATACATAAAGTGGGAATATTATTCTTAGAACAGAAATCTAAGAAAGGGTGTATGAAGTGTTCTTTTTGTATTGTTTTACCAGAATATGGATCAAAAGTTTGTCGTCTATAAAGACCAGGAGATATAATTAGTACATACCCAGGTGGGGGATTTTGGTAGGAACCAAATTTCGCAAAAACATCTAATCGTTTTTTGGTTTTATTTTCATGAATTTTTTGATAGGCATTTTTTTTAATCAAACTTTTCATTTTTTGTTTAATGTGTGTAAAAGGTTCTTGCCTTGAAATTTCCAATTTGATATTTTTTTTAGTACATAATTCTTGAATGATTTCTAATTTATCAAAGCATCCTTTTAGTTTTAATATATCAAATGTATTTTTATCTAAAATTGAGCTTAATCTATCAATGAATAACATGCATTCTTTGTATTTTGGATGTATAGTTGGAGCAATAAACCACCAAAAAGAGATATCATTTAATGCAAACCATTCAACAATAGATTTTCCTTGAATCTCTCGGTCAGGTATTTCAAGAAATTCTTTTCCATGTTTAAAGATACCAAAAGATTCTAGATCATCCAGATCTATTTCAAATTTATTACTATCTTTAATTTTTTTATCTTTCCTGTCGTAAAGAATTAATGATTTCATTCTGAATTTTTGTTAATTAAAGAAAGCATAAAGAAGCTTGGGAGAAGTTTGTTATCTAGCATTGAAGTGAGTTTCTCTAAACTGTAGCTCTTTACATCATTCATTGTACCTATCATGGGAGTATCAATTTCTCTAGGAATGTAATATTTTACTTCATATCCAAATTTTTGTAGCATTTTAAACCATTTTTTTGTTGTTTCATCACCCATAATTGATTTATGAACTTCAATCTGAATAATCGGCTTATGTTGATTTAGAGTTTCTTGCATTCCTTCAAAAATATGGAATTCATATCCCTCAACATCCATTCTTAGAAAATCTATTTTTGGGATATTTTTTTCTTGTAAAAGGGAATCAACCTTCATGATTGGAACTTCAATGACTTTCCCAGGCCACTTTTGTTCTTCACCATCAGGTATCACCATACCGCTATTAGAAGCGTTTTCATAAACCAGAAATCTAATTTTCCCTTCCTTGTTTCCAGCAGCAATATTAAAAGCTTGAATTTTTTTTGTATTTTGCAGTTTAATATTTTTTTGTAGATATTCAAAATTTTCAGGCGATGGTTCAATTGCAATGATTTTCCCTTCTTCACCAACAAGTTTACTTTCTAAGAGTACATAATATCCAATATTGGCACCAATATCTAAACAGGTCATGCCTTTTTTTAGCAACTTTGAAATCAATTTTGTAGAAATTGGTTCATGAGTTTTAAACATAAGTAATTCTGCAGATGTTCCAAAAGGATCTCCAGGAATTATTTCTAATTTACAACCATTAACGGTTAGAATATTTTGTTGATTTGGTTTTAACCATGGTTTCTTTATTCCAACATATCCATAGTGGAGAAAAGCTCGTATTCCTTTTGAAAATCCATATCTTTTTCGATATCTGGAAATATTATTCAAAGCATGAGATAAAGTCATAATAAATCACCAATCGTTTCCATAATATTCAGGATTTTTAATTTCAATTCTTAATCTGTATCTGATTACATAATTGATAGTAATAATCGTTTTTTGTAGACAAATTAGTATATCAGTTATACATTTCAATCTTGAAACACAGACTTGTCAGAAATCAGAGTGACGTATTCGGGTTTAATCTCATTAGCTGTAGGATTGATTACTATTTTTACTGGAATGATTTTCACATTAATTGTTACAAGACAATTAAGCGAGAAAGAATTTGGAACTTGGAATATCATTGGAAGTTTAATGGGATATGTAATGTTTGAAACTATCTTTTCATACTGGATTGTAAGAGAAACAGCAAGAGGATCATACACAGCAAAAACTGGAATTATTTCCAGTGGAATATTTTCTGTAGTAGCAATAATTGCTTATTTATTAATTATTTTTCTAGTAAATGATCAATCTGATGCTGATACTAATGCTCTATATTTTGCAACAATTCTTATTCCTATAATTTTCATAAATAAAACTTTAGTTGGAATTAATCTTGGATCAAAACCACATGCTTTAGGATATGGTGTGATTGCATTTGAGATTGTTAAAATTCCTATAGCTTTAATCTTTGTATATTATTTCCAACTCGGTGTTGAAGGTGCTATAATAGCATCTTTTGTTGCATATTTAGCTAGTACTGGGATTTTATATTACTACGCAAAAGAAAAGATTCGAGGTTCTTTAAAAAAAGAATATCTGAAAAAGTGGTTAAGATTATCTTGGTTACCTCTTTACAAGGATTTACCTAATATATTTTTTTTATCTGATGTTGTAATTTTTTCATTAATTACTGGTTCCGTTGTAGGAATTGCTCATATTACGGTAGCTAGAACGATTTCGAACACAATAGCTCAAACAGCATCCTTTTCTAAAGCAGTTTATCCCAAATTAGTGGCAGGAGGAAAAGATGAATTTTTCCAAGAAAACTTGATTCGATATTTCTTCTTTGCACTTCCTTTTTTTTCAATGTCAATTACTTTTGCAAAACCTGGATTATGGGTTCTTAATCCTGTTTATGAAATAATGGCACCCGTAGTCGTGATCATGTCAATTAGAACATTTCTAACTACGTTATCAAAAATTTGCTATACTTCCATTCAAGGTAAAGAAGAGGTAGATTCAGTTCAAAATTCTACCTTCAAAGATTATGTTAAGAGTAAGCTATTTTTGGTTCCTACTTTACGATTTATTCAATATGGTGTATATGTTGGTCTGCTAGTAATAATTTTAATTCTATTTGTAAATCCTAAAACTCCTTTATTAGAATCTGTAAGTTATTGGGCATGGATTTCTTTAATTGTAGAAATTCCATTTTTTATTTTTTATATTAGTTTAGTAAATAAAAATTTCAAAATAAAAATTGATTATATAAGTTTAGTAAAATATGCTATAGCTAGTTTAATTGCTTTTATTCCAGTATATTTTTTGATGGAAGAGTTTCTTCAATATCAAACAAGTATTTTTGAATTTCTTCCTGATTTAATTTTATATTTGATTTTAGCTACATTGGGATATCTTGGGGTTACATATTTGATAGATTCCCGAACAAGAAAATTATTCAAATCTGTTTTAGGAGAATTCAGATATAGACGAACTAGCTCGTGAGTGATAAAATGAACTATAATGAAGAAATTAAAAAAATAGCTGATTTTTATGATAAGAGAGCAAAAAAAGGTGATGGGGTTTCTGCTGCAGGACAATGGGGAGACAAAAATCAAGTTTCTTTGATTTGTGAAGAGATCAACACTAAGATAGATCTTAATGAAAAACAAAAAGTATTGGAGATTGGATGTGGTACAGGCGTACTTGGAAGATGGTTAAGCCACCATTGTGAAATCTATGTAGGTTGTGATATTTCTTTATTTATGCTAAAAAAATTTAAAGAAGAATTCCAAAATAATATTGAGATATACCAATCAGTCACTCATTTAATTCCATTTAAGGAAAATTTTTTCGATATAGTAGTAATGAATGGTGTTACTATGTATTTACATGATAAAGATTTATTAAAAAAAACTTTGAATGAGATAAAAAGAGTTGCTAAAAAAAATAGTACAATTTTCTTAGGTGAGAATATCACTCCAGAAGGATATTATTGGGAATTAACTTGGTTTCAAAACCTCTCTACTTCAAAACAAAGAATTGCTAAATTATATATTAATTTGAGAAGATGGTTAGCAAAACAAAGTTCTTTGTTTGAAGGAAAGTGGAAAACAATGCATAAAGAAATTTCTCCTTCATTTATTGAAAATTATTTTATGGGTAATAAAGTAGAAATTTCAGATGCTGCAGCACGCACGACACGAAAAAAGCAGTTAGGTGAAAACTATAAAGGAAATCGGAGAATAGATTTTGTGATTAAATTGAGAGAAAAGTGATTTTTATTGTATAGTTATGAAATTTCAGAATTAGTAGATTTTGATTATTGGAATACTTTATTACAAAATGTTGATTATTCAACTTTATTTCAAACAGCAGATTATCTTGATTATGAATCAGCATCTGGTGATAGATTTCCACTTTTTATAAAAATTCGAAATGAAAAAAAAGAAATCATTGGTCAATTGGGAGTTGTAATCATAAAATCTACGAATGCATATTCTTCCCCTTTTCTTCAGCAATTTCTTAATATTTTTTCCGGGTTAGGTACTAGAGCATTGTGGGCTGGAGGTCCCATTATCCATTCAAATGATCCAAAAATTCGATTAGATGTTTTAAAAGAAGTTATTAAAGCGTTAGAACGTATTGCCATGCAATATAATTTAGATGTAATCAGTGGTTATACACCACATCAAGATCTTAATATCGAAGATAGTTATCTGAATTCCTTTAAAACAGAAAACTATTCCATTGAAAATTTTCTGACTTTTGCGATTGATCTTACTCTAGATGAAGAAACAATTTGGAATGGAATTGATAAAAATGCTCGGAGAGATGTTTCAAGAGCAGAAAAAAGAGGTATTTGTGTTAAAGAATTAGAAAGTTTTGAAGAATTAAAAGATTATTTTTCTTTAGCAGAAAAATGGGCAGTTACTAAGGGGATCTCAGTTAAAACTTCTGATGAACAGATTATTAAGTATTGGAAATACTATCAAAGAGGTATCGAAAAAATTTTCCTTGCATATGATAATAATGAATTAATTTCTACTCATAGACTTGGAATCTTCAATAAAGTTATTTTTAGTCATAGGCTTACAAGTTCGTACGCTAAGGCAACAAGCTTGGGGGGTCCACTACTTGTATGGCATGCAATAAAATGGGCAAAATCAAAGAATATGAAATTCTATGATTTTAGTGGGGGAAAAGCCCCTCCAAAAGATCCAGAAAAACATAAAGAGTATCTTGAAAAATGGGGGAATCTTTTAGCATTTAAAAGAAAGTGGGGAGGAATTGAATTTCCATATTTTCAGTTAATTAAGGTGACAAAACCTAAATCATACAAGTTATTCAGAGTGATTTCGAAGCCTGATTGGATTTATAGAGAATATAAAAAGAAAAGATATAACAGAAGAAGAAAATCGCTTAAGTTTTAAAGTAAATTTTCTTGTGTATGTTTTTTGGATTTTTTAATAAAGAGGAAATATTTGTTTTTGTTTGACTGAATATTTTAGAGTATAGAAAGTAAGGATACTTTATTCCTCCCCATTTAGCCTTGTAGTGATCAATGTTTCTATCTTTTTCTAGTTCAGGGTTAGGATTTGCCCCACCTAAATCAAAATGCATCAAGTTTTCATTTATTGCCCATTTCAAAGAATTCCATGTCAAAAAAGTCCCTCCCAGTAATTGAGTTGTTTCAGTATTACCCACACCATGTTGAATGAGATTTTTATTAAATATGACACCAAAAAGACCTCCTATAGGTATTCCATTATATCTAACTAAAAATAATTTTTCAAAACCTTTTTTGTGCATCAAGTCCCAATGTGCGTCATAAAATGCCGAGTTTCTTTTAATTTTATGTCCACTACGTTTCTTTGCTGAAATTTTTATTTCGTAGAATTCATTAAACTCACTTCTGGATGAAGCAACGATAAATTGTAGATTATTTTTTTCAGATTTTCTTATGTCATATCTAGTTTTTTTGTCAAATGTGTTATATAATGCATTAGAATCTAAATTTAGATTAGTAATATATGTAGACCAAGGCTCAATTGCATAACCAAATTTTCCAAATTGTTTGTTTGAAAAACCTTCATGTAGAGGAGGAGATATACCCCGTGCCATAGTTATCTTTTCTTTCTTTGAAATTTCGTTTATTTTATCAAGTATTTGAAAAATTATTTTCTCATGATTTTCAAGATCATGTATTATTGGTCCATAAAACCAATTTAAAACTGAACGTAAATTTAATCTTGAACCTATAAAGGAGGTAATGATGTTAGAATCTTGCCAAAAAAGTTTAGAATGAATTACTCCTGCAAGTTGACCAAGTATATCACCACTGTTGTTTTCAACAGTTATGTATAGTGGTTTAGACTCATAAGCATATTCATAGATTTTTGGCCAAGCAGCAATTTGGTATGCTGTTGCAGTTTTATTTTTAGATAAAGATCTATTCCATTCTTTTTCATTAACATCGTGACATACACTGGTCTTAAATTCCATAAGTAATTTAGATATAACTTCCATTTATAATGATTAATTTGTAGACAAAATATTATATCGATTTAATATTATAGATTTAGATGATAGTTATTGAAGTTGTGTATTTTCCCAAATGATCCTATTATTGCATATTATGAAAAAGGAGAAATTAAAGAAAGATATTTCAATCCCAAAAATTTTTTTGATGAAATACATGTCATATCGTTTATTGAGAAAGATGTAGATGAATCATTCGTACAACTATTGGCAGGAAATGCAGTATTAAAAATCCATTCAGTTGGAAAGATTAGAATAAAAGAAAGAGAACAATATGTTAAGAAAATAATTGATATTGTTAAAGAAATACAACCAGACATTATTCGTTCTTACAATCCATATTTAGAAGGATGGTTTGCTGCAAGATGTGCAGATTATCTAAAAATTCCTTTTTTACTATCTCTTCATACACAATATGATTATAATAGAAAGCTTGCAATGAAAACTGATTTAAAAAAATTTTTTGCATTAAAATATACAGAAAAATACATTGAACCTTTTGTACTTAAGAAGGCAGACAAGATCGTTATAGTTTTCAGAATAATTGAGCCATATGTAATAAAACATAATGGTAAAAAGCCTGAAGTCTTGTATAATAAAATAGATTATAAGAAATTTGCAGAATCACATGTAGTAACAGAATTACCATCACCGTTAGTCATTTCAGTTGGAAATTTGATCAAGGCAAAAAATCATCAATGTATAATAAAAGCAATGAAAAATGTAGATGCCTGCTGCCTAATAATTGGAAAAGGTAAAGAATACGAAAACATTATGAAATTAATAAAAAAGGAAAAACTTGAGGGTAAAGTAAT
>Ga0209521_10001419_pt1 | contig 19601 bp, 14 predicted proteins | sample Rifsed19ft4_FD_184016 | JGI IMG/M metagenome (GOLD analysis project Ga0209521, IMG submission 184016) | Soil microbial communities from Rifle, Colorado, USA - sediment 19ft 4 (version 2) | ecosystem: Environmental > Terrestrial > Deep subsurface > Rock core/Sediment | place: Rifle, Colorado...
TTCTGCTTCTCCAGTATTTTATCCATGAAACTGCGGTTTCTTTGTTGTCCGCTGGAGTGCTTCCTCTGCCGCCTGCACCGTGCCTTGCCCTGATCCAGATGGGGCTTTCGAACTCGGCGAATGCCTTGTCAATATCACTCTCATTTAATAGCTCAATTGTTCGGGCGACGGGCACGTTGTTTTTCTTCCAAATTTTAGCCGATTCCAGCTTGTCTTGGCACGCTTTTACGGCAGTTTTTGAGGGGAGGAAAACGGGGGCGTTTATTTTTTCGCGTTTTTCAGAGACAACCTCTACTTCAACGTCAGGTTGTGCGTGTAAGAACTCGATTTTCTCTTTGGCGATAATTTCGTTTAGCTTTTCGATGTAGCGTGGGTCTTTTGCTCGTGGGATTAGATATTTTTTGTCGGTAGACGCCAAATGTAAATAGTACTCGTTGGCTTCGGTGCCTACCAAGAACATCTTTTCTGGGGCAACACGTAGTGACGTAACAAAGTTGATGCCTGCTGGTCCACCAGCGCCTGTGCATAAGATTTTCTTCACATTTTCTACCCCGAAATTCCATGAATCGCTAAATCTGCTTTTCTTCCACAGTTACGCTCGCACTATGAGATGTAACGGATTTATATTTATTCTTTGGAGATGCTTGCAATTCGTTTTTTCTCTTGGATTTATCAACCATATTTCCAAAATATCGTCTTTATGTGCCCGTTAAACTGCTCGACGACGTAGCGCGTGTCTTTAGAAGATTACCATGTTTGATTTTCTTTCTTTGCTCTTTTATGTAGAGGCAATCTCAGGTTCTACGCTAATAGCTTTGACGCCTTTGATGTTTTCTTGGGTTTAGCCGACATCAGCGTGCGCATATATGTTAAATGCAAACTTCGTTCTATAACCTAAGTGGGAAAATAGAAAAATGCCTGTTGAGAATATGCAACCGAAATGTATCCTATCAAAGGAGCAGGTTAATAGGAAAAAAAGGCGCTAAGTGGTTTGTGAGAAAATTATTCTGCACGGGACACTGCTAGTTCTATGTCAGAAGTCGTTTGTTCCCCAATTGTTATGCCTGTAACTTCAGTTAGTCGGAGCCTCATCTTTCTTATTTCTTCTTTGATGGTATTGACTTCGTTTTCCAGTGAATTGACTTGGGCAATAGCTGCTTTGTTAAGTTTCTTAAGTTCAAGGTCGAGGTTTTTTCTTGTTGCTTTCAAGTCTTGAATTTTTCTCAAAGTGCCCTCGACGAAACGCATGTTTTCCGTGAGAGGTTGGATCTTTTGTTCTTGAATAAAAGCTGGTTCAAATGACGGCTCATAATGTTCTTCTTGCGCGGTTGGTTGAAATTCCACTTCTTGCGGAGGTAAATCCTTGCTTGTTTCTTTTGCCTTTTTCATTGGTACTTTTTCTGCTGGAGCTACTTCGGATGTTGGAGGTTTGGATTGTATGGTCCAGGTGTCATCTTCGTTCTTGAGCCAGCGCAAGGAATAATCTGAAGATTTCACTTTTCCTTTGTTATCTATCACTATTTCGAATTTCTCAGCCCACGTGTTCTCTTCTTCGTCACTAGGGCAAGTTCCTTTGATAATCCATCCGCCTTCATTCTCTTCTACCTCACTAATATCAACATTTTCAGTATTCTTTCGTAGCTTTACGTTTGCAGTTGCTATTTCGATGGCAGCTTCCTTTGAAACTGTTTTTTTTCCAAAGTTCAATCTAACCAGCTCAAATGCAATACAATCAAAGTTAAGATTTAAGTCTTGTTAACTCAAAATCAATATTTGGAGAATATATGCATCATAAACGCAACGAAACGAGTTTGTTCTCAAAATGACGCGCCACGCAATATTGATTTCTGAAATTAACCCTGGAAGAATGTTCACGACGTTATTCTTCTTCGCGTACGCCATGAAGGGAACAATGACGAATTTGGTGTTAAACTTGGCGTTGTAGAAAGAGCAAATTAAGGCGCAGCTATTTGGAAGGTATTATCAAGTATTTCGTATGGAGAAGTACAATTTCTTTAGCTTTTAGACCGCTACTGAAAATATTTCGCTGGATGCATTGTTCAATATCAAGAAGTTTCTTTTGTTTGACTTAACGGAAAATTTATATTTGGAATTCACAAAGCTTAACGCATTCACCTTTATCTTTAATATGCTTGAGAAGAATGATTATGGCGCGGAGATGAACGGCGATAACACAATTTACGCGAGAAAGCGCTTTCACTGTGCTTTCTTTGAGTTATGGCTCAAACGGAGGAGAGGATAGCTCATAGACTTATTCTCAAATGCCTTGGTGCTTCCTTTAGTAATTATAGTGGTTGTCTTGGTCGCTATAGTCTTTTACTTTGCCCACAGAATGAGAATTGCGAGAAAAAAAACGAAGAACATCATAGATACGTACATAAAAGAAAAATCGAAAATGAGTCAGCACGTTAACCGGGAACTGGAGAAACTAAAGAAACTTTTAGAGAACAATTCAATAGATGAAGAAACTTATGAACGCCTTAAGCAGGTGTTATTAGCTAGTTACAAAGAGAAACGTGGCGACTCCGATGATTTGGTAAGCTATGTTTCTGAAAAGAAAGAGTGAAAGAAGCTCAAACTCTTATCCCTTCTTAAGTATAACTATAAACTTGGAGAAAACTTGTGTTCTTAGCTACGTCCATCCTTTGTGCTTTGCAAAGTAAGCTAGTAAGCCTATAACAACAGCTATTGCTACTAAGGCATAGAGAATTATTGTTGGTGTGAAGCCCACAAATTGAATATCATATGCTGTCTGACTAGGTTCCAGTGTTGGTTGTTGTGTTGGAGAACTTGATGGAAAGATGCTCGGAGTTGGGCTTGGGGAAGGAGAGGGAGTTTGCGTCGTTGAGGGGGTTGGAGATGGTGAAGGTGTTGGAATAGGAGTTGGCGTTGGATCTGGCGGCGGGCTCGTAAGCTCGCTCGAGTTAACATTATTTTCTGTCGTTAGGTTGGAAGTCGCATCTCCGGTATCGATAACTGTTACATTATCTGACGCGGGAGGAGTCTCCTCGCCTCCGCAGGTATTCTCCCCGCAAGTTGGCACTGGGGTAGGCGTCGGCTCAGCTTCGGTTACTGTTTCTGTCTCAGTCTCCGTTGTCGCCTCTTGGGCCATCATTTTCCCGGAAGGAATTCCAAAAATTGTGAGCGCGGAAACAAGCGCCAGCGCGACTGTTATATTTTTAAAATATTTTGAATATTGATAAGACATGGTAAATTATTTTTTTAATAAACTTCTCATATATTTGTCCCCCCTTGGATGAGTCTCTCTCCCTTGCCGGGGGCAAGTCGGAGAGACTCGTCCAAAGGCTCCGACCGAAGCCGGAGTCCCTTGGGCTATAAGCCTAGCGGCGAATTCTCGTTACGTTCGTGTTCACAGTGTTGAACACGGTCGCAAAAGAAGTTGCGCTGCCAGTGGAGATTAATCCTCCCCATCCTGCGTCGCCGTTGTCTCCGCCGTCTCCGGCCGAGTTGTCGTCGTCAGAATAGGTAACGTCTCCGCCGTCTCCGGCTGCTCCGCACTCGCATTCAGAAGCATCGCCTCCGTCTGCAACGTTGTATCCGGTCTTGGCGCGAACATCAACATTATTGCTGACCGATGCGCCGTTGTCGTTGGAAACGCTGACGTCGCCGTCCTCGCTATCCTCTTCACAGCCGCAAAGTTCAACCCTGGTCCTGTTGTAGTTCAAGTCGTTGGTAACAAGAGCGTCAGCGTATGCATCGCCAGTGACGATGACTCCGCCGTCGCCTCCATTACCTCCGTTTCCGCCGTTTCCGGCAGAATTGTTGTCGTCAGAGTAATTAACATCTCCGCCGTCTCCGGCTGTGCTCCCGCTTCCGCCGTCGGCGTCATTGCCTCCGGTCGAAGACGATACGTCTACGTCGTTTGAAACGTTAGCACTGTTTGTGTTGGTCACGTCGACATTGCTGTCGTCATTGAACCAATTCCAGTCGAAAGCCAATGCAGGCGTCGCGTAGAGGCCGAAGGCCATCGCGGGCACCAACATTGTAGAAGTTACAATTTTCTTCAACATATTATTTTTTGGTTTAACTTAGCTCCGATAAAATTTTGAATTCGACCTTTGCTTAAGTCCCCCGGCCCAATAGGAACAGGGATCAGAACGCCCGCTTTTCTTCGGGAGCTCTGATCCTCGTTTCTTGTCGGAAAATAAAAATGCCGTTTTTCTACGAAAGAAAACGGCTTAGAAAAAGTCTCTAAAACATGACCTGTATTCAATTGGGGGAAACCAAAAACCTTGGGCATAAATTTCTACTTCCACCTCGGTTTCCCCAACGAGACAGACTTATTCAGTTACTTATAATCATTTGTATCCTATAATAAAAGTACAGTCAAGAAGTTTTGCACAAGTCTAAATTTAAGGCCAGACAAGGGCCCTGAACCAGGGGAAACAACAACAAAATTGTCGTTCGGCTCAGAGCCCGTGTCCGGTCTAAAACAGGGTTAAAAACCTTACTAAATCCTATAATAGGGTCATATGATTTGACCTAAAAGTCAATAGGACTTTTGCCCAGGCGCAAATATAGCATGGTTTTGAATTTGTATAAAAAATTCTGGTCGGATGGAGTCAATACTATATTTTTTGTCGTAGTTGCACCCGCTTCACTTGAGAAATCCACAGCCTCCGTTTCGTATCCCGTCTTTTCGAATTTTACGGTGTGGATATTCCCCGGGAGAAATACCTGGAACTGCCCTCCAGAATTCGCGCGCGTTTTAAAATCTAAATCCGGAATGCTAATCGTCACATCGCCGACAGCCGAACCCAAAGGATCAACTATAATTCCGGATACAGCGCGAGCCGTGTAATAATCTTTAACGGCTACATAAGCTGCCTTCGCCCTATCCCTCTCGACTAGCGCCGTTGAACCGCCTTCAAGCACCCAGTAATTTACATACGGTATAGTTTCGCTTTTTATATAAAGTTCGCGCAAAAGCGAGCGGACGAATTTCGCCTGCTCTGCCTCGTTCATCTCCCCATTGATGTCCGGAATGGGCGCTCCGAATTCTCCCAAGCCTATATCGATGCCAAGCCTCTTTCGGATGTCAGAGATGTCTTCCCCGAACACATTCGCTCTTTTAGTATAGTGGTCGATCACAATGCCCTTGAGCGCCTGCGCCGTCGCCCTATCCATCACTTCCTGCGCGATGTCTCCATTCATTGAGGCAACAAGAGTAACTTTTTTTCCCATCGCATCGAAGGCGCTCCGTGAATCCGTAAATTCGTCTATTAAAAATATTCTGTATCCAGCTTTGTCCGCTGTATTTCGAGGATCCCCTGGGCCTCCGTTTTCGCATTCGTGGCAAGGAGTGAAAATATCACCATCTCTAAAAAGTTCCGGATATTTATTAATGAGGTTCGCTAGTTTTTTCCGGTGCTCCTCGCGCCCGATCCTCGAATAGTTAAACCATCTCTCCCAGCCGGAAAAATTCCCCCTAAACCAGACTGAAAGCCCGTGAGCGCGGGCGGACTCTACCCAAAGCTTCATAAATGGGATAAATTCCTCGTCGTAGGGCGTCCCTATCGCGACATGGGTCGCGCCCGCGCCCACTATAAGCCCCATTTGCCGTTCGATTACTTTATCGAAATTTGGATCGCGCGCCCTTTCGCGGGCGAGATCCCTCGAATATTTCATAGTATCAATGGCTTGCACCTGAAAAAGTTGGTCGCGGAAATCCTGCCGGACGTAAACTTCGGGTTCGTAGGAAAAAAGCGAAATCCCCCCTAAAACGATGAGGAGCAGAAGAGAACCCGCAATTTCGAATAATTTTGCAACCATATCCCTAAAATTAATTGTCCCCTATCCGCTTAAATATAAGAATGTCATCAGAGGTATATGCCTTCTCAAAATACTTGTATAGGCGTCCGTTTAGTCCCGGGTCCTCGTATATGCGCCTCCAAAGATCGTCGTCCCTCTGGATAATTATCCAGTTCGCATATTTTTCAGGCGCTACGAGCGATTCTTCCCAATACGGTTTGTTCCCGATATAGATAATATTCTCCATCGGGATGGGGGTGCGAATAATGCTTAATACCCTCTTATAGTCATCCATAAGGATGAGGCCATCGTCGTAATTTCTCGCGAGCCAATATTGCGCGTCCGGCAATTTCGCGGTCGCCGAAGAAAGTCCACGGGTCCCATCTTCAAACGCCAGGACCGGCGAGAAACCGCTAAGGAAGAGAAGCGTCTGGGCGAGAACGATGATTGCCAGAAGAATTTTTCCAAAATAGCCGTTTTTAGCCGCGAGATAGCCCACGAATATCGCCGCAAAGGGAGCCATCAAAACCCCGTAGCGGACATTGAACAGGGTCCATTCGAATGTCGTCGGCGTGAGTCCGGGCATAAACATTATTGACTGCCCCAAAAATAAAGTGATGACATTGAAGAAAAACGGGACCAAAAGCAAAAGCAAAATATAAAAGCGGTTTTTTGCCGTGCGGTCGAAAAGAAAAACGAGCATGCCCAAAATTGAGGCAATGAAAACAAGGACTCCCGCCGAAGACATGCTTGCGACAAAATAATATTCGAGGGAGACCGCAATGTCGTGATAAGCCGGGAGCTGGCCTTTAGCAAGCCAGCCCATCTGCTGGGAGTTCGCCGAGAATTGACTATGCGTGAAATACAAGGGATCTCCCAAGATAAGAAAACTCCACAAAAGCCAGAGAAAAATTCCGAAAAAGGCGAGCGTCGCGAATAAAATAAGCCGCCCCTCGAATTTTTGAAATTTTCTGCGCCAAAGATAATATAAAAATAAAATCCCCGCTTCCATCAAGACGAGCGCCCAGCCGTCGTAGCGCGAAAGAGTCGCGAAGAGTCCAAAGAGCGCGGACATAATCAATGGATAAAGTTCGCCCTCCTCCATGAATAAAATAAAATAATATGTTGAGAGGACAAAAAAGACGATTAGCGGAAGCTCGGTCATCGGGGTGGATTGGAGATAGAGCACGTTCGGGTTCAAGATGAAAATGAGCGAGGCGAGAAACGAAGCTCCGGTATTTTTTGTGAGCAACTGTGTAGTCTTATATATGTATAGTGCGGAGACAACGAAAGCGATTCCGGAGACAATCGAGCCCGCGAGGCCGCTCCGCCAAAAAATATCAAAATATACAAACGGCATAAGGAGGATGTGCGGCAGAGGCAGCCAAATTCCTCCAAGCTGTGCGAACCCGGGGGTCAAACTGTCGACCACGCGCTTGGCAATATTTAGGTGGGATTCCGCGTCGCCGTACGCGGTTATGTACCTATTTACGAAAGCCCAGACTGTGGCCAGGAGGCCCGCTAGAAATGCTAAGAGCATGACCCAGTCTTCCGGGCTATATATCGAAGCGATGCGCGGGAATATCCGAAAATGCGATTTTTTAATTACAAAAGCATTAGCCATGGTTTTTGTCACGTAGTACGAGCAAGGTTAAAACGGCCGCGAGCGCGATTACTATGTATATGGCCAGGTAATACGCCTCCAGGCTAAATTTTCCATCGAAATAAGTATTGTAGATAAAACTCGAGCTCTGGTTTTTATTAAGGAAATCCAAATTCAGGAGAAAATTATGTTTGTGCGCCGGGAGCAGGATCGCTTCCGATTTCGTCGGTATGGCATTCGACGTAAGGGCGCCTAAAAGCGCGATTGCGGAAGAATAAAGGAAAAGCAGAAGCGCTAAATTCTTTTTGAACCGAGTGAATACGCCTCCTGAAATAAACGCGCCCGCGAAAATCGAGAGAAACGCCATCGACGGGATTAAATAACGCGGTCCATATGCCCATCCTCCCCAGGGGTCTCCCCACGAGGAATAGAGCGCCAAGTTTACAAAAATGAGAGATAAGGCCAAAATATATTCGGCCCGGATGCCGATGTCGCGCGATTTTTTCCAGAAAAGCCGGGTGCCGAAGAGAGATAAAATAAAAATAGGATAGAAAAAGAATAGGCCGCGCTCATCCGAGAAAAGAAGGACATAAAAGCCCTTAGGGATATTGCGCTCGGAGAAAAAGGCTCCGATATCCTGCGTTTGCTCAGGCGACTCCATGTTGATTGGGATTTCTTTATGGTATCCGGCGATGCCTCCGGCGAGCTGTAGCCATGAGCCGTAATAATGAGCGTTATGCCAAAATTGAAAGCTCATCGCCAAAACAAAAACTATGACAGTCGCGATTGCCGCCCACTTTATGGAGATGGCAACCCCTTCTTCCAATTTTTTGACCGAGAAAGTCGAGTACGCGAAATAAAGCATAATCGGGAGCATCATTGCCGCATTCGGATAATCGACAAAGATCGAGAGCGCGTACGCTGCCCAGACCCAGGACGCGTAAAGCCGGGAGTACGGGCCCGATTCATTCCGGAATTTCCATGCGGCATAAAAAGCCGTTGTCATAAAAAGAACGGTAAAGAGATGCTGGTAGAGCGTGATTGAATAATTCCAGGCGGAAGACGCAAACGCGAAAACGAGGACGGAGAAAAAGGAGGCAGGGGCGCTAAGCGCGAAGATATTTCTCGCGATTTTGTAGATGAACGCGGCGGAGATCGCGCCTATAATAATTTCCATGAAAAAAACGGCGACCTGGGCCAAATTAAACTTGGCGCCGATTAAATAAAACGGTACGGCGAAATAGGTAACTCCCGGCGCGAAGAAACTGTAGAATTTTCCGCCCGCGACTCCGACATCCGGATACGCCACATCCGCCCAATCGCGGGTAAGAGCGAAGTCTCCCTTTTCAGCCAATGCCACAACGTGAACATATCTCCCCCGCTCGGGCGAGAGCTCAAAAGCTCCGGAGGGTTTTTCTAAATTTTCCTTGAAATCGCCGATTCCCGGAATTCCAAAAGCTCCCCGGAGTGTTAGCGTATATAAAACGAGGACTAGAAAAATAATTGCGGTTATAATTTTCGAATCTTTTTTCATAGAGGCGTATAATAAATTTCGCATTCTTCGGGTATTCTGCCTTCGGGGAAAAGCCCGGAAACCTGGCTCCTGTACGCTTCAATCATTTTTCTTTTCTCCGAAAAATTTTCTTTCCACTCGAAAGCAAAAGTTCCGATCTTCGCGATTTCCTTAGGTTTTGCCGCGCTCCTTATATTATACGGGAAATCCGACCATAATATTACGCGCTCCCCGAACGCCATAAGGCAGGCGTCACGCGTAAGAATGTGGTCAACGTGGGAGCTTAGCCCAAGCGGGCAAAACACAAAAAACCTATTTCCCGTTCCCGCTAAGCCCGATAATACGCTGGTAATTTCTTTCTTAGTCTCTCTGTCGCGCGGGGAAATTTTATTGGAAGCGACAAGCAGGCGATAAATTGGGTAGACATGTACAAATTCCGGGAGCAAGCGGCCCAATATTTTTTGCGCTAAATTCGGCGACGGTATTTTTCTCCAAAGCGCGTCCACAAAACCGAGATGGACTGGCTTAATCCCAAGAATAGAAAATGCTTTCATATCTTCTTCGGTCCTGGCGCGAAAAAGCGAAGCGGCATCTCCGTCAAACCCCGAGAGTCTTAAAAATTTCTTCGCCGAGAGCGTCGCTGGCTCATCGCTTTTTGTGAAAATAGTCGCGACCGTAATAGGCACGCCGGATTTTGCCAGATGCGCCATTAATCCTCCAGCCGAAAGAGCTGCGTCGTCAAAATGAGGCGAGACGAAGTAGCACGGTGTCTTCTCTTTTATTATTTTGCCGATTAGATTATTTTCCATATAAAATCCTTATACATATCCGCTATTTTATCCCAGTCATATTTTTTGGCCTCGGCGATAGCGCTCTGGGAAATTTTTCGGTAATAATCGTCATCCAGGAGTAGCTTCATAATTCCGTCCGCGAACATCTTTTTGTCAAACGCCTTGATTTTTACCGCAGCGCCTTCGGGAATCCATTCGGTTCCGGGAATGTCAAAAGCTACGACGGGGATCCCGCGGGACATCATCTCGAGGGCGGCCAAGGAAAAAGTCTCGAACCGCGAAGTAACGACGCCGATTTTTGTTTTTTCAAGAAATTCATCTTTCTTCCTGCCCTCGACATATCCGACCACGTCCACTTTGTCTTTGAGCCCATTATTTTTTATTATCCTCCCCAATTCGGCAATATTTTTCTTGGACCCGTAGCCGGCGATCGCCAGACGGATATTGACTTTTCTGCTTATTTCCGCAAATGATCCGATAAGAAAATCTAGTCCCTTCTGGTCTATCTCTATTCTGCTCATAAAAGAAATGTGTCCGTCTTTCCTATTTTTTACTTCTTCCGATTGGGGAAGATTCACCCCGTTCGGAATTATCCTAACTTCGGCAAACTTATTCTTGGATTTAACCTCTTCCATATTATTGCCGGTAAGGACAATAAAATACTTATAAAATTTAAGGCCTAAATTCTCGATAATCCTGAATGAGATGCGGTATTTTCTCTGCATATCTTTGGCGGCAAGCATGTGAACGAGGCCTATGACCGGTCTTCTCGTGAAGAGAGGCGTGAAGGAGCTTGAGAAAGGCGGAGTGAAGCTTTCAATCCATAAATCAAAATCTTCCGTCATGGCGCGGATGGGAATAAAAAAATGATATAGAAGCTGTCCCAATTTCGGCCCAAATATAGAGAACCCGATGCGCTTGTAGGCCACACCTTCGCGGACTTCATCAGTTGCTCCCCTATGGTTCCCATAAAGAACGCGTACTTCAAAATTTCTCGCGAGCCGCTTTGCCACTTCGTGGACAGCGTGAGCTCCGCCGCCGCCATACGCCGGATTTTTGATATTGTCGTAGCTTGAAATGATTATTTTCTTATTTGTGCTCCCGGCCTTGATAGGGATTTTGGTTGATTCCGAAATTTCCCAGAGCGCCGTTTTTCTTTCTGGCTTTCTTAAAGTAAGCCGGCTCAGCATAAAATTCAGTGCGAGCGCGAAGGGTGCATATATCGGGTCTCGAATAAAATATTTTAATATTCCAGTGATTTTATAGCGAACCGGGATGATATGGACATTTGAAGCTTCCTCTCCAAAATGTTTCTTGATTAAAATTTGCTCCGTGCCGAAAGTCCGGTTCGCGTGCGCGATAAAATCGTGCCATGTGATGGGCGGCCAATAATAAATCACGGCATCGTCGATATATTTAAATCCCCCCGCTTTTTTTGCCATTAAATATTGATAGACCCTTTCCTCAATGGCCTCGGCGGGAATCCGCAGGGTTTTTGCAAAAGACTTCCGGTATAAGGTTGCGGCGCCATAATAATTCTGGACGTGGTCTTTTCCCGGCACGCCAAAACGAATCGAATCCCACATTGCGTAACTCGCGTAAAGCATGCGCGCGACAAAATTCTTCGGACGGAGAGGAATTTGATGGGCTGCCAACATGGCCTTTTCCGGGTTTGCAATAGCGTTTTTAACCATCGTGTCGAGGAAGTCCTCGCCCTTGATACCAATGTCCGCGTCAAGAACTATCAGGAATTCGCTTTCCAGGTCGGCGAAGATCTCGTTTAGGATGTTTGCCTTGCCTCGCCTCTCCCTTTTTTCGAGTAAGGAGACCTCTTTATGCGCTCTAGATACCCGGTTAACGATGTCCGGAGTTCTGTCCGTAGACCCGTCCGAATAGACAACTATTTTATCCAGCGCGAAAGAATTCCTATTTTGCGCCAATATTCGCGCGAGCACATTTTCAATTGTGCGCTCCTCGTTATACGCCGGTATGGCGATCTGGAGAGACGGCCTATTTTTGTCCGTAAAGTTATTCATGGCTTATAAGCAATTTCTTTAATTCCTTGAAGCCCCGATAAAACTTTGGCCTTTTCGCGGCCGCCCGATAGGCGTTTTCCCGAAATCTAAGCAGGGCCGAAAGAAAGTTTCTTGAAAAAACATTTTTGGATAATACTGCGGTGTAAAGCTGGCAGCTTTGATCCGTGAAATCCGTCTTAAACCTGTCGCGACCCTTGCCGAGGCTAATCTCGTCCGAACCTTCGCCATTCAAAAATTCCAGGAAGTTTACGAAAGTAACAAAGCCAAGATTATAATATTCGTATCCGGAGAGATAAGCTTTTTGGCTCGCGATATAGTTATTTTTTAATTTGAAGTAAAGCCAATACGCGGCGGGTTTATTGTCAAAAGAAAAGATCTGGATCAGAACATTCTCTGGAAGCTTTTCTGAAAGAAGGGAGTAAAAAAGCCTGGCGTCCTTGCGCCAAAAAACTCCCCTGCCCTGCCTCTGCTTCACGCTCGCCTTGTCAATTTCAAAACAATTTTCGAGAGCGCTTTTTGAGGCGCCGGATTCTATTATGGTGTTGGCTTTCTTATCGCTGTTATTAATCCGATTTAAGGAATTTTTTATTTTCTTTCGGTTTATCTTGCCTAATTCTCCTTGGGTAAAATCCATAAAAAACTCTTCGTCGGATGGGAAGATTATCGACTTGTTATCGCTTGATGTAAAAATGCCGGCCTCGTTTTTGCCAAGTCCCGTGATATACGATGTTCCGAGCGCGAGCATCCCAGAAACTATGCTTTCCGCTAGCGATTTATCGCCGCGGTTACCTAAAAGCGCACAGTGATCGGCAAATTCTGCCGCTGGAGGAGCAAAAACACCGAGGCCGAATTTCTTCTCAAGAACAAGCGGAAGAACCGCGGCCAGTTCGCCACTATCATTATGCGCGGTGATAATCCTGACGCTTTTGTATTTATATGTTTGGAGCGCGGCTTCGAACCATTCCGGAGAATTCGCAATATTGGCGTATGCGGATTTCTCCCATAATCCCATCCATTCTTTCTTAAGGGGCGCTGTAAGCGAGTTGTGGATTGATATATTCATATTTATTCGGCGAGTGCAGTTTCGTAATTAACTACAGGGTATCCCGCTCCAGAAATAACTTCGAAGAAATGGCAGCTCGACTTTTCCCACGAAAAGTTTTTTGCCCAATGGACCGCGTTTGCCTCGGCAAGTTTTCGAGAACCCTTGTTTTGGATAAAAAATATAATACGTTCGGCCAAGGCATCGATGTTTCCGTACGGAGAGAGAAACCCGGTCTCCTCATTCCGGACTGAATCGCAAAGCCCAGGGACATCCGAGGCAACGACTGCCGTCCCGCAGGCGTTCGCTTCAATCGTTGTAATTCCCCACCCCTCCATCATCGATGGATTAACGAACACCCATGAGGTCTGAAGTAAAAGCCGCTTTCTTTCTTCGGATATTTTTCCGGTAAAGAGGACTTTATTATAAATCCCGGAATCCCGCGCGACGCGCTTCAAACTTTCTTCCTCCTCCCCATCTCCCGCAATTACAAGAAAAGCGTCTGGAACTTTCTCCAATACTTTCGCGAAAGCGGCGATCAGGATATCAATGGATTTATAGTCCTTGAGCCTTCCAAGATAGCTAATCAAAGGCGTCTGCAGTTTTTCCGCCGGCCAGAGATATTCCAAGTCGACTCCGGGATTAATTATGTTAATTTCGCGTCTGGTTATTTTCAAATCCGCCATGCTTTTTCTGGATGATTCGGAGATGGTGATGAAACGCGAATTGCGGTATACAAAGGGCATCATCCGGCGCTCAAGGAACGAAGCGAAAACTGCAAGCGGCCAGATTAAAGATTTCCGGAATATTTCCTGGTGGATATGGTGCAAAAGGCAGAAGACTGGCTCTTTGGCGTAAAGCGGAGTAAAAAACGGGATGCCGTTTTCGCAATCGATTATCACGTCGAATTTGCCGCGAAAGCGGATTATGTAGTAGAGAAGCGCAAGAGCGTAGACCCCGTAAAATCCTCCGCGCCGGATAACACGTACTCCGTCTATCAGAGCGTAGGGCTCATGCTGCCTGTCGTTCGACGCGAAAATCGTTACCGCGTTCCCGTCCGCGGCCCAACGCTTGGAAATTTCATGTATGTAAACTTCGGCGCCTCCGGCAAAGACGTTTTCTATGTCCCTCCAGTTAAAAATCAAAATTCTTTTTCTTCCAGGGGCCGGATACGGAAGTTTGGGAATTCTCGAGAAAACCCCGAAAGCGTCTTTAATATTCCAGCCGAATTTCCTAAGAGCATTCCCAAAAAATTGGACGGATAATATTGAAGCGAGATATACGAAGTTGAGCGCGGCGACCATTCTGACAAAGTCATCAATTGAAGAATGGGAGAATGCTATCCCTAGGACCAAAAGAAAAGAGATTATTAATGAAATTACGGAGTAAACATACCTCTTTCGAGCAAGTTGGTATGTAACCAAAGTCGAAGAAACCGTAAATAGCATTAGAGCGGCCGAATAAAGGCCGACGTACGGCAAAATTTCAACTGCACGCGGGCCAAAAAAGAACGGGATTAAATACGAGCCGAAAAGATAAAGTCCCGCTCCGGCTGAGAAGGTCAGGAAAATCGTACCGTAAAATATTTTTTTGAAGCTTTTTGCCGGATCTTTCCCTTCCCCTTCTGCCCTACTCACAAAGGTAACGATAAAAATATTTAGCAAGGATCCGAAGAAAAATATCATCTTGCCGACAAGCGAAAGGAGCGCGTAACGGCCGGCGTCGTCCGCGCTTAGATAATGCTTGGCCAATAGAACGTCGAGGCTCAAGAAAACTGTTGCAGAAAGGCCGCACATTAGCGCTGCTCCATAGAAAGAAAACGGGAAGGCTGGCGGTGCTGCATTTGTTTTATTCTCTTTTTTCAAAGCAGAGGACGCGCTAGCTGAAGACGCAGCCCACGAGAGCAAAATGGATCCCGGAAATGCCAAGGCTGCCAAATCCTTGAGCCCGGAGATGACGAAAAATGCCGCAAGCCCGAGCTTGGACGCGACTTCCAGCGCGGAGGCGAAGGCGACTTGGCCGAACCGCAAAGTCCCCGCGAGATAGCTTTTATTGTACGCGCCCATCGAGGCAAATAATATTGCTGCGGCGAATGAAACTAGGACTAACGTCCCCGAAAGGTTGAAAAATCGCGCCACTGCCGGAGAAGCCGCTATCCAGAGCAGGCTCGCAGCAAAACTTACCAAAAATATTCCGGCGCGCTTCGACTTAAAAAATTTAGCTCCTGCCCCAGATTCCCCACCGTCCAAAAATGAAATGGCGCGGTTCGCCGTTGTTGAAAGGGCGCCTACGAAAAGGCTCAAAAGAAAAACAAGTGTACTTATAACTGATAGCGTGCCGAATTGGGCCAAAGAGAGGTTCCTAGAAAGATAAGTATTAAATAGAAAATTTAAGAGGTTCGCGAAAAGAGAGGACAAAACCAAAAGCCCAGCTCCGGAAAACGCGTATCTGAATATTTTTCCGCGTTCGCGCTCGAATTTCACTCCGAGATGAAGCCCGTGCGCAGTTTTGTACCAGTAGTGCGGGCGGACAATGATTTCATAAACCGCTTTCCAGGCGGCAAGGCTCATCCCGAGCCAATAAAAAGGTACCAGGAATACATACTTGACCAGCGAGTCGTATCCGCGTTTGGAAGCGCCGATCATGTAATAGTAGATGTAAAGAAAATTACCGAAAATCAAGGAGAAGATGCCGACATAGAATATCGGCCCGGGGAAAAGGGATTCAATAAAGAGGCCGATTTTGATCCGAAACAAAAAATAGCAGGCGGTAATAACCCACATTACAGGATTTATAAAAAGGGACAGCACTTTGGCGCCCACGACCAATTGAAAAGAAAGAAAATCTTTTATTGTATTGTTCGCGAAAAATTCTTTTTGGTTCCTGTTGTGGACAAAATATGTCTGGATATATCCCTTAATCCAGCGTGAGCGCTGGCGGTACCAATTTATCGCGGAGGAATTAGCTTCTTCGTATGTCGTAGATTCGACAATCGCCGTCCGAAAACCGCGCTTGGCCAGGCGCACGCCAAGATCGCAATCTTCCGTTACATTAAACGCGTCCCATCCTCCAACTATGTGGAGATAATCAGTCTTGAAATGATTGGATGTGCCCCCCAAGGGAATTGGCAAATTTAAGGACTGGAGTCCGGGCAGTACCAGGTCGAACCAAAGCGAGTACTCGACGGAAAAAAGGCGCGTCAGAATATTCTGATTGGGATTATAGAAATTTAGCTTCGCCTGCACGCAGACAACCCTGCTTGAAGATTTTTTGAAAGCAACGACTGCCTTTTTTAACTGGTCCGGTTCCGGCATGTCCTCGGCGTCGTAGATGACAAGGCGTTCACCTCTCGCGAACCGCAAGCCGTAATTCATGGCTTTCGGCTTAGTCTTTGGCATCGAATGCGGAACGACGATGCGCTCAAAATTGGAAAGAAGTTTTATTTCCGGTATTTTTTCAATCGTCTCTTTGTCGTCTTCTTCAAGAAGAAGGAGAACTTGGAGCTTGTCCTTGGGGTAATCCAGCTTTGACATCGCCTCCACAAATTGCGGCAGAATATGCCACTCGCGGTAAAGGGGGCAGAAAATCGTATACGTCGGCAGTTCGTCATCCGAAAGCGCTGCCAATTCCTCCGCGCTGACTTTTATCTCGGGACGAACACTTATGCTTCGGTAGATTATATACGCATTGAAAAGAAAATCTAAAAAATAGACTACGGTCAAAGTTGAGAAAACAATTACAAGAGTCGCGTGCCAATTTAAATAAAAAGCTCCGGAAATCAAGCCCAAAAAAATTAAGAAGGCCAGCTTCTGGCGCAAAATCAAATTATAAAATGCGGTCTCTCTCCGTTTTAGGCCGCTATGGTGGACGTATTCCTGGTCTTTATGGAAAAAACCATTTTCTGTTTCTCTGTGTATTTTATTCATTAGAAACCGTATCGCCCGATTGCGCGATTAAAACTAATTCGTAAGAGTTCAATTAAGGTGCCCAAATAGGAGAGTCCGCCGACTTTTGACCCCGCGGGATTATCCCAAATAACTGGCACTTCTTTTATCCGATATCCTTTCTCTCTTGCGATGACTAAAAGTTCAATGTCGAAGCCGAACCTATCAATGGTCTGGTACGGGAAAATTTGTCTTGCGGCCTTAGCCGAGAATATCTTAAATCCGCGCTGGGTATCCCGGATTTGAGGCGTTGCCAGCAATCTTATCAGCATGTTTGCGGCGGATCCCAGAATCCTGCGATGGATCCCGTTATGCTCCGTTGCCTTACTCTCCCCGATTTTAATTGATCCTATTACAACGTCATATCCCGATTCCAACGAGCGAATAAACTCATCGACGTGAGAAATATCTACCGAGTTGTCCGCATCCATAAAAAGCCTTATTCTCCCATGCGCCTTTCGCATTCCCGCTCGCACGGAAAATCCTTTTCCCCTATTGCCTGAATTCCTGATTATTCTAATTTGCGTGAGCGATTTCGCCAAATTTTGGACCAGTTTAACCGTTCCATCGGTTGAGCCATCATCAACGACAATTATCTCGTAAGAATAACCCTTGAAGGACAAATATTGGTTTACTCTGGTCAGTGTGGAGCGTATGCGTTCTACTTCGTTATACGCGGGAATAACCACGGATAGGAAGGGGTTTATTCCGTCCTTTTTGCGCTTTGGCGACTTTATATGCAGCCTCATATTGGACTCTAACTTGACATAATTATTGGTATTTGTCAATTAAAAGTCTTGTTGCCCGCTAGTCCTAACCCTAGCCAAAAGCCCCTATCAGGAAGTTATTGATTTGACTTTTTATATAATTGAGAGTATAATTGGAAAATATGAATATCAAAAAAGTTCTCGCAAGCATTTCGATAATTGCTCTCTCTTATTCGAGCGTCGGACTCACCGCGGTAAGTGCCAGGTCAGCCGACGATCCCGATTCTGGCTCAAACCGGAAAATTGTCGTATTTAAAGACGGGGTAACCGATGAAATTCGCGATAATGTTTTGGGCGCGCGGTTCGCATCAAGAAAAATCAAACGACTTGAAGTTTCCGGAGCTGATGTTCTTGAAAACGTTTCTGATTCCGAAACTGCTGGCCTTAAGGCAAATCCAAACGTGCTCCGTGTTGAAACCGACGCCATCGCGACAATTCAAGTTCGCGACGTCCGCGATGCTGCCAAAGGAAATGGAAACGCGACCATCCAGGCGCAAACCCTCCCTTGGGGAATTGATAAAATTGATGCCGAACAAGTCTGGCTAACCGGAAATACGGCCGAGCCGATCAAAGTCGGCATAATTGATACCGGAATTTCTTTAAAACATCCGGATCTCGCAAACAATATCAAGGGCGGTTACAACGCCATCACCAATCGCAAAGGAGCCAATGACGACAACGGACACGGTTCGCATGTCGCGGGAATCATTGCTGCACTGAACAATTCATCCGGAGTTGTCGGGGTTGCTCCGAAAGCTGATCTATACGCAATTAAAGCTTTGAATGCCGCAGGTTCCGGTTATATCTCGGATATAGTTGAAGGAATCGATTGGGCAATTTCAAGGAACATTAAAGTAATAAACATGAGTTTTGGATGCGCCTGCGACGTGCAGTTTATGCATGACGCAGTGATCCGAGCCAAAAACGCAGGCATTGTAATAGTCGCCGCGGCAGGAAATTCCGCGACAGACCCTGTAATTTATCCTGCGGCTTATCCCGAAGTAATCGCCGTATCGGCGACCGATTCATCGGACGCACTCGCTTCTTGGTCCGCTAGAGGCCCCGAGGTTGATCTTTCCGCTCCAGGTGTCGGCGTATACTCAACATATAAAGGCAAGGGTTACGCGACGCTTTCCGGAACTTCAATGGCCTCCCCGCACGTTGCTGGCGCTGCCGCTCTTGTATTAAATACTCCTGTTGGAAACTATGACGAGAACAATAACAGCAAATGGGATCCTCCCGAACTCACCGCAAAACTCAAGGGTTCAGTGACTGACCTGGGAACGTTCGGCTTCGACAATCTCTTTGGTTTCGGCCTCGTAAACGCGTTCCTGGCCTCGCAATAAACGATTGTAAAACTAAAAACCCCCGGCAGCTGCAGGGGGTTTTTAGTTAAATTAGTTTATCTTCAAAAGCTCTATCTCGAAAATCAACATTGAATTCGGGGGGATTGGGCCTTGCCCGCGTTCACCATACCCTAATTCTGGAGGAATCGTAAGTTTTCTTAGTTCTCCCGTCTTCATCCCCAAAACGCCTTCGTCCCATCCCTTGATTACATATCCCGAGCCGAGGGTAAATTCAAACGGGACTCCCTTATCGCGCGAGGAATCAAATTTCTTCCCGTCGGTCAAAGTTCCCACATAATGTACAGAAACTTTATCCCCGTTTTTGGCTGCAGCTCCGGCGCCCTCTTTTAGCGTCTCAATTTTAAAAGCATTTTCCATGTTGATAGAATTATTAGCATCAATAATAGTGGCCGTTTCGGCTGCGGTCGGCGCTTCGGCGGTTTTATGCGAAGCGTAGTAAAATAACCCGCCCGCTAAAATTACGAATGCGACTGCCCCGATGATTTCAAACTTTTTCATAGATTTTCATTTTACTATACATACGATTTTTGACAAGTACCTTAGCCTGGAATAATATTATATTGATGCGTTGCGAAAGGTTATTACCGGTTATTGTGCTTAAATTTCTTATTCAAAAAGAAGCCGGTTTTGGTTTTCGCTAAAAAATAAAAATAAAGAAAACTGGAATCGGCTAACGAGCCGATTTTTTCGTTTGTACTATTAACAACTGAATAAAGGAGGGGGTATGACCATTACCTACGGCGGG
>Ga0209521_10001421_pt1 | contig 19582 bp, 21 predicted proteins | sample Rifsed19ft4_FD_184016 | JGI IMG/M metagenome (GOLD analysis project Ga0209521, IMG submission 184016) | Soil microbial communities from Rifle, Colorado, USA - sediment 19ft 4 (version 2) | ecosystem: Environmental > Terrestrial > Deep subsurface > Rock core/Sediment | place: Rifle, Colorado...
GAGGAGTCGCTTGAGCACGACCCTGAACAGAGCGAGGCTGCCGTTTATGCCGACAATCTGAAAAAAGAGCTGGGCAAATGAACTTCCGAGTCGGTTCTGCGGATCAGTCTGAAAAAAGCCGCTGCGCGCCTTCGGGCGGGCCCGAAGGCGCGGTCAGGCCTCCTTATCAGGAGTCCTCCTTTATCTGTTCGGCCAAATAGGTTTGAAGCCCCACCTGCCTGATGGTCTCGAGCTGGGTCTCCAGCCAGTCTATCTGCTCCTCTGCCTCCTCCAGGAGTTCCTCGAGCTTATGCCTGGTATTGTTGTCTCCCACGGACGCGCACTTTGCAATTGCCCCGTTAAGGGCAATTACCGCGTCCCGTTCCTTATTCAGATCAAGCTGGAACTGCTCGGGAACGGTCTCGCCCACGGTTATGTCACCGAGCCTCTGCATGTTCGGCACGCCCTCCAGGTATAGTACATGCTCGATGAGCTTCTCAGCATGCTTCATCTCTCTGATCGATTCGGCCCTGACCTTCTTGTACAGCCGCTCGTACCCCCAGTTGCGGCACATCTCAGCATGAACAAAGTACTGGTTAACCTTGGTAAGCTCGGCCGTAAGAATGCTGTTCAACATTTCCAATATCCCGTCTTTTGCTTTCACCGACTGCCTCCCTTTCAAAACGAGTATGATTTCACGGATCAAATCTGCGCCAGGCCGACGCGCCTGGATCCTGTGCGACAAGGGACGCAATCTTGCGAAAGCACTTGCCGCAGCAGTCTTCCCTGTCGACCCCTAGCCGCAGCGCAATTTCATCGGAGCCCAGGTTCTGCTGCTCAAGCCCTCTGACCATTGAATCGGTTATCCCCTTGCAGAGGCATATGTACATGGCGTCCTCCTGGATTTCTTGAGGTGGTTCCTATCGTGGCATAAAAAGGGCTGAGGCCATGAGCCCTCCATGAGCTTCTCATGACACTCCCGCCGTGGGGGCGCCATGAGACCTCAACCCTTTCCGAATATTGCTGGAATCTGACCGCCAAGAGCATCTGAGGGGCGGGCAGATCGCCCACAAACCTTTCAGTCTGCAGGCTATCCTGACAGGAATCAGAACTCCACTCCCAGCTGCGCCGTTACTGCGTCCCTTTCACCGGCCCCGTCAGAATACTTGCCATGAAGGTACTCTATGCCAACTGCGACGTTCTCATAGAGGCCGTATGAGGCGGCAACGCCGTACTGGTACTTCGGCAGGTCCGGCATATCCTTGTTGCCCTCGTATTTCGCGGCGACCTCAAGCCTCTCGTTGATGTCGTAGGCCGCTTCCATATTCCAGGCCATCGGCCTGTCCCCCGTGCCGTCGGAGTCCGCGTCGAGGTCAACGGCATCGAACCTCTTTGCCGCCGCTATGTACTCCGCGTCGAACTTCACCTTATCCAACGCGAAGAGCAGGTATGCCCCGTAGCCGCCCACTTTCTTCGATATGGTCGTGAGCCCGGTGATGTCAGCGTCGTTCTCGGCCAGGTCCGATATGTAGAAGGCGCCTATGACGACCGGCTCAGCCGGGGCGAAACGCACTCCCAGCACATAGTCGTCTATCTTGTCAGGCCGGCCAGCCTTATCGACCCTGCCGTTGAAGACACCGCCTTCGGCCTCGATCATGCCAGTCGAATATTTGAGCAGCGCCGCGGTCTTGTTGGTCTCGCCCAGCGCGAGCGTCTGGGGGTCTGATATGAAGTGCGTCTTGAACCCGCCGAACGGCAGGTACATCTTCCCGGCCCTCATGCCGAACTCCGGCGTGAACGAGAGCTCTATCGTGCCTTCGTCAAGGGCTATCGGGTCCGTCGAGCCCTCTTCCCAGAGGAAGAGCACATGGGTCTTTACCTTTTCGCTTATCCGGGCATCTATCGCAAGCTCGACGGTGGCGAGCGTTATCGACGATGTATCTCCGAGCTTGTCATTCTCATCGAGGGCAGCGTCGACCTCGATCAGGCCGCCGAAGCTTATCTTGTCGGTTATTTTGCTCAACAGGCCCGGCTCTTTCTTCTCCTCGAGAGTATGGTAGAGCTCTGCCTGGGTCTCTTCGAGCTTTTTTATCCGCTCCTCGAGGCTCCCCTCGCCCTCGGCCTGGGCCTTGGCGCTGAAGAGCAAAAAAAGCGTGAGGGTCAATTTCATCAGAATGAATTTACGCGCGAACATTTTGCCTCCAACATTGCTGAATTTGATTTTCATTTTCAATCACTTCTCAAAAAAACTCAGTAGCCGCCCTTTTTCCCCGCGCCCAGGTAATTGAATTCCCATTCAACGGTAAATGGCTTGAACCACGGCCCCACCCCTGTCTCCTTGTCCGTGTGCCTGCCGAAACCGGTCTTCGATGGGTTGTCTACCCTCAAGATGAGCTTGTACTTGCCGGCGCCCGGGAGCTTCACATTGTCGCCGTAATGAGGCCCGTCGCTCGCCACCATGGGCATCATCATGCCCTCGACCTTCTCCTTTGTATCGAGCTTCACGAGCGTATAGTCGATCGAGAGATTGGGCACCCATTCGCCGGCGCCAAAGCCGTTGGGGTTTCCTTCAAGGGCCTTTATGTCAGCCTCGATGTGGATATCCGAGTCCTTCCTGAGCCGCATGGCGTGCGGGCCTGTTGAAGGCTCCATCTCTATGGGCTGAAGATAAACGGCCGCTATCTCCATACCGGCCTTCTCCTGCGGAAGGCCTATCGGTTTTTCCGCGGCAAAGGCTCCGGCCCCCCACAACAGCGCGACTGAAATTGCCGTGATTGTCCTGATCGTCTTTCTCATACCTTCTCCCTCCATTTCATATTACTTGCTGAAGCCGCCGTCCACCTTGATCCCTTTTGCCTCAAGCTCTTTTGCCGCGTTCCTCACACCCTCCACAAGGCTTCCGGACATCCGCCTTACTTCGCCGGATGGCGTATTTTTCGACATCGCCTTTCTGATGCCGTTGAAGCCGTTCTCGAGCTCTACCGCCCTCTTCTGTGATATATACCTCCTTATCGCTATCTCCATATTCGCCTCTTCGCTTTCAAAGACCCCGAAGTAGGCGTCCGCCACCTCTTCGATTGCCGCGGCGCCCTTGCCGCTCTCATATGACTTTACCGCGCCGTTAAGCGCCTTTTCGATATCTTCCGCCGCCTTGAGCCAGCTCGTCCCGGCGTGGGCCTGACCTATGCACAAGAGCGCGAGCAGGGCCGTCATCAGCACCTTCATAACCGTACTCCTTTTGCTGTTTTAATCAGAAGAGAACGCTATACCAGAGCCACGCGACCAGCCCGATTCCGAGCATGTTCGGAAGGACGCCTGGGCGCGGCCCCTGTATCTTTACTGCCAGGTACACGCTCCATATGGCGCCTGCCGCGAACAGGGCTGCCGGCAACAGCTTGCCGAAAGAGCCGAGGGGCTCAAAGAGCATGATGCCCAATCCCAGGACAAGCGATACGAGCGCGACAGGCGCGTACGCGTATCCTGCGGATGCCGCCCTTTTCCAATACTCCAACTTCTCCTTCGGAATGAGGGCCGAGGATATGAGCAGGATGAGCAGGGCGCCCATCACCGCGACCATCGTGCCCAGCATGAATGTCGCGATCGATATGAAGTCGAGCCAGTTGAAGGTCTCTCCGGCCCAGGGGTAGTTCACCATGACCCACCACGGCCCGCTCTGCCCGATAAGGCTGCCATAGCCCAGGTCGATAAAAGCATTGCCCAGGAAGTCCCTGTAAAGTGTGTACATATCGCTCTCCGTCCAGTAAAAGGCGCCCAGGGCAAGTCCCGTTGCGCCCAAGAGGAAGAGGACCTCCCATATATCCGGCTCTCTCTTCCCGATCTCCTCTATCTCCCTGCCCGGCCTCCTGAGCTTCAGCCGGAGCGTACTTTCAGATGCAGGGTTGACGCACCTCATGCACGCTATGCAGTTCGAGCTGGCGGTCTTTGTCTGCGTGTTGATGAACGTCGGGCAGGCCGCGCTTGTGCCTGTTCCGCCGTTTTTGTCTATGCCGGCAGAGCCGAGCCGGGAGAATATCCCCAGGAGGGGACCTGCCGGACACAGGTGCCTGCACCAGGCCCGCCTGTCCTTCGTATAGATAAAACCTGTAAGCGCGGCCAGGAGCATCGTGCCGCCGAGTACCTCGAGAGCTGCCAGCGAGTAGTCCCTCACGCCGACGAGCTGGCCAAGCACCGTTATAAAGACAAAACTCGCGAAGGGCAGGCCCTTCCAGCGCATCCACCCGGGTATCGGCCTGTTAAGCCCCCTTTTTGACATGAACTCGGTGAGCGCGCCCTGCGGGCAGAGGAGGCCGCACCAGAGCCTGCCGAATAGCACTACCGAGAGGAACATCAGCGGGAACCAGAGCCCCCAGACGATGAACCTGGCAAGGAGCTGGAGGTTCGTCAGCGCCGTATCGTCGTCTGCCGGAAATGGAAAGAATACCGGGATGGCTACAAGCGCGAGAAAGACGACGGCCATGAAGGCATGGACATATCCGAAGCGTGCCCTGTGACTCACCAGGAATCCCTCGACCTTGCCTGAGAGGCCTGCAAGGGGCCGCGCCGTGCTGCCGGGCGTCAATTCGATAACCGGGTCGATAACCGGGCGGCGGCAATTGCCTGCCTTGTCCGCGCCGACCGGCTCCTCAGCCGTCTCCTCTTTTATCTTCATACTACCTTGAGTGCGCATCTGAGGGTCCTCCTTTCTCCCTCGGCCTCAACGCGAAAAGAATAGCTGCCGCGAGCGCTACGACCAGTAGCGCTTGAAGGGTCAGCCCCTCGATGGTGGGGTATATGCCCAGCGCATGTATTACAGGGACCATGTCAACCGGCGTGGACGGGACGATCCCGGCCTCCTGCAGTTCGAGCACTCCCTTGCCCGTAAAACTGAAGGCCAGGTAATAGAGTAGGACCGAGGTCGCCGCGAAGAACGGGCCTATCGGCAGGCGCATGGAGGTGTATTTGATGATGTAAAAGCATGCGACCAGCGCCGAAGCGCCTGCCCAGAAGCCGCCGAGCATGGACACGCCGTCGCCTCCTGAAGAGGAATACGCCGCGCTGTAGAAGAGTATCGTCTCAGCCCCTTCCCGGTATACGGCCAGGAACGAGGCAAAACCGAGCGAGAAGACGTTGGCCCTGGAGAGCGCGCCTTCGGCTACCGATTTGATGTGGCTCTGCCACCTGGCCGCGCTCGCCCTGGCGATAAGCCAATAGCTGACGTAGAAGAGAATTGCCGCCGCAAGGAGCATTGTCGCCCCTTCGATAGCTTCCCTTCCCGCTCCGCTTATTGGCAGAAGGAGGTGCAGGGCGAGCGCGGTCAGTACGCTGGCAACGAGCGCAAGCAGCGCGCCCATGTATACTATCCGCACCTTGTCCGTGTGCCCGGATTTTACGAGCCAGGCGGAGAGAGCGCTGATGACCAGTATCGCTTCGAGTCCCTCCCTGAGGATTATGAGAAATGAGTTGAAAAAATTGACCAGCGGCGAGCTGCCCTCTTTTTCGATCTTATTGAGGGCCGCCGCGTCCTTCTCGATGGCAGCGGCAAGCGCCGATGCCCTGCCCTTCACATCTTCGACCGGCCTGCCGGAGGAGACAGCGCCCCTGAGGCCGGCAAACATGCTCTCAAGCTCCGCCTTGCGCCCGTCCCCGATGCGCTCGCTTACGGCCGCCTCCATGCCTTCGCCCTCGAAGAGCTCGAAGTAGGCGCCTGTTACGCGCGCCTTTGCTGAAAGGGCGTCCCCGGCCTCATAGTCGGATACCGCCTTTCGAAGCTCCTCCCCTATCCTCGATGAAGTACCGGCCCGGTCGTTTTCTGCCCCGTAAGCAGGACCGGCTGTGGGGAAGAACAGGATAAGGATATAAAAGAGGACGCCTATCGTACGCACAAAACACCCCGCTGTTGTGAATTTGGATATCATTTTCATTATTATAGTTTTAAAAAAAGGTTTGTCAACCGGCCCACGGGAACTCAGGGCATGATATTGAATATCATTTTCAATTATAATTGTCAAGAGGCAAGTTGCCATTATTTTTTACGTCGCGTCCGTTTACAGGGTTTAATCACGCAATTCCCCGCAGCTTGCTGCGGGGAGGTTCATTGCGGGAAAGGTTCAGGTATTTAGAGGACAACGGGGAAGGCACCGGCGGACAACAGGACATTCCAGGGCAACCTCCCGAAATCATTGGATTTTTTTACGATCAATGACAAAACTCGAGAATGATGCTTTCCCTCCGCGAATGATGTCGGCTCCACGGCACTAAATCAGCTATTCTGATATAATAAACCATAACCCTCCAGGAATCTCTCCAGGGCTGCAAAGGGCAACACGTCCGCTTCTTGAAAGACTGATACCAGACCTCCTCCTTTGACCGCTGTCAGCGACAGAGACCCCTCATAAGATAGCATACGCCTCGATTGAAACGCTTGCGCTGCCCGACTTGATCATCAGGCCTGTTTACATCTCATCTTGCCATGTATCCGTTATAGCTTCATTCAAAGAATATCGCACAGGAGGTGACCAGAGCGAGGCAACGCCACCAGGGATCGGCTCTCAATATACAAATTTCAGGATAATCCGCCTTGAGGCTGTCGGAAGGACTTCTGTACTGATGTTCTCTTATCCCTGGAGGCCAGAAATGAAAAAAATCCTTTTAGCGGGACTCTTCAGCGCGCTTATCACAACCGAATCAAATGCGGCGGTAGTCTACGACCCCGGCACGACCTATGAGACTACGGCATTGACCGGCTTTTTGACAAACGGGGACATGATGGACGGCATGACTATAACCGCTTTTTTGAGCAGCGGAGCCGCCGAGAGCTTTGTCTGGTATGACATAGGCAACTTGATGGGGGGTATTTACGGCACCGGCTGGTATTTAAGAGTCTATGGAGACAGTTACCTTTATGACTGGATACTCCTGGCGGATGTATTTATCGACAGGATAATCATTGACGCCGGGCCCGGGAACTCTGTCTTTGACATCTTATGGCAGAATAACCTGAACGGAACAGCGGGTTCCGCAAGGGGCATCACCTTTTCAGTCGTAAGCGGCCTTTCAAACGCGAATGTTACGGCTACGTACCGCGACATGGTCGCGCTTACCGGATCTGATCCTGTAGGCGACCTGTGGAAGGTGCTCGATATAAGCTTTCATGCGCCTTACAGCGGGTATCTCAGGTTCAAGGCCGATACGGACAACATAGCCATACCGGGAGACCTTGACGCGCTGCCTGACCCGGATAGCGCACCGGTTCCTGAGCCGTCGACGCTTATTCTTATAGGAAGCGGCCTGGGGATAATAGCGATATCGCGAGGCGTAAAAAAATCAAGGATTTGTGCCGCGCGCTAACCCGCTGAAACAATATTCGAATATGATAAAGGGGTTACGCCGAATTACGCGTAACCCCTTTTATATTTGAGAGCCGACCGATGATCAGGCCTTTTTCAAGAAACACGTCTTGAGCACCAGGGTTGTCTTTCCCTCGCGGCACTCGATCTCTTCGTTCTTGGAGGTGAGGCGGATATTTTTGAAGACCTTTCCCCTCTTGAGCGCAATTGAAGAGCCCTTCACCTTCAGATCCTTGATAACCTGCACTGAATCGCCTTCATTGAGAACGGTCCCGTTGCTGTCTTTTACGTCCATGTCCGCGTTTCGCCTTTCCTTATAAAAAATGTCTAATCACTTGAACACAAATAACATACAATCTATTTACACGATACGCAACCCGGATTTAAAAGATGCGGCTCGAATCAGCATGGCGCGATTGTGCGCAGCGCCTTATTTCTCATCTGCTTCTATTTTCATCTCTTTTATTACCTTCGAATCCCAGGGGCACCATTTATTGCCCGGCAGAAAATTCCCGCCGGCTTCCTGAAGACGGTCCTCGACGTCCCTTATCCCTGCGTTGCAGGTTTCATTGTTGTTCTGAAAAAAACTTATCGAATCAGGAGCCAGATGAAAACTCCAGGGCCTGTTGTAATCCGCAGGCTCTTTGACGATCCTGCCGGAGATATGAGTCCTGTCCGCCTGCATGCCGCTTATTATCGCCCTTGCCTCCCTTATCCTGGCCGGGTCAGTGAGTTTAATGACGAAGGTCTCGTTATTCGCTTGAGAGCCGAAGACGAAATAGGCGTCTGAATTTTCCGCTGACGCAACTGGATTCAGGCACAGGATAGAGATGGCCATGAGACCGATAACGAGCGCCTTTCGGCAATCCGATCTTCTTTTTTCAGACACGAGTCCTCCCTGAATATGCGTCAACAAACTTATATTTTCTGTCGCGGATATCGGATTCCGCCTTCGTGTGCCGGCCTGCAGGGCTATAAACAACTTTTATTAAAATCCATCCGTTTTCTATTATTCAGGTCGAGCATCTCGACCTTGCCATCCTGCATGGAACCCTGCGGCTGGTATTCCAGATACACTACCTGCCCATGATTGATCTTGAAACATCCCTTTGCCGCCGAAGCGCGCCGCCCGAACCGGCCATACCAGATCTCGAAGGAATGGCTTCCCGCAGGCAGATTGATGAAACGGCTTTCAGACCAGGGGATCTCGATAGTCTCATTCTGGTCGATCTTGACGGAGATCCCGGAAGAAAACCAGAACTTCCGGTTATCCTTAAATGTTCCGGCGATCATTATGCCTTCTTTTTGCGCGATGCCGTCCGTTTGCAGTTTCATCGGTTTATTACTGCAACCTGCGGCTGTCATAAGCAAAAATATTATCAAGGCATAAAATATTTTTGAACTCATAGTGGTCCCATGCCGCGCTATTTTGAGGTAAAAAGCTGAAAAACATTTTACCATACTTTTTATTTAGCGCGATTATTGTGTGTCCGGTCAATGGCGATGATTACATCGGGGTAAGGCCTGAAATAATACGGCATAAGAGACTGGTCGACTCCCTTCGGGAGTTCGAATCTGACATCCCAGAGATAAAAGAAGGGGGCAATCGCATGCGATTGCCCCCTTCTTTTATCTCTGGCGCGCCCGGAGAGATTCGAACTCCCGACCCTCTGGTTCGTAGCCAGATGCTCTATCCAGCTGAGCTACGGGCGCATAATGGTTGAAAAACCCTACTGTATATATCCGGAGATTTTAACATCTGGGGGATTTGAGTCAAGTGATTAGTAGGATGGGAGGGGTTCTGATGGCTGGAAAAGAAGAACAAAAGTAAAAACCCCCCTCACCTCACTCCTCTCCCCCTGGGGAGAGGATAAAAAAATACCTCGCCTTCAAAATACGAGGTATTTGAATTGTTGGAGAATAAAAAAGGGGCAGGGAGTCCCCGCTCTCCTGCCCCTATCCTGGGCGGGCAAACCGTACAGAAGCCCGTTCCTCAGCCCCGCTTCTGGCTTCTCCCGCCCAAGTTGTCATCCGGGTTTCTGAATCAGGCTTCTAACTGCGTGAGACTTCTGCTTTTCGACGGTCATTTAACCATCCTCTGCCAAAAAAATAAACTGTCCATACGGACAGTCCGGCGGCCAGAATCTGCTTTCAATCCAGGCGCTAATCAAATAAAATTGAAAGATAGACATTGATGGAGGAAATTGATGGACTCGATTACGCTGCTGGGGCTCCTGGGCGGCACTCTTACCACCGCGTCGTTCTTTCCGCAGGTGGTGAAAACCTGGAAGACCCGTTCTACCAAGGACGTCTCGCTGGTGATGTTCCTTCTGCTCTCGACGGGCATCTGCGTCTGGATAATCTACGGCATAAAGATAGGCTCGCTTCCGGTCGTCATCGCGAACTCCGTTTCCCTCGTATTCTCCCTTATAATCCTCGCGTTGAAGCTCATATACAAGTAGGCAAAAAAATACCCGCCCTCGTACGAGGGCGGGTACGCCTGGGCCTCTATATCCGCTTCAGCCGCAATACTTTCGGCCTCTCTTCATAAGATATTTCTGGTGATAGTCCTCGGCCTCATAGAACTCGGCTGCCGGAACTATCTCGGTCACGATGGGCCTGCCGTAAACGCCGGCCTTCTCTATCTCTTTCAGCGCATCCTTCGCGTCCCGTTCCTGCTCGGGCGTAGTATGGAAGATGGCAGACCTGTACTGGCTGCCTACATCCGGCCCCTGCCGGTTCTTCGTGGTCGGGTCGTGTATATCCCAGAATATGTTCAGCAGCTCCCTGTAGCTCACCTTCTCCGGGTCAAAGGTCACCTCCACAGCCTCGGCATGGCCTGTGTCATGGCCGCACACATCTTCGTATGTCGGGTTGACCTTTGTGCCGCCGGTGTAGCCCACCCTTGTGGAAATAACGCCATTTACCGTCCTGAAAGTCTCCTCGACTCCCCAGAAGCAGCCTGCGGCAAATACGGCCTTTTCAGTCGCTTTTCTTTCCATAAATGTCCTTACCTCCCTGACACACATATTATATCTCAAAACGAGAGCCGGGTTGTCGACAAAAGCCCTTGAAAATTGGGGCGTTCAGGTTGTATATTGAAGGCGCGCAAGCGCCTGAGTCTATTCGGCTTGGCCTAATCCTGAACAGGAGGAATACCCTTTTATGGCCGGCGGCAACTTTGACAAATTAATGAGCGGGTTGCAGAAGAAGACCGCCAGGATCGGGGTCATCGGCCTGGGTTATGTCGGCCTGCCCATAGTTCTGAGGTTCTGCGAGGAACGCTTCCAGGTCATAGGTTTTGACGTCGACCAGGAAAAGGTCAAGAGCCTGAAGGCGGGCCGTTCATACATAAGGCATATCCCTTCCGCAAAGATAGCCTCTCTGGTGCGCGGCTCAAAGGCCTCTTTCAGCGCCACCGCTGACATGTCCCGCCTCTCGGAGGCGGATGTCCTCATCATATGCGTGCCGACACCGCTTTCGGACAAGCGCGAGCCCGACCTTTCGTATGTGGAAGAGACAGCCAGGGAAATAGCAAAGCGCCTGAGGCCGGGACAGCTCATCTCTCTTGAGTCGACCACCTATCCCGGCACTACGGATGAGCTTGTTTTGCCCCTTTTCACCTCAAAAGGGCTCAAGGCTGGCTCTGATTTCTTCCTCGTATTCTCGCCTGAAAGAGAAGACCCGGGCAGGATCGATTTCACGACAAAGACTACGCCCAAGATAGTAGGCGGCGTGACGCCCAGGTGCCTGAAGCTCGGCTCCGAGCTCTATTCAAAAATAGTGGACAGGGTCGTGCGCGTCTCAGATACGCGCGTTGCCGAGATGTCCAAGCTCCTCGAGAACATCTACAGGTCAGTGAACATCGCCCTCGTCAACGAGCTCAAGATGCTCTGCGACCGAATGGGAATAGATATCTGGGAGGTCATAAACGCCTCCAGGACCAAGCCCTTCGGCTATCAGGCATTCTACCCGGGGCCGGGACTTGGCGGGCACTGCATACCCATAGACCCCTTTTACCTCACATGGAAGGCAAGGGAATACAACTTCTCGACCAGGTTCATAGAGCTCGCGGGCGAGATAAACACCAACATGCCCTATTATGTGGCTCACAAGGTAATGGAGGCCCTGAACGGGCACGGAAAGAGCGTCAAAGGGTCAAAGGTGCTCGTACTGGGCATAGCCTACAAAAAAGATGTAGACGACCTCAGGGAATCTCCCGCCATCGAGCTCATCCGTATATTGAGGGAGATGGGCGCGGTGGTGTCGTACAACGACCCCTATATACCCATTGCCGTAAGCCACCACGATGAATTAAAGATGAAGTCAGTGCCGCTCAGCGCCAGGGAACTGAAGAAGTACGACTGCGTACTCATAGCCACTGACCACAGCGCCTATGATTTCAAGATGATAGTCTCGAACAGCTCTCTTGTTGTCGATACGAGGAATGCCACGGCAGGGATAAAGGGCCGGAAGATAGTCAAGGCCTGAAAACTCTGGCGGAAGCTCGCGGCAGTAGATGAGCAGCCGTAACGAGAACATCAATCCAACCAAACACGCGAGACTGCCTCTAAAAATACCAATTTTTAGAGGCAGTCTTTACTTCTTTACTTCCTGAGAAGTTTCCTTCCGAAAAGACCCAGCCCCAGTAGCCCGGAGCCGAGAAGCAGCATTGACGAAGGCTCAGGCATAGGATAGTTATGACCTGATTCAGCGTCATGCGAGAAGGGCGCGAAGTCGTTTATGGACAGGCCCGACAGCTTTTTCTGGACCTTTGTATTGTAGAGGTCGAAGTGAATGGTATAGTCGCTGTCAAGGCCAGAGGTGTCGATGTCGAATGCGGCGTAATACATGCCCAGATTTTCACCGCTGGCTCCGACCGGAGGCGTATACGGAGTCAGGTCTATGCTGTCCCCGGCTATGGCCCTGTCCATGCTATTGTATGCCTCTATCAGGTTTGCCGTATTGAAAGTAAACGAGAACTCCTTGAAAAAGGTCTCATATATGCCGTGCTTCGCAAGGTCGCCGGATTCCCACTCTATTGCGGTCTCCAGAGGAGGCGCGCCGTATTCCATGTCAGCCGTGACATTTATCGTGCTTGTCACGTTTGTCTGGAGGTTCTTGAAGGAAAAGCTCCCGAGGCTATAGTCCGCCGGGCCGGTCTTAGGGACAAGCGCAGCCGAGATGTAATATGTATCGGCCACGCTGTTTGTGCTGTCGGCGCGAAGCAAGGCGTAGAGGGTAAACGAGGTCCCGGTCGCCATAATGGTCTCTTCGGGCGCTCCCTCATAATATCCGCCAGCTATATCAAGCTGAAGGTCGGGGATGGCATGGCTTTCCCTGACGCCGGTGAAAATCGTGAGTGCCGTAATTCCGATTATGGAAGCATATGTTATGAGTTTGCGCATGTTATAATCTCCTGAGTTAATATTTTGCAAGAACAATGCCATACGCCGGGCAGAGATTTTTATTTTTAAGTACTTGTTTTTAAAAGACTTTTGCAAGGCCTTCGAGCCCGCCTTCCCGCCCATGACTTGCCCCGGTGTTAGAAATTCCGAAAACCCTCCTGCAGAAACGATGAGGGCAAGGCCGATTACTTGAAAAAAATGCGTAAATCCGATAAGTTAGAGCGTAAGGCGCTATGGTGTAAGAAATCCAAACACCAGTATCTTTCACAGGTAAACGCTCTTGAATTTTTTAACTTGTTGAAATACCATCATTTTTGAGAAAATAGCGTCACGGGCCAGTTGGTTTTCTTTACACTTTTGCATTCCCATTGACCCATCAAATAATTGGAGAAACCGTTCAGAATTCCGATATATCCTTATATGGCCTCAGGGGGATCGATGGAAGTAGTAAAAATAAACGGAGCTTGCAAGACTTTCCGGGTAGACAGGAACGAGGTCAAAGCCCTCAACGGGATAGACCTCTCAATAAATGCCGGAGAGTTTCTCGCCATCGTCGGTCCATCGGGCAGCGGCAAGTCCACCTTGCTTAACCTCATCGGATGCATAGAGAGGCCTACTTCAGGGACCATCCTGTTCGAAGGCTCTGACGTGACCCGCCTCTCAGAGGACGAACTGGCGGAAATCCGTTCTGCGAAGCTCGGGTTTATCTTTCAGACCTTCAATCTGCTTCCTGTGCTAACGGTCAGGGAAAATGTCGAGTATCCGCTTCACCTGAGGAAGACGGCAAAGGACGAAAGGGACAAAAAGACTCTCGCCATTCTCAAGGAGGTCGGCCTCGAGGCGCACGCCAGCCATAAGCCTTCTGAGCTGAGCGGAGGGCAGCGGCAGAGGGTGGCCATAGCCAGGGCGCTTGTCGGCGCTCCTTCGATCGTCCTGGCCGACGAACCCACGGCAAACCTCGATTTAAAGACAGGCGAGGACATCCTGAAGCTCATGAAAGAGCTCAACAGGAAGCACCGCACCACTTTCGTATTCTCGACTCATGACCCGAAGATAATGAAGCTCGCGGACAGGATAGTGGAGCTCAGGGACGGGGAGATAGCGGGCAAACAATGTACCTGAGGCTGGCGTTTAGAAACATATTCAGGAACAGGCTCCGCTCGCTCATTACGCTTGCGGCCATAGCGTTCGGCTGCATTTCGCTCACCATAGCCGGCGGGTTCATAGAGGATACCTTTGACCAGATGAGGGAGAGCTACATAAGGAGCTTTCTCGGACACATGCAGATATCGAAGGTGGGCTACTTCGAAAAGGGCGCTGCCCGGCCTTTCGATTATATGATAGACGAGCCTGAGAAGGCGCTCGGCGCCATAAGGTCCAACCCGAGCGTGGCTTCAGCCACGCCGAGGATAGAGTTTTCAGGCCTCCTCAGCACCGGAGATACCACGATCTCACTTATTGCCCAGGGCGTAAACCCGAAGTGGGAGAACGAGATCTCTACCTTTGTGGAGATCGATGCCGGCGAGAACCTCTCGGAAGGGGACGCGTACTCGATAGTGCTTGGCAAGGGGCTGGCGGAGGCGCTCGCCGCAAAGCCGGGCGACCCGCTTATACTTGTCGCAAATACACGTAGCGGGGCAATAAACGCCCTCGACGTCGAGGCCAAGGGCGTCTTCCATACAAGCTCAAAGGCCTTTGACGACAGGTCCATACGGATACCAATAGACACGGCGCAGAAACTGCTTCAGACAAAGGACATCCAGACAATAGCGGTGCTCCTCGACGACACAGGCAAGACCGACCTAGTAAAAGGCGAGCTGGAGACGGCCTTTGCCCACAACGGCCTTGATCTCGAGATAAAGCCCTGGTACGAGATGGCGGACTTCTATACCAAGACCGTCGACCTTTACAGGAGGCAGTTCTTTGTCCTCAAGCTCATAATAGGCATCGTGGTAGTCTTAAGCGTATTCAACACCATGAACATGTCCATACTCGAGCGCGTGGGAGAGATAGGGACCCTGATGGCCCTTGGCACAAAGAGGATGGGCGTGATATCGCTTTTCCTGCTCGAAGGGCTCATCCTCGGCGTCATCGGAGGCATAATAGGGCTTGTTGGGGGCTACCTCCTTGCCTCGCTTATATCCTGGGTGGGCATACCGATGCCGCCCCCTCCCGGCGCGACCATATACTGGACCGCAAAGATAAAGATAGTCCCTTCGGTATTGGCCTTCAACTTCGGCTTGGCTGTGATTGCTTCCGTAGTCTCGTCGTGCTACCCTGCCCTCAAGGCCTCAAGGCTTGAAATAGCCGATGCGTTAAGACATAATATCTGAGAGATGCCTGTGAAATCGCAAATAAAGATCATCTCGTTTCTTTTCTCAATCCTCGTTCTCTTCCCGGTCTTTTCGCTGGCGGCCGTCAACAGCGCCGATGAAATAGTCTCAAAGGCCGACGAAGTCCGAAGCCCGCAGCTCGACTACACCGTCGACGTAAAAGTGACCAGCATAAACCCCGAAGGCACGCAGAGGTCCTCCGCCTACGAGGTGCTCGTAAAGGGCAAGGAGAAGACCATCATAAAGACGCTCTCTCCGGAAGCTGACAGGGGAAGGACCCTTCTCATGCTCGGCAAGGACCTCTGGGCGTTTCTTCCCGATGTCTCCAAGCCAATAAGGATATCCCTTCAGCAGCGACTCCTGGGCGAGGTCGCCAACGGCGACATAGCCAGGGCCAACTTTTCCGGCGATTACACGGCTAAGCTCCTCCGTACCGAAAAGATAGACGGCCAGGAATACCATGTCCTGGAGCTGGCCGCGATATCCGACGAAGTGACATACAACAAGGTAGTCTACTGGGTAAGGAAGGACAACCTCAACCCGTTCAAGGCCGAGTTCCACGCGGTCTCCGGGAGGCTCCTCAAGACCTGCTCGTATGAAGACTACAGGGTCCTTGCCGGGAAGAAGAGACCCTCCAGGCTCGTCCTGACGGACCCGCTCGTAAAAGGACGCATGTCTATTATCCGGTACGAGAACATGAAGGCACAGGACCTGCCGGACAAGTTCTTCACGAAAGACCATATGAAGAAGCTCAAATACTAAATGATGCGCTGGCTTCGACCCGGACTCATTCTATTTTTTATAGCGCTGTTCATGCCTGCCCATGCTTCGGGAGGCCCTTCTGCATCCAACCTGAAACGAACCGCGACAGTCGAGATAACGGGCGTCGAGGCCCTGACCGGAGAGAGCGGCACCTCCGTGGAAATAAGGCTCTCCGAAAGACCCGATTACAGCATAAGGTCCCAGATAAGCATCTCCGCCATTCACATCGAGTTCAAGAACGCCGCGCTCTCGCCCAAAGTCCCGAAGCGCACCGAGGTATCAGACGGCAGGGTCGTCGATATTTCGGCTTCAGAGACCGGGAAGGGCCGCGCCAAAATAACCGTCAGGACATACCCCGGGATGAACTACAAGGTCCTCTCTGACGGCGCGGGTTCCGTAATAACCATCGATGTAGAGCCACCCCCGGCGCTCTACAAATCAGAGCCGTCTTCTCCGAAGGCGCCGGGCTACTCCATTGACCTCAGGGGCTTTATCAAGCACGAGACAGCGTACAGGATAGCCGAGCCCGAGGATTTTACAAAGATCAGGAATACCTTTTACCTGGCCTCTACCGGAACGCTTTCAGACCATGTAAGCTACAAGGCCTCGGCAAGGGCATTATATGACGCTGTCTTTGACCTTACCGACAACTACTCGCAGGCAGTGGAGGACGACCAGAAGTTCGAGGCTGACCTGAGGGAGACGTACCTCGACATTTCAGCAGGCGACTGGGACTTGAGACTCGGTAAACAGAATATCGTCTGGGGCGAGGCAGTGGGCCTCTTTTTCGCCGACGTGGTCAACGCCAAGGACTTGAGAGAATTCGTGCTGCCGGACTTCGATTTCATAAGGATACCGCAGTGGGCGGCGGACATGGAATATACGAAAGAGGCATTCCATCTTGAGCTTGTCTGGATACCTGTGCCTGAAGTCAACAAGATAGGCGTCGCAGGCTCTGAATTCCCTATGGCCGTGCCGGTGCCATCGGGCGTTACCCCCGTCATATCCGGCACGGCGGAGCCTGGGAGCGGCCTGGAGGGGAGCGAACTCGGAGCAAGGGCGTCTTACCTTGTAAACGGGTGGGACCTGAGCCTGTTTCACCTTTATACCTGGGACAAGTTCCCTGCCATGAACAGAGCGGTCCTTTCTCCGACGGTCTATCTGTTCTCGCCTGACCACAAGAGGTTAAACATAAGCGGCCTTACATTTTCCAAGGAAGTAAACGACGCGGTGCTAAAGGGCGAGTTCGTCTATTTCAACGGCAAGCACTTCTCTGTAACAGACGCCGCGGACGATGATGGGCTCCTCAAAAAAGACTACCTGGACTATCTCGTTGGCGTGGACTATACCTTTTTCGACAAACTTGATTTCAACTTCCAGTTCATGCAGCGCATCATATTCGGCTTCGATGACAGGATATTCAGGGAGAAGCGCGTACGCTCCTCTGTTTCGGTCTGGTTCAAGACCGGCTTTCGGGAAAATCGTATAGAACCTGAGTTACTCGTCATAACCGGGATAGACGAGCTCGACATGCTCTTGAGGCCGAGCGTATCTTTCAGGGTGCTCGACAATCTTCAGGCAAAGCTTGGGCTTGATATCTTCACAGGCCCTATTGACGGCATATTCGGCCAGTACCGCGACAGGGACAGGGTCTACGCAGAGGCGAGGTATGACTTCTAAGAGAGAAGACATCTACAGAGAAGCCACGAAGAGGAACCTGGGGCTTTTCACGGAGGCCGAGCAGGAGCGCCTTCGTAACGCCAGGGTGGCTGTCGCTGGCCTGGGCGGCGTGGGCGGCATCCATCTGGTGACGCTCGCGAGGATGGGCGTAGGGAACTTCAATATAGCCGACCATGACATATTCGAACCCGTGAACTTCAACCGCCAGTACGGGGCCAGCATGAATACTGTCGGGAAGAGCAAGACCGAAGTAATGCGAGAGACTGCCCTGTCCATAAACCCGGAGGCGGGCATAAAGGTCTTTTCCGACGGCATAAACGAATCCAACATCGACGAGTTCCTCGATGGCGTGGACCTGGCAGTCGACGCCATCGATTTTTTCGCCATAGAGGCGAGGAGGCTCCTTTTCAGGAAGGCGCGTGAAAAGGGCATCCACGCCGTTACTTCAGGCCCCATAGGGTTCGGCGCGACGCTTCAGATTTTTTCTCCGACAGGGATGAGCTTCGATGAGTACTTCGGCATATCGGACGGCATGGATTACATTCGCAAGATGATAGCCTTTTCGGTCGGGCTCACGCCCAGACCGCTCCACCTCGGCTACATGGACCTCTCGAAGGTGGACCTGAGGGCAGGCACCGGCCCGTCAATGGCCTCTGCGTGCGCCCTTTGCGCGAACCTCGTTGCAACTGCCGCCGTTGATATCCTGCTCAGGAGAAAGACCGTCAAGGCAGCTCCCCATTACTTCCAGTTCGACCCTTACAAACAGGTCTACAAGAAGGGTTACCTCTTCATGGGGGGGCAAAACCCGCTGCAGGCGTTCAAGAGATGGTTCCTGCTGCGAAAGATAAGACCCATGCTGGAAGGAGCGAAGGAAAATGGGAGCCGCAATTGAAGAGATAAGAAAGATAGTCACCTACGGCGTGATGGCGCCGTCCGGGGACAATTGCCAGCCCTGGGCCTTCCGGCTCAAAGGCGATCTCCTCGAAGTCATAGACGACAGGACAAAGGACACTTCCTTTTACAACTTCCGCAATACAGCGTCATACATAGCCCACGGCGCTCTTCTTGAGAACCTGAGGATCGCCTCGTCTGCCCTGGGCTTTTCCATGGAAGAGGCGATTTTCCCTGAAGGCGAGGAAGGTCTCATCGTAGCCAGTATCCGCTTTTCAAAGGCTCCCCCAAAAAATGAACCGCTCTTCCCTTTCATTGATAAGAGGTGCACCAACCGGTTCAAGTACAACGGCGCGCCCCTTACGGACGAGGCCCGCAGGGGGCTTCTCGCGTCAATCAATAGTATTGCAGGCGCGGAGCTTGCCCTTGCCGAAGGCCGGGCTAAAAAGATTGCCGCAAAGGCGGCAAGCCAAAACGACCGCATTCTCTTCGAGCACAGGGGCCTCCATGACTTCCTCTTCGACCACATCAGGTGGAGCGCAGAGGAGGCCGAGGCCACCAGGGACGGCATGGACATAAGGACCCTGGGGCTCGACCCTGTCCAGCAGAGGTTATTCCCTTTGCTTAAGTCCTGGGGCATTCTGAAGTTGCTAAACTCCGTTGGCTTGAGCCGCATGGTACCGCATCAATCATATATGCTCTGCAGCGGCTCGTCTGCAATGGGGCTGGTGCAGGTAAAGGGGAGCGACCCAAGGGCCTTTCTCGACGGGGGCAGGGCAGTTCAACGGGTCTGGCTAACGGCCTCAATGCTCGGCCTATCGCTCCAGCCCATGACCGGGATACTCTTTCTGTTAAACAGGCTCTATAATGAATCTGACAGCATCGGGTCCAGCTACAGGATAATGCTGAAGAGAGCTGAAGCCCTTCTGAAGGAAGCCTTCTCTCTCAAGCCGGGCTATACGCCTGTCATGCTCTTCAGGCTGGGGATTGGCAGGACGCCGAGGGTATCCTCTCTAAGGAAGGCTATTGAATTAAAGGCGTAAAAGCTGCTTTCATGCTGCTCAAAAAGCTCCATATGCCAGGCGTCGAGGAGCGAGTCGTACTCTTCATGTACGTCGCAGTGACGAGCGACGATGACAACGCAGCAGATGGACTTTTTCAGCAGCATGTTAAAATAAAAAAA
>Ga0209521_10001422_pt1 | contig 19580 bp, 18 predicted proteins | sample Rifsed19ft4_FD_184016 | JGI IMG/M metagenome (GOLD analysis project Ga0209521, IMG submission 184016) | Soil microbial communities from Rifle, Colorado, USA - sediment 19ft 4 (version 2) | ecosystem: Environmental > Terrestrial > Deep subsurface > Rock core/Sediment | place: Rifle, Colorado...
GTACCTGGAAATTGATCACCACGGCGGACGGATTATCAACCGACTTTTTCTAAAATGCTTTACAAATACCCATCCATCGGTTAGAATTCTGGGTCGCAATTCGTTGAAAGATTATTCGGAGGAAGTACTTTGGCTAACATTAAGTCACAAATCAAGCGCAACAAGCAGAATGAAACCCGCCGCCTGCGCAACCGCTTTTTCCTCGGTAATGCCCGCAAAGCCGTCAGCAAAGCTGTCGTGGCTTTAGAGCAGGGTATCCAGGCTGATTCCCGCGAAGCAGTTCTGATGGCAGTCCGCGAGCTCGACAAAGCAGCCGAAAAAGGCATCATTCACAAGAACAATGCTGCCCGCCGCAAGAGCCGCTTGATGAAAAAGCTGGCTACCTTAACGAAATAAATTATTCCCGCACAGCGGGTATTCCGTTTGTTCATGTCAGCGGGAGGTCATCCTCCCGCTTTTTTATCTATCAAAGCTGGAATGTTAAAGAAACCAGCTGGAATAGTGCCTGTGATATAATCCGACCGTCCGCAAACGGCGCATCATCAACCCTCACCAGAAGGTCCGCACCCCATGTTTGAAGCTGAACAACGGCAAATCGAAGAAAAGATCAATGCTTTTTGTGCCGCCAACGGTTTGCCGGATGCTGTCATTCAATGGAAGTGGATTCCGTTCAGCGGTCACTGGGGGCTTTCGACTGCTTTTTTCCAACTTGCGGCTCAGGAAGCCCGCCAGGGCAAAAAAATTAATGTCAATCAACGCGCTAATGAACTTGCCAGCCAAATCGCGGAAGTATTAGGGTCTCCGGCTGGTTTCGAGAAAATAGAAGCTGTCAACGGCTACCTCAACCTGTATTTTGATCCGGCCCTCTACTCGCGCCGGGTAATCGATTCCGCCATCCAACAGGGACAAGATTTCGGGCGGGGTGTTGACCGCGGCGAGCAGGTGATGGTCGAGTTCTCGCAGCCCAACACTCACAAAGCTTTCCATGTGGGGCACTTGCGCTCCGCCATACTGGGAGACGGTCTGTCTCGTTTACTGGCTTTTGCCGGCTTCGACGTGATTCGTGCCAATTACCCCGGCGACATCGGTCTGCATGTCATCAAATGGCTGTGGTGCTATAGCAAATTCCATGCCGGTCAAAAGCCGGAAAAGGATATCACACGCTGGATGGGCAGCATCTATGCTGAAGCCAGCCGGCGGCTGGAAGAAGCTCCGGAATTGGAAGCTGAAATCCGTGAACTCTACAGACGCTGGGACAGCCGCGAACCGGAAATCGTCGCCTTGTGGCAGGAGACGCGCCAGTGGTCATTGGACGGCTTTGATGAGATTTATAGCCGTCTGGACATCCCCTTCGACCGCTATTACTTCAACAGCGAAGAAGAGCAATCGGGTAAGCGCATGGTTGGCGATCTGATCGAAAAAGGGATTGCCACGGATGAGCGCCCCGATGGCCCGGTCATCGTCAAAATCGACGACCTCCTCGGTCTGAAAAACGAAAAATACCGCGTATTGGTAGTACTGCGTTCTGACGGCACGGCTTTGTATGCAACCGAGGACCTGTCATTAGCCCGCCGGAAATTCGCCGAGTATCCCAACCTGGCCAAATCCTACTACGTCGTTGATGTGCGCCAGTCGCTGCATTTCCAACAGGTGTTCAAGACACTGGAAATCGCCGGCTTCTCCTGGGCAGAAAGCTGCCAGCACATTCCTTACGAACTGGTCACCTTGCCCGGCAACGTGGTTATGGCTTCGCGCGAAGGCACGGTAGTATTGCTCGAGGACCTGATCACTGAGGCCACCGAGCGCGCCTATGACGTCGTTAAGGTGAAGAATCCGGACTTGACGGATGACCAAAAACGATCCGTAGCACAGGCTGTGGGCATTGGCGCCATCAAATACCCCATGCTGGCACGCGAGAACACCAAACTCGTCACATTTGATTGGGAAACCGCGCTGGACTTTAATGGCCAGGCTGCTCCCTATATTCAATATGCCTTCGTGCGCGGCGGCAGTATTTTACGCAAGGGCGGGGTGGAGCCGACTGAATCGGTTGCCTCGAGTTCTGAATTGACTGTCTCCGAGTTAGGATTGATCGATCTGCTGGCGCGCCTGCCGAACGAAGTGCAGCGTGCTGCCGGCGAACTGCGTCCAATGTGGATGGCGACCTACGCCTATGATCTGGCGCGCGCTTTCAACGATTTTTACACGCAGTGCCCGGTTCTTCAAGCCGAAGAGCCGGTTCGCAGCTTCAGGCTGCGCCTGGTTATGGCAACCCGTCAGGCTCTGGCCAACAGCCTGGCTTTGCTGGGCATCACAGCCCCACAAGCGATGTGAAACAGATTCCAAATCTATATTCACATTCAAAGGAGATCCAAACGTATGACCATTCGAACCCTGATCATGGGCGCCGCGGGCCGAGACTTCCATAATTTCAACGTCTACTTCCGCGATAACCCCGGCTACCAGGTGGTGGCCTTTACCGCGACTCAGATTCCCAACATCGAAGGCCGGCGCTACCCGGAAGAGTTGGCTGGCAAGCTCTACCCCGGTGGAATTCCGATCTACCCCGAATCCGAACTGGTGCGTCTGATCCAGGACCTGAAGGTTGAACAGGTCATCTTTGCTTATAGCGACGTCTCTCACGAGACCGTCATGCATAAAGCCTCGCAGGTTTTGGCCGCCGGCGCGGACTTCCGCCTGATGGGTATTGAATCCACCCAGATCAAATCGACCAAACCGGTCATTTCGGTTTGTGCTGTTCGCACCGGATCTGGCAAGTCACAGACGACCCGACGGGTATCCCTCATCCTGCGCGCCATGGGCTTGAAGGTGGCAGCTATTCGTCACCCAATGCCTTACGGTGACCTGGTCAAACAGGCTGTGCAGCGTTATGCCGATTATTCGGACCTCGACAAGCACGAATGCACCATCGAAGAGCGCGAAGAGTATGAACCGCATCTCGATAACGGCGTCATCGTGTATGCCGGTGTCGATTACGAGAAAATCCTGCGCGCAGCCGAAAAAGAAGTCGACGTGATCCTGTGGGATGGCGGCAATAATGACTTCTCGTTCTACAAGGAAGACCTCGCCATTGTCGTGGTTGACCCGCACCGCCCCGGTCACGAACGTCGCTATCACCCTGGCGAGACCAATGTACGCCACGCAGACGTATTCGTCATCAACAAGGTCGATACTGCTAATCCTGACTCCGTTATTCAGGTGCGCGAAAGTATCCGCGAGCTGAATCCCAAGGCCATTGTGATTGAAGCCGCATCCCCGCTGTTCGTGGACGATCCCGCCGCCATTCAAGGGAAACGGGTTCTGGTCATTGAAGACGGTCCTACGCTCACCCACGGTGAGATGACCTACGGCGCCGGCTGGGTAGCTGCCCGTCGCTTCGGCGCAGCTGAAATCGTCGACCCGCGCCCCTACGCCGTCGGCTCGATTATCACCACCTACGAAAAATACTCCGGCACTGGCCCGATTTTGCCTGCTATGGGGTACGGCGAAGAGCAAACCCGCGACCTGGAGCAAACCATCAACAATGCTGATGTCGATCTGGTCATCTCAGCAACACCGATTGACCTGAACCGCGTCATCAAGGTTACCAAGCCGATGCAGCGCGTGCGCTATGAACTGCAGGAGATTGGTCAACCCACCCTGGAGGAAATCCTCAAGGCGAAGTTCGCCAAGTAATGTAAGGGCGGGTTACTCACCGCCCTTGTCCGCGGAAGGCTGGAAGCGCACCTGAGACAGCCAGAGGGTATAATTGGCTGTAGAGGGATTGGTATGCGCGGAAAGCCTTTCGCATTTTAAAGCCCGTCGACCCTGTTAGTTAAGATTGATTACTCAAACCGATCGTGAGTTCGAATGTTCATTGATGAAGCTACAATTTTTGTTCGATCCGGCAAGGGCGGGGACGGTTTCGTCCACTTCCACCGTGAAAAATACGTCAACCGCGGCGGTCCGGATGGCGGCGATGGCGGGCGCGGCGGCGATGTAATTCTGCAAGTCGTCCCGACCCTGAATACGCTGGTCAATTTTCGCTACCAGCGCAAATTCATTGCCGATGACGGCAAAAAGGGCGGTGTCAGCGACCGGACCGGACGCTCAGCTGAGGATTTGATCGTACCGGTACCGCCCGGGACGGTAGTGTATGACGATATTACACATGAAATCGTAGGCGACCTGACTGAAGCCGGTCAAAGGTTGGTGGTGTGCAAGGGCGGACGCGGCGGACGCGGTAACCCGCATTTTAAGTCGTCACGCAATCAGGCGCCGCAAACTGCGGAAAAAGGCGAACCCGCCGAAGAACGCAGTTTACGCCTTGAACTGAAACTGATCGCTGATGTCGGATTGGTGGGCGTACCCAATGCCGGCAAGTCCAGCTTTCTGGCAGCGGTGACCAATGCCCGGCCAAAAATTGCGAATTATCCCTTCACCACCATTGAGCCGAATTTAGGCGTAGCCGAACTGAACATGGATACCACCCTGGTTCTGGCGGATATCCCCGGGCTAATCGAGGGTGCTCATGAAGGCGTCGGCCTGGGAGATGCATTCCTGCGGCATATTCAGCGCACACGTGTTTTGATTCACTTGATCGACGGTCTTTCCGAAGATCCTATGGCAGATTACTCGCAAATCAATTCCGAACTGGCGCTTTTCGATCCGGAGTTGAGTAAAAAACCAGTCATTGTGGCGTTAAACAAAATCGACCTGCCGGAAGTGCAGGAACGTTGGCCGAAAATTAAAAAAGAACTGGCCGCCCATGGTGTGAAAGACGCTGTAGCTATTTCGGCAATGGCGCGCACGGGTTTGGAACCGATTCTTTGGAAATGCGTTGAGTTGCTGCAAACCGCGCCGGAACTGGTTGCCATTAAGGAACTGCCGGTTTATCGCCTCGCGGAAGATCCGCGCACTTTCACCATCAGCCGCACGGATGATGGTGGGTATAAAGTCAGCGGAGTTGCGATTGAACGGGCTGCCAAGATGACTTTCTGGGAATTCGAAGGTTCAGTGCGTCGTTTTCAGAAGATGATCGAAGCCCTTGGCGTTGAAAGCAAGCTGCGCGAGATGGGAATCGAAAACGGCGATACGGTCTACATTGGCGACGAGCACGAGCTGGAATGGCAGGATTGAGCCTATGCGCCTCGGGATTTATGGCGGCACATTTGATCCACCACACAACGGTCATCTGATTCTGGCCGCCGAGGCGCTCGACCAGCTCCGCCTGGATAAGGTTATCTGGACGGTTACCGCGGATCCACCTCACAAGCAGAATCACGTACTGTCGCCCGCGGATTTGCGCCTTCAACTGGTGCATGCTGCCCTGGCGGACAATCCGGCTTTTGAACTCTCACGGGTGGAGATCGACCGGCCTGGCCCGCATTACACGGTCGACACCGTGCGGATTTTGCGTGAACAATTCCCTGAGGATGAAATCTATTATTTGATCGGCGGCGACTCGCTGCGCGATATGGTCACCTGGCAAACTCCAGTGGAGTTGACCCGGTTGGTGACTGGTTTTGGCGTCATGCACCGACCGGTGGTGGTTTTCGACCTGGCAAGCCTGGAAAGAGAAATTCCCGGGTTGACAGCCAAGGTGCAATTCATCCGATCCCCTCTGGTGGAAATTTCCGCCTCGATGATTCGGGAACGGGTGGCAATGGGGCAGCCGTACCGATATTTCGTTCCAGCAGCAGTTTATCAATTAATCGAAGGCCTTGGCATTTACCGTCTGCCCGCCTTTTTCGAAGAAGAAATTTGAGGAGGGCGTTTGCTCAGGCGTCTTTGGTTGAACGTTTTTTGCTGTGTAATCCTTGCCGGGTGTTCTGTCCTGGCGCTTGCGCCGGCGGATGATCTGCCGACGCCAACGGTGCTGCCGACCACCGACCCGGAAGAAGGGCTGCGTGTGATTGTATCGCCGGCCTGCCTGGCAATGACTTTGCCGAGTATTCAGGTGGACCAGCCCTCCGGGGATTTGATGAACTTTAACTCGGACGGTACCATCCTGGCCTATATTGCGCCGGTCAATAACAAGTGGGGCTGGTATTCCGGAAATCTTACACTCTTCTCTTTGGAAACTGGCGAGGTCCGAAACACACGTGATCTAAAAGTAACCGGGGATGTAACCTGGTCTCCGGATGGCAGCCGGATTGCCTTCACCGCGCTGCGCACCACAGAGAACCTCTACACCGTCATTGTTCTCTTGACCTCCGACTTTACCCCGTTGGACTTATATGCAGCCGGGGCTGCCACCGATGAATACGGCAGCGTCAAAGGGATTCTGCGTTGGGCGGGCAATGACCGTATACAGGTGGTCGAAACCTGCGGTGTGGACTGCTCGCGTGTTGTGGAAATTAGCATTTCCGGGCAGGGCCAACAGGTGCTCAACACTGGACGCAAGCTGGATGATACCAGCCTGAATATCACCCTGGACCAAACCGGCTTCGCTGTCAACCCGGATTGGCTATTGGCCAATGGCTCCCCGGATGGCAGCCTGATTTTTTACTTCGATGATAATGACCAAGCCTGGGTGGTCTCGCCCGAAGCGCAAACCAAATACCGCCTGCCATTGGACCTTGGCATCGGGCAGGAATCCAAATGGTCGCCTGATTCGCAGCTGATCGCGGTACGTACCAGTGAAAACATTTTCCTGTACGACCTGGAGTGCAATCTCAACCTGTCTCAACCGTAGTGGGATAATTGTTCGATAAAGAGACGTATCCCGATAATGATCAGATTTGAACGAATATTGTTATCAAAAAGAGCGAGCCGCCAGGCCCGCTCTTTTTTTGAGGTTATCTTCTTATCTTACTGCGAGATCAAGTCGAGACTGCCGACGCCCATGTCGATCATTATGTCGATGCGCGGGCCAGTCCCATCTTTTTCGTACACGCTTCCGTTGATCGACCAGGTGCCGCGCGGTGAAACGTTATTCAATCCGCCAGAAACCGTCACCCGTACCGGAACGCCGTCCGGGACACTGATTTGGATTTTACTGACCCCAGAGTTCACCTTCACTGTCAGATCCTTCTGCAGTTCGCCGGAGAAATCCAGGGTGTAGTCACCTGCTCCGCCATCGAACGTAAACGACCCGGTATTTGCGTTGCCGATGCCAAAGATCTTGACCTGCGATGCGCCAGTTTTGTAAGAGAATTCAGCCATTTCAACCGGATTCGGGCTGTTGAACTCCACCGTTGCCTTGCTGGCGCCATCCTCAACCATCAGGTTGGTCAAAGCAACTCCGCTCAAGTCAATTTCGCCTTCATAAGCGCCGGCTGAAATTTCCAGGTCAGTCGGGAATGTGCCCAACGATAGATCCCATTCATTGATGATGTCATTGCTCGGGATCTTGAAGTCCTCGATTCGGCTTTGCGAGATTCGGACGCCGTCATCTTCCCGGGTGACCTTTGGGTCCCAGCCAAAGACGTTGTAATGAATGCTGCCTTCAACCAGGCCGGAAGCTCCGCCGGAAAGGTTCAGCTTGCCAGCACCCATTTCGATTTTCACCAGCGCACCTGCAACCGCAGCCGGGGCAGCTTCGTTGATGACCAATTCTTGTGTTTCCATCGTTTTGACCTCTGGGGCGTTGATCGAGAACGAACAGGCCAGGGTGGCTCCTGCCAGAGCTAAAACTGCTACGAACATTCCAAATTTTTTCATTTTCTTCTCCATCTTACGGTTTTCTTAATCCGAATTTTGATTTTCAAAGTAGGTATTGATATTGCCTGGTTATGCGTCACCTTGCGGTGCATCGCTGTAAGATTCCGGCGCCGGGTTGGCAGGCGGAATGACTTCAATAACCGGGGCAGGTTGGCCGCCTGCCGGGGCAGCGGTCCGCGTTCCAAAGCCACTCAGGATGACACCGCCCAACCCGACACAGGCAGCTACGAACCCGAGCAACCAGCCTACACAGGGGACAAATCCAAGGACCCAGACCACGATTCCAAGGACCAGTGTGCCAACTCCGGCAGAAACACCATCAGCCCATTGTGATTTGAACAACACCTCCAGCCGGCGTCCAACCTGGAAGCCCATGGCAATCCAGCCAAAGATAACTGCCACAGCCAGCGCCAGTGCAGCCAAAACGGTTACTGGAATAAGGATGATCGTAATGGTCAGGATCAACAGTACAAAGGGGGTTGCCAGGAAGGTCAGGAAACCGGCTCCGCCGCTCATCCAGGGTTGAGCGACAATAGAATCCGCAACCCGGTTGATTGGACGCGGCAGAAGCAGCACAACGATCACAGCCAGGACTGCCATTGCCAGAATTTGCATAATTTTACCGAGGGTGGCCAAAATCCACCCGCCCACTGAACTGTTCGTGCCGGTATCACCCGATTGCGGGAAATTGAATGCGTCCTTGTCGAATAAGAAAGCCCGCGGAGTGAAGGTGCGTATACCGCCGCGAATGGTTCCAAGCTCCTGACCGTTGATGTTCCCGCCCATGGAGATGACTTCGCCAGAGACCAGTGCGCCCTTTGAAAGGACCACATTGGCTCCGATGGCAGCGACATCGCCGTTGACAGTCCCGCCGAGTTCAACGTTGCCTCCCAAAACAGCGACATCGCCATTGACTGTCGCTCCGTTCTGGATGGTGGCATTACCTCCAAGGACGACCAAATCGCCGTTGAGGGTATTGCCGGATTGCAGAATGTAGCTATCCCCGAAGATGACCTGGTCGCCGGAAATAGTCTGACCGCCGGTTTGACCAGGCGGTTGGGCTAAAGCCGAGGTTGGTGCAGCCAGGAACAGGAAGAGGACAATTGCAGGAATGAGGACTCGATAAATAGTTTTCATCTTAATGTTTCTCCTTGACGATGAAATCGTTTGTAGGTCAGTGCGCCGGTGACGAACAACACCATCAGCCACGCGGAAATGATCAGACTAACGGCTGCCCAGGCCAGCGGGGGGATTCTTGAAATCCAAAAAGCCGCGATGAAACGGACTTCTAAAAAGTTGAATGGTGCATCTACGATCAACCGGATGGCCGACCCAATCCAATCCGATGGCGAGGTTTGGGCCATCGTGTAAATCACGAACAGGATCAGGATCAACAACAAGGAGAACCCCAGGACGGTAAGCATCTTTCGCACCTGCTGTCGGTGAGCGCGCCGCCGCCGGTCTTCCAGACTATTCTGGAAGCGGGTTGCAAACCCGGCCGGAGCGTTCACCCTTTTAGTGCTTTTCATGTCCTGCTGGGCGCATTCCCAGGCGGTGTGTATGGGCTTGCACACCGGACAGGTCTCAAGGTGACGCGTTAGTTCAGCTTGCTCCTGTGGCGTCAGGCTTGAGCGATTCAGATTCCAGGTTTCAAAAGGCTGGTGACTCATCGTGGATACCTCCCGCTGATAGGGTGCGGTCCGCCTGATAAATACTGGCGAACTTTAACCGGGCACGGTGTAATCTGCTCTTCACAGCGCTGACCGATAATTGCAGTGCCTGGCTGATTTCCTCTTCGGAAAATTCATACCAGTAGCGAAGAACAATCGCGGCCCGGTCTTGAGGGTTTAGTGCAGCTAACATGCGGTGAATTTTTTCCTTTTCTTCTTGGGCGCCGGTCATTTTCTCTGGATCGGGAGTGTTGTCAGGCAGCACTTCTTCCATCCAGTCTTCGATCTCCAGCGTAGGCAGGCGCCGCTTGCGCTGCTGGTCGATACAATAATGTGCGGTGATCGAGAGCAGCCAGGTGGCAAAAGGCCGGCTGCGGTCATAGCGGCGAATAGCCTGATAAGCACGCCAGAAGGCTTCCTGCGCGGCATCTTCAGCTTCCTGCGAGTCACCCAGCATGCGATAACACAGGTTGAAGACCGGATTTTGATACCGCTCAACGAGTTGTGTAAAAGCTTCGTCATTGCCGTTCTGGGCTAACGCCAGAAGTTCGTCTTCTTCGATGCTCAACATCCGCTCCGCAATATTGTTTGTTTCTAGTTTCATATACGCATCCTTGACTTTCAGGTTGCGTCGATGCAGGCTTAATGGGTATTTTCTAATGATTAATTAATGTATCATACCGCGTAAAAATATTTTATTCTTCTTCGGGGATTAGGCTTACAACAGCTTTCTTCCGGAAATTTACCGATTGTGCCAAAAGCAGTGCAGCCAGGATCAATCCACAACCAAGCACCTGAATGGGTTGAAGCTTTTCGCTCAACAACCAATAACCAAATATGGCTGCAAAAACTGCTTCAAGACTAAAGATCAAGGATGCATCGATCGGCGGCGCGCTGCGTTGACCGTAAACTTGAATTGTAAAAGCTATAGCCACCGGAAATATCCCGGAAAACAGAATTGCCCACCAGGCATCCATTTGTGGGGCTGCGTTTCCCCGTTCGAACAACCCGGCGCAGATCATATTTAGTCCGGCTGCCACGGCGAATTCACCGATTGTGAACCCCAATGGGTCCGAGCGCTTGCCAAAAATGCCAATGACCAATATTTGTCCAGCCCACACCACAGCCCCGACCAATTCGAACCAGTCGCCAACGGCAGGTTTATAGCTGCCACCGGTGCTGAGCAGCAGCGCACCGAAAGATGCTACGCTAACAGCCAACCAGATCACCGGCTTTATTTTTTGCAGACCAAAAATCCACAGGATGATCGGTATGAAAACCACATACAAACTGGTGATAAAGGCTGCATTGCCTACACTGGTGGTTTCCAGCCCAATTTGCTGCAAAGCGCTGGCTGCGAACAACAAGAATCCGGCTGCAAACACCCAGCGCAGCTGGTTTTTCTCTATCTTTGGCCGAAATCGGGTTACGAGCAGCAAAATTATCATACCCAGCAGAAACCGCCCGCCATTAAATAGAAAACTGCCCATGCTGTTGGCTGCAATGCGTTGAGCGATAAATCCGCTGCCCCAGATGACCGACGCCAGCAATAGCAGCAGATCGGATTTGATCCGTTGGGCGGAAAGGGTGGATTCCTGCATAAATCTGCACCTTTAATGAATGAGAAAATGTCCCAGTACTGGCATATTCCTGCGTACCGGTGCGAATTCGCGACAATCTACCAGATTGTTAGCTGTTGTTATTCTAATCTTCCAGCGAGAAGCCGATCTTCAGTGTAACCTGCCACTGGCTGACATGATTCTCGTCGATCCGGCCGCGCATTTCGATCACTTCGAACCAGGACATGTGCCGAACGGTCTGAGACGCCCGCGCCACGGCGGTTTGGATCGCATCATCGATGCCAAAGGTTGAGGTTCCGGTGACTTCGATAAGTTTGAAAACAGAGTTGGTCATTTTATCCTCTTTCGATCGAGTTGAGGCCAGTTTCACTATTTTACCCGGAACTTACCTCGGAAATTACCGAATGATCAGGCCGGGACCGGCTGGTAGCGTCCGGCAGCAGCCAGCACGCTCAGCGTCTCGACCGTCACCCATTCATTCATGGTTTTCAGACCGGTCGCACCCCAACCCACCAACGAGCGGTTGCCGGCGGTGTGCTCTGAAACCGTGTAGTAACGACGTTCTGCGGGGAAACCGCCTCCTGGCAAACGTTTGGATTCAAGAATGTCCAGCGCCTCGCGACAGCGTGGATCATCCAGGCACCCAATCTCGCCCATCACTTTCAACCCATAAAGAATGTTGTAATGCCAGTAATACGGGAAATGAGTGTTGATAAAATACGGATCGATCACCTCGCCATCCGTCATGCGCCGGAACATACCGCGCTTGAGGAAGACCTCGGCACCCTCGTTGACAAGTTGCCGAATTCGAGGGTCGTTGTTGCGTTGTGTGTACAGGTTAAATGCCCTCAGGGGGATGAGTGTCTCATGAAATGAGGAATGGCTGGCATGCGGTTTTTTATCACAATTCCAACCGCCATCCGGCCAACGCCAGCCGAGCACGATTTCGGCCAGATAATCCGTCAATGAATCTGCCAACCCCAGCTTGAGCAGCGAAAGGATGGCATTGCCTTCGATCGAGGCGCAGGCGCGCACCAATCCCTTCAAATGACGGATATTCCGGCTGTAGATCGGATTTTCCCGGCTGCCGCTGAAAAAATAGCCGTACACTTGTTCCCGCAGCGGAATCAGGCTGGCATCCCCTCCGGGGTATTCCAAATCACCCAGTGATGCCAGCACCCAATGTGCACCGACCCACTTCTTGTAAGGGTGATAGGGGATTCGGCCGTCGGGATTGCGCTCGGAAAGCAGCATTTTTACCCGCGGGCTGTTTCGAATGTCTTCCTGCAAAGTAAGCATTTCCGGACTGCCGGGATCTTCTCGCAGCAGGTTGACGCGGGTCTTATAGCGGATGGAGGGTTCTTCGGAATGGAGGAGTTTTTGAACGATGTCGTCCATAGGTTCCTTATCTGGCTGTATGTCAATCTGCTTCAACAACTGCGCATAGCCAGTATTTAATGCAAAAATGGGTACTTAAATCAATTATATAGGCGTGTAGAAAAATCCCCCCGCAAAAACGGGGGGGAGCTTGGAAGCTGGTAATTCTGAGAAGCTGTTTAGCGCGGGACGAAATAAATATAGAATTCCCGACCGGGCAAGGTAGAAGTCACCAGCCGCAAAACGCCTTCCGGATACAGTCGGTTAAGCTCCAACAGGTCTGGATTGTCATTGACATTCAGAATGAAAAGTTTCGGTGCAGGCTGCGCCAGGGTCTGTTCGAATTGGTCGGTGAAAACAGCATAATCTTTTTCAGGTGTGCCGGCATTGATCCCGACCAGACGGCTATCTACCCAGTGCGGGTAACCGACCAGGTAGGCCGAATTCGGGTCTCCCCAGGTGTCCACAAAGTCGCGCACCACCGCGCCAATTTGAGCACTCGGCCACGACCCGGTATCAAAATTGCTGCGATATTGATTGAAGACCAGGTCATAATTCTGGCTGGATGAAAGCAGAACCAAAAACGCTGCCATTCCAGCTGCCATAGTAGGACCGGTTTTTCCAAGCGAACGCCGGACTGCGCTGAAAATAGCCTCCAGGGCAAAACCGACCAGTAGAAATACCGGAACGATAGCACCGGCTGTACGGTTGAGGCTGGGATTCTCGGTTGGAAACGCCAACGAGAAAATGGATGGCAGCATCAGGAACGGGATGGAAATGAGCAGCAGCAGGTCGGTCCAGTTGCGCTTGCGCACGTAGCGGACCAGCACCGCGAGAAAGCCCAGGTGGTATAAAGCGCCCGTGACCACGTCCAAAACCGGCCGGCCAGGGACGGACAACACCCAGACCTCGCCATTGTCCCAGGCAAACATGGTCATGGCTTGCCAGACTTCCTTCAGGAAGACAATCACAGGGGAGCCGACAATAGCCTGCTCCGCTGAGGTGACCCGCGTCATTGTGCGGTACATTACCATGTCTGGATGGTCGACGGTATAGCGAAGCAGCGGCAGTGCCACCAGCAGGGCAACTGCGCCAATCAATAACAATCCGACCAGGGCATGTTTGACGGCGCGGTTGGAGCGGTTGTGCAAAAGGTAAAGCGCCACCGCCAGCACAATAAGTGCCGGCACGATCCTGAAAGGCGAGTAACCGTGCAGCCCAATCCCCATGAATATGCCGGAAAGGATAAAAAAGCGCCGTTGACCGGTGCGCATGCCTCGCAGGAAGTAATATAAAGTTGGCGCGAAGAAGAAAGGATAGAGGGTAAAGCGCAATGCGAAGCGCGAGATAAGGTTCGGCCAATAGCCAATGCCGGCAAATAGCATGGTAAAAAGGCCGACCCGCGGGTTGCCCAGCTCTTTGCCAAGAAAATACAGAAAGGGTAAGGTGAAAATGCCCAGCAGAACGGTGCCCACCTTAAGGCTAAAAAAGGTGACTCCGGTATTCAGCAGCTTGATGATTAAGGCTGTCCAATAGAATTGAAAGGCTTCGCGCCCGGTATTGCGGGTGAAAAACACCGAAAGCGTCCCGTTAAGTACATCCTGTACATCGTACAATTTCTCGGCGTGGTCGCTGACCATTTGCGAGGGGACCTGGTTGAACTGGTAAATCCGAAAGAACAAGCCCAAAATAAACACCGCCACGCACAAAACTAGCCAGGGCGTGACGTTAATGGGGATTCCACTCTTCAGTCGTTTCCAGACCTGCGAGAGCCATCGTTGGAAGCTGGAACCTGCGGGCTTGACCGCATAGATAAAGGTGCCCATGGCAGCCAACCATACGATCAGGTTGAGCGTGTTAAATTTTTCGCCGCCGAACAGAACGAATGCGATCACAGCCAGCAGCAGACTGATGAGCAGCGCGCTGCGGTTAACCGAACTCTCCACCTCCGGTGTCTGCCTGGAATCTGGCGCAGCCAGGGTGAATTGATTGCGCAGGATCGTCAGCACCAATCCAACCCCGGCGATCAGATAAAGGAAAGCGCCCGTCACCCAGGAGCGGTCTGCGCGCGGCTCCAGCGATAATTGCGCCGCCAATGCCAGCAACAACACCAGCAATACCAGCCATGGTAGCGGCGCGAGAGGTTCACGCGCGGTTTCAAGCGCTTCTGACCTCGCCGCTGGCTCCACAGCGGTGATATCCAATTCCTCAATCGGGGTACCATCCTCAGGAAAGGGCTCTACTTCTGGCGGCGGAATCAGAATTGGCTTCCGTCCCGGAATCAAGATCGATTTCAGATAGTCAAGGACGCTGGGTTCCTGGTTCTCGTTCACGGTATCTCGGGTTTTTGACAAATGAAGAAGGTGCACACGCCGTCAGGCTGCGGTTGCGCTTCCTTCCAGGCTGGGTTGACGATCAGGCGGGTGAGAAACAGACTCCAACGCCCTTCTTCGATAATCCAGCGGTTGAATATCATTTTACTCGCCCAGGCTGGCAGGCCGAAATAATGACCCCACTCCAGAATGCCGAGTGCCCGCGGTGAAAAGTAATTCCATTTCTGCACCACCTGCAAACCAGCCTGCTCGATCCGGGCTTGCCAGGTCGCTGGGTCGTCCAGGTGAACGTGGCGGGCGATCCGGTCAAACCAGCGTCGGTAGGCAGTGGCTAAACTTTTCAACCCGATCCTATCAAAGAAGCGGGCGATGCTGAGATTTGGATCAAAATTATGATTGGGTACGCAAAAATAAAAAGTCGCCCCTGGTTTGAGCACTCTTGCCAGGTCATTTAACACGGGTTGGACTTCCGGAATATGCTCCAACACGGAATTCGAGAGTGCGCTGGCAAAGCTGTTGTCTGGCGCTGGGATGCGCTGGCCATAAGCCTGAACCAGAACTGCATAATTCCTGCGCTGAGCAGCCTCCCGCAGCGGACCAAACCACGGGTCAACGCCCATTTCTAGTTTTCGGGGGAATGTGATCTGGGCAAACTGTCCGTCGCCGCAGCCAAGGTCGAGGGTGGGAGCTGCCAGCGGCAAGTCCTGGTAAAAACGGCCTTCCACGGCGCGCAGCAACCCGCGGAAGTACGGCAGTTCGCGAATGTTCAACCACAACAGGTCGAGCTTTTCAGTCAATTCCGCACACTCCCGGTTAAGCGGATAGCCCGCAGGTAACCGATGTAGGCGTGGGCATAGTTTTCCCAGCTCTCGACTTGATATCCATGTTCGGTCAGGTAGTTCGCCAGGTCCAGATGATTAAACGGCGTAACTCCGTCGTGGTATTCCATGACGATGCGGTCGATTTTCTCGAGAACTGCCGCGGGCGAGTTCAATAAAATATCATACTCGGCCCCTTCACAATCCAACTTGAGCAAGTCGATACGGCCAATATTCGGCAGCGTGAGGACCGATTCCAGGCGGATCGCATCGACGGAGAGCGATTCTCCGGCTATTTCAGTGCTCGCAAGTGTAGTTTGCCGGGATAATGGGTCGACCTGACCAGCGGCAAATTGCAGCCGGCCTTCGCGACTGCCAATGGCCTGGGCGGACAATTGAACATTGCGAATCTGGTTGAGAACGAGATTTTCCTGCAGCAGGCGGTAAGATTCAGGAAACGGCTCGAATGCCGTCACCCGGGCAAGGTTATGACCATGAGCGGCAAAAATGGTGTAATCGCCAATGCCGCCGCCAATATCCACAATCGTCCAGCCGTCCTGAACAGCGAAGCCGAACCGTTCATAAAACCGGTCAAGCAGCGTTTCTTTAAGGCTCCAGACGTCCATTTTCCCGCGCACTTTGAATTTCAGCTCGCTGCCGCGCAATTGAACGATAGTGTCTTTATCGACATTAGCCCCCAGGAATATGCCAATAATCTTAATCGGATTGCGAAAGCCGGTCAGCAGCGTGAAAATGGATGAAATGTAATAGGCGTAGCGGCGCAGCAGCATCGTGGGTCCATCCAGTGGAGTTGCCCTATTATAACCGAGAACGAATCCGGTTTTACCCGGTTGAGCGCGGCTGCAGCGCCGCTCTACGGCTCGCCGACCTTAAAGGTTACCGTTTTTTCTAGAAACCGGCTCAAGTTTTTGGCTTCCGCTTCAATCAGGGGCTGCAACTTTTTAGGTTGCTCCTCAAAATATTGCACGCTGAGATCCAGGCCGCCTCTACGGGAGGTGAGTTTCCAGGTACCGATTATCCAACCGTCCAGCGCCACCATCGCGTCGATAACCCCGCCTTTGAGGACCCGCGAAGTAAAGGCTTTAGGGATGGTCAATTCGCGGTAGGCATAGCCCAACAGGTAGGTATCGAAGTACGGCAGCAGCCTTAGTACTGGCGGTTGAGACTCCAGCTCATCCACCCAATGGATCTGCTCATTGAGCATCCAATTTGGCGCACCTTCAATCTCTACCTCAGTAATTTGATCCTGCAGCCCAGGCCACAGGCTGCGCACCTCGCTAATTTTGACGCCGGACCAAACCGCGAAATCTTGCGGGCGGGCTGGGCTGTAGGCTTTCAAATAGCGGAGCACCAGTTCAGCCAATGCTTCTCCACGCGGACGCGGCTTGAAGGCGCCGTATCGTTTTTCGAAGAGCGTGTAGGTCGGCTTTTTGCCCCGGTCAGCGCCGGGGCAAACCCCAGCCTGCCACACCGCTTTGAATAGGATGTGAACTGTGGCTTGCCCTTCAAAGGGAAGCTTATTTTCCTTCAACAACCTTGCAATTTCTTCCCGTGTCTGCTCGCCATACTGCTCGATCTGGTGCAGGACCAGATCCACCGCCTTTTCAGCCAATCTATCGGTGTACCCCAGTTGTTTCAAGCGCAGCTGGTCCGCGCTGACCAGATCCTCCGCCATCAACGGTACGAACCAGCGTGCATCTTCGACGGTCATCAGATGCAGCGTGCCGCGCAGCGACCAGCGCCAGCAGATTTCCGAGTCAAACTGACGCTCATGGGCAAGTTGCGCTTCTGTCAGCCCCTGGCTGCGCACGCCCATCGATTGGTAGGCAGCTCCCAGGTTCTGCGCCTGCACCGCAAAAATATTCGTCAGCAGCTCGCCGGCCGTCAATTTCAAGGTGGGGGAGGCAAGGAGTTGGGCTCGCGTGCGCAGCAGCCGGGCCTGGTGGGCAGTGAGGTTCAGAGTCACGTTACTCCGATCGAATTTGCGGACAATTCCAATTTCAACTCCATCTTTTGGCTCATGATACTCGATAGAGGGCGAGCAAGGCAACCTTGGGTTACTAAGAAATAATTGTCTATCCAAATTGCCAGTTGAAAATGGATTCGGATCTTGCTACAATTATCGTAACTGGTATGACCTCTTACCAGTATCCCCCTACCAGGAACAACCTATGAATTGGGAACTCCCTCAACGCCCCGCGGAATTGTCTGAAAAACGATTGATCGATGCCATTTTGTCCGGGCAATACCCGATCGAATCGAATTTACCGGCGGAACGCGAGCTGGCTGTGATGTTAGGCGTCACCCGACCGACCTTGCGCGAGACCCTGCAGCGTCTGTCGCGTGACGGCTGGCTGGAGATCCGGCATGGCAAGCCCACCCGGGTGCGTAACTACTGGCGCGAGGGAAATCTGGGCGTGTTGGCAGCCATTGCCCAGTACCCGCACTCGCACCCCAATGATTTTCCAGTTAATTTGTTGGCATTGCGTAGCTTGCTGGCTCCTGCCTATACCCAGTTGGCAGTGGAGCGGGCGGCTGAAACCGTGACTGAACTGTTGCAGCCCTACCAAAACCTGGAAGATGATGCCCTGATCTTTACCGAATTCGATTGGCGGCTGCAGGTCGAATTGACTTATCTGAGCGGAAACCCGGTATTCACGCTGATTTACAACAGCTTCACCGGACTGTATCAGGTATTGGGGATGACCTACTTTCAACACGCCGATTACCGGGCTTTATCGCAGCGCTTCTACCGAAACTTACTCAAATACGCATCAACCGGGGATGCAGTCGGCGCGGGCAAATTGGTGCGGGAAACTATGCAGTCCAGCCAGATGCTCTGGCAGGCGCTAAAAGTATAAAACACAATCCGTCACTTCGGGAAATTTGAGTTTGCTAAGCAATGAAGCGGGGAGGGAAGATGAAGAACGCACAGCGGGAGCAAATTTGGGATAAAATCGCCGGTCCTTGGGACATAATTATCATTGGCGGGGGAATCGTCGGCGCCGGGTTGCTGCGCGAAGCCAGTCAGGCGGGATTACGCGCGCTGCTGGTGGAAGCTCATGATTTCGCTTCCGGCACGTCCAGCCGGTCTTCGAAGATGGTTCACGGCGGTCTCCGCTACCTTTCCACCGGTCAGGTCAAGTTGACCATGGAATCGGTGCACGAGCGTCAGCGATTGCTGCAGGAAGGCCGCGGCTTGATCGATCCGCTGGAGTTCCTGCTGGTCAGCTACAAAGGCGACCGTCCGCCTGCCTGGATTTTTGCGGTTGGCCTGATGGTTTACGATACGCTCGCTATGCGCTGGCAGCACCAGCACAAATCAGCCGACGAATTGGAAATGCTGTGCCCGCAGCTGGCGCGCAACCGCCTGGGAGGCGGTTTCCGCTTCTTTGACGCGCAAACCGACGATGCGCGCATGGTGTTGCGCGTATTGCAGGATGGAATTAATTCTGGCGGTACCGCCATCAATTATGCCCGCGTCGAGGGTCTGCTGCGCGACCGCAACGGACGGGTGTGCGGCATTCAACTGCGCGACCAGGCTGCCAATCGGAATTTGGAGATTGTGGCTCCAGTTGTGGTCAATGCCACCGGTGCCTGGGCGGACGATCTGCGCGGTAAGCTGGGGCAGCCCCGGCGGCTCCGTCAGTTGTGCGGCAGTCATTTGATCTTCCCGCGTGCAAAGCTCCCGGTCAATAAAGTGATCAGCTTCCTGCATCCGGTCGACCGCCGCCCGGTTTTTGCCTTCCCCTGGGAAGGAGTCACGCTGGTCGGAACGACGGATGTGGATTACCGTCAGCCGATGCAAACCAACCCCCGCATCAGTCCGCTGGAAGTGTCGTATCTGATGGATGCGGTCGATGCCACCTTCGGCTGCCTGCAATTGACCGAAGCTGACGCTATTTCGACGCTGGCAGGAATTCGTTCGGTATTGGACACCGGCAAAGCCAACCCGTCGCGCGAATCGCGGGATGAAGTCCTTTGGAACGAGGATGGTCTGGTGACTATCACCGGCGGCAAATTGACCATGTTCCGCCGCATGGCGCAGCGAACCCTCCAATTTGTCCGCCCTTACTTGCCAGCTCACCACCACCCGGACCGCAAGGCTCGCGCCCT
>Ga0209521_10001427_pt1 | contig 19545 bp, 19 predicted proteins | sample Rifsed19ft4_FD_184016 | JGI IMG/M metagenome (GOLD analysis project Ga0209521, IMG submission 184016) | Soil microbial communities from Rifle, Colorado, USA - sediment 19ft 4 (version 2) | ecosystem: Environmental > Terrestrial > Deep subsurface > Rock core/Sediment | place: Rifle, Colorado...
CCCCAAGACGGAAGACACAAATTTAATATTGACGAGGATGTGATTGCTCTTAGGATTTCAATAATTCCAGCCTTTTACGGAGAAAATGTAGTCATGAGGCTGCTTCCCGAATCCACCCGACCTCAGAGTTTGGAAGAGCTCGGTGTTATTGGCAAAAACCTGGAGCTTCTTAATGCAAATTTTAAAAAACCCCACGGAATGATACTCGTCACCGGGCCGACGGGTAGCGGGAAAACAACGACTCTTTATGCTGTTCTCAATATCTTAAACACGATAAAGGTAAACATCTGCACAATTGAGGATCCGATTGAATATGGAATGAACCGAATCACCCAAATTCAGGTAAATCCAAAAGCGGGTCTCGATTTTGCTGCGGGGCTTAGGGCGCTTTTGAGGCACGACCCCAACATCATAATGGTCGGAGAAATAAGGGACGAGGAAACTGCAAAAATTGCAGTCCACTCTGCCTTGACTGGCCACTTGGTTCTCTCTACTCTTCACACCAACGACTCTGCCGGAGCGATTCCAAGGTTTCTTGATATGGGCGTTGAAGGCTACTTAGTAGCCTCAACAGTTAATGTAATTGTTGCCCAGAGGCTTATTAGGAAAATTTGCCCGAATTGTATTGTCGAATATCAACCAGAGAAGGCAATAATTACCAAACTCACCGAAGACTTGGGACTCGACCTTAAGAGCCAGAAATTCTACAAAGGCCAGGGATGCGAGGAGTGTCACATGAGCGGATTTTTGGGAAGAATAGGAATTTATGAAGTATTGCCCGTTAGCGAGGCAATTAGAGTGTTGACTTCCGAAAAATCCTCAGCTGATAAAATTCAAAAAGCTGCAGAGGAAGAGGGCCTTATCACCATGCTTCATGACGGAATCAATAAGGTAGCAGCAGGATTAACCACAATTGAGGAAGTTCTCAAGGCCGTAAAAGAAGACTAATATGCCACTTTTTGCATATAAAGCACTCGATACCAAAGGTAAGGTTTTAGAAGATACTGTTCAGGCTACAACAAAAAAAGACGCGGCAACAATACTTTCTGCCAATAACCTTAAGGTTCTCACGATTCAAAATTTAGAAGGGGGAATTGGAAATGCTGTTTTAGGAGGCATCTCGATTTCCGAAAAAGCAACCTTTTGCAGGTTTATGGCAATAATGTTAAGAGCAGGATTGCCGCTACCCGAGGCTCTTGAAATAATTAGGCGCGAATCTACAAACAAAAGGATGCAAAAGATTCTTGCCGATATTTCGTTTCAAACCAGAAAGGGAAGAAATCTTTCTGCAGTTTTATCTCAGTATAAAGAGGATTTCGACTCGGTTTTTTTGACCATAGTAACCGCCGGGGAGCATTCTGGAACTCTCGAGAAATCCTTCGACTATCTTGCCAAGCAGCTTTTGTCATCTTACGAATTTACACAAAAAGTTAAGGGGTCTCTCATGTACCCTGCAGTAATAATTGCCGCCATGGTGGGAGAGGCGCTTCTTATGCTTCTATTTGTGCTTCCCCGCCTCTCGACAGTTTTTTTGAGTCTAGATATTGAGCTTCCGCTCGCTACCAGGCTGATTCTTGATTTTGGAAGGTTTGTCGGGGACAACACGGCTCTTACCATAGGAGTATTTTTGGGATCTATTGTTTTGGCAGTATTTTTATTTATAAACAAAAATACCAGAAGTAGGATATTTTCATTAATAGCCAAGCTTCCAGCGGTGAAAAAAATGGTTGTCGAGATCGACGTCGCACGTTTTGCCAGGACCCTCTCAATACTTCTTAAAAGTGGCGTACCAATAATCGAAACCTTGGAAGTTTCAGCAGGAGCCGTGAGTCAGCCAAAATGGAAGGAAGCAACGAAGCGTTTTTCCGCCCAGGTGGCACGCGGCAAAGCCCTATCTGAAGTAATGCTCGAGGAGAAAATGTTTCCTGCGGTTCTTGCCCAAGCAATAAGAACCGGAGAAGAAACGGGGAGCATGGATGTGGTTTTGGAGGATCTTGCAGATTTTTACGAGAAAGAAGTTGATTATAGTCTCAAAAGAATTACGTCACTTCTTGAACCGGTTCTAATGCTTTTAATCGGTGTCGCGGTTGGAGTGATGGTAGTTTTAATTGTGACCCCAATTTATAGTATTGTGGGAGGACTAGATAATGCACTTTAGGTAATTTATGTCAGAAAAAGTAAGTATCTTAAACCTATTAAAGAGGCGTCCATTTAACATTATTTCGATTTTTCTAGTCCTTGGAATTTTGGCAATTGGAGTAGTTGCCCTCTCGGGTGGCCGGATTGCGTCAGATAAAATAAGTCGGGTCGAGATTGAAAGTGGGGGAAGAAGTATTACTGTCAATGAGAACGGACTTGTGGAAATTACAACTGAGGCTGGTACGACCTATTCATCCCTCGACTCTCAAAAGCTCTCAAACCTTTTTAACTACATAAAAAAGAAAGCGGCGGGTCCACAAAAGTTATCTGCCGATAGTCCAGGCAACATTATTGCGATAACCATTGTTATAGACGGGGAAGAAATAACAATTTATATAGACGCGGACGACCCTGAATTTCAAGATATTATTAATGAAATTTTAGAGGGCTCGGGTGGGGGGGAGGATATATCTGACTATTTTGACGGCGATGGTGATACAGGTCAGGGCGACGACGAAGGAAGCGACGGACAAGGATTTTTTGATGCAACCCCGACCCCAACACAAGGTGTGTCAGCTCCTTCCCCAACTGGGGGAGTTTCCCCTAACTTGTACCTCCCACCAGGAGTGGCTGATCCAGGAGGAGACTGTACAAGTTGGAATGAAGATATTACGGGTAAAGCCGTAATATCAAACACAGTATGCTTTGAGGAGTAGTACTTACTCTTCTCTCCAAGAAATGAATTCATATTCTCCTGAGGTTGGAAAGAATGGTGGAGGCGTGTAAGTTAAATCTGTGTCATATGAGACTGTTCTTGTGACAAAACCCGAAGTGGGTCCCGAACCGAAATTCCAATACGACTTATTGAAAGAAATTATTGCTCCGAGTATTGTTAAGGAGTTTTTAACGGCGCCAGTCGTTCCTCCACACCAGGAGAAATAACCGTGGCGAATTATGTGCCCCGTTTGGGCCATTAAGGCTCCGTCAATTCTAAAGTTAGTTGGTATGTCACGGGTGAAGTATATGTCATGCTGTGCAATTAGCCCCAGGGAGTTGGTGTGGTCATAGGCTGCGTAGACTAGGTTATTGGGGATCCAGATGTTGGTGTTGTAAGTTCCTATGGGGAATCTTGCTCCAACTACAGTTACCCTTCCCCTCACTGTTCCTTCTACCCAAAGATTGTCTTCGGCAAATATAATAGGTTCATTTGTCACATTATAAGTCGCAATAAAAGTCTCTGAGGTAATTCGCTCATAGCGCCTCTGACACCCGTCTTCCGAGGCGTAGCCATAATAGTAATTAGTGCCAGTAACACTGTTAACGGTGACAGTTCCGTCTGATGCGAAAAGCAGGTGATATCCTTGGGTGCCAGAAGGTGCAAGATAGACGCCGTTTGTCTGGGCGTCGGTTCTCATTTGATCGAAGTCAAACGAAAGCGAAGTAAAATCAATCGCCGGAACAGGGAATTGCCAAAGCCCCTGGGCGCCCCCTGCTCCTGCCCCCCAAACCCCCGGCTTCGTTTGGGCAGGATTACAGCCAGTTTCACTTCCACAGGTATAGGTATCACGAGCTGAGGTTACGAGTGAGGTATTGAATCCGTCCATACGAATGCCGTTATTGGAGTGAACACGGCCATTAACTGTTATTCCGCTTCCATACCAGGAACTGGCATTTGAAAGGAAAGAATATTGGGCGAGAGATGGCTGGCCGTATTGGGCAATTATGCTCCTCTTTACGTTTTCATAGTCGTTGTTCCAACCGGTTGATTTTATTTCGACAATTGAGGAACCAGTAAGCGGTTGAGTGACTTCTACATTATATTTTCCTACCGAAGCTCCCTGGGGGTCCAGGTAATCATGGATGCCAACGTCGCTTGTGAAATCGTCTGGGTCATGGGCTAAGTGCCACTTGTAATAGTTGACGCCGGATTCTGCTATGTGCAGGGATTCCTCGGAAGCGACCTGCCTATGGGAAAAATCAAGTTGAAGTGAGATTGCAAGAAGCATCCCAAAAATTACTATCAAGAAAGACCCTGTAATAACAAGAAGCGCTGGTGTGATTACCCCTTTCATAATTACAAATTTTCCTTGAGCATTCTCACTTGGACGTATGATTCTAGTATATAATCTTTTTCGGGTTCATTCGCCCTGGCATTTAGGCGCAAGTATATTCGCATAAGTTTTGTATCGGAAAGCCTGACCGGAGAAGGTAAGGGATTATTAACGGTATCTTCAGGCCATTCACCATTATAGTAGGTAAAAACCGGAGTAATCCCGTTTCGTACCTTATCGGTGATCACAAAAACCTTTTCGTTTGCCAAGGGGTAAGTTACAGGATAACCGACGGGTTCGGTGACCCCCTTACTGAAAGTTGTTCCGGCAAGGACGTAGCGTACACGCTCGCTTTGTCCGTCTGAATCAATATCAGAGAAAAATATAAATTCAAAATCAAATGCCGCCTCCATCGGATATGCCCCGTTGTCGCCGCTTCTTGCGGTTCTGACCTCTTTTACCATTTGCTTTATTGCATTATTTGCATCGTCCACCGCCACATAATTATTCCAAATGAGTACTTGGTTTTTTGAAATGAAAGATTGGAGTGTGACAAAAGCAAGCCCCAGGACACCAATTAAAACTAAAGATATGAGAAGTTCAATAATGGTAACTCCCGACTGTCTTGATTTTTTCATTGGGGTGTTAAAAGAATAACTTCTTTAGTTTTACCCGAAACTATTATTGCTCCCGAGAAGTCTAAGTAGCCTGCGGCAGTTGCCTCAAGAGTATATGTTTGTCCTGAGAGTGACGGCCAGAAGATCTGTCCCCAATCGACCTCCGTTGTGTCTCCAGTAAATCCATCAGGTTTATATGAACCCGAGAAAGAGAGTCTTCCTGAAACCGAGGCGATGGGCGCTGAGGTTACGCCGTCTTTAAACACGGCCCAGAGATTGTTCGCAGTCACTCCCGTTACTGCGAAATTAAAGTTAGTTGTCGTGTTGGGTAAAATAGAAAGTGGAGTAAGAGGATTGGTAGCTGAGACGTCGTAAGCTGAACCTGTGGGCAGAAGTACAGAATAATTATCCCACTCAAGATTGGTTACATTTTGAACACCATTTGCGTCAGTTGTAAACTCCTCGTCGTATTTATAAACGGGTTCGTCGCTCACGTCTGTGCCAATTACCTTCTCGCCCCTTAGTCTAAAAGAGACTCCGGGAAGTGGAGTAAATCCGGCGGTTTTATCACTTCGAGAGGTAACATTAAGGGTGCTCACCCTATCGATTGCGAAGCTAATTTCGGTTAAGGCCCCAGCGAGAATACTTGTGTGGGGTTTATTGGGATTGGCAACCTCAGACTGCGAGTAGGTCTTATCGGTTGAATAGTTGGCCTTAGAAACTGTTATTTCGTAACAAGCAACGCACGTTGGGGTTCCTGGAAGAACCACGCGTCCGTTATCGGCCGTTCGCAAAGTAAGGTCCACGGGAGGAGCGACCGAGCTTGCCACAATATGAATGTCAGCCTGGGGAACTGGTTGAGCATTTGCGTCAAAAACCAGGATTGAAAGAGTTCCTCCACCGGCTGCGGTTTCTATTCCTTTTGGAGAAATATCTGTAATTAAAGTAACTGGATTGATATTTGAAGCTGCGAGTCCTCCCCAAGAAATATCAATCCTGACCTTTTTATAGTCAGTTGGTAGAAGATCATCAGGCACAAGTCCGTCAAAAGGATCGTCATAATAAATTACGGCAACCCTAACTACATAATTGAGGCCGTTTCTTTCGATGTTTTCTACCTGGGGAATGGCTCCTGCAGGAATTCCGCCTTGCGTTCCGACATCGTCATACGGCAAATTTCTTATATATTCTACCTTCTCTTGGGCGAGGTGACGGGCTGCAATTCTTGCTCGATTAAAGGAGATTATTTCGTAGGAAAGAGCGCTTAATCTAAAAAGAGTTAGTCCTAAAATAGAAAGAACTGCAACGGCAATAATTAGGTCGATATAGAATTGTCCCCGAACTAAGTTTTCTTTTAAAGTGAGGTACTTGGGCATCTAAATTTAGTATAACATTCCGCACTCGCCCCGGGAGACAAGATGTGTGTATAATCGTTAGTAGGGTACGCTTTAGTATCCTCACTGCCCATGCAACGAAAATCTTTTGTAGCACTATCTTTCACTCGCCAAAAACTTCAAGTAGTGAAGCTAAATTCGGGTAAAACTCATGTAGAAAAGTTTGCCAGCATTGATTTGCCACAAGGTCTAATTTCTGATTTCGAGGTGGTAAATCCGCAGGGACTTTCGGTTGTTATTAAAAACGTTTGGCGAGAGCTTCATTTAAATGAAAAAACTGTGGGAGTTGTAGTTCCAGAGTTTTCAAGCTTTGTTAAGCCTTTGGAACTTCCCAAAATTGATATTGCGGAACTCGACGAAGCTGTTCGCTGGCAGGCTCAAGAGTTTCTTCCTTCGGGATCGAGCGAGATGGTGATGGATTGGAAGATAGTAGGAGAGACTCCCGAAAAATATCACATCCTGACTCTTGCAATGAAAAAGGCGATATTAGCGGGCTACGTTGACGCGGTTTCAACGGCAGGCCTATTTCCGCTGCTAGTTAAAACCCCGTCTCTCACCCTTAACACCCTAAGCGGCAAAGATCCTTCGGGAAAATTAATTGTCTATTCCAATTTCGGGGAGACAATTTTGATTGTTGCCCATGGGGAGAAAATTCTGGGAAGCTCTGTAGTTTCCCCTGAGGATAATGCAGATGTTGCACAAAGGGCGGCAGCTATTGTCAAGCATTATAAGGAGGTCGATGTTAAAAGAGTCTTTATCGGAGGAGCCGAGGCTACACAGGCTTATGCACTCGCGATAGGTAAGGCCTTAGCAAAACCCGTAGAGGTCCTAAAAACAAGCGTGCATGGATTTCCCCCGGACCAAATACAAAAATACCTCGTAACAACTTCCTTGGCGCAGGCAAGTAGTGTCGGCCCTTCGGATGAAACTACAATAAACTTATTGCCGAGCTCGTGGGTCAAAAGATATGAAGGTAAAAGGTTAAAATCTCAAATTTGGGGCCTACTTTTCCTCTCCACTCTAATAATTTTAGGTTGTCTCATCGTTACGGGTGGAGCTTATTTTTATCTCGGGGGAGAAGCAAGCAAAATTTCAGCGCAAATTGAGGCTAAAAATACCTCTGTCCCCCCGGAGCTTACGTCAAAGATAGAAGAGGTTAATACAACATCCGCCAAGGTACTCGCCATTTCTGAAGTTTTCAAAACTCCACAAGAGGTGATAAATGCCATACTTTCTGTAAAACCCGATGAGGTAACAATCGTCGAATATAAGTTAGACCTTGATACGGGAAAAATAAATTTCGCAGGCATTGCGGCAACGCGAGAATCTCTGGTCAAATTTAAATCCGGACTTGAAGAAAATCCAGACTTCTCGGCCATTTCCATTCCAATATCCAGCTTTGAGAAAGATATCGATTTAGAGTACGAGGTAAGCCTTATATTTGTTCCGGCGGCGAAGAAAGCTGGGTCAACACCCAGGATTCCACAAAATGTTAAAGACACAAACACCCCAGGTTTCTGACAAGGAGAAAGTCCAAGTAGCTACACAGGCTCCTGTTAAAGGGGTAAAGCCCGCTCTTTCCCAAAATGTAAAACCGCAAAAGGTAAATGACGAAGAGGAGGTAATGGAGGTATTTGAGGAAGGGGGAGGGATCAAAAAGGGAAGTTTTCTCTCAAATCTATTAATTAGAGCAGCGATACTCGCCTTCATCAATCTAATTGGAGTCGCTGGAATTATTTATTTTAACCGAAAAATTCCAGAGAAAGCGTTAGAGGTAAAGAACTTCAGGAGTGAACAACTTGGAATAAGTGCGCAAAATTCGGAGATTATAAAACGGGATATTGAGGAGAGTAAGGAGCTTGCCGATAAGCTTTTTTCTCTTTTCCCAGACGACGAAGGTCTTGTGAATTTTGCAAATGAATTAGATAGAATAAAGGCGGAAGGCAAAATTGTAGGTTTTTCTTTTGCAACGGAAGAAGCGGTCAAAGATAAGACGGGATCTATCGGAATACCGGTACTAATTGAAATTAAAGGGACTTGGGCCGAAATAGATACTGACCTACAAAAAATACAGAAGCTTCCCTATCTCCTTCGGCCAATACAAGTCAGTGCCGCGCCGGCTCCGGAGGAGGGACTAATCGATCTTAAGTTTGGAGGATTTTTATATGTTGGGAAAGACTTTGGCAAAAATTGACCGGTTCTACCCGATCTTGGGGGTGGTGCTTATTGCGCTTTTTATACTCGTGATTTTCTCACTAAAGAGTGTTCTTTTTGGCATAGTTTTAGCTAGTGAATTCGATCCCGACATAGCTGAGGCAAAGACTAGGATCGATTCGGATAACCTTATTAAGGCCCACAAGGCGGCCTTTGAGAAGGAGGTTTTAAGACTTAACTTGGCCCAGTGAACTTTTAGCCATATAATTAAATTAGATGAAACGATTTAAAGCATTTACACTGATTGAACTGCTTTTGACAATTGCCATAATAGGCATTTTAGCGACAATCTCCATTACCGCTTTAAATCCCCAGAGGCAGCTCGCCAAGGCTCGCGACACACAAAGAAAAACAGACATTTATTCTATCGCGTCAGCAATCTATCAGTTCTCTTCGGAACATTCGGGGGATTTGCCAGATACGGACGGTGACCCTCTCACTAGTAACTTTCCGGCCGTGGCTACTTGTATTGGTACCGGGGGAGGATGTTTTAACCTTGGCGCCGCGGGAGATACAGAGCCAATAATTCCAACCTATTTGGCTACGATGCCATATGACCCAATGACTGGGGATCAAGCTGACACAGACTACAGCGTAAATGTCGACGCTAACGGAAGGATTGTAGTCTCTGCGGTGGGAGAGGTTGAACCAGTCATTTCCGTCACAAAATAACTAAATTTGAAATATTCGATGCCAACAAATGATAGCAACCAAAGCTCCAGCGATAAAGAGATAGATCAACAAAAAGAAGAATTTATCTCCTTAGTCGCGCACGAGTTTCGCGCCCCCCTAACTGCAATTAAAGGGTATCTTTCAATGATTCTTGAGGGTGACGCGGGAAACATTTCGGATAAAGCCCGAGGTTTTATAGCTGATGCTCTAGCTGTTAACGAGAGACTTGTGAGGTTAGTAAATAACATGCTCAACGTTTCAAGGATTGAAAAGGGGAAGCTAGTTTTTCAAATGGAAAAGGTAAACCTTTCAAGAATTGCAAGCGTGGCACTTGACAATTTTAGGGCGGAGGCGGACAGGAAAGGACTCAAGTTTTCTCTCGAAATACCGTCGAGGATTGATGATCTTATCTATATTGACGTGGATAAGATAAATGAGGTTGTGGCAAATCTGGTTAGTAACGCAGTTAAATACACAGAAAATGGTTTCGTAAAGATAAAGGTTTCAAATCCAAGTGAGGGAGTAATAAGGCTCGAGGTTAACGACTCGGGCCCTGGGATTTCCCAGGAGGAGCAAAGACTGCTTTTTAGAAAATTTTATAGGGTTGAGTCAACCGCAGGAAAAACTGTTGGAAGTGGACTGGGCCTTTATATTTGTAAACTTCTAGTTGAGAAATTTAGTGGAAAAATCGGGGTAGAGAGTGACCTCGATAAAGGTAGCACCTTTTGGTTTGAACTTACGACTGTAAAGAAGGAAGAAAGTTAAAATTTTTGAGCTTGAAAAGTTCGCGAGCTTAGGGTTATAGTGTTAATGCATATGGACGACAGTCAAAAACAATCAGGAATAGAACCGGCTACACAAACGGCGGAGGAGAAAAAATCTGCTGGGCCGACTGTTCTATTTATTGAGGACGATTCCCTCCTTCTTAAAATGTATCAAACAAAATTTGAAAGCGAAGGTTTTAAAGTCATTTCTGCACTAGATGGGGAAGAGGGATTAAGTGCCGCACTTGAACAGAATGTGGACCTTATTATTTTAGACATTATGATGCCAAGACTTTCTGGCTTGGATATGCTATCAAAGTACAGACAGGACGTTAAAGGCAAGGGCGTTCCCGTAATAATCCTTACCAATTTGACACGGGAGGAGGAAATGAAAAGGGCAAAAGAACTCGGAGTCAAGGAGTTTATAGTCAAGGCGGACTACACCCCTAGCGAAGTTGTTCGTAAGATTAAAGATTACTTAGGTAAATAATTTATGGGAAGCTCCCCGCAAGTCGAAGACGCTATAAAAACTTTTGCTTTTGGAGGTTTTTTAACCGCCTCAACCCTCATTATCGGCTTCAACTTCAAGATATTTAACAACATTTTTAAAGAAAATGCTCGTCAGTATTGGTGGCTATTTTTGATCTCGGCCTTCATCCCCATTGCAATCGTGCTTTCAATATTTAGCTATTTTTTCTCTTAAATCCTAAGATACTTCAGTATGCTCCCTTTCCAGATAATATTAGAGGTATGGTTTTTACTATTATTGTCATATCAAGAATGAAAGACTGATTATTTAGATAGTAAAAATCGTATTCCAAATTTTCCTCCAAAGGAAGATCTTTTCTCCCCAGTATTTGCCAAAGGCCCGTTAGGCCAGGTTTTGCCTCTAGCCTTTTTGCCTGCCAAGGACTGTATTTAGCCACCTTCTGCGGCATTTCGGGCCTTGGGCCAACCATACTCATTTCTCCTTTAATTACATTTATAAGTTGAGGCAGTTCATCGAGGCTAGTTTTTCTTAAAAATTTTCCAATACTTGTTATTCTTTGGTCGGAAAGTGTCCTCGGGCCATCCGCGTACTTGGCAGAACCCTTTTTCATTGTCCGAAATTTCAACATATAAAAAATTTTTCCTGCCTGCCCCACCCTTTTTTGTTTTAGAGTCGCGGGTGTTCCGTCGGTAAGAATTATTGCCGAACTTATGATTAACCAAAAAGGGGAAGTAGTTACATAAAGGATTGATGCAAAGAAAATATCGAAAATCCGCTTGGGTATGCCCGTCCACCAACCTTTTTGGCTGCGCCAAAGCTCAAAGGAGGGGATACTTTCAAGGCGTGATACGTCGACTACACCGCTGACTAAGCCAAATATTGAAGAAACTACCCTAAAGCGCACATTTCTTTTAGGATATTTTGCCATAATATTTAAGATTTTTGCGTGGGAAAGTGTCGGGTCGGTAATGTATACCTCGTCTACTCTTTCTTTCTCCATGATCTTTTCAATATCGTCAATCTTTCCGATAACGGGAAAATTCTTTCGATTCGTCGCCCTATCGTCGATAAAACCTACAAGTTGGTAACCGATGGGTACATAGCTTTTTAGGCGTCTTGCGAGTTCCCGCCCAGGACGCCCCGCCCCTATAATTAGAATTCGAATATGTCCTATCCCTTTTTTGTAGAGCTTTTGAATGAAAGAGCGAACGGCCGTCCTTCCGAGATTTGTAAGAACCACCAAAAAGGCCGAGGTTAGAACCACGATTATTCTTGAGTAGTCATATTTATATAAATAGGACCCAGCCATAATGAGAAGTGCCCAGATTGCTACCGCCTTTGTAACTCCGTAAATCTCACTTACTGGTTTTAGCCATTTTGTTTCCTCATAAAGGCCCGAGAGTTTAAACACGATTAAGAGGAGGAGGGTGGCAAAGGGAAGGGCATAAAGGTAAACCGAGATTGGTTGAACGTTTTCCAGGAATATTCGAAACGGTCCAAAATTTCTTAAATAATAGGCAATAAAAAAGGAGACTGATAAGGTGAGTATGTCAGAGAGATAAATTAGGGTGTTTAAGTTCTTTCTCACGCAAGTATCATTACTTAACAATAGTTCCAATAACTTCGTTGTATTTTGCCCTCATAGTCTCAAGCGAATAATATTTCTTGACCAAATCTCTACCCTTTTTTGCCATTTTCTCCCCCAAGGAAGGATTTGTCAAAAGTGAGACTACGTAATCGGCAAATGTGTCAGCGTCGTCCGCAATAAAAAGTGAGTTTTTAACCGCTTCGTTAATTCCTTGTGCACCTATTCGGGTGGTGACCACGGGCCGTCCCAAGGAAAGGGCCTGAAGAATTTTATTTCTCATCCCGGTTCCAATGAGGGTTGGTGTAACAACTACCGAAGCTTTTGAAATTACGTCTCTTATGTCGGGTACCTCACCAGTTACCGAGACTGCGTTATCTTTTTGGTATGAGAGGAGTTTTTTTGGAGGATTTGGCCCAGCGATAATTAACTTTACCCCAGAGATCTTATTTTTTATTTTTGGGAAAATTCTTTCAAGAAAGTAATAGATAGCACTTTGATTTACATATTTTTCCATGAGACCAGAAAAGACAATTATATTCTTTAGGGGAGTAGAATTTACCGAATAGTATTTTGTATCTACGACATTTGGAATTACCCAGATTTTTGTGTCGAAAGCTAAAATTTTTTTCAGGTAGTAAGCATCCACTTCTGAGCAGACAACCCAATTTTTAAAGTGCCTTGACGCCCATTTTTCATAAAGTAAGTATTTAATCCACTCTTCAAAATATAGGGGTTTTTGCCAAGGGGAAACCGAAGCTAGAGCTTTTTGGTAAAAAAGGGACATGGCGTCAGTTGAATCAATGATTACTGGAATTTTTATTTCCCGGGGGACATACTGAAGAGCTCTAAGTCTTTTAACAATAATTACGTCGTGAAGGGGGATTAGTTCTCTAACTTTTTCTTGAAGTGCTGGAGAGTAACAGTAAGAGATTTCCATTGGTTGTGGGAATGCCAAAAATAAAAGTGAATCGGCTACACTTAGAAGTCTGGATTTCGATTCGATATGCTCCTCCCCATTTTTGTTGGAAGAGGGGGAACCTCCGATATTTAAATAACAACCGGTTACTTTATGGTCGGGGTCTAAAGCATCAATAATATGCTTTAGCCTTATTCTATGAAATCTATTTGGGACTCCCGGAGCAACAATAAGAATTTTCATAATTTAGCTTTATATTTATCAATTAAAATTTTTACAATTCTTTCGGCCGCCCTGCCATCTCCATAAGGATTTTTACCTTTTGTCATTCTTTGGTAGGAGGGGCCGCCCCTTAATAATTTTTGTGTTTCTTTGACAATATTTTCTTTTTTGGTGCCTACCAATTTTGCGCGACCAGCGAAAATCGCCTCGGGCCTTTCGGTGACATTTCTCATAACAAGTACAGGAATATTTAAAGAGGGAGCCTCTTCTTGTATGCCCCCCGAGTCGGTTAAAATTAAATATGACTTTCTCATTAAGTTGGCAAAATCTATGTAGTTAAGGGGCTTAAGCAAATGTATATTAGGAGAGTTTGCGAGTATTTTTCGCATCACCTCTTGTACATTGGGGTTAGGGTGAAGAGGGTATACTATCTCGACGTCATGTATCTTGCCTATCTCTTTTAATGCCAGAGCAATATTTTTAAGGCCTTTTCCAAAACTTTCCCTTCGGTGGGCAGTTACCAAGATGAGTTTTTTATTGTTGTCAATATTAATTTTTTCTCGCCACTTCCTTTTTAAAATAAAGAAAAGAGCGTCGACAGATGTATTTCCGGTAATAAATATTTTTCTTTTATCTATTCCCTCCCTCAACAAGTTCTTTGCGGCAAGCTTCGTCGGGGCGAAGTTGATGTCGGCTATGTGAGTTGTAAGCTTTCTATTTATTTCTTCGGGGAATGGGTCATATTTATTATGCGACCTTAGCCCCGCTTCAACGTGACCCACGTCAATTTTTTGGTAGTAGGCTGAAAGTGAAACAGAAAGAACCGTTGTTGTGTCTCCTTGAACAATGACTATTTGAGGATTAACTTCTTTCAGAACATTTTCCATTTTTAGTAAGACAGCCGCGGTAATGTCATAAAGGGTTTGATTTTTTTTCATAATGTGAAGGTTAAAGTCGGGTTTAATGCGAAAATCTTTAAAAACTTCCTGAAGAAGCTCTTCGTGCTGCGATGTTGCAACGAGAATGGGTTTAACTTCCCTGGGATACTTTTTGCAATAAAGGTAAACTGGGGCCAGTTTAATTCCTTCGGGCCTTGTACCGATTGCAAACATTACTTTTATCACATTATTCCCCGATTACCTTGAACCAAGCCTGCTTGAAGTTCTTGAGATTATAAGTTTTTCTAACTTCACTAAGTTGTTCTTTGGCTATTTTATCCCTATTTTTAAAGACATAAACCATTTTTTGGGCTAACTCCCTGGGGTCAACTGAAGACTTTATAGTCGGAAGGTCGGGTAGTCCTCCAACATTTGTTGACAATGTAGCTACTCCACAGGACATACTCTCAAGTGCTGAAAGAGATGTGCCCTCTTCATAAAGAGTCGGAATAACGCTCATTAGTGAGGAAGAATAAATCTTGGGCATTTCCTTCCAGTTTACAGATCCCAAAAAATAAACTTTACCAATGAGGTTGAGGTTATGAATTTGTTGATAAATTTCGACAATGTAATTTGGATCTGAGGCGCCCCCGCAAATGACTAAGTTCGTATACTTATAGCGTTTATTAAAATCTTTAAAAGCCTCAAGTGCAAGATGAATACCGCGGCCGCGAACTATATTTCTGGGGACGAGTATAGGATTTAAGTTTACAAGGTCGCCAAATGTCTTAGTCTTTGTGAATATTTTCGTATCAACACAATTTGGGATAAACCAGCGGTTTTTGACTACTTCACTAAACATTCCCTCTTTGGGTTTTAGAGGAATGCCCAGGGACCTATAAAAATTTGAGTCATTAGCTACTATTTTATGGGCAAATTTCATTGCAAATTTCGCACTAGCCAAGTGAACTCCCCGATAAAGTGCCTCACTTTTTTGTGGTCTATCCCACCTTATTCCATGAGAGATAACAACTGTGTGGGGGTGCCAGAAAACTGGCCAAAAATGAAAAGGGTCACTTACTATTAAAACGTCTTCTTTCATCAAAGACGGGAAGTAAAGATTTAAAAGAATGTTATAAAAATACAAGGGTTTTCTTCTGAAAATTTTCCAAACTGGAACGAGCTTGAGTTCTTTACCCTTCGCCCAGTTATTTTTAGCTTGATAAACCCTTTGCGAAGATACTCGTTGACTGAGTAAGTCAAGCAAATTGGAAAGGTAAGTTTCCGCTCCCCCTATTAGGGGTTTATAAGTATATGCAATGTGTCCAATTCTTAACTTTTTCATTACAGCCTTTTATGTTCATAGCGGCAGTTAAAATTAACAATCCCCTTATAAAATGTAGGTTCTCCCTTAACCTCTATTTCCTGGTTTTCAATCGAATCATAGCGAATGGTTCTTACCATATCTGCTATACCAAAGGAGAAATAGAGTTTTCCTTCGATTGGCGGAAGGGATGAAATGTAAAATTTAACCCGGCCTTTTCCTTTTGAAGTTTGGATAGGGTCCGTAGAAAAACCATAAAGGTTTAGGCCGTTTTTGTCTGTAATTGAGATACCGAATGAGGAAGGTAGATTACCTTCCCTGTTTTCATAGGTTACGATAATGTCTAGAGGCTCATTTATTTTAAATTTCAATTTTTTCCTTTTTGTATCTCCAATAAATTCTATCTTTTTAATGAGAATTTTTTTGCTTTTGCCTCTCTTTCTAAATGTTGCTTTTTCATCTAAGACGTAATGGTGTAAGTAATGATTTATTACATCAACCGCTTCTCCTGACTTGACAATACGACCTTTGTTAAGAAGATACACTTTCTTACAAAGTTCCTTAACCAGGAAAAGATTGTGAGATACTAAAACTAAGGTTTTATCCTTTTTTTGAAATTCAGAAATTTTTGCAATACTTTTTCTTTGAAAATGCTCATCCCCCACTGAAAAAACTTCGTCGATAAGAAGAATGTCTGGATCAAGATGGATTGCTACAGCAAATCCCAAACGGACTACCATACCCGATGAATAGGTTTTGACGGGCTGCCCTATATAATTACCAATATCGGCAAAATCAACAATTTGGTTATACCTTTCACCTATTTCTTCTTTTGTATAACCCAAAAGTGCTGCATTCAAATAAATATTTTCTTCTCCAGTCATATCTGGATGAAACCCTGCACCTAGCTCAATAAGAGATCCCACTCTCCCGTCTACCAAAATTTCTCCTTTATCTTGCTTGGTTATACCGGCAATAACTTTAAGAAGCGTAGATTTTCCTGAACCATTTTCTCCTATTATTCCAACTGTTTCCCCTTTTTTCACAGAAAAAGTAATTTTATTTAATGCCAGAATTTTTTGTCTTTTTTGAAAAAGTAAAGTTTTTATCAGAGATGAGAATCCCTGGATTAACGTATATTTTTTTGAAACATTTAAAAGCTTAATTGCGTCCATTTTTATACCCAATCGGAAAAAAACAACGAACGCGCCTTAAAAATATTAAATCCAAAAAGGAAAAATATTATAGATTCCAAAAGGCTTATGACAATCCCTTCCAAGTAAATTTCACTTCCCAAAAATATATATTGGAAAAAATTAGTAACTCCAACCATGGGATTTAAACTATAAATTAACTGGAGTCTTTCGGGCACAAAACTTAGAGGATAAAAGACTGGGGTTAGATAGAAAAGCATCAAAAGTGCCGCTACCACAATGAAGGAAATATCACGGTAAAGTATCTGGAGGGACGATGTAAGAAGTATAAGACCAGTCAAAAGTGTGGTTTCCAAAAGTATTGCCAAGGGTAAAAAAATAATGGATTTTTGAGGAGCAAGTCCAAGAAATATAAGAATTATCAAAAAGGGTATAAGGGCGAGAGTGAAATGAACAAGATTAGCAAGTACCACAGAAAAAGGAATTAATTCTCTGGGAAATGCAACCTTTTTAATAATGTCTCTATTTGAAGTTAATGACGAGGTACCGATCATAAGAGTTGTGGCGAAGTATGTCCAAGGAAGAAGCCCAGAGAATAGAAACAGGGGGTAATTTTCTATTTGGACTTTGAGTATCAAAGAAAATACTATCGTTAAGACAATCATTTGAAAAAGTGGGTTAATGATAGCCCACAAAAATCCCAAGATACTACTTTTGTATCTCCCTTTTAGTTCGCGAACGGTAAGCATCCAAAGAAGCCATATACGTTGACTTGAGAAAAAATCAGACATTTCACGCAATTTTAGCAAATATGGGATTAAATTATTTGGTTACTTTTTTTATCCTTGCTTCTATGATTTTCTCTAGGTTTTGAGCTTCACTATTTGCGGGATCAAAAAGTTGTGCTTCGATAACTGCCCCTTGGGCCTCATCAATCTTTCCATGAAAAAAAAGTAGGTTGGCATAAAGGGTATGGAGTTTTGAGACGTCTTTATTAAATCCCGTAAATTCGTAAAGATAGGAAAAACCCTTAAAGGATTCATTGTAGGGAAAAGCCTCTGCCCCCTCACTTAAAATATTTTCTGCTTCATCCAAGTCCAGCTTTGCCGTGGCCATTTCAGCCGCCCCTTGGTAATATTTTACTTCGGTAAAGGGATTGAGGTTAATTGCCTCCCGGTATTTATCCTCTGCAGTTGTGAACTCTCGCTTAAATTCCAAAACTTGCGCTTGAGAATAAATTGGTTCGGCGCTAAATGGGTTTAGAGTCTCGGCTTTTTTAAAAGAGGAAAGTGCCTCGTCGTATTTTTCCGTTAGCCTACTTAGATTACCGCTTGCTAGATAGTATGAGGAATAAAATGGGGCGTTTCTCAGGAATTTTAAGCTGGAAGATGCTTTTGATAAATCGACTTCGCTTTCGGAAAGTGTAAGCGTAAGTCTTTGAAGAGTCCTTTCGACGCTAAATAGATATAAAGATGAGATAAATAGAAATGCAAGAGCGATACCCAAACTCTTTTTGGATTTTGGTTCCCAAGTTTCTGATTTTTCCGAAATACTCCCTAAAAGGAGGCCCAAGCTAAACCAAAAAAGCAACGAAAGTGCAGGCCAATTCCAATCGACGTCAAAGAGGTTGTGAATGAAAGACGCAATAAGTGAAATAACCAAAGCGCCAAGAAGCTCATTCTTAGAAAGAGCATTTCTTTTTTTAAACATGAAAGAGAATGTGCTTACAAATAGGGAAGCGAATAAGATAAGTCCTATTAGTCCTGTTTCGGAGAGTATTTGCAAGAAATGATTGTGTGTATATTTTGCATAGAGCCACGGAAGTTTCTGGTAAGCTCTTCCCGCCTCACCAAATACTCCGGGGCCAACTCCAAAGGCAGGATTATCCTTAAATATTTCAATGGCCGAGCGGAAGCTGGCAATTCGCAGATTTCCCGAGGGCGTCCTGGTTTCTCCTCTAAGCTCGCTGACTATACTTTTTACCCTACTTCCCAAAAAACCAAAAGAGAAAATAAGCGGGATTAGAATTGCGAATGAAATTACAAATATTGCCAGAATCTTTTTGTTTTGGGTAACTGCCTTTCTAGCAACAAATATGAGGGGAGTTAGGGCCAAGATAAGTGAGAACCAGGAGGCTCTTGAGTAAGTCAAGACAAAGCTCAACAGTAAAAATAGGGAAAGAGACCCCCACAACAATTTTTTCTTGCCGACTAAAAATAATATTAAAGGGAGCGGAATAAGATACATTAAAAAGCCGGCCATTTGGTTATACCAATAAAAAGGCCCGACAAACTGTTTACCGGAAGAAATTTGTGGATATTCAGAAATTATTGAATATAAAACTATTGCGGTCCCGAAGGCAAAAAGCGAATATTGCCATAAGTTAATAAATTTTTTGTCGGAACTTGCCAGATTAAATCCTATGAGAAATATAAAAAAAGAGGAGGAATAAAAAATTAGACTTTGGAAACTTTCCTCTGGGACTTTTGAAAATATAGCTGAGATAAAAACACTAAGAAGAAAAAGAACGAATAATAGTGTAATTTTTTTTGGAAAAACAAAAGTTCCTTTTCGAGTAAGAAAAAGACCAACCGCCGAGACAAAAAGTCCCAAGATGGCTGTTGGAATTGCAAAGTCAAAGTATTTAGCCTGGAAAGCAATTAGAATTGCAAGAGTGAGGAATATGAAAAATCCTGAAATTCTTTCAATCATGAATTCTTTTTCAATATACACGCTTATACCCATTTAGCAAGAATTTTTGTTGAGAGGGAGATTGAGAAGTAGAATTTTAGCCTTTAAAAATGAAACACGAGCGGCAGAGGCATAACGAGGAGGCCAAAGGCCAACTTCTCCTCTAAGGAGCCGCTCGGAATGTGCAAAGTGCGAAGTGTCGTGAGCCGTCTCAGTGGCTCGGTCGGTGTCAACCAATCGCCGCTATAACTGGCGAGGTGACGATCGAATGGACACATTCGCACTCGGTGACGCGGGAAGGGCGCAGCAATATCTGGACTCTGGTTTGCCCGGATGGCTCGCCAAGCGGGCTGCGCTGGCCGGAGTACTCCGACATTCAATCCCTCGTCACTTCAACAGAGCCGAGCCATGAAACGACCGTCGGTTGACCG
>Ga0209521_10001429_pt1 | contig 19525 bp, 15 predicted proteins | sample Rifsed19ft4_FD_184016 | JGI IMG/M metagenome (GOLD analysis project Ga0209521, IMG submission 184016) | Soil microbial communities from Rifle, Colorado, USA - sediment 19ft 4 (version 2) | ecosystem: Environmental > Terrestrial > Deep subsurface > Rock core/Sediment | place: Rifle, Colorado...
GACCCCTTCAAGGACACCGCCGGCCCGAGCATCAACATCTTGCTCAAGCTGATGGCGGTGGTGTCCCTGGTCATCGCCCCCCTCATTCGCTAGAGTCGAAGCTGGCATCGCCCAGAATCGCGGCGAGCTTGTCGCCATCGATATTGCCGCCCGACACGACCGCCACGCTCTTCCCTCCCTTTTCCTCGGACATGGCCAGGGCTGCCGCGACGGAAAGAGCGCCGGCTCCTTCCACGACCAGTTTGTCCTGGAGGGCAAGGCGCCGGATGGCCCGCTTCACGTCTCGTTCCGACACCAGGACCACTTCGTCGACCAGCTCCCGCAGCAGCGGATACATTTCCTGGGTGATGTAAGGAACCGCCACACCGTCACAGATGGTGTTGCAGTCGACGGAGACGGGTCTCCCCGCTTGGAAGCTGGCGTGAAGGGAGGGACATCCCTGCGGCTCGACCGCCATTACCTTCACCGACGACTTGAGCGCCTTGAGCGCGCTGGCCACTCCCGCGATGAGACCGCCCCCTCCCACCGAGACGAAGACTCTATCGACATCCGGGCAATCGTCGAGGATCTCGAGTCCGATGCTCCCGTGTCCGGTCATCACCGCTCGGTTGGTCCACGGATGGATGAAAGTGTAGGGCTCGGACTCCCAGCCGCGCTCGCGGAGATAACGAAAGACTTCCTCCCGCGGCACCAGGACCGGCGTCGCGCCATAAGCGCGTACCGCTTCAATCTTGGTGCGCGGTGCAGTGTCGGGCATGAGGCTTCGCGCCGACACGCCGTAGTAGCGGGCCGCCCAGGCGAGGGCCTGTGCGGTGTTGCCGGCGCTCACCGTGCTCAACCCCCGTTGCCTTTCTCGTTCCGTCAGTTGGGAGACGGCGTTGAATATTCCTCGTAACTTGAAGGAGCCGGTCGCCTGGTGGATCTCGATCTTGAGCAAAACGTTGCCGGAGCGCTGAAAGGGTTGATGGCAGTGAAGCGGCGCCAGTGGAGTGCGGACGACCACGGCTCGGATCCGCTCCACCGCATCCCGCAGCTCTTGGAGCGAGGGCCGGGTGAGGCGTTCCATGCGGCGCTCAGTATGAATGGGGGAGAGCTATCGACCCGATAAGTCTCCCCAAGAGGCAGACACGTTGGAGACCGTGCGCGCTATCTTCGAGAGCCGTCTCGGTCGTTCCAACGAGTGACGGGCCCCAGCAGGGGGGCTTCCTACCGCCTCTCGACCCCCAGCTCGCCGAGCTTGGCGGCGATGTCTTCCGCCGATGTGGCGGGCTCGACCTCGGTGTCGATAGCCGCAACCTTACCGTCCTTCCCGATGTAGAAGGTCCAGCGGCTCGCCACGCCGCGCTCTGGATTCAGGACGCCATAGGCCATCGCCACCTCTTTGGAGGGATCGCTAAGGAGAGGAAAGTCGGCTTTCTGCTCGGTGGCGAACCCCTTGTTGTCTTCAATCGGATCCACGCTGGCCATAAAATAAGCGGCGTTGAATTCTTTAATCAGATGTCCCTTTTCCGCCAGCGACTTGCACTCAATGGTGCAGCCGCGAGTGAAAGCCTTGGGAAACCAAGCGATCACCACCGCCTGCTTGTCGCGAAAATCCGACAGACGATAGGTGTTACCGTCCGAGCCGGGGAGCTCGAAGTCGGGGGCCATGTCGCCCACCTGCAGCGCCTGTTGCGGGGTTGCCAACCCAGCGGTCATCGTTATCAGAGTCGTCATAACTACCAGCCATGCACGCATGCGTTCCTCCTGACGCTCAAGACGTCGCCATCAATATACCTCAGACCAGGCGCGGATGGTCGATTTCGGCCGTCACTTAATGTGGTTGCCCAGCTAAAGCTAGCCAGACGGCGATTTCGGCCGTCATTGAATGTGGTGGCCCAACTAAAGCTAGTCAGACGGCGGCAGTCGGAGGGGCTTTCGGCCGTCATTGAGTGTGGTTGCTCAGCGAAAGCTAGCCAGACGGCGGTTTCCTGAGAAGGAAGTACTGGTTGAGATCGTTGGTATGGCCGTCCGCGGAAAAGATGTCGATGCACTGGAGCGGCAGAGAGGACACCAGCCGGGACGTCTCTTCTGAGTCGGTGAAGTGGCAGAAGCGATAGGCGGGATCTCTATCTCCCCAGGAAAGGATGTGATCCCCAGCCTCCAGTTGAGATAGATCGAGGGACGTGCCCGTTCTGGTGAGGAAATCTTCCCAGGGGATGATTTTCTTACGAAATCTCTGGAAGCGGCCGAACTGCCAAACGGAGAACGCCAGGATCCCGTTATCGGCCAAGTGCCGGCTGAGCTCGATGAGGAGCGTGCGTCGAGTCTGGTAACCGGGAAGGTGATGCAGAAAGCCGAACATCGTGATGAGCGAAAAGTCAGAGGGTACGTCGGCGGGGACGGGACTGGCGGGCAAACCGGCGGCCACGTCGTGCTCGCGCAGCGTCACCGACGGCATGCCGGAGAGGTTGTCACGAGCGTGCTGGAGCGCGATGGCGCTGAACTCGATGCCCACATAGCGGAACGGGCGTTTGAGGTGCTCTTTCAGGAAAAGGGCGAACCGCCCATTCCCACAGCCGACATCGAGCACCGATAGCTGTTTTTCTCCCACTTCTTCCAGGAGCCGGAGCCATCCTCGCCAGGGGCCACGCCGAGTGGCGACGAACTCTTCGGCTCGCTGGGTGTAGAAATCTTTGTTGATTCGGTTGAGTGCTAGAATGGTGGCCCGATCCATCGGTTGAGTCTATGAAAAAAGCGACGTGGTTGACACCGTACCGCTTCCAGCCCGAGCTCCATGACCGGGAGCTCCGGACCATCATCCGCGAGATAGAGGAGTGCCCGCCGTCTCGGGCAACGGATCTCGACCGTATTCTCAAAAAGTATCCCAAGGGTGGAAAAGAGTACTTCTCCAAGAGTGAGATTCTCCAGGGCTATCAATACCTGGCGAAGACCGAGGGCTGGCCGAGTCAGTCGGTTCCCTTCCTCGAGAAGCTCAAGATGAAGCCGGTGCGCACGCTGAGCGGCGTCGCGCCGGTGACCGTTTTGACCAAGCCTTTTCCTTGCCCCGGCCAGTGCATCTTTTGTCCGAACGACATACGGATGCCCAAGAGCTATCTCTCCCGGGAGCCGGGAGCGCAGCGGGCGGCCTATCATGACTTCGATCCTTATCAGCAAACGTATTCCCGACTCACGGCCCTTCAACGCATGGGCCATCGAGTCGACAAAGTCGAGCTCATCATTCTGGGAGGGACTTGGTCTTTCTATCCCCAAGGCTATCAGAACTGGTTCGTGCAAAGATGCTTCGAAGCCATGAACGACTTCGGTCGGGGGAGTTTTCGAGACGATCCCCACCCTGGCCGGCCGAACTACCAGGGCCTGAACATCCGGGTGGACGGGAAGTTAGGATCCAATCCTTATAACGATATCGTCTCCGGTTATTTGCGCTCGGGCGACGCTCACGAGCTCGCTTCGCTGGCCGAGGTGGAGAGCGCGCATCTCCAGAACGAGACGAGTCTCCATCGTTGCGTGGGACTCTCTGTCGAGACGAGGCCGGACTACGTCACCGAGGCCGAGGTGGAGCGCATGCGCAGCCTGGGCGCCACCAAGGTCCAGATTGGGATCCAGAGTCTATCGGACGACGTTCTCACCCTGAACAAGCGAGGTCACGACGTGGCGGCGACGCGAAGAGCGATTCGCTTGCTGCGTCAGGCGGGGTTCAAGATCCAGGCCCATTGGATGCCGAACCTCTACGGCTCCTCTCCCGTTCGCGACGTCGAGGACTTCGAGCGTCTCTTCTCCGATTCCGACTTCCGCCCCGACGAGCTCAAGATCTATCCCTGTAGTCTGATCGAAAGCGCGGAGCTGATGGTGGCCTACCAGGCGGAGAAGTGGAGGCCCTACACGCACCACGAGCTTCTCGAAGTACTGGTAGCCTGCCTGGAGAGAGTGCCGGGTTACTGCCGCATCAGCCGTGTGATCCGTGATATTCCAGGAGACGACATCCTGGACGGGAACAAGACCACGAACTTCCGTGGGGTTGCGGAAGCCGAGCTTCGGGCTCGAGGCCTCGCCTGCCGCGACATTCGGAGCCGCGAGATCCGGAGCGCTCGCGTCCGAGAGGAAGAATTGAGTCTGAACGAGCTGCGCTACCGGAGCTCCATTGGGGAAGAGGTCTTCTTGCAGTTCATCAACGGCGACCGCCGCATCGCGGGTTTCCTGAGGCTCGCCCTCCCGGCGAGAGAGTCCTTCATCGAGGAGATCCGGAAAAGCGCGTTGGTGCGGGAGGTACACGTCTATGGCGCCGCCGCGGCGCTGGGAGAGAAGGACGAGGGCAAGGCGCAGCATCTGGGCTTGGGACGTAGACTGGTTCGGCGCGCCGAAGCGCTGGCTGGGGAGGCGGGGTTTTCCAGCTTGGCAGTGATTTCCAGCGTGGGCACCAGGGAGTACTACCGGCGCCTCGGGTTCCACGACGGCCGGCTCTACCAGCAGAAGAGCCTGACTCAAGAAAATCCACGAACAACTCAATAGGAGGACGTGATGCAGACGGTTGCATCTCGACCCGCTGTCTGTTCTCCAGCTCATTCTGGAGATCCTCTTGGCGAGAGTGCTCCTACTGGGTGGTCTCTTGGCAAACTTGATGTCCGCCTATCTGGCGGTCGTGCAAGCCCACATTCTGGGTTGGACTCTGTACATGAATAGCCGGGAGCTGGGCTGGACCTGACCCATCGGGCTAGAATGGGCCAGCCCATGCCCCTGCTGTCCGACTTCCACCCCCTGATCTCCACCTGGTTTCAGGAGAAGTTCCAGGGCGCCACCGAGCCGCAGCAACGCGGCTGGCCGGAAATCCGCACCGGACAGGACGTGTTGATCTCCGCCCCCACCGGATCGGGGAAGACCTTGGCCGCCTTCCTCATTTGTCTCGATGAGCTGGTGCGGTTGGCCACCGACGGAGGTCTCCCCGACCATACCTGCGCGGTCTATGTGTCGCCCCTCAAGGCGCTCAGCAACGACATCCACAAGAATCTGGAGCGGCCGCTGGCGGAGATCTCGGCCCTTGCAGCCAGCCAGGGCAGGGAGCTGACGCCAATCCGAACCTCGGTGCGAACCGGCGATACGTTGGCTTGGGAGCGGCAAATGATGTTGCGGAAGCCACCCCACATTCTGGTCACCACTCCCGAGTCTCTGTTCATCTTGCTGACCGCCGAGAAGAGTCGCAAGATCCTTGGCCAAGTCGGAACCATTGTCGTCGACGAGATCCACGCGGTGGCGGATGACAAGCGAGGCTCTCATCTCGCCCTGTCTCTCGCCCGCCTGGAGAATCTGGTAACGAAGAACGGCGGCGCCAGGCCGCAACGCATCGGCCTATCCGCAACCGTGAAGCCCATCGAGGAAGTCGCCGCCTTCCTGGGCGACGGTGTCCGCATCGTCGACGTGGGACATCGCCGCGAGATGGATATCGCGGTCTCGGTTCCCCGGGATGAGCTGGGAGTGGTGGCCAGCAACGAGATGTGGAACGAGATCTACGATCGGCTAGCGGACCTCGTCTCGGCTCACCGCACGACGCTGGTCTTCGTCAACACCCGGCGGCTCTCGGAGCGGGTCTCCCATCATCTGGCGGAACGATTGGGCGAAGAAGTGGTGATGGCGCACCACGGGAGCTTGTCGCGGAGCCTCCGCTTGAAGGCGGAGGAGCGGCTCAAGGAGGGGCAGTTGCGCGCGGTGGTGGCCACCGCTTCGCTCGAGCTCGGCATCGACATCGGCTCGGTGGACTTGGTCTGTCAGATCGGCTCCCCGCGATCCATCGCGGTGGCCCTGCAGCGGGTTGGGCGCTCCGGCCATTGGACCGGGGCGAGACCGAAGGGCCGTCTGTTCGCCACCACCCGCGACGAGCTTCTGGAATGTGCCGCCCTCATCCGGGCCATGCGCTCCGGGGAGCTCGATCGGCTCGAGATCCCGGAGTCACCTATCGACGTGGCGGCGCAGCAGATCGTCGCCGCCGCTGCTTGCGAGGATTGGTCGGAAGAAGACCTGTTTCGGCTCCTCCGCGGGACCTATTCCTACCGGAATCTCGAGCGGAGCGACTTCGATGCGGTCATCGAAATGCTCTCGGAAGGGATCGCCACCAAGCGCGGCCGCGGGCGCGCTTATCTCCATCGCGATCGGGTAAACGGTCGCGTGCGGGGCAGGCGGGGAGCCCGCCTGGCGGCGATTACCTCGGGAGGAGCGATCCCCGACAATGCCAACTACCTGGTGGTGGCGGAGCCGGAAGGCAAGGCAGTGGGCACGCTCGATGAAGACTTCGCGGTGGAGAGCCTTTCTGGCGATGTCTTCCTGCTGGGAACGAGCTCCTGGCGCATCCGCCGAGTGGAGACGGGACGCGTCCTTGTCGAGGATGCTCACGGGGCGGCACCCACCATCCCTTTCTGGAGAGGAGAAGCTCCGGGTCGCACGGTAGAGCTCTCCCAAGAAGTGTCAGGCGTTCGAGAGGAGACGGCCAGCCGTTCGGATCGAGATGCGGCGGCGGCCATCGCCTTCCTCCAAGAGGAATGCGGTTTGGATCGCCGCGGAGCCGAGCAGGCGGTGGAGTACGTCCGGGCAGGACGAGCCGCCCTGGGCGCTCTCCCCACCCACCATCGGGTGGTGGCGGAGAGATTCTTCGACGAGGCGGGCGGCATGCAGCTCGTACTGCACGCGCCGTTCGGCGCGCGGATCAATCGCGCCTGGGGCCTCGCACTGCGCAAGCGTTTTTGTCGTACCTTCAATTTCGAGCTTCAAGCGGCGGCGACGGATAACGGCATCGTGATCTCTCTCGGGGAGCAACACGCGTTTCCTCTCGAGATCATCTTCGGGTTTCTGAATCCCAATACCGTCGAGCAGGTTCTCACCCAGGCCCTTCTCGACACGCCGATGTTCACCGCGCGTTGGCGCTGGAACGCCTCGCGAGCCCTTGCCGTTCTGCGCTTTTCCGGCGGGCGCAAGGTGGCCCCGGCGCTACAGAGGATGCGGTCCGACGACTTGTTGGCCGCCGTGTTCCCGGACCAGGCCGCCTGCGCCGAGAATCTGGCAGGAGAGATCCGTATTCCCGATCACCCTCTGGTGAAGGAGACCATCGGTGATTGCCTTCACGAAGCCATGGATCTCGAAGGCCTGCAGTCCCTCTTGCAAGCCTTCGCCTGCGGCGAGGTGGCGACGGTCAGCATCGATACCGCCGAACCCTCGCCCTTCTCGCACGAGATCCTGAACGCGAATCCCTACGCTTATCTGGACGACGCGCCTCTCGAGGAGCGTCGCGCTCGGGCGGTTCAGATGCGCCGTACCCTACCCGGCGAGCTGGTGGAAGAGGCGGGCTCTCTGGATCCGGACGCGATCGCGGAGGTTGAATCGGAATCCTGGCCGGTTGTCCGAGACGCCGATGAGCTGCACGATGCCATGTTGACACTGGTTGTACTCCCGCCGGTTCCGGAATGGGAGTCCTGGTTCTCCGAGCTCCAGCAGGCTCGCCGCGCCACCACGATTCGAGTCACCGACCAGAGCTTCTGGGTCGCCGCGGAACGGATGGACCTGGCGAGCGTGGCGCATCCGACCGGTGTCTTCTCACCCGAGATAGACTCCGTTCCCCCCACGGGAGGTGTGCCCGAGGATAGGGAGACGGCCGGGGCGGAGATCCTTCGGGGATGGCTGGAGTCGACCGGTCCACGAACGGCGACCGAGCTGGTCAAACGACTGGCGCTGCCCGCACCGGTGATCCAGGCGGGACTCTTGAGGCTGGAGTCGGAAGGACAGGTGCTGCGCGGGCGCTTCACGCGACGGCCGACCTCTGACCAGGAACAGGAGTGGTGCAACCGTCGGCTGCTGGCCCGCATTCACCGGCTCACCCTCGGCAGGCTGCGACGGGAAATCGAGCCGGTCACCACGCAGGACTTCATGCGCTTCCTTCTCCGATGGCAACACGTGAGCCGAGGGAGCCGCCTGCACGGGGTCGACGGAACGCTTTCGATCATCCGTCAGCTCCAGGGATACGAGCTCTCCGCCTCCGCCTGGGAGTCCCGCGTCCTTCCTGCCCGGCTGGGACGATACGATCCCGAGATGCTGGATCGACTGTGCCTTTCCGGAGAGGTCATGTGGGGGAGATTGTCGCCCCATCCGGCCTTCGAGGCCGCGGTGGAAGCGAATGGCAGCGGGAGCAACCGGCGGGTGCGACCGACGCGGGTGGCGCCTCTCTCTCTCTTGCTCCGGGAGGATGCCGATTGGTTGCTGACGGTCGCTGGGAACGCCAGCCCGAACGAAATGAGAACCACCGCCCTTTCTCACGCCGCCCGCCAGGTGCTCTCGGAGCTCGAGCGGCGGGGTGCCTCTTTCTTCGCGGAGCTGAAGCGAGGCTCGGGTCGATTGGCCAGCGAAGTGGAAGAGGCTTTGTGGGAGCTTCTCGCCGCCGGTCTCGTCTCCGCCGATGGCTTCGAGAACCTGAGATCGCTCCTGGACGCCAAACGTCGCCGCGGAGAAGGGCGCGGAAGGCTGGCACGCCCCCGTCACGCTGCCGGACGCTGGGCTCTCCTGCGGGCGATGCCTCGGGCGGGAGAGGCCGAGGATCAGTCGGCGGTTGCGCCTGTGGAAGCGTTTGCCCGACAACTGCTCCGGCGTTGGGGAGTCGTGTTCCGAGATCTTCTGGCGCGCGAGCCGCTGGCTCCCGCCTGGCGAGACCTCCTGGTGGTACTCCGTCGCCTGGAAGCGAGAGGGGAGATCCGGGGCGGCCGTTTCGTGGGAGGGTTCTTGGGCGAGCAGTTCGCTCTCCCGGAAGCAGTCGAGCTCCTCCGGTCGGTTCGTCGTGCCGAAAAGGACGGCGAGGAGGTCCGCATTGCGGCCGCCGACCCGCTCAATCTTCTGGGTATCGTGCTACCGGGTGGGCGCCTTAGCACACTCTCCGGCGAGAGTCTCTTGCTTCGCGACGGCGTCCCCCCGGCGCCTGCCGAGGCCGCAGTCCCGGCAGGAGCTTTCTTGAGCGCACGCCCTTCCCTCTGAGCTCCCGGCTCGGAGAACCTCTCCGGGCGTTGGGCTTGGGGAGCCCGCCAAACCGTTGTATACTAACCAGTAATCAAGTCGACAATCTGTAGAAACGTTTCGGCGGGGTCGACCGTGTCGGTGGAAACGGCGTCCGCCGCGCAATGCCTTACCTAAGGTATGAATAGTCTCACGACTACCATCATCCGAGTTCGGAACAGTCTCGCCAAGACACAGCTACGCGCTCCGCTCGTTTGGCTCAGAAACAAAACCCTGAGCGAGCACGATACGCTAATCGCCTCTTACCCAAGGTCGGGAAGCACGTGGTTCTGCTTCCTGATGTTCGAGATTCTGAGCGGGCGGCAAGCTGAATTCCATTCGGTCGACAGGGACATTCGTTTCGTGGGGAAGCAGTTGAGCTCGCTGCCATTGCTTCCCGGCGGGGGACGTATCGTGAGGACGCACGAGCCGTACTCGAGAGACTACAAGAAGGCGATCTACCTGGTGCGCGACGCGCGAGATGTGGTGGTCTCCGAGTTTTTCTACGCCAGACTGGCCAACACCTGGCGTGGCGAGCTCGACGAGTTCATAGGTCATTTCCTCGAAGGAAATTCGAATCAGTTTGGCTCCTGGGCAAGTCATGTCAACTCCTGGACGACCGCCGGCGACGTCCACCACCGAGACCTCAGGGTTCTCAAGTACGAGGACATACGCCTCCATCCCGAGAAGGCATTGGCGCAGGTTCTTTCCTTCATGGGCCTCGGTGTGCCGTTGGATCGAGTTCGGAGTGCCATTGCCAACAACGAAATAGCGGAAATGCGCCGCAAGGAGGACGGCAATCCGCGTTTGAGAACGATAACCGGCGGCGGAGATTTGCGTTTCGTGCGTAAGGGATCCCTTGGCGGTTGGCGGCAGCATTTGAGCCGAGACCAGCTGCGTCGCATCGAGTCCCAAACGGGAGAGGCCATGTCGCGATTGGGATATCGGCTAGAAAGCGTTGATGGTGGTGGGTAGAGCCTCGGCCGCGGGACGTCGCGCGGCACCGCCTCTCGCTGTTGCCATCGCAGTGGTAGTGGGAGTGTGCATCGTTGCCTCTCCAACGAAGACCGTGGCGGTTTTCCTTGTGGCCATGGGACTCGCTGGCACCGCAGCGTTTCTAGCTCGAGCGGGATTCACGAAAGCTTCCCATTTCGTCGCGCTTCCAACCCTCACTGCTTATATTCTTCTAAATCAAGGGTTTGCCAACCTGACCGTTCGACTGGCTGGGCTCCCCATTCTCGTTGGGCATGTTCTGATGTTCACCGGCCTGCTCCTAGCGATCCTCCCAGCCCATCGCGCAATGCTAAGAGAGCTGCGCGAGCCGGCCTTGCTCAGCCTGTTGGCCCTGATGTTGTTTTCCACACTGCACCTGGCCACGAACGTCGCCGACCACGGCGTGTATGCGATACGCGATAGCTCCTTGTTCTTCGAGGGAATTTTCTTGCTCCTCGGACTCCTCTGGGCAAGGGAGGAGCGGTCCGTCGATGCGCTGGGAAGATGGCTCCTAGTCGTGTTTCTGTTGAACTTCTGCTACAGCCTGACGTTTCCCTTTCACGAAACCGTGCAGTCCTTGTCCCCGGTCTCCGGATTTTTTCGGCCTGTTCCGGTTCTGGGGTATTACAGCCACACCTACCTCTACCTGCTCGCCGGTGCCCTCTTCTTCATGTGGTGCGCCGCCTATGTGGTCAGCTGGCCCGCCTGGCTGCGAGGTCTTCTGACGGCGGGACAGATTCTCAGCCTCGGCATCGCGCAAGCGAGATCGATGTACGTGGGCATGGTGGTTGTCCTTCTGGTGATCATGCTTCTGGGCGAGTTTCGAAAGTGGATCAAGTTAACCGTCTCCTTGTGCTGTGCGCTGGTCATTTTTGTCGTGTTGACTTCGCACCTGGGCCTCGAGTTGCAAGGCCGAATCGGCCCAGTGCAACTGAGCTTCCTCGGGGACCAGCTGCGCAGCATCGCCGGGGCGCCGGGAACTCCGGGGATGACCGTCCAGGGTCGTTTGGATTGGTACCGGGAGGCTTGGGACCGCGCGCACTCCAGCACAGCGAACTTCCTGATCGGAGAAGGGTTTGGAAAGCCACTGCTCGAGAACGCGCGGAGCAAGGAAGGAGTGCCCATACGTCAGCCGCATAACACCCACTTGAGCGTTTTTGCGAGGTTGGGCCTGGTCGGGGCAACTCTCTGGGCAATTTTCCACCTCGCGATCCTGGTTCGCTTCGTTCGGGTGCTACTGGGGCGGCGGTCGTTGGAACCGAGATTCTACGAGCTCGCTTTATGGTTCTTCCTTTTCTACCTCTTGTCGATGATCGTGACCAGCGTCCAGCCCCACCTAGAGTTCTCCTACGGCGCCATCCCTTTCTATGTTCTCATGGGATTGGCGCTGGGATTGATGCGCGGGCGGACAGGGCGCGTCGTCCCGATGAACAGGGTCTGATGGCAGTGGACGAGGCCGGTGCCGGCAGGGAATAGGAACGGATACCTTCGCCTGGTGACGGAGCAGACGGAGCATATGAAGACCGGCGCACCCGCCGACGAGGTCATTCGCGCCAATGTCTCCTTCTATCGGGAAGCCGCCCCAAAATACGAGAGGTACGAAAGTTGGACCTTCGACCCGTCCTTTCAGCGGATGTTGGCGGCGGATTTAGACTTGATCGCGTCCCATCTCGGTCATGTTAACGGGAGGCGGGTGAAGTGCCTAGATTGCGGCGGTGGCACGGGCAATCTTTCAATCAGGCTATTGCAGCGAGGCTGGGACGTTACCGTCGTCGACGTGTCCCGGGAAATGCTCGAGATCCTCGAGGATAAGTGCGCCGCTCAGGGGCTCGTTCCTAGGATCCGAAACTGCTCGGTGGAGGAGTTTCTGGAGACAGACGATGCCCACTATGATCTGATTAGCTTTGCGTCGGTCTTGCATCACCTGCATTCGTATTGCGGTGTGGTAGAGCTGGCCGCACCGCGCCTGCAGCCAAAAGGCATTTTCTATTCCAACTTCGATCCCGTTCCACCTAAACACAGGATGATGACGCAAGTGTTCGATTCGATGGACACACTGCTGGCCAAATTGCTTTTCGACCCCGCCGACGTATTGCCGGGTATCAAGAGAAGAGTGACAAAGCTCGTCGGGAGAGCGTCTCTTCAACACGGGCGGGCGATCGCAGGCGCGGGTGATCTGGCAGAGTACCATGCTAAGTCCGGAGTCGACGACGCGCAAATAGTCGACCTCCTGAAGCACAGCGGGTTCGCCGTCTTGGAACATTGCCGCTATACGACGGGTAGGACCAGGGCTTCCCAAGAGGTTAATCGCTGGGTTGGGCTATTGCGCAGTTTCAAGATCATCGCCCAGCGTCGCCACTAGATCTAGAAGCCGATGCGCAGTCTCAAGATCCTATCCATCCACAATCGCTACCAGCAGCACGGTGGCGAGGACGTGGTGATGCAGTCGGAAAGGCAGTTGATGGTCTCCTTCGGCCATAGAGTCGTTGAATATGTCAGAAACAATGAGGAGATTAGGAATTACGGCTTGAGAGACACGGTGACGCTGGGTCCGCGCACGGTTTGGGCCTGGGACAGTTATAGGGAGGTCAAGAGGCGCCTCAAAACCGAGCAACCCCACCTGGCGCATTTCCACAACACATTCCCGCTCATTTCTCCGGCGGCCTACTACGCCTGTCGCGAGGCAGGAGTGCCGGTCGTACAGACCCTGCACAATTATAGATTGGTGTGCCCTGCCGCCACTTTTTTTCGCCACGGCCAGGTGTGCGAAGAGTGCATGGAGCACACCCTGTGGCGTGGAGTACGGTACGGTTGCTACCGAAAATCGCGACCTGCGACGGCGGCGGTCGCCCTGATGTTGGCTTTGCACCGGTGGCGCAAGACTTGGACCCAACAGGTGGATGCCTACATAGCCCTGACTCAGTTTGCTCGCCGCAAGTTCGTCGCCGGCGGCTTGCCGGCCGAGAAGATCGCCGTCAAGCCGAACTTCCTCGACCCGGATCCTGGACCACGAAATGGCGACGGAGAATATGCGCTGTTCGTGGGGAAGGTGCAGGATGAGAAGGGTGCAGGCCTACTCGTTGACGCTTGGAGACGACTGCCGAAGAAGATTCCTCTGCGCGTGATTGGAGACGGCGTCCAAAGAGGCGAGCTGGAGGCGAAGGTGTCGCGCCAGGGGGTTTCCAGCATTTCCTTCGAGGGACACCAAGGGCGGGGCCGCGTTCTGGAGGCGATGAAGGGCGCGCGGTTCTTGATCTTCCCAAGCAAGTGGTACGAGGGATTTCCCGTGACCATCGTGGAAGCCTTGGCTTGTGGTCTGCCGATCGTCGGATCGCGCCTAGGCGCGATCCAGGAGATTGTGGATGAGGGAAGGACGGGGCTGCACTTCCGGCCGGGCGACTCCCTGGATCTGGCGGAGAAGGTCGACTGGGCCTGGGCCCACCCCGAACGAATGAAGGAGATGAGCCGCCAAGCACGGGCGGAGTTCGAGGCCAAGTACACCCGAGAGAGAAACTATGAGTTGCTCATGGAGATCTATGAGCGGGCCATCGCGAATCATGAGAAGGCCAGGGATATCGCCGCGCATTCAAACGATGAAGAAGAACGGGCGAAACCTGACTGAAATCGGCTGCCGCGGCGCCCATTACCATCCGGGCCTCGCCTTTTAGTCGTTCCCGCTGCCATGCTATAATAATTGGTCTAACTCATAACAGAAGATTCTTGCCGCGAGAGGTCGTTGGCTGGGCACGCCTTGGTTAACACTCGGTAGACGTCTGATTCGCTGCTAACTTGTTCAAAGCTAGAACGCACGAGGGAGGTGTGGAAATGAGAAGAGTTGCGATTTGGTCCGCAGCGTTCATGGTGATCGCCGCCGCGAACGCCCATGCGCAGAATCAGGGCCGTCAGGAGGACTACCAGAAGGCGCTCCAACAGAAGTTGACGTCCAAGGTAGACACGATGATGGCGGCCAACACCGAAAAGATCACGAGAGCCGATCGCTGGAATTGCGAAGTGAGGATGCAGGACTCGGCCGACTACCCGGGGAAGGTGGACACCGAGATAAGCGTGACCATGCCCATCGATCAGTTCAAGGAATTCGCTCCGGTCGCCGTGCTGGAGGCCGTTGCCGTTCCGCACAACTTTCCCACCGGCAAAATCTACGTCCGAGAAACGACGACCAGACGGGTGGGGTCGATTGACTTTCGTGCCGCCGAGCCTATAGGAAACAAGTATCGAACCGGCAAGGAAAAAGCGATCGAGGATGCCATCGCCGAAATGAGCAACGCCATCACTTGGCATTAGACGCGTCGCCCCGGCGACGACGCGCGTGAGTTGATCTCGACGGGGGGTCCTGCTAGCCTCCTTCCATGCACAAAAACCAAACGGAGCAACGCTGCCGCCTCCTTTTGAGTCCGGCGCGAGCGAAACTGGTCGCCCGGCACGGCCGGCGGAATGGGATTCCCGTAGTCTTCGCGGCGCTTTTGGGCGCGCTCCTCACCGGGTCTTGCGGTGTCGTCGGCAACAAGGCGCCCGAGCAGGAGACCGTCCTTCCCCTCCTCCGGGAAGAGGCGCAGGAACTGAAGAGCGAAGGAGAGACTCTGAATCCCGCGTTTGGGGTGACGGCCAACTGGGAAATCGAAGACGTCCAGGTTCGTAAGCTTTCGAACGACGACGCCCATCCCTGGGGTGGCACGATACGGTTCAAGATCACTAGCCGGGTGCGTGAGCCGGACGGCACGACATCCACCGAAGAGTTCGTGAAGAACTTCGAGTATCTGTGGGACACCGAGATGGGAGGTTGGTCGGTCCGCTAGGAGCCTCCGCGTCTCGGGCGGTCTGGCCCTCAGTGTTCGAAATGGAGAAAAAGAAGACTACCTGCGTCTATACCGCCAGCGGGGAGGCCAACGCTCAACAGGTGCGGGCGTTTCTCGAGGCGAACGAGATACCCTGCTCGTTTCACGGCGAGAGCCTGCGGAAGACCCACGGCTTCACCCTGAATGGGTTGGGCCTGGTGGAGATCCACGTTCCCGAGGCCTATGTGGAGCAGGCGCGGGAGCTTCTGACCGCAGCGGAGTCGGGTGAATTGACCCTGGACGAGAACGAAACCATCGGGTAGTGTGGCGCAGCGGTCTTTCCAATTCCTGCCGTGGCCCCATGGCGTTCGGGGGGCGCGAAGAGACCTACCAAACCCCTCGGGCAACCGGCACCGTTTACCACTGATGTGGCTCGATCCGACCTGAGCTAGGGGGCGCGGCTAACTCGCCTTCGCCTTGCGACCTCCCCTCCGCCGTTTTGGAGGGGGCTCATCGCTCGCCTTTAGGCTGACGATTTCGGTGACGAACTTTTTCCTGCCGTGGTCATCGAAATTGATCGTCGTGTACTGAGGGTCGACCTCGGTTATGACACCCAGGCCGTACTTTTCGTGAATGACTCGCGACGAAACGGACATCGATTTCATTGGATTCTTTCTGTTGGGGGTGACAAGGCTAGTTATTTTATACGCATTGCTGCCCGCTTAGCAAATCGGCATCCGGACGTGTCGGTCCCTGGCATCCCCACGCTGCCAGGGGACAAACGCAGTTGGGTAGAGGGTCAACATGCTGTATAATGAGGAGAAATTCCGACAACAGATTGGTGTCGGCTTCATCCGTCTGGAAGACGGGGGCGTCGGCGGCGAGAAACGAGGGTGAGACACTGCCCCTCGATCTGCGCAACCAGCGTTCAGGCACTCTCTGCCGGTGATGACGCGTTGAGAGATTTGAGCCATGACCTTTGAGAGATCTCCCGGGGACCCTGCGCTTCCGCCCGCGCGGGAAGTCCATCTCCGCGACTACCTTTTTCTGATGCTGAAGCGACGCTGGCTCATCGCGGTCGTGGTGTCAACCGTTCTCGGTGTAACTCTCATCGGCAGTCTGTTGCAGACCTCCACTTATAGAGCGACGACGCTCGTTCAAGTCGACCAAGGCAAGATCAATCTCGTTCAAGACGTCATGGTGGAGGACGTCCGAGCCGGATATGAGGAGTTCTATGCCACCCAGCAGCGGGTACTCGGCAGTCGGACCCTCGCTCATCGGGTCCTGGAGCGAGGCAATCTATGGGACCACCCCGCCCTTCAGGTCAAGAAACCGCTCTGGGAGTTCGATCCACCCTTGGATCGCGAAGCCCAGGTCGATGAACTGCTCTCCAAACTGACCGTCTCGTCCGTTCGCAGCACGCAGCTCTTGGAAGTGAGCTTGGTAACCTCCGATGCCAGGTTGTCCGCCCAACTCGCCAACTCCTTGGTGGACGAGTACATCGCCTTCAATAGTGAAGCGGAGACGGGAATCGCTAAGGATACCGCATCCTTTATTCGCGACCAGATTGAAAAGCTACAGGCCGAGATACAGCAAAAAGAGAAACTCCTTCGGGAATACAGTCAGTCTCAAGATATCGTCATGGTAGACAAGAAGGAGAACATCGTCATCCAACAGCTCGAGGACCTGAACCGGCAGTTGAGCGTCGTTCAGGGCCAGCGAGCGGCGGCCGAAGCCAAGTACCAGAGCCTGGCGGAGTCGGATCCCGCCTCCGTCGGCGAGGTCAACAGTGACGGTGCGATTCGAGATCTACGGCAAGAGTATTCCTCTTTGAAGAAAGAGTACGCAGAGCTATCAACGAAGTTCAAGCCGGACTGGCCGGAGATGCAACGGATCCGAAGCGCCCTGGAGGAAGTGGAGGAACGTCTGGATCTCGAGATCCAGGCGGGAGCACGGAAAGCCATCGCCGCCGCCCGAGTGGAGTATGAAGCAACCGCCAGGCAGGAAGCCCTCCTGCGGCAGACCCTAGAGAAACAGAAGAGCGAAGCGCAGGGACTGGATCGGGTGGCATCGGACTACAACAGCATCAAGGTAGAGCTGGACAACCAGCGCGCCATGCTCCAGCAGTTGCTCCGCAGGCAGAGCGAGACGGGACTGAGCGCCGATCTGGGCGAGCGCCAGCCGGTCAACGTGCGAGTGGTGGAACAGGCGGTGGCCCCCACCAGTCGATACCGTCCCAGCCTGACGAGGAATCTGGCTCTGGGCGGAGTGCTGAGTATTTTTCTGGCGGTCGGTTTAGCTTTCTTTCTGGACTATTGGGACACTTCCGTCTGTGGCGCCGAGGATCTGCGCCAGTGCATCTCTGCTCCTTACCTTGGCATGGTTCCTCGTTGCCTGCCCAGCGGGCCGGAGCAGAAGAGAATCCCGCCAAGGCATTCTTCCCATTCCGCCGGGGCTCCCGCGCGCACCGTCGCGACCCATAGCTCTTTGCCCGTTCTGCGGGATGCAGAGGCTCTAGTGGCTCGGCAGCAGTCCGTCATGGGAGAACAGTTCAGATTCCTGAGAGGGTCCCTGATGCTTTCCAACCCGGGGGCGCCCCCCAAAGTCGTCCTGGTCACCAGCGCCGAGAAGGGTGCCGGCAAAACGTTCGTGACTTGTAATCTGGCCACCTCACTGGCGGAGTTGGGAAAGAAAGTTCTCTTGGTGGACGCCGATCTCAGGAGCCCACGGCTGCACCGGGTCTTCCGCATGTACAATCGCGTGGGCTTGAGCAGCGTTCTCACCGGACAGAAGAGTGTCGATCAGGGTTGTGTCTTCCGTACCCACGTGGCCAATGTCTACGTGCTCTTGGCGGGGCCCCTTAGCCCATCTCCTGCGGAGCTTCTTGGCTCGGCCGCGATGGATCAAGCTTTGGCGCGCTGCTCGGAGCATTTCGACTTCGTGCTGGTCGACTCCGCTCCTCTACTGCCGGTGATCGATAGCCACCTGTTGACGGCTCGCTGCGACGCCGCGCTTTTGGTGGTGCGGAACGGACAGACCTCGCGCCACGCCCTGAAGACCTGCGAGGATCTGGTCGAGCGGGTGCGGGGGAGATTAACCGGTGTCATTCTAAACGACGTCAATCTCAGCGACTACGCACAGCAGTACTACTACAGCTATCACACCTATGAGTACGGAAGCACCGACGACTACCAGCAGCCTGCAAAGACCCAGGCGGAGTCCTGGAACTAGGGCTTGGTGATACTGGTCGCGATCCCGAAAGTGAAATAGAAGCGATCCTTGGTGAACGGACGGAAGTTCGACTCCCGGTCGAGGTAGTTGCCTTCCAGTCTCGCCGTCCACAGCTCTCCCATGCGGTAGTTGAAGCCGAGAGAATAAATATCGAACCGATCCTCGATGGGCTCTTCTACCACTTGTCCATCGTCGTTGATGAGGGTGGTGGGCCCCGGATAGTTGTTTCGCCCGAAGGTGGCGCCCGGCCGGACGTAGAAGGAACGAGTCAGATAGACGTCCACCGCCCCGCCGAAGCGGTGCTCGACGAAGAACCAGTTGTCTCTCACCACCGAAGGCAGCGTATCCCGAGAGTAGAGTGTGGTCACGTCCAGTCGCTCCCCCAGGCGCATCTGCACATCGACCGAGCCGATGGCTCCTCGGTACTCGGGCTGTTCCGGGGACTCAGGGAGCATCTGCTTGTAACCCAAGAGGGCTTGTCCGCGCACGTTGCTCTTGGGGTTGAAGATGAACCCGGCCGAGCCCATATAGGCGTGGCCGTCCCGTAGCGCCGCCTCCTCGTCGAAATCCAGGGTCTGGAACGAGCCCTCTACGACCGCGGTGGTCTTAGCGGTTAGATATCGAGACAAACGGAGACCATAAGTGTGCTCGGTTCGATTGAGCAGCTCGGTGGTTCTCAGCGGGTCGATCACCAGATCCTCGTATTGGTCGCGACTGTTGCGGTAGGTTGTGGTAAGAAGGTGTTTGGTCCCCAGTGCCACTTCCAACGAGGCGCGCAGAACATTGCTTCGCCGCTCGGCGGGGATATCGACCTCGCTGGTGGGGCGGGTCTTTCCGTTCCGGAATTGGTCCTGAATCCGGAACAGCAGCTTTCTACCTCCCACCACTCCGCCGAGCCGCGTGACGTTGAAGATGTCCCGCAGGGCTTCCACCCGATGGTAGTAAACGAAATCCAGCTCTGGGTAGAATTCCAGGACGGCTCGATTGCTCATCGGTGTCACCACGCGGAGCCCGGGGGCGATGGTGGCGGCGAAGTCATCGAGGGGGAGCGCGGGTGAAGAGAGGCTGTTGGAGTCATACCCCGCACCGAATCGGATCTGCGGCGTCAGGCGCAAGGGCCCCCATTTCCAAAGGCTCTGCTCGACCGCGGTGTCGACCTCTGTCTGGATGAGATTGACGCCCTGACCGGTGGCGGGAGTGGCCGTGAATGAGAGCGCCGAGGCCAGGGCGGCGGTGCACGCCAGCTGGAACGACTCTTTACTGAATCGCATTGGATCACCCAAAGGGACGGACAAGAGAAGGAACGCCGCCCCGACGAATGTTCAAGATCCTTGCCTGTCGGCACGCGAGTCGATAGCGACGGCGATCCGCGTCCCTCCAGGTCTTCCTGATTGAATTGACTGGGAAAATGTACCGTTAAAATTGTGCCATGGGGTGTCAAGAAACGCAACACTCGTCGTGAGGATGACCTCAATGAAAAAGCGGCGCTG
>Ga0209521_10001430_pt1 | contig 19524 bp, 21 predicted proteins | sample Rifsed19ft4_FD_184016 | JGI IMG/M metagenome (GOLD analysis project Ga0209521, IMG submission 184016) | Soil microbial communities from Rifle, Colorado, USA - sediment 19ft 4 (version 2) | ecosystem: Environmental > Terrestrial > Deep subsurface > Rock core/Sediment | place: Rifle, Colorado...
GATCCGCCGCCGCGTTCAGAGCGGCTTTCCGCGACGACACCGACTACCTCCTTCATGATCTAGCACCCTTCCTGGTCGCCCTCCGCGCCATCGAGTCCCGGTCGGCGCGTTTCCAGCCGCCCACCCCCAAGGAGAACATTGATCCTCCCCGCTGGCTCAGATCGCGACGAGGCTCGGAGGAGGAGCAGGGTTCACTGGCCGTTCTGATTGACCACGAAGGGAACGTGGTGGCTGCTCAGCTCAGCTCCAGCACCGGCCCGATGCCGTTCATGGTGATATCCATGGTTCGCGCCAACTTCGAGCCTGCCGCGGTCAACGGAGTCCCCGTACCGGCCGTGCTGTCTCTGCCAGGAGGCCAGGGCATCCAATAGCCCCCGCGCCAGAGGCGGAGCCCCCACCTTGGGCTTGACGCTCGCCGCCAGCTCTGATATTATTGTTTTTACACGCTTAATCCTCTTCAATCTGGAATTTACCAGAGCCGCTGGGGTGCGGTTTTACCTTAAAAATCTGTCGCGGGGTGAAGACCTTGGGCTCCAACCCGAAGATTCAAGTGTCGAATGGGGCATGTGGCGTGTCCCCGAGCCTGTTCGAGGGGCCTCGCGTCGAACCTGAGGCGCTGAACGGCGCCGGCTTCAGCGGAGGAGGTATCGCGGTGGCGCCTGCTCTATCGACGGTGAGCATCCCGCGCCCGGCGGAGGCCAGGCCGCTGCCGGTCGGTCGCTCCATCGTGGCGGTGGGCGGCGGTAAGGGAGGCATCGGTAAGAGCCTCATCACCAGCAGCCTGGGGATTTGCCTGGCGCGTCGAGGCCGTCGTGTCGTTCTCATCGACGCTGACCTCGGGGGAGCGAACCTCCACACCGCGCTCGGCCTTGCGCCGCCCAAACTCAGCCTGGCCGATTTCATCAACCGCCGTGTTTCCTCTATCGATGACGTGATCATGGAGACTGGCATTCCCAACTTGGGTCTCATCAGTGGGGCGCACGACTATCTGACCGCCTCGAACCTCAAGTACTTCCAAAAGACGCGATTGCTGAACCGCATCCGAGACATCAAGGCCGACTTCATTTTCTTGGACATTGGCGCCGGCATCTCCTTCAACATCGTGGATTTCTTCCTCCTGGCCGAGGCGGGACTCTTGGTGGTCGTCCCCGAGCCGAGCTCGGTGGAGAACGCGTACCGGTTTCTCAAGATGAGCTTCTATCGCCACCTCTGGTCCGCGGTGAGAGGAAACGGGACGCGCGCCGTCATCGAGCAAGCCATGGATGAGAAGAACCGCCAGGGGATTCGCACCCCCTTCGACCTGCTGGAGGCGGTCGAGCGCAAGGACGCGGAGGCCGGTCGGTCCCTGAAGGCGCGGGCCCAGACGTTCCGGCCTCGACTCATCATCAACCAGATCCGCTATCCCGAAGACGAGCGGCTCGGGCCTTCCATGGCCAGCGTTTGTCGCAAACATCTCGGTATCGACATCGACTGCCTGGGAAGCGTGCAGTACGAGGACGTCGTGTGGCAGGCGCAACGTCGAAAGAAACCCTTCATGTTGGTCTTTCCGGATTCGCAGGCGGGCCGGAGTCTCGAGCGTGCCGCGGTGAATCTGCTCCGCCCGTCTCAGGGTTAGTCCGTCGACATGCTGGACCGCCCTTCGGATCAGAATCACTATCAGGTTCTAGAGATCAGCGAAGCTGCCACCGCGGAAGAGGTTCAAAGCGCCTACCAGCGAGCCAAAGAGATTTACGGCAGCGATTCGGTGGTCTCGAGCTCTATTCTAACTCCCGAAGAACGCCGGGAGATTCTGGAGCGGGTGACCGAGGCTTACCATACTCTGATCGCCGGGGAGAGCCGGCGCCTCTACGATCGAAGCCTTGCCGAACGCACCCGGTCGAGTGGGGAGGCCGAGACTCCCGGCACCGAGTCTTACCCACGTTTCATCGCCGGCACCTCTCCCTCTCCATCTCCGTCTTATCCTCGCTTGGTGGAGATTCCGCCTCGCTCGGGGGAAACCTCGGATCGACCCAAAGTGACCCTGGGAGTGAAGGAGGAGGCATCGGGTGCCTTTCTCAGAAAGGCGCGCGAGGCGGCGGGCGTCGATTTGCGCTCCATCTCTCAGGAAACCAAGATCGGCGTCACCATGCTGGGCTACATCGAAGAAGAACGGCTCGATCGGTTGCCGGCTGCCGTTTACCTCAAGAACTTCGTGCAGCAATACGCCCGCTTCCTTGGGTTGGAAGACGAGCGCGTGGCACGCTCGTACCTGGCCCGCATCCGGCGGCTACAGTTCCAGAGCGGGGATCGCTGAGGGACCTACCTCACGCTATCTGATGCCCCCAGCCCAGAGCGGGGAACCCGCCTTGTTTCTCAAGACGTAACCCCTAGAGTCTGAAGTGTTCCTTCAGGCGGCGAGTCTGCGAGCGCGAGACCGGAATCTCCGTTTCACCGTCATCGGCCATCTTGAGTTGGAGGGTACGATTGAACCAGGGAATGACCTCTTTGATGCGCCGCAGGTTCACGACGTAGGAACGGTGGACCCGCCAGAAAACGGCCGGGTCGAGATTGGCGATGAGCTCGTCCAGAGTACGTAGGTTGGAGGTTCCCCTCCACTCGTCGGTTGCGAGGGTGACGATCCCGTCCTCGACGGTGGCGTAGATGATGTCTTTCGAGTCCACCAGCATGAACCGCTCGCCCACTTTGACCACCATACGCCGGAGGGAGCTCTGCTTGTCCAAGGCACCCAGGATGCGCTCGATGTGGTTGGCTAGAGGGCCTTCTTCTCCGATCTCTCGCCTTGAACGTGCGATCGCCTCCGCCAGGCGCACCTTCTCCACCGGCTTCAGCAGGTAGTCGACGGCGTTGATCTCGAACGCCTGGATGGCGTACTGGTCGTAGGCGGTCACGAAAACCACGCGGGGAGGGAGTGTGTCTTTGCCCACCAGCTCCCGCAGCACCTGGAACCCATCCAGTCCCGGCATTTGGATGTCCAAGAACAGGAGCTCCGGTCGCAGACGCTCGACTTGAGAGACGGCCTCCAGCCCGTTGCCCGCTTGTCCGACCACCTCCACTTCGGGAAAGGACTCCAGAAGAAAGCACAGCTCGTCCCTGGCCAGCCGCTCGTCATCCACCACCAGCGCCCGAATTGCCATTTCAGCTCGCTCTCAAATAGGAGAGATCCACCTCGGGAATCTCGAGGCGCGCCAAGGTTCCGCGGCCGGGGATTCTCGTCAGGCCCAACTGACATCGCTCGCCGTAGATCACCTTCAGTCGCTCATTCACGTTGGTGAGGCCGATGCCCAGTCCGTCCCCCCCACCGCCCTCCGGCGCTTCCTGGGGCAGGCCAGTACCATTGTCCTCGATCTCGATGATGGCGAGCCGGTTGTCGCGGTGGGCGCGGATGATGATGCGACCGCCCTCGAGTCGCTTGGAGATCCCGTGCTTGATGGCATTCTCTACCAGGGGCTGCACGATCATCGAGGGCACGAAAGATTCCAAGACCGCCCCATCGATCTGCTTCTCGACGATGAGCTTCCCGCTTCCGAAGCGGACCGACTCGATGTCCAGATAGGAATCGATGAACTCCAGCTCCTCTCGTAAGGGAATGAAACTCTCCGGCTCCTGGAGGAGCTTGCGCAATATGCTGGACAACTTTCGGATCAGGCGTCTGGCCACTTCCGGGTCGGTGCGAATGGCCGCCGCCACGGTGTTCAAGGTGTTGAACAAGAAGTGGGGATTGATCTGGCTGGAAAGCGCCTTGAGCCGCGCCCGAACGACCAGAAGGTCTCTTTCGGCAAGTTTTTGCTCCAGGCGGATGTTGTTCCATATCTTGAGCGGGATACCCAAACAAGAAAGCGTACAGATGTAAATGGCCACCATGACCCAGGCGTTGGTCGAGCTCAAGTAGAAGACGAGTCCGGGAGCCAACTCCGAGCCGACGAAGATGCGGAGCGACTCCAGCGCCACCGTTACCGCGAAGATGACGATCTGCCAGTCGAAGATGCGATCGCGGATAGCCGTCTTGCCGATCCGGTAGAGGTTCAGAAAGACGAACGGCGAGAAGCTCCAAATGTCTTCCTTGCGACAAAGCTCGCGAACGATGCCCCCCGCCACGCCATAGAGCACCCCCATCGGCAAGGCGAAGAACTCTCCATGGACAGCGGCAGGGGCGCCCACCATCAATCCCACCGCCGCTCCCGCCACCGGGCCCGCCAGGAGCCCAATCAAAAGGGTTCCGGAGAGAGACAAGTCGGCGGCATCGTAGTTGATGAGGATGCGTATGCCAACGCCGGATGAGAGCAGCATGCCCGCGAACAAGGCGAAGATCCATTTCTCCTTCAGGGAGAGCTCTTCCCGATGGAGCAGGCGCTTGAATGCGGCGAAACGGCCCAGCAGGCTGGCGATGGACGCCATCACCCCGAGCTTGACGAGGAGCGTCACCAGAACCAACTGGTCCTGGGATAGGGTTCTATCCATAAGGCGGCTTCTGCAAGTTAGCACGAGTTCCAGGGGGTGTCAATTAGCTAAGATCTGACGCTGGAACGACTTAACCCAACTTACTCCTCATCAAGGGACTTCCAACTGGATCTCGATCTCGCCACGCCTGACTTGCGAGGCATTCTCGGGCGCGGGCAACTGCCACTCTATGGCTTCCGCGACGACGCGGAGATTCGCCTCGGGAAAGGTGGAGCGCAGGACCTGCGGGTTGAGGGGCGCCCCGCCGGCATCGAGATCGAAACCTAGCCGGATGGTTCCTTTGAGCGGTACGCCGGATGGATTCTCTAGGAGCGGAATCTCGGCTCCGGGCGGAAGCGAGAAGGCCTGTGCGGGCCCTTGTCGAGCCTCTTCTTCCGTCAAGAGCCTCGGGGTTACCGTCATGATCAGGAAGAACGTATTGGGGCGAAGCAGCTCGTACAGCAAGCCTCGATTCTCGCGATGGTGGTATTCGCGGAAGTGGGAGATGTAATCGCTGGCAGAGATCTCGAGATCGCCACTGCTCCATACCAGGGTGCGCCCTATCTGCAGCTCGAGCTCCCGCGCGTGCTGGCTCACCGTGTTGCCGCCGCGCAGGAATTGGGAGTTGATGTGAGCCTTGAAAGTCCCCGCCGGATGGTAGTTCTCGACGCGAATCTCGGTACGGATGCCGCGAGAGCCGGTCGTCCAGTCGAAACGCCCCACGCCCCGGTCCACCGGGGCGGTGTCAGAGATCAGGGCGGCCAGGAAGGAATCAGGCACTTTCTTGGCCAGGGTGCTCGGCCATTGCTCCGCCGTGACATCACGACCGTCGGTCATGATGAAGAAATTGAGGCTCTCCATAACGGTGAGGTCCGGCGAGATGGCGCGGGACTCGAAGAGTCGCAGGTCGAGAACCAGGTTATCGGGAATCTCAAAGGCAACGGGTGGCGTGGCGTTGGCGTTCGGGGCGTCTTGAGACCAGGAGGGGTGGCCAGACGTGAGTCCGGCTGCCAAGACGACGACCATCGACAAGAAGGGGACTCTCATGATGCTTCCCATCGAGCTCGCTGGATCTCGCGGAGCGCGACTACGCGGACTGAACTCGCTTCGACTCCAGCAACGCGACCAAGGCACGGGCGGCATGATAGTGGCAACTGGAGGATTCGTCCAGGAGCTCGCGTACCGTGGCGGGCTCTTCCAGGCGTGCCCAGAGGGAGCGCGCCGTGCTCTCGTCCTGTTTTTCGGTAAACGGCGTCCAGTCATCAGCATCTCCCAGCCTTCTCAGGTCGGCGTTGGGAGGCGGAAGTTTCTCGCGCAGGAGGTCGAGCTCGTCTTGAAGACGGACGGAGTCCATCATCAGCGCCATGGCCGGCACGGTGATACCGGGATCCGGAGAGGCATCCTCGTCCCCCACGGCGTCGCTGGAAAAACGGAAGTCCGCCTGGGGCGGGACTTGAAATAGATGGTGGACCGCTTCATCTCCGCTGCGGTGAGCGTAGCTGGCGCGGAAGATGTTGCCGCTTTGGAATGAAAGCCTGGCCACCGGCTGGCGGGCTACCGACAAGGTCATGACCCCCGTCTGGCTGGACGAGATCAGCGTTTGCACGACGGTCGCCAGGTCGAAGTACTGCAGATTACCCTGGAGCTCCTTCTTGTCGCTGACCGGCAGATCCTGTAAGAGCTTCACCAATCGGTGGGCCAATATGACGCACAGCTGGCTGGCAAACCCAGGGTGGTTTTTCATCAACTCGTCGAAAAGGTCGTGCTTGATGACCAATAGCTGCGCTTGCTCTGGTACCCGAACGTCGGCATGCCGCAGCGAGCGCGTGAGGATGGCCAGCTCGCCGAAGCATTCCCCCTGGCCCAGGTATTCCAAAGGTGTGGTCTCCGCCCCTTCCTCCGACCCGGCGGGGCTCACCACCTCGACCATTCCTTTCTTGACTACGAACACCCGATCGCCGGGGCCGCCCCTTTTCACCACGACCTCGCCGGAGTTATAAGTCACCGTCGTGGCCTGCGCCGCGACGGCCCGGATGACGTCATCGGGCATATCGCGGAAAAGCACTGCTTCGCGGAGGAAGCCGATGTCGTCCGATTCCGCGAAGGGCTCAGGCGTGATGGGGGTCATGGGAGCTTTCCTCGGATCGGATGAGGCAGCCGATTATAGGAAGCGTCCCCTCGCCGCGTCAAGGAAGCGTCGGCTGCTGGCTGTGACCCGATCGAGATGATAGAATGGGAGACATTCTCGCCGAGCAAGAAGTCAGCCATGGTCAAGACGAAGCCGCCGGAGACTAGACCGAATGAGGTTCGCGGCAAGTTAGCCAAGCACCTCTTGGTGGACGGCTACGATCTTGTTTACGACCTGGAGCTGAGTCGGGGCTCGTACCTATACGACAGTCTGCGGGGCGAGACCTTCCTCGACTTTTTCTCGTTCTTTGCCACCAATCCCGTCGGATTCAATCATCCACGAGTGCGAGAAGAGGCATTTCGCCGAAAGCTGGGGGACGTGGCCATTCACAATCCCTCCAATTCGGACATCTACACGGTCGAGATGGCCGACTTCGTCGAGACGTTCTCTCGCCTGGCCATCCCCCGGCACCTTCCCCATCTCTTCCTGGTGGCGGGAGGCGCGGTGGCAGTGGAGAATGCCATCAAGGCGGCCTTCGATTGGAAGGTCCGCAAGAATTTAGCGCGTGGTCTCTCCGGGGTGCGCGGGCAGCAGATCCTCCATTTCCAGCAGGCCTTCCACGGTCGAACCGGTTACGCCCTCTCCATGACCAATACCGCCGACCGGCGGAAGATCGACTACTTTCCCAAGTTCTCCTGGCCGCGCATCGTCAACCCGAAGATTCGTTTTCCGCGTACCGAAGAGAACGAGAGAGTGCTCAGGGAGCGCGAACGAACGGCCATCGAGCAGATCAAGGCAGCGCTTCATCAGAACAAAGACGACATCGCCGCGCTGATCATCGAGCCCATCCAGGGAGAGGGCGGTGACAATCATTTCCGCCAGGAGTTTTTTCAGCAGCTCCGAGCTCTCGCCGACGAGAACGAGTTCCTCTTCATCGTCGATGAGGTCCAGACCGGCGTGGGGCTTACCGGAAAGATGTGGGCTTACCAACACTTCGACGTGCTCCCCGACGTGCTCTGCTTCGGGAAGAAGACTCAGGTCTGTGGTTTTGTCGCCAGCCGGCGTCTCGATGAGGTGGAGCACCATGTCTTCGCCGAGCCGGCACGTATCAACTCGACCTGGGGCGGGAATCTTACCGATATGGTTCGCTTCCAAAGGTATCTGGAGATCATCTTCGAGGACGGACTGGTGGAGAACGCACGCGACACCGGTGCGTATCTACTCGCCGAGCTGGAGAAGGTGGAGCGGGATTTTTCCCAACTGGTCTCGAACGCTCGGGGCCGGGGGTTGATGTGCGCCTTCGACCTTCCCGACGGGCTCGCCCGGGATCGATTCCGCAAGGAAGCCTTCGAGAATCGGATGTTGATCCTCGGCTGCGGATCCAACTCCATTCGCTTTCGACCGTCACTCACCGTGGGTCGGGAGGACATCGATCGAGGTATCGGAATCGTGCGGCGCTGCCTCCAGGCGTTCCTGCAATAGCTTATAATGGAATCATCATTCACCCCCTAACAAAAGGAGAGTTCGATGGAAGTCGGTAGCGCGATCCGTATCTACAACGACGCCTTGGGTGTCAAGGGTGCCAAGGGAAGGCTCTTGCACATTAAGAAGGAGGGATACTACGCGGTGACTCTGGAGGTGAAGGACAAAATGCACCAGGCCTATCTTCCCATAGGCGGCACCGTGATCCTGGCCGCCGAGGCGATTGACACCGTGGAAACCGTCCCCGTCGACCGCTACTAGCGTTGCCCGGCGCTCAGCTGAGGCGGGTCAACAGGTCGAGCGTGAAGGCGACGGTGACCGGGACGCTGAGATTGTCGCTCCCGTACAGGGAGACGATCTCCACCGAGGCGGCCACCGTCCCAGCGATAAGCGCGAAGGCGATTGCGGGGTGCCAGTCCATAGCTCCGATGAGGGCGAGGACGGGAGCCATCGCCGCACTCGACACCAAGAACAAGGCCAGCGTTCCCTCCATGGTGCGGGGGTGACCGAAGAAGCGATAGCGCCGCGTGCCGTAACGCCGTCCCACCGCGGCAGCCGCGGTGTCTCCCCAGGTCGTGGCCATCAAGCCGGCCACCGCCAGGTGACCGGCATCCTCTGGCGAGCCCGGCCGCCAAAACAAACCCATCAGCATCGCGAAGGATAGAGGAAGAAACACCAGCCCCAGGTTGACCCGCTCGGCGTCTTCCACGGCCGGGAAGATGTGGTAGCGGTAGGAAAGATAGAAGAGAAGAGCCATGGTCAGGGGCGGGACGATCCCCCATTTCCAAGACGTGAAGATCCTCAGAGTCGCTATCGCCCACATTCCCAAGGCGACGATGACAGTCTTCCGGGTCACGAACCCACTGACGCCGAGGCGTCGATGGGTCAGCTCGGCGGTCAGGAGAGCCCCCAGGAGGTAGCCGAAGCTCAGGAGTAGTGCGATGAGATTCTGGCGATCCATGTGAGCCGCCTGGCGGCCGGGCATTCTATCATGCTGCCTGCCGCCCACCCGAGATATAATGACGATGTCCGTATGGCAGAAAGGCGTTGTCCCCGCGGGAAAGAACGGGGCAGACTGTTGGTACTGGTGGCTCTAGCGCTGGTGTCGTTCCAGGCTTCCGTTTTCGGCGAGGTGATCTACCTCCATAACGGCGACATCCTTCACGGAACGGTGATCGGGGCCTCGGAGGGTTCCATTACGCTGCAAACAGCCTATGGCAACCTGGTCATCCCCAAGACCGATATTCGGCAGATTGACTACCAAGGCAGTGAGCCGGCTCCCGCGCCTCCCGCCAGCCCACCGCCGGAGGAAACGCCGAGCCCACCCGAGGTGGGGAGGGTCCCACCGTCGGACGGCCGGTCGGTGATTGCCATCGACATCCAGGGGGACTCGTTCTGGTACGCATTCTCCGGCTCGCCCGACGAACCCGCCGATTCACGAATCCGCCTGCGACTCTTCGTGGCAGGTGAAGAAGTGGCGGTGCTCCAGGACGCCAAGTACGACACCGTGGACAAGGACACCCGGTACAACTCGTTCACCTTCGCGCCCGCCGATACCGAGGTGATCGAGACCGCCGAGGGTTACCACTGCCGCGTCGAGGGGACCTCGGACGGCGGCAAAGAAGGTGTTCTGTTGATTCTGGGAGTGCCCGAAACGTCCTCCGAGCAGCGCACTCTGCTGCGAATGCTCTACCAGGTGAACGAAGGATCCGAGGAATTCCCTCGCTGGACGGATGCCATCTCTCGCTCCTTCCCGGTGCCGCTCGAGGCCGGACGAGAGACCCGACTGGTCATCCAGCAAGACGCGACCGGGTTCGACTACATCGGCTTCTTTCGCAAGACCATGAAGAATCTGGAGAGCTTTCAGATTCGGGTCGTGAGCTCCGAGGTGAGAAACCCGTCGTAATCCCGCTACATTGAAGCCTCTCCCCACTGCGATTCTCTCCGTCTCCCTTCTTGGGACTCTTGCGTGCCAAGAGCAGCAGGCCGCTTCGCCGTCTCCCGGGCCAGCCTCGCAGAGCACGTACTCCGGCACTCTGGCTTTTCAGTCGGACCGGGAAGGAGACTGGGACGTCTTTCTCATCGACGCGGACGGGAGTGGGCTTCGCCGCCTCACCGATCACCCGGCGGACGACCGAAATCCCGCCTGGTCTCCCCAGGGGGATCTAATCGCCTTCGGTTCCGATAGGACCGGCAACGGCGACGTCTATCTCATGAATCCGGACGGCACGGGTCTCCGGCGGTTGACCCGCCATGAAGCCTATGAAGGGGTGCCAAGCTGGAGTCCGGACGGCCGCTGGATCGTCTTCGAGGGAGAAAGAGACGGACGGTCGCAGATCTACCGTGTCGAAGTGGCTTCCGGACGAGTGGAGAGGCTCACTCAATCCCGCGCACGAAAGCTGGGTCCGGACTATTCTCCGGATGGTTTCCGTATAGCCTTCATGGAGAAAGGCCTCATTTGGTGGCAGGTGGTGCTGCTGAACACCAGAACGGAGATGACTCACACCCTTACCGGGGGAAGCGGCAATTGCCGGCCGACCTGGTCGCCCGACGGCACGACCCTGGCCTTGGTGAGCAGCCGGGGAAGCAAGAAGGCCGATATCTGGATAATGGACGTGGCCAAGGGCAGCTCTCGAATGGTGCGGACGCGACCGAACGCGCACAACTACGATCCCGTCTTTTCCTCGGACGGCCTGACGCTGGCATTTGCGTCCACGGTGGTGCGGGATCCAGAGCAGTGGGATCTCTTCATCGCGAAGGTCGACGGCAGGGAGCTGGTGCAGCTCACCTCGGGGTCGGCGAACGATCGCTTTCCGGATTGGCGCCCCGAGCGAAAGACCGAATGACTTCATGCCCAGTCACTTCTTGCCCCGGCCTTGAGCGCTGTGCTACCAATTCTCTCGAATGCCACTCGACAAGAATGACGGGCTCGACCGGGCCGGGACCCAGCGGGTTCTCCTTCAGATCCTGGTGCTGAACCTCGCGGTCAGCCTGGCCAAGCTGGCGGCGGGAGTCATGTCACACTCCCTGGCCGTTTTGTCCGACGGTCTTCACTCATCGATCGATGCCATCAATAACGTGGTGGGTATCGTCTTGTTGCGTCTGGCCGCCAAGGAGCCGGACGAAGGGCACCCCTACGGACACGGAAAGATAGAAACTCTGGGAGCGTTCAGTGTCGCCGGCTTCATGTTCATCACCTGCTACGAAATCGGCAGGCAGGCATTGGGGCGTCTCCTGGGAGGCGTTCCCCCTTCGATCGAGATTACCCGTCTCACCTTCGCGGTCATGGTCGGCACCCTGATCGTCAACCTGTTCGTGGTCGTCTATGAGAAGAAGGCGGCCCGCCGCTACTCCAGCGAGTTTCTCTATGTCGATGCGCTTCATACGCAAAGCGACCTGCTGGTCACCTCGGCGGTGCTGGTGGGGCTTCCTCTGGTGTTGAGGGGGTACGTCTACTTGGATGCGTTGCTGGCCCTCGCCATCTCCGGTTTCATTGCTTGGAGTGGGTACCGTGTCGCTCAGAGGACGGTACCAGTCCTCCTCGACGCGGCGGCAGTGGACGCGGAGGTCATTCGCCAAATGGCCATCGACCTACCGCGGGTGGTCGCGGCGCGCGACATCCGCAGTCGCTTGCATGGGGGCCGCAAGTTCGTGGAGCTGACGATCGTCGTCGCCGAGAACGACCTCCGCCAGGCACACGACCTGACCGAGCGGCTGGAAGAGTTGATCCTGGCCCGCTACGGGCATGCCGAGATCACCATTCACTACGAGCCGGCCTCCGCCCGCCGTCTGCCGCGAGCCCGCGAGCGGGGGCGCTCGCCGCGCCGACGACAGCCGTGAGCCGGAGCCCTCAGCGCATGCAAGCTCCCGAGCGAAGAGCGAGGGGAGCACTGAGCCGTGGGATGGGGTGGGGCCCCGCGGCATTGAGCAGGTACTGATCAAGTACTATGTCCTCGACCTTTCGTCTTCTGCTGGTGAGACACGCTCTCACCGACTGGAACGAGGAGGGGAGGCTGATGGGCCGGATCGACGTCGGCCTCAATTCCCGGGGACGGGCGCAAGTGAGCCACCTCGCCCGGTCTCTCCGCCAGCTCCCCATCGCCAGAGTCCTCTCCAGTCCGCAGCAACGAGCGCAGGAGACGGCCGCTCCCATCGCCGAGGCTCTGGGCCTGAGCGTCGAGACCGAGCCTGGAATCGACGAGGTCTGGCTCGGCCAGTGGCAGGGGAAGAGACTCAATGAGCTCCGCGGGGACCCCGATCTGGAATCCTATCTCCAGGATCCTATGCACGAGAGCGATGCTATCGAGTCTCCCCTCAGAGTCCAGGAGCGCATGGTGCGCGTCGCCGAGCGCCTGCGGGAGGAGAGCGACGGCCAGACTCTCGTCCTGGTCTCGCACGGGGACCCGCTGCGGCTCCTCTTGGCGCACTACCTTTCCCTGGAGCTCGCCAACTACCGGCGACTGGCAGCGGACAATGCCTCGGTCAGCGTATTGTCATGGGTCCACCGCCGACCTCGTCTGGTGGGTCTCAACTGGATTCCTGGTGATGAAGGGTTTCGGCTAGCGATGGGGGAAAGCTGAGAGCTAAGACCCCAGCCCCTGTGGAAAAACCTGTTCAAGACCTGTCGGTTTCCCTGTGGACTCGGTGTTCAGCCGGGTGGGAAGGCTGTGGAAATGGAGCACATCGGAGTCAGTAGCGAACAAGGGCAAGGTCCTCCCCTCATTCTCGTCCCTGGACTCGACGGCACCGCGCTCCTCTTCTATCGGCAGATCCCCTTGCTGGCGGAGAGTTTCCGAGTCGTCACCTTCCCGCTTCCCGATGACTCGGGCTGCACCATGGAATCCCTGATCGCCGATCTGCACGGGCTGTGCCAGCGTTTGGCCGGTCACGAAAGAGTCTTGCTCTGCGGTGAGTCCTTCGGCGGAGCTCTCAGCCTGAGCTTTGCGCTCTCCCATCCGGAGAGATTGCGAGGCCTCGTCATCCTGAACTCGTTTCCGGTCATCCGCCAGCGGGTTCGCATCCGTCTCGCCCCTTACCTCTTGCGGGTGGTGCCCTGGGGGACCATGAACCTGGTGCGCCGATTCACCCGTTCGAGGCTTCACTCTCCTCACACCTTGCCGGAAGATCTGTCGGCCTTCTACCAGCGCACCCGCCACATTGGCCGCGCCGGCTACGTCCGCCGGCTGGAGATCCTTCAGACCTACGACATCCGGGAGCGTCTCGGCGAGATCCAAGTCCCCACGCTTCTCCTGGCCGGCGATCGGGACCATCTGGTTCCGTCGGTGCGGGAAGCAGAGTTCATGGCGGCCCGCATGCCGCGAGCAACGATCCAGGTGCTGCGAGGGTACGGACACGTTTGCCTCATCAACCACGACTTCAACTTGCGGGAGCACATCACACCATGGCTCGGTCGGATCGAGGGCCCAGGGGCAGGCCCGCGCTCCGCATGAGGTCGTAGAAGGTTTCCACCGGAAACCCCGCCACGTTCGAAGGCGAGCCCACGATCTTCTTGACGAAGATCGCTCCTTTGCCTTGGATGGCGTAGGCCCCGGCCTTGTCGGCGGGCTCGCCGGTCCCCACGTACCAGCGGATCTCGGCAGGGTCCATTTCCCTGAACTGAACGCGGGTCAAGGAAACCCTGGAGAGCTCCTTTTCGTCCGACCGGCACACCAGCGCCATGGCACTCAGCACTTGGTGCGATCGGCCGGAGAGGCTTCGCAGCATGCGACGCGCCTCCCGATCGTTCCTGGGCTTTCCCAAGATGATTCCATCGAGAACGACGGTGGTGTCCGCCGCCAGAACCCACTCGGCAGGATGGTGCCGGGAAACGACGCGAGCCTTCTCGAGGGCGATGCGTCGCACGTAGTGTCGAGGGCGCTCCCCGGCCAATGGGCGCTCGTCCACTTCGGGGCTCGAACGCCGGAAGGGAACGCCGAGCTGCTTCAGGAAGAAAATCCGGCGGGGCGAAGACGAGGCGAGAACGAGGAGGGGTTTCTTCACGCCGTGGGGGCTGGCCGCTAAGACTTCAGTCGCTTCCGGTCCTGGGAGAACTTGCGAAACAGGGCTTCTTTTCGACGATCGCAGCCCTTCAAGATTTGCGAGAGTTGGCGGTCGAAATCCTCCTGGACGAGGCGCGCTTTGTCGTCTTGGATCGCTTCGCTCCTCATCCGGGCCTCTTCCTGAGCGACCGCCCGCTGGTAGGCGACGGCGGCGCTCGAGATCATACGGTCCGCCTTTCTGGTAGCCTTCTCGAGGGCGAGCCTCTCATCCTCCAGCACTTCTTGGAGCGCCGACTGAAACGCCAGTCGAGCCCTCTCGATGGACGTCTGGTAGGACTCCCGGGCGTTCTGAACCGCTTCCTCGAAGGCACGGTCGGCGGCCTTCCGCAGGGCGTAGTGTTGGGAAAGCGGGCGCTCTCGGGCAGCGCGAAGTGCCGCCTCTCTCTTCGTTCGCGCCAGCCGCAGGGCGTCCTCTCGGACTTGCAGAGCCTCGGCCCGGTCGCGAGCGTGTTTGCGCTCTTGCAGCAGCAGCGCCTGCCGCCGCGCCTCCGCGGTGGCGTGGCTTTCCTTGTCTCGGATCTCATTGGCCTTCTGGACCGACTTCCATTGGTCATCCTTGGCTTTGGATAGACCCTGGTGGTAGCGCTTGAGGGAGCTCTGCAGGGACCCTACCTTCACCAGGGCGGCGTCGCGTGATTTTTCGGCTTGTTCCACCTCCTTGGCGCAACGAGCTTCGTGGGCGGAGAGCTCCCGGGTGAGCTTCAGCGTAAGGTCGGCGAGAGTGCGTGCCACGTTTTCCTTCCTATCAGCCTATCATCAAGATCCGATGAGACGCTGGTATTGCTCGGGTGTATCGATGTCGGTGATGATACCGGGATCCTCGATGGGGATCTCCAGCACCTGATCGGCATGGTCCCAAACGACTTGTCGGGCTCCCACCGAATCGGGAGCCTCCCTGATCTCTTGGAAGAGTGAGCTGGCGAAGAGTACCGGGTGTCCCCGCTGGCCCCCATGGACGGGGACGATGATGGGCGACCGCGTCTCTTCGAACCGACTGATGAGGAGATCCACGACCGCGGCGCTGACACACGGGTGATCGACGGGACAGAAGAGCGCTCCCGAAACCGGCTCGCTCTCGAGCCCCCGCAACCCGGCGCGGATCGAGGATAGCATGCCGCGGCGATACTCAGCGTTCACCACTACCGCCGCCTTCTCGAGTGACACCTCTTTCCGAATCCGCTCGGCCTGGTGGCCGAGGACCACCAGAACCGGGCGAGCTCGCGAAGCGAGGAATTGCTGCAGCAACCCGGCGAGAAAGCTGGTGTCTCCCAGGGGTAGAAGCGGCTTGGGAGATCCCATGCGACGAGACTCGCCTGCGGCAAGGATGAGAGCCGCCACCGTGCCGGGTTGACGGCTTTCTCTGTCTCGCGCCATGAGTCCTCCGGTGCGTATATACTATGCCCACCGCTCGGCACGACAAAGATGAAACCAACGCACCGCTCGGTCGCGGAGCTTCTCAGGCAGGCGCTGCCGCCTCCCAGCCGCGACCGCGTCTATTCACTGCAGCTCCTCGGCCTCAAATGGCCGGCCGCGGTGGGTAACGAGCTGGCGGCGCGCTCGGAGCCGGCGTTCTTTGAGGACGGGCTCCTTACCATTCGAGTCACCGACGCCGCTTGGGGGCGGATGATCTTGAAGCTCCAAGGAGAGATCCGACATCGGTTGAACCAGGCGGTCGGTTTCCGGGCCGTCCGGCGGATCCGTTTCGTGAAGGACGGCAAGCCTCTTGCGACGCCGGCACCCGTCCCCATCAAACCACCGTCCCTCGAGCCGGTCGAGGCCTCGGAGGCGATCCGGCAAGCGGCGGAAAGTGTGGGCGACGCCGATCTTCGAGAGCTGGTGGTTCGCACCGCCTCGCGCTATTTGGCCGCCCGGGCCGCCAGGCGGAAAGGCTAATGGAAGAGGCCTTCATCGTCAGCGCGGTCCGCACTCCCATCGGAAAGTTTCTGGGAGCCCTGAAGGGCTTCCCGGCGACCGAGTTGGGGGCGATGGTGGTCAAGGAGGCGGTCGCCCGGGCCGGCGCCGAGCCGGAGCGCATCGAGGAAGTGATCCTGGGCAACGTGATCTCCGCGGGTCTCGGGCAGAACCCGGCACGTCAGGCGGCCCTCGGCGCCGGACTGCCCCCTTCAGTCGGAGCGCTCACCATCAACAAGGTCTGCGGATCCGGCTTGAAGGCCGTCATGCTGGCCCGTCAGGCCATCGCCTGCGGGGATGGGCGCGTCATCGTGGCCGGTGGTATGGAGTCCATGTCCAATGGACCTTACCTGGCGCCTGGCGTGCGAGAGGGTCTGCGACTCGGTCCCGGCCAGCTCCTGGATGCCACCGTTCACGACGGGCTCTGGGACGTCTACAACGATTTTCACATGGGCATGACGGGAGAGCGGGTCTCGGAAAAATACGGAATCGACCGGCGGCAGATGGACGAGTACGCTCTCCAAAGCCACCGAAAGGCTGCCCGCGCCATCAGGGAAGGGAAGTTCAAGGCGGAGACGCTTCCCGTCCTCATCCCTCAGAAAAAGGGCGAGCCCCTCATCTTCGATACGGACGAGTCGGTGCGCGAAGACAGCTCCCTCGCCGCGCTCGAGAAACTGAAGCCCGTCTTCAAGACCGACGGAACGGTCACCGCCGGCAACGCGCCCGGAATGAACGACGGTGCGGCGGCTCTGCTGGTTGCCTCCGGCGAGACGGTCCGGCAACTCGATCTCGAGCCCATGGCCCGCATCGTGGGACAAGCAATCTCCGGTCTCGAGCCGGAATGGGTCATGATGACCCCGGTGCCAGCCATCCAGAAGCTTATGGAGAAGATCGGGTGGAAGATGGAGGACGTGGATCTCTTCGAGATCAACGAGGCCTTCGCCGTTCAGGCTTGTGCGGTGAGCCGGGAGTTGAAGCTCGATCCCGCCAAGCTCAACGTGCACGGCGGTGCGGTGGCGCTCGGACATCCGATCGGCGCCAGCGGTGCCCGCGTTCTCACCACGCTGGTGTACGCGCTTCGCGATCGCAAGGCACGGCGCGGCGTCGCCGCTTTGTGCCTGGGCGGAGGCAACGGTGTGGCTCTTGCCGTCGAAATTGTGTGAACATCCGCAAAGTCGCTGTTATCGGCGCCGGGACCATGGGCAGCGGCATCGCCCAGGTCTTCGCTCAGGCGGGATTCGACGTCTACCTGCGTGACGTGAAGAAAGAGCTCGTCGAGCGGGGGCTCGCCCACATCGAGGGGAATCTCCGGCGTATGGTCGAGAAGGGGAAACTCCCATCGGACGTGGCGGATGGTGCTCGAAAACGGATCGGCTCGGGATTGGAGCTGAAGGGTGTGAAAGGCGCGCAATTCGTTGTCGAGGCCATCATCGAAGACGTGGAAGCCAAGCAGAGTCTCTTCCGGGAGCTCGACAAGCTCCTTCCCTCCGAAGTCATTCTTGCCAGCAACACGTCGTCCATCTCGATCACCAAACTGGCGGCGGCAACCTCGCGACCGGAGCGCTTCATCGGCATGCACTTCATGAACCCGGTGCCGGTCATGAAGCTCGTCGAGATCATTCGCGGTATCGCCACGTCGGACGAGACCTACCGGACGACGCACGCTCTCGCCGAAAAGCTCGGAAAGACTCCCGTCGAGGTCAACGACGCTCCCGGCTTCATCTCCAACCGCGTTCTCATGCCTCTCATCAACGAGGCCATCTTCGCGCTCATGGAAGGCGTCGCAGAATCGGAAGCCATCGACACGGTGATGAAGCTCGGAATGAACCATCCCATGGGCCCTCTCACTCTCGCCGACTTCATCGGGCTGGACGTCTGCCTGAGCGTCATGGAGGTCTTGTACCAAGGGTTCGGCGACCCCAAGTACCGCCCCTGTCCTCTTCTTCGGAAGATGGTGGATGCGGGCTACCTGGGGCGTAAGAGCGGACGCGGCTTCTACACCTACTCGAGCTGAGCTCGAAGGCGACCGAGCCACCACAAGAGCCCCACCAGCGGTGACAGCACCAAGACTTCCCATCCCACTGCCGTCCAATTGTGGAGGCCGAAGAGGAGGGCCAAGCTTCCTCTCCAAATGTCGGTGAAGACCGCAACGGGAGAGATGAAGAAAGCATCGGAGAGCGGCCAGAGGAGCTGCACGCCAAAGGGCGGGGAAGTGTCTTTGGCGAGAAGATCAAGAATGATGTGCGAGAGGTACGCTCCAGTCATCACCCAGGCGTCCCGCCAGGGAGCGGCCCTTTGTATCCGACACAGGAGCACATAGGCGACCCCGAAGAAGAGCGCCGCGAAGCCCAGGCTGTGGGTGAAGTAGTGATGGTAGCTCCGTCCCGCGAAGGGTCCGATCAAGAAGTCGAGATCGGGCAAGAGGGCCGAGGCCAGGCTCGCGATTAGCAGAGCCCAGTCCTTGCGGCCTCCCCTCGTCGCCAGGTACGCGGCCAGACCACCGAGAGCATGACCCACCGGTGTCGGCACGCCTCGAAGCCTAGCACGATATCGGGGATGCGGGCGGCCCCCACCATATCGAGTGGCTCATTGAACACGTCACCCCGAGATGTGGTATCGTGGGTCCCCCAGGGAGGCTCGGCGGCCGAGTTTTCGTCTAAACCGGGAAGGGGCTATACTGGCGCGAGTCGCAAAGAGACAAAGGCTGTCATATAGCTTCTGAAAGGAGAACCATGTCTGAGAACGGACGAGCGAAGGCGATCGACATTGCGGTAAGCCAGATCGAGAAGCAGTTCGGCAAGGGCTCGATCATGCGCCTGGGATCGCGCGAGACCGTGGACGTCCCCGCCATCTCCACCGGCTCCATCTCGCTCGACGCCGCGCTGGGAGTCGGCGGCCTGCCGCGGGGCAGAGTCGCCGAGATCTTCGGCCCGGAGTCCTCGGGCAAGACGACCCTGGCGCTGCACGCCATCGCCGAGGCGCAGAAGAAAGGGGGCATGGCCGCCTTCATAGACGCCGAGCATGCCCTGGATGCCCCCTATGCGAAGGCTCTGGGAGTGGATACCGACAATCTGCTGGTCAGCCAGCCCGACAGTGGGGAACAGGCGCTCGAGATCGCCGAAGTTCTCATAAGGAGTGGGGCGGTGGATGTTCTGGTGGTGGACTCGGTGGCGGCTCTGGTGCCTCGTGCCGAGCTAGAGGGCGAGATGGGGGAGGCCCAAATGGGTCTCCAGGCTCGCCTGATGTCCCAGGCCATGCGCAAGCTGACCGCCATCGTTTCGAAATCAAAGACCTGCCTCATCTTCATCAACCAGATCCGCGAGAAGATCGGCGTGATGTTTGGAAACCCGGAGACGACCTCCGGAGGCCGAGCCTTGAAGTTCTATGCTTCGGTGCGCTTGGACATCCGACGCATCTCCTCACTCAAAGAGGGAGAGACGGTCGTTGGCAACCGCACTCGGGTGAAAGTGGTCAAGAACAAGGTGGCGGCCCCCTTCCAGAGCGCCG
>Ga0209521_10001435_pt1 | contig 19488 bp, 19 predicted proteins | sample Rifsed19ft4_FD_184016 | JGI IMG/M metagenome (GOLD analysis project Ga0209521, IMG submission 184016) | Soil microbial communities from Rifle, Colorado, USA - sediment 19ft 4 (version 2) | ecosystem: Environmental > Terrestrial > Deep subsurface > Rock core/Sediment | place: Rifle, Colorado...
CCAAACCCTCCAAGAAATTCCAGGAACTGTTACTCAACTTCTCTCAAACTGAGGGGAGTGACGCGCGTCACAAGATCGAGGAGGCTCTCTGGAGTGAGTATGGTGCGGAGTACGCAGTCTTTGTTCTGGATATGTCCGGCTTCTCCATGCTCACGCGCAAACATGGGATCGTCCATTATCTTTCGATGGTGCGGCGCATGCAACTGACCACTGAACCAATTGTCAAATCCTATTGTGGGATCATGATCAAATACGAAGCGGACAACTGCTTTGCGGTCTTTCCAGATCCCCTTTCGGCGGTCTATGCGGCCATCGCCATGCAACACGCCTTCACCGCCGAAAATTTATTGACGCCGGATGATCTCGATATTCACATCTCCTGCGGAATTGACTACGGAAAAATATTGATCATCGGTCACGAAGATTGTTTTGGTGAGCCAGTCAATCGCGCCTCCAAAATAGGAGAAGACCTTGCCGCGGCAGGCGAAATTTTGGTCACGAAGGAAGCCATGGAAATGATCCCACCCGAAGCGGGAATCCAATCCCGTGAGCTGAGTGTTTCGATCTCAGGCGTCGTCATCCCCGCATATGCAATTGAGTATCGGAAGGAATAGAATGCTTCTGATCCTTCCCAATTCAGGGATTACATCTTCTCTAGAATCTCAACTGCCTTTTGTAATCTCTCCAGCACTTTCTCTTTTCCAATGATTCCAATGCTCTCGAACAATGGCGGGCTAACCTTTTGTCCCGTCAGCGCGACGCGCAGGACGCCAAAGACCTGACTGGCACTGAAGCCGGATTTCTCAACATATTCGCGCATCGGCGGTTCGGCAGTTTCATGGGATAGGTCAGGCAGTGAGGCGAGGATGTCATAGCTCCTACGCGCGATCTCAGTGGACTGCCGCGCGTCGAGCCCCTTTGCAACGAGGTCTTCAGGATTCGGTGCAACGCTCTCTTTGAAGAAAAAGGCTGCGAAAGCGAGACAATCGTCAAGCGTGACGAGTCGTTCGCGGATCAGCGGAGTCACTTTGAGCAAAGTATCATCCTCCACTTCGAGTCCCGCATCGATGAAGTAAGGCTTGATGCGCCGCGCCAGGTCTTCGGTGGTGAGGAGGCGGATGTGTGCTCCATTGAAGTGATCCAGCTTTTGGAAGTTGATCGCGGCCGGCGACGGGGTGAGACTATCAATGCTGAATCGTTCCACCATCTGGTCGAGAGACATCACGTCATCTTCCGCCACGCCCCAACCCATCAGCGCAATCCAGTTCAGTACGCCTTCGGGTATGTATCCCAAGCCTTTTAGATCATCCACAAAAATGGAGTATCCATCTTTCATCGCAGTAGCAGTATCGCGCTTGCTCATTTTGCCTTTACCGCTTGGCTTGAGGAAGACCGAAAGATGCACCCAGACAGGTTCCTCCCAACCGAAGGCGCGCAGGATGTTGACATGCAAAGCAAAAGTGGACAGCCACTCGGAACCGCGAATCACGTGACTGATTTTCATCAGGTGATCGTCAATCATTGCAGCCATGTGATAGGTAGGCAGTCCATCCGATTTGAGCAGTACAGAATCATCGAGAGCCGTGTTTTCAATGGTGATCGGCCCGCGCAGTAAATCAACAGCAGTTGTCGAACCTTCCCTCGGCATCTTGAAGCGGATCACATATTTTTCACCTGCCATTGCACGATGACGCGCTTCATCGTGATCGAGAATACGGCATGTACCGTCGTAGCGCGGGTTTTCCTTGCGGGCTAATTGCTCCTGCCGAACTTTCTCCAATCTATCTGGCGTGCAGAAGCATGGGAAAGCATGATCCTTCTCTACAAGTTCCCAGGCGTGCTGATGATAAATCTCGCGGCGTTCTGTCTGACGATATGGACCATAATCTCCGCCGTGAGCGGGGCCTTCATCCGGTGGAATTCCAAGCCATTCCAGGCTATTAATGATCTCTTCCTCCGCGCCTGGCACATAACGCTTTTGGTCGGTGTCTTCAATCCGAAGGATATACTGTCCACCCACCTTGCGGGCGAGCAGATAGTTATAAAGCGCGGTACGCGCGCTTCCGAGATGAAAGCGCCCGGTTGGTGAAGGCGCCATTCGAACGCGGACGGGTTTTTGATTCAAAGATTCCTCCAAAAATACCTCCACTCTGCGCCCCGCCCTCATTTTTCGAGAAGATCGGGAGGCTGCCGAGGGCGGGAGAGGGTCAAAATTCCAGTTGCCGGTGACGCATGGCAACACTTTCCACCAATCCAACACCAAGCATAAGCGACGTAAGACCACTGCCGCCATAACTGATGAACGGAAGCGGCAATCCAGCCACAGGCACGATGTTCAAGTTAACGCCGATATTGACCGCACCCTGGAAGAAGATCAGCGTCGCCACACCATAGGCAATGCACATCCCGGCCACATCGCGCGCCTTTTGCGCGGTGCGAAAGCATCTCCAGATGACCAGCATAATGATCACGATGACAAGCAGTGCACCCGCCAGACCGAATTCTTCAGAGATGACAGAGAAGATAAAGTCCGTGTGACGCACCTTCAAAAAGCGCAGCTGGGTCTGCGTTCCATGACCATATCCCTTGCCGAAAAGCCCGCCTGAGCCAATGGCAATACGGGCCTGTTCAACATTGTACGTTGCACCGAACGTCGAGTTCGGATCCGGCAGAATGAAATTGACAATCCGCTGCTGCTGGTACTCCTGAAGAAAAGGGATGCGAATGCCAACAGAGGATAAACCAACAATACTGGCTAAAACCAGAAAACCAATGACGCCAAAGATCAACAAATGCTTTAGCTGCAATCCGTTGAACCAGAGTAGAGAAGCGAAGATGACCATCAGAACGATCACGTTGCTTAAGTTGGGCTGAATTAGAATCCAAAACGCGATACCCATCGTCCATAAGAAAGCAAAGAGAATCCAGCGCAGATCGCGCGGGTGATTTTGTGTCCGATCAAAATAACGCGCAAGCAATAATATCGCCGCGATCTTTGCGAACTCGGTGGGCTGGACGAACAATACACCGACCTGAAACCAGCGCGCTGCACCGAACACCTGCTGGGCGCTGAGGTAAAGGGCGAACAGCAGGATGCTCATCACGAAAAAAATGGGACGGTACAGCGCCATCCAGTAGCGATAGTCAATTGCCGCGACCGCAAAAATAACCGCAATTCCCGCCAGCGCGAAATAGATCTGGCGATTGATGAGAGGCAGTAATTGTTCATTCCCGGCCACGGCTGAGCGGATCATGGTTGTGCCGAAAGCGGTAGCCAGAACTACCGCACCCAATAACCAGAAATCAAAGTATCGCCATGAAATATCACGAAGCATCATCTCAAACTTGCCTAACCGCTACCTGCGGAGCAAAACGAACCTGCAAGCGAGCACAAGTCGCCGTGGAAGTTTCCAGCGGATTCGCACCTGGATATTGCTGCACTGCACCCAGGGCACATATTCTCATACATTGAACTTACTTGGATTTTTTCGCGCGACGCCGCGCCGCGCTCTTGATCGGAATATCTGCCACAAGCCGCTGCGAACGCCCATCGTGTTCGACGCCAATCCGCATGGCTTGCACGTCGATCTCGACGTGACGGCTGATGGTCGCGATCAAATCATCTCTAAGGGAATCAAGTTCGGCAGGAGTCAGATTCGTGCGGTCATGGATGAGGACCAGTTGCAGGCGCTCCTTGGCGCTATCCGCACTGGCTTTCTTTCCGAACAAACGGTCAAGGAAACTCATTTCACTTCCTCCCCGCCAGACGCTGGATTCGATCCCAAACACTACCCTTATGATCCAGATCGAGGAACGGCACCTGCTCACCTTTCAGACGCCGGGCAATGTTTCGGAAGGCCTGGCCTGCCCTGCTCTTCATGTCATATGCCACGGGGGCACCACGGTTTGAACTGATGATGACGTTTTCATCCTCAGGTACAATTCCGATTAATTCAACCGCCAAAAGATCGAGCACATCATCCGCGGAAAGCATATCGTGATTCTTTACCAGCGTTGGATTCAGGCGATTAATGATGAGGGCGGCAGGGCCTTTCTCCTCCGCTTCGAGAATCCCGATCACACGATCCGCATCACGCACAGCCGAGACCTCCGGGTTGGTGATCACCAAAACGCGGTCCGCGGCAGCGATGGCATTCCTGAAGCCGCGTTCGATGCCAGCCGGTGAATCGATCAGCACAAAGTCATAATCCGGGCGCAGGTCCTTGATCAGACGGTTCATGTCACTCGGTGAAACGGCATTCTTATCGCGGGTCTGCGCCGCAGGGATGAGATACAACTCGGGCAAATGCTTATCACGTATCATTGCCTGCCGCAAGCGACAGCGTCCTTCGATCACATCAACGATGTCATATACGATCCGGTTTTCCAGGCCCAAAATCACATCAAGATTACGGAGACCAATATCGCCATCGATACAAACCACCTTGGATCCGTCGGAAGCAAGCGCGACGGCCAGGTTGGCTACGGCCGTGGTCTTTCCGACGCCACCTTTTCCAGAAGTTATAGTGAGTACTTGTGCGGGCATGTATTTATCCTAAGATCCAATTTGATCTCGATTGTACTCGACGGCTTAGCCAGGCTGCCAAATCTCTGCCTGCAATTTTCCATCTTTGTTAATCCTTACAACCTCAGGCTTCGGATTTTCCTGCGGCTTCGAAGCTGCAGCTACTTCCTCGGCAATGCGCAATTGGGTCGGCGAAAGATCGAGGGCACCTATGATCGCCTTCCTGTCGCCTTTCGATCCCGCGTGCACCATGCCGCGCAAGTGACCCCAGATGATCACACTCCCTTCGGCAACGACCTCTGCACCAGGATTGACATCTCCGAAGACAACAACATGACCGGCGAATTCTATCCTGGTTCCTGAGCGCAGCGTTCGATTAAGGAACAATGCAGTCTCTTCACCAAGATCTTCCACAGAGAACTTACGGGATTCTTCCGGCCGGGGTTTTGATATACGGGTCGCCAGCCCAAGCAACTGTGCTGTCGACTCGGTCGTTGGCGACTCGCTGATCAGCGCCCAGAGAAAGATGCCGCGCTCCGAAAGCTGATCCCGCAAATCCACCAGCTCTTTGACATGCAGTACCTGACTCGCCACATCCAGAGCCAGCCGCGCACCCTGAAAGAAAGCCGGCTGCGCATCCACTTGAGCGATCAACGCTGCGCGCTGGTCTTCCCAGGGAGCATCGTCCAAGGAGACAAGTAGTCCATCGCGCAAGCCCTTGATTTGGATCAGTGAGTTGCTCTCATTCATGGAAATAATGCCCTGCCGGAGAGGTAATTGTCAAATTATAGCATGAAGCCCCGGATGTTCTAGTTGCCCACCCCCTGCGCAAGGTCGATGGATTTAAGTTCGAAATACGCCTGCATCACGCGCGCCACAATCGGAGCAGCAACTGTTCCACCTTCCCCACCATGGTAGGCAAATGCCAGGATAATGATCTCCGGATCGTCATACGGCGCGTACGCCAGGGTCCAGGCATGTGTGGGCCACGAGCCGAACTGACATTGATTGGCCTTGCTGGCCACGTCATCGCAGTATTCCGCTGTACCTGTCTTCCCCGCCACGGCGATCGGGAGAGGATAAAGTTCATTGAACACCTCGTGTAACGTCCCAAGCGGATCTTCGGTCACCGCAAGACGCGTTCCGGTTCGCACAGCCTCGACGGTTGAGGGTTGCACGATTTTTATGTTTCCCGTCCTATCGCAATACCCCTGCTCACAACTGAATTCCTCGATCATGGGAGTTTCAGTGATATCCCATTTCATGTTGGGCGTGAACGGAGAGATCTGATAACTCCCTTCCGGAGGAGCCGGAAGAGGTTTGGTAGGCTCCAGAGGATTGACCCACATATTCCTGGTTCTGCCTTGCCGATCCACCACTTCACGAACTTCATAGATCAGGAATTCGTTTGGATCGAACCATACCGGAATGACACGTCCCTCACTATCCAATACTTCGCGAACGACCGTGGGTTGCATCAACTTGCCATGGTTCGCAATGATAGCGCCGGACATGAGGACCTGCAGAGGCGTGCCAAGAACGTATCCCTGCCCCACACTGGCGATGTACGTGTCGCCTGTAGACCAGTTCTCACCTGTATTGATGCGCTTCCATTGCGGGTCGGGGATCAATCCATCCTCTTCACCGGGGAGTTGGATACCCGAACGCGCACCATATCCAATTGCCTTCGCATATTCTCCGAGGCGGAAGATACCCAGTCCCTCCTTGATCTCATCCCCAAAGCCACCACCGAGTTTATAGAAACATACGTTGCTTGAATAAGCGAGGCAATGCAGGAAATCGAGTGAGCCAAATCCGGTTTCATTGATCACGCCGCCGCGATCATAGATCCAATCCACGAAGGGGCGCGAGTTGTTCTCCGTGCATGTGGCAGAATAGACAAATGTCTCGCACAACACAAGCTTGCCGGGAGTTTGTACGATCTTGCCTGGCGCAATCACCCCTTCATTGAAGGCACCTGTTGCTGTGGAGAGTTTAAATACAGAGCCGGGAGGTAATTCTGCAGAGATCGCGTTATTTACGAGGGGGTGACGCGGGTCTTCACTTAATTGTTCGTAGTAGTAACCGGGGATGAAACGCGCCATGCGATTATTTTCAAATGTTGGATATGAGACCATCGCCAGGATCTCCCCTGTCTTCGGGTTCATGGCGATCACCACGCCGCTTGAGATGCGTATCGTACCAAAGAAAGTATTCCAATAGTTGATCTCATCGATCAACGCCGCTTCGGCAGCTTTTTGCAACCGCGTATCTATGGTCAGGACAATGTTGTTGCCAGGCACGGATTCGATGGGTGGCTCAAGGTTGCGAAGCACCTGACCTGCCACGTCAATTTGAACCACACGCCGTCCGTTTTTGCCCAATAAAATGTCGTCCAGCGAAGTCTCCACGCCAGAGTATCCGATCTTGTCGCGGTTGGAGACATAGTCCCGGTCTTCATAAAAATCTTTAAGCGCCTCGGGAATAGGCCCCAGAAAACCGACGATGTTCGCGGTCAGGGATCCGGTTGGGTAATCCCGGATCGGTTCGATCTCCACAGAGACTCCGGGCCAATCCACTGATTTTTCACGGATGACCCGGGCAAATTCCTCATCGATATTGCAGGTGATCTTCACGGGTGTATAAGGGGCAAGTGACTCGCCCAGTGCCACCATATCCGCAATGCTCGGACCGGGTACACAGGCTGAAAACAATTTTGCACTACTGAGTGTCTCTTCTGTAACAGGCCCGCCCGCTGGCACACCGGTCAGCTCAGAGATTTCGCGATAGATCCGCTGAATATCCGCCTCATCATCAGGTAATCCGGCAGGCGTGATAACGACATTATAGGAGGCAGCGTTGCGCGCCAGTATGTGCCCATTGCGGTCATAAATAATGCCGCGCGCTGCGGGATCCCTGATCTCTGTGGTGTAGTTTTCAACTGCCTGTCCTTCCCATGTCTCTCTACCCAGAACCTGCAAGGAAAACAGGCGGTAAATGATCAGGCCCAGCATGGCGATGATCAAGCCATAGACAATGAGGACGCGCCAGGGATGGACCCGATATTTATTGGCCGTCTGTGAACTCATTCAACCTCCGGTGAGGGATGTACCCATCTGGACAGGTCACGCATGACTGCGTAGGCAGGAATCGCGAGAAGCATATTCAGCAGCACACCGGGCAGTGCAAGCAAACCCAGCGTATCGCTCAATGGCAGGGGAACACCTGATAAACGCAGGGTAGCGAAAGATATCAAATACAGGACGATGGTTCCGAGAAATGTGACAAGGAACATGGCAAGCAGCGGAGCCTGCCAGACACGTCTCTGCAGGAGTTGCGCAGCCATAACCACCATGAGATAGCTTATCACCGGCACGAACCAGGGAATACCGGAAACGAATCCGACCAACAAACCTGCTGCAACAGCCCAATGCCAGGCTGTTTTGACCTCTTCCTGCAAGGCCCATGCCGCCAGCATGACCAAAGGCAGGTCTGCTATGCCTGAAAGCAAATAAACGCGGCTGACAATCGCCGACTGCAACATGACAGCCAATACAATCACGGGAGCTGCAACCAGATTACGCATTCTTCTAAGGGGCAGGAATAAGCGGGGAAATATCCACCGGTTTGAAGTTGACGATCACCAGAACGATTTGAAGGCGATTGAAATCCACGACCGTCTGGACAGTAGCCCGCTGGAATAGATCGAAATCTCGCGAGCGGATGTTTACCACCTGCCCGACGATCAAATCAGGAGGATAACCACCACCCAGGCCCGACGTCAAAACCAGATCGCCCACTTCGATCGCTACATCCTGAGGAATCAAATCAAGCGTAACGTCTCCAGTGACCGAACCGACAAGCGAGGCTTCTGTCTCCGCGTTTTGGAGGCGGACGTTCACATTGGAATCGGAATCAGTAATCAGCTGGACACGCGCCGCATCCGCAATGACCGAGTCCACGCGGCCAACCAGGCCTTGATCTGTCACAACAGGCATGCCGCGCAGGATACCGTCATTTGAGCCGCGGTTGATGATCACGTAATGCAAAAACGGACTCGGGTCAAGCCCGATCACCGCCGCGGCTTTATAGGAGTTTTCAGATCTTGCGCGCGAGAAATCCACCAATGCGGCAAGAATATCCGTTTCACCAACCTGCTGTTGAAGTTGAATAACCTGTGCCTGCAGTTCAGAGACATCCGCCTCCAGTTCGGCATTACGCTGGCGCAGCGAAGCAATATCACGCGGCGCGGTTAAAAAATCCTGAACGGCGACAAAGCGTGAAGAAAACCAGGACTGCAAATTGATCAACGACCCGGTGAATACATTGGAGGCGGTGCTGAAATAGCCTCCAAGTGCGAGCGCCAACACTCCCCCCACGACCAAAAAGATGATCGTTGTTTGAAGCGTACGTGAAAATAAATTTCTCATGTTAGTGTGCAACCATCATTGCCACAACCGGCAACATACAAGAGATTACATGTTGTGACGGGTACTTCCGCGTTCCAGTCCAACCAGATAACGGCTCAAAGTATCGAAATTCTCAAACACCATTCCTGCTCCGCGCGCGACACAGGTGAGCGGATCCTCCGCCACCCACACGCGCAGCCTGAGTTCATCGGTCAGGCGATCTGCCAATCCCTGCAATAAAGCACCGCCGCCGGCAAGACAAATACCGATGTCCATCAAGTCTGCCACGATCTCAGGAGGTATCTCATCCAAGGCATCACGGATTGTATCCACGATCACCTGAACGGCACTGGCCAGGGCTTCTCTCATTTCAATCGAAGAGACCTCAATACTCTCGGGCAATCCGGTGACAAGGTTTCGTCCGCGCACTTCCATCGTCTTTTCAGGATGGAGCGGATAAGCAGACCCTATCTTCCATTTGATCTGCTCCGCGTTCCCTTCACCGACCAGTAAATTATATTTGTTTCGCAGATACTGCACGATATCCTGATCCATTTCATCACCGGCCACGCGCAACGACCGCGAGGCCACAACACCGCTCATGGACAACACGGCGACTTCGGTCGTGCCGCCGCCGATATCCACCACCATGCTGCCGCGCACATCCGCCAGGGGCAGGCCCGCTCCCAGCGCAGCCGCGATCGGCTCCTCGATCAAGTAAGCCATGCGCGCCCCTGAGGCCATCACCGCGTCATATACCGCGCGCTTCTCCACTTCCGTTACACCGGTTGGGATGCCAACCACCACGCGCGGACGCGGCAGCGGCACTACACTCTGCTCATGGACTCGACCAATAAAATACTCCAGCATCACCTGGGTAATATCGAAATCCGATATGACACCGTCGCGCAAAGGCCGAATGACCGCGACGTTACCCGGCGTACGCCCCATCATTTCCTTGGCCTCCAGACCAATGGCTATTGGTTGGCGTAACCGCTTGTCAATCGTCACCCAGGAGGGTTCATTGATGACAATCCCCTTGCCGCGTACATTTACCAGTGTATTCGCGGTCCCCAGGTCAATTGCGATATCCAGTGAAAACAGGCCCAACAGCCAGTTTATCGGGTTAAAGGCCAAAGCAGCTCCTCAACGAGGGTGTCAAAGCAAAATTATTTGCGGAGATATTATACCTAACAATTCGTATCCACGTGGCTTATAACGGGGTTAATATAGCAACGAGTGCACTACGATATCCCAAATTTCTGGAGGAACCATGTCGAAGATCGCAGTTGTTACAGACAGCACCACGTACATGCCGCCCGAATTGGCAAAAAAGCATAACATTTCTGTCGCCCCGCAAGTCCTGATCTGGGGTGATCAAACTTACAAGGACGGTGTAGATATACAGTCAGGTGAATTCTTTACCCGGCTTAAAACGGCCAAGGTGATGCCCACAACCTCCCAGGTTGCCGTGGTTTCATTTCAAGAGATCTTCCAGGACCTCGTGGATAAGGATTTTGAAGTACTCGCCATCCTTGTCTCATCCAAGCTTTCCGGAACAGTCCCGTCCGCAGAGCAGGCGAGAGACTTGATGGGCCCGGCAAGAGAAAAAATCCATATCGTGGATAGCCAGTCCGTTGCGATGGCGCTCGGCTTTCAGGCAATTGCCGTTGCCCGGGCCATCGAAGCAGGCGCAAGCCTCAACGAGGCCATTGCCCTGGCGGAGAAATCACATGAATACACCGGCGTTTTCTTTGCCGTGGATACACTGGAATTCCTGCATCGGGGTGGACGCATTGGCGGCGCGCAGCGCTTCATCGGTTCAGCCTTGAACCTCAAACCCATCCTCGCCATTCAGGATGGCCGCGTCGAGGGCATTGAACGCATCCGTACAAAGAGCAAGGCGCACGACCGTGTCCTGGAACTATGCATTGAAAATGTCAATCGCAGATCGCCGGTACGGCTTGCTAGCCTGCATGCAAATGCAGCAGACGATGCGAAGGCGTTGCTTGCCAGAGCAGAGCAGGCACTCAAACCGATCGAGAGCGTTTTTGCAGAAGTCAGCCCCACGGTCGGCACACACGCAGGACCAGGCACGGTGGGCCTTGCCTTCATGGCGGGATTGTAAACTTCAATGCCCGTAAATTAGCACATCCCCTCCAGGTATGCGAAGGGGATGTTGTGTTGGTTCTGTATTTACGATAATGTTTTCGGATAAGGCGGGCACTCACAGCCCAATTCAACAAAAGGACGCCGTGAAGGCGTCTTTTTGTTTGCAGGTATAATTCGAGCATGAAACATCCGGACCCGCTCGTCATCGGCATCGCAGGTGGATCCGGTTCTGGGAAAACCACCGTCGCGCAGGAAATCCTCCAACGCGTAGGCCCGGACCGGATTGCTTTTCTCCAACATGACTCTTACTACAAAGACCTGAGCGGACTTCCCCCAACGCAGCGCGCGGAAGTGAACTTTGACCATCCCAACTCGCTCGAAACGGCGCTACTGATTCAACACATCGCTGCTCTTCGGGATGGGAAAGCTGTTGAGGTGCCGATCTACGATTTCTCGGCTCACAGCCGCACCGACCGAACATTTACCGTCCAGCCGCGTGGAGTAATCCTGGTGGAAGGGATTCTGATCTTCACTGAAGCCGCATTACGGGAGATGTTCGATGTGAAAATCTTCGTAGATACTGACTCAGATATTCGCTTCATCCGCCGCCTGGAACGCGACCTCGCAGAGCGCGGCCGGACGACAGAATCGGTTATCAAACAATATCAGTCAACTGTCCGCCCGATGCACATGGAATTCGTCGAGCCCTCGAAACGCTACGCCGATGTCATCATCCCTGAAGGCGGATTCAACACCGCCGCGCTCGATATGGTCGTGGCACGTATTGAAACACTACTAAGGTAAAGCCATAGAGATCACACGTGTGCCTGCGGCCCGGTGCGGGCAGAGAGCCGTGGGAAATAACCTTTGAATCTCTGTGTTCTCCGGTGACAATCCCCGCCACCGTTCGTCCACAGGATTGCTTCGCTGATGCCGCGGGTAACGGCACGCCGGTGCGAAACGGCAGGGCAGATGTATAGCAAAATTTTATTCAGGAGAAACCTTCATGTCAAAACAATGGAAGACCCAGCCCGCAATGCAGATCGATCCGAAGAAGAAATACAAAGCCCATCTGGAGACCGATAAAGGCACAATGGTCATCGAGCTTTTCGCCGATAAAACCCCAAAGACTGTCAACAACTTTGTCTTCCTGGCGCGCGAAGGATTTTATGAAGATATCATCTTCCATCGCGTGATTTCCAATTTCATGGCACAGGGCGGCGACCCAACGGGCCGCGGCTCAGGCGGTCCCGGTTACAAATTTGAAGATGAATTCCATCCAAGCCTACGGCACGACAAGCAAGGCATCTTATCCATGGCGAACGCGGGACCCAATACCAACGGCTCGCAGTTCTTTATCACACATATCGCCACACCTCACCTGGATAACAGGCATAGTGTCTTCGGTCAGGTTGTGGAAGGGCTGGATGTGCTTAGGTCCATTCCGCCGCGCGACCCGAATAATGCCAATGCTCCTGCTGTGAAGATCAACCGTGTCACCATCGAAGAAAGCGAATAATAAAACCCCCACAAAGAGCGCGCAGAGAAAAACGAAGAAAACCTCTGCGCGCGCTTCACGCGTCACCACAAAAAAAGGATGGGAGGACACAACAAAGGCTGAGCCAACTTTCGTCTCTCAAGTTGCACCAACTGAGGCCTACAATAAACCCGGGAGTTCAAAATTTCTAACAAACATCTTGCGGATTCTGGCATTGCTTGCAGTTGTTGCGATCACCGTCTACATTTACAGCATCCGGGAGCGCGTGGAAGAGTTCGCGGCTTTTGGGTATCCCGGCATCTTTCTGATCGCGCTGCTCGCAAATGCAACCATCCTGCTGCCCGCACCCGGGCTGGCAATCATCTACGCGATGGGAGCCATCTTCAATCCCCTGGGCGTCGGTTTGGCAGCAGGGACAGGTGGTGCGATCGGTGAACTCTCTGGCTATCTCGCAGGCTTCAGTGGACAGGCTGTCGTTGAACGCACAGACATGTACGACCGCGTGAAACCCTGGGTGGATAAATATGGCGGCTGGGCGATCATGGTTCTGTCGGCAATTCCCAACCCCTTCTTTGATGTGGCTGGAATCGCCGCAGGCATGGCAAAAATGCCGGTCCAAACGTTCCTGTTCTTCATCTGGATCGGCCAGCTCATAAAAATGACCATCTTTGCTTTGGCAGGCAAATACTCCATCCACCTGCTTACAAATATCATTCGATAAGGAGAGCGGCATGTCTGAATACAATAGAATTGATTCGTATCTCGAAAAGAATCTGGATAAAAGCCTTGCAGAACTTTCCAAACTGGTCGCACAGCCAAGTGTCGGCGCGCAAAATTGGGGATTGAAGGAATGTGCCGCACTTGTCAGTGAACTGCTCAAAGCACGCGGCTTCGATGTTCAAATCATGGAGACCGGAGGCGCGCCCGTTGTCTTTGGCGAACGCAAGGGCAGATCTGACAGGACATTGCTTATTTACAATCACTATGACGTCCAGCCGCCCGAACCGCTCGAACTATGGGAGAGTCCGCCCTTTGAGCCAAGCCTGCGGGACGGAAAATTGTATGGCCGCGGTGTGAGCGATGATAAAGGCCACATCGTTTCGCGTCTCTTTGCAATCGATTCGCTTCTTGAAACAGAGGGCGAACTTCCCTGCAACATCAAATTTATCATTGAGGGCGAGGAGGAAACAGCCAGCATAAATCTTTTTGAATTCATCAGAAAGAACATGGGCCTGTTGAAAGCGGATGCCTGCATGTGGGAATTCGGCGGTGTGGATCATCGCGATGTTCCCATGTTGTATCTCGGCTTACGGGGAATTTGCTATGTTGAATTGAGTGTTGAGACTGCCTCAACGGATGTCCATTCAGGCCTGGGCGGCTCCATCTTCCCCAACGCAGCCTGGAGACTGGTGTGGGCCCTGTCCACGTTGAAAGGGGAAGATGAAAGGATACGAATCCCGGGCTTCTATGACGGAATCAGGCCTCCATCCACGCGAGACCGCGAGTTGATGGAAGCGTTACCCGAAGTCGCGGAGGAATATAAGTCTCGCTATGGGGTCAAGCAATTCATCAAAGGCCTCACGGGTGGGACTGCCCTCAAGTTGGAAGAGGTCTTTACTCCAACCTGCACGATCTGCGGACTTACGTCAGGTTATCAAGGGCCAGGCTCCAAAACAGTTCTGCCGGCGCGCGCCTCGGCAAAAGTGGATTTCCGTCTGGTGCCCGACCAGGATCCCGATGATATTCTCAAGAAATTGCGTGCCCACCTCGACGCGCACGGCTTTGACGATGTGCAAATCACAGACCTTGGCGGTGACCCACCTGCACGCACCGACCCCGATGAGCCTTTTATTCAACTGGTCGCGAAGACATCGGAAGAAGTTTATGAGACACCCATGCAGTTGGTCCCGATGGTTGGAGGATCAGGCCCCAGCTACCCATTCGTTCATGACCTCAAACTGCCCGTTGCAACCGCGGGCCTGGGCTACCCTGACGCACGTGCACATGCACCGAACGAAAATGTCCGTGTGGATTTATATTTGAAGCACGCGCGTCACATGGCCAGGCTGATGAAGGAGTTCGCAGGGTAACATCTAAAGGAACATCATGAAAACACCGCAGCCATTGCAGGATGACGATCTCAGGATACCCAACCAGACGTGGGGGATATTTCTGATCAGCATCCTGGGTCTCTTCCTGGAAACGCTTTTCATCCGCTGGATCGGGACTGAGATCCGAATATTCGCACACCTTCAGAACACAATTCCGGTGGTTTGCTTTCTTGGACCTGGAATAGGCATGTTCACTTCATCCAGGCCAATTGAAATCAAGCAAAGTCTCATACCAATGACTATTCTTCTGTTTCTGATGGCAATTCCCATAACTCGACTGGCAGGCTTGAGCCTTCCATGGAACTCTCATTGGGAACTAAGCAGAAGCGGTCTATAATTACTTTTTGTGGCTTATTCCCGAATCCGCGCGAAACTTTCCCAAGAAACGGGGGTTTGGATGTAAGGTAACAAGGAGTGTGTTAGATGACCATTGAGGATATAAAAACCGAAGTAACCGAGTCTTTCTTTGACCGCCCGGGGGTGGAAAAAGGGATGATCGACGTAGCGGACGGGATTCCATTTGGGATGGAGCGCGTCAGCAATCCATCGGTTGGGATTGGAGGCGTTTATGGCGCATGGGGAAAAAGCTATGACAATGAGCATCTGCCCGCGTTTTTGGAGACGCGGCTTGGGCATCCGCTTCAGCCAAGCGAGAAGTTGAATCTGTCCGAATTGGGTTTTCGCAGCCGGCACCATGTCCCATTAAATCTTACCCATGAGGAACATATCCAGGTTGAGCTGGAGGTCGGGACGAAATTCTTGAGCGAGGCCATCAAAGCCTGCAACTGGCAGCCCACCGAAGTCGAAGCGGTGCTTATTGGCATGAGCGCCCCGCTTTCAGAAGACTATCTCAACCAGATCACAAAAGCCGCAGGCATTCCCGAAAGCGCGTTGAAGGTCGCCATCCATAAAGCCTGCGATGGCTCCACGAGCAGTTTGCACCTGGCGTTGAACCCCGATTTGCCCGAGAACCTGCAACTGGATCAGAACATTGCAGAGTCGCTCTATGGGAAGAAAGTGCTGGTCGGCGGCATTGAAGGGCTGAGCCGCTTTGTGGGGTCTTCCCATGACGCGAACGCATTGCAGTTATTTGGCAATGCCGCGGGCGTGCTGGGTGTGATCCCAGGTAGGACCATGAAATTCCTGGCGGGCATATCACGCGAAGTGTTCGACGATGAGGGCGTGTTGCAGGTGGCGATGTATTATCCCCACACAAAGCAAAAGACCGATGGCAGCACCAACATCGATGTCACTGAGCCATCTGCACATAATATTCGCATCGCCGGCCTGATGCATGAACCACAGGATGGTTCCTCTGTTGCGATGGCGGGACCAATGGGCATGGTCAAGTTGTTCGTGCGCACCGGCGTGCAGGTTGTGCGCGATGTCTACGGGGCGTATCAGGCGAAGCTGGACGATTTGGGAATGGCTGGCAGGTCACTGGCGGTTGCAATCGTCCATCATGCAAATTACAAGATCAATAAACTTAAGGAAAAACATCTGCAGAACGAAGGTATTTTCCTGCGGATGCCGTGGCTCTTGAGCGAGTTTGGGAACGTGAGCGCGGCCTCGAACATGATCGCGTTCCTGCGCGAACTGCCGAACATGAAGCCATTCGATCACATCCTGATTGATGGCTTCGGTGCAGGCACCTATTACGACGCGCTGGCGGTTGAACTGGGAGGATAGACCTCGCCCGAGCCTGTATTCTCCTGCCGCCGTCCCACAGGGATGCTCCGCGAAGGACGGTGGCGCGAGCAATCCAAATCATGTCATGCTGAGCGACACTCCCCGGCACTCCCTGGCGGGCAGTGCCAGGGAGTGTGCACTCGCTCTCAGAGCGTACGTTCCCTGGCACCGCCCGTGATTTGCCAAGCAAATCAGGCAGGCGTGCTGCATGCAGGTGTGTCCTTCGGGAGAGTGACATGACTTAATATGAATGATTGCTATCTGATTAGACTGATCGGATAGCAATGTTTTTGTAACTTTCAATCGGATATTTCGTCTAGTTTACAATATGGTAAGGATATTTCATGAAGGTGAGAACGGACGATGTATCGTGAGAAACAAAACCAGGAAATCGTCAGATTGCTGTACCGGCTAAAGATGATGGAGCAGGACTATCCTGTGCGAATGTTTTCGACGCGTCGAATGACGTTCATGGGTCTTGTTGCTCAATATCTAAATATCTGGGTGCGTATTATCTAATCTCTGGTCTTATTCACAAGTATTCCCTCGCATGGTCTATCCATACCTGCGAGGGAATTTTTGTCCGGTCAGGTTGTGGGCCGCGCCCCGACCTTCCCAAAGGCACGCGACGAAGTCGACTAGGCTCCCGTTTGCTCAGGGCGACGGAACCAATTCTTCCATTCGCGGTTTTCCCATAATACCAGGATAGGGGCGGCAATAAATATGGAGGAATAAGTTCCGCTTAGAAGACCGATCAAGAGGATGGATGCAAACTCCTGCAAGGTCACGCCGCCGAACAAAATCAGCGCCAGCAGCAGGAATTCGACAGTCATCAATTGTGTGTTGATGGAGCGTTGCAAGGTCTGCACGATCGAGTGGTTGACCAGCGTTTCGAAGTCCAGACGGCGGTAGGTGCTTGAGTTCTCACGGATCCGGTCAAAGACCACGATGGTATCTTGCATGGAAAAGCCGATGACCGTCAGTAGTGCGGTCAGGAAAAGAGAGTCGATCTCCCAGCCGAGCAGGAGACTTCCGAAAGCGGTAATACTGAAGATAATCGCTACATCGTGGATCATCGCAAGGATTGCACAGATGCCGTAGCGCAATGCGTTCTGTACCCCGCGGAACGACCAGGCAATAAACAGCACCACGAGCAGCGATGAAACCATCACTGCCATGGTTCCACGTGATGTCACCTGTTTCCCAATGCTGGGTCCAACATTATCGAAGCGAATGACCGTTAATGCACCTATCTTCTCGGTCAGAGCTTTGAGCAATGTATCACGAGTCTCGTTCTCGAGGAATTGAGAGCGAATGATATAACTGCCTGTTTCGCTTGTCCGGACTTGCACGTCTTTGATGTTTGTCTCGTGATAGACTGCAATAATATCACCTGGCACAGGCGATTGATTAGTGAATGAGACTTCGAGCAAACTGCCCCCTCTAAAATCAACGGACAGGGGCAATCCACGGACAACAAGAATGATGAGCCCGGAGATGATTATCAGCAGGGATAGTCCGAAGAAGAGGTAACGTTTTCCAAGAATATTCATGGATTTTCTTTCTCCTAAATACCAATCCAGCGTTCAAGATTTTTGGGCTTGAAGACTTCCAGCGCCAGTGCCAGCAGTGTGCGCGTGATATACAACGAAGAGAACAGACTGATGAGCACGCCTATTGCAAGCGTCAGTGAAAAACCTTTGACAATGGTGGCGCCAAAGGTACTGCCGAACCAGAACAGGATGCCCGCTGTAATGAGTGCCGCGATATTTGAATCACGGATTGACGGCCAGGCGCGGCTCCAGGCCTGATCAAAGGCCTGACGGAGCATCCTGCCACTCCGCAACTCTTCTTTCAAGCGTTCGAAGACCAATATGTTTGCATCCAGCGCCGAACCGGTGCTAAGCATAATCCCTGCAATGCCGGGCAATGTCAGAGTGACCCCGATAAGTTTAAAGATCGCAAATAAGATCACGGCGAATAGCAGGATTGAAATGTCTGCAGTGATACCCGGCAGGCGATAGTAGATGCCCATGAACAGCATCACGATCGTGATGCCTGCCATACCTGCAACCAGGCTCTTTTGCAGTGAGTCTTCACCGAGGGTGGGGCCAATGATGCGTGTCTCAACCACTTTGAGAGGAATGGGGAGGGAACCATAGCGTAATTGGACTGCAAGCTCATTGGCAGACTCCGCGGTGAACGATCCTGTGATCTGTCCCTGTCCACTGGGGATGTCGCCTTCAATACCTGGAGCAGAGACAACACGTTTATCTAATGTGATCGCCAGGATCTTGCCTACATTCGCGGCTGTGTGCTGCGCAAAAATGGTGGCGCCTTCTGGTGAAAGCACAAAATCAATTGCGGGCTGGTTCGTTGGACTCAGGCCAACGTTCACACTGCGAAGTTCCTTGCCCGTCATGATCGTATGATACACGGTGGCAGGCTCTGTTCCATCCGTTGGAGGTGTTGTCGCGTCTGTCGAGCCGGTAGCAAAGTCGGTTTGAAGGATGGTCCCTTCTTCCGGTCTGAAGTCGCCGGTATCCACAAACTCAAGCAGACCTGTTTGTTGGATGATGTCGAGAATGGCATCCGTATCTTCGGCGCCGGGGAACTCGCCCACGATGCGGCGTTCACCTGCGAGCTGAATTAAGTTTTCGCTGACACCCAGCGCATTCGTGCGGTTTTCAATGATGCTGCGGGCGGTCTCCATCTCGTCGGCCCCCGGGTTGGCAGCATCGGCAGGTAGGTCGGCTTCGAGCAGGACCTGCAAACCTCCCTGCAGATCCAGACCCAGGCGGGGAGTGATACTCTGCTCGAAAAGCACAGCGTCATTGATGGGATTGACCAGTTGAATCTTATCACTCAGGTCAATCCACAATCCCAAAGCGAGGATAAGCACGATAATGATGATTCTGTTGGTTAAGTTACGGGCCATACGTTCCTAATCTCCATCCATAAAAATGTGGCGCCTTGGCGCCACGCGGGTGTGATTATACTCCCGTTAAACGGGGATTGGGTAGGGATAAAGCATCAAAAGGAGTCCAACGACTTATCATCCCCGATTGGATTTGGCAACACCGCACTGGCGTTCGGTGCACACTTGCGCCGGGCGCACACCTGCCTGATTTGCTAAGCAAATCA
>Ga0209521_10001436_pt1 | contig 19488 bp, 11 predicted proteins | sample Rifsed19ft4_FD_184016 | JGI IMG/M metagenome (GOLD analysis project Ga0209521, IMG submission 184016) | Soil microbial communities from Rifle, Colorado, USA - sediment 19ft 4 (version 2) | ecosystem: Environmental > Terrestrial > Deep subsurface > Rock core/Sediment | place: Rifle, Colorado...
CCTGGAGTCGTTAGATTCAGCACAGGATCGAGGCGCGCCAATCTACGCCGAAGTGCTGGGGTACGGCATCGCGAGCGAGGCAGTTCACCTTCGCAAGGTGGACCTTTCGGGAAGCGCACTCGCACATGCCATTCGGCAGGCGCTTGGTGACGCGCAGCTCACCCCTTCGGATATTGACTATATCAACTCCCACGGCAACTCGCTCCCTGATTACGACCTCTGCGAAACCAACGCCTTCAAAGCCGCGTTCGGCCAGCAAGCCTACTCAATCCCGATCAGTTCCATCAAATCCATGATCGGTCAACCCATCGCTGCGAGCGGCACCTTCCAGGCAATCGCCAGCGCATTGACCATTCGCCACGGCATAATCCCGCCGACCATAAACTACGAGACCCCAGACCCGGACTGTGACCTCGACTACGTTCCAAACCGAGCTCGGGTGTCGCGCGTACGGCACGCTATGGCCAATGCTCACAGTCTGGGAGGGACCCATTCGGTGCTGGTGCTCGGCAAGCCGGAAAACTAGCGCCATGCCTGTCAAGCTCTTAGTTACTAGCCTAGTTACTGCCTTCAACCTCGGTCTCGCTCTGCTTGTGTATCTGAAAGACCCTTCCCGTTGGGTGAACCGGGCCTTTGGTGTCTTCGCTCTGACAGTTGCGGGGTGGACGGTCGGAACCTACCTAGGAAGCACCTACGCAGGTACTCCCACCGGCTTGCTCGTCGGCCGGGGGGCGTTCGCCATGGCTGGTCTCACCGTCTACGCGCTATTAGTTTTTCTGCATGTCTTCCCGGAAAGCTCGATGCTGCCCCGTTCCTTCACGGTCACGGTTTTCGGAACGTTGGCGGCAACCCTGGCACTGATCGCAGTCACCACCCCTTGGATCGTCGCAACGCAGACGCTCGAGGCCGGTACTCTTAAAGTCCAGTACGGCCTCCTCTATCCATTTTTCGCTCTCTACATCTTTGGCTGCGTTGGGTACAACTTTTTTACTATCTTCCGCAAGATCCGTATCGCTCGAGGCGTCAGGCGCCTCCAACTCAAATACCTTTTCCTTGGTCTCCTAGTACCCGTAGTTCTGGCGACAATCACTAACCTTCTGATTCCACTAGCATTCGGCACTTCGCAGTTTAGTCATTACGGCCCGCTCTTTTCCTTCCTCATGATCGCGATGATCGCCCACGCCATTGTCCGCCAGCGACTCATGAACATCCGTCTTGTCATACGGAGAGGTGTCGTCTTGCTGCTGGCGGTAGCCATCGCCGGAGCTGTCTTTGTTGGCCTCCTAGGTCTGATCACAACTTTTGTGCTGCCGCGTCAACGCGACCTCCCACTTTCGGTGGAGGTCAGCCTGGTGCTCCTTATCGCCATCCTCTTTCAACCGCTCAGGCGACGGATTCAGACTTCTCTCGATCGGTATCTATACCGGGAACCCTATGACTACCAGCGAACAATCCGGGGAGCCAGCCGGACCATTGGGAGCATGCTGGACTTGAAGTCGCTGTTGAGCTACGTCTGCGAGGTTATTGGCCGAACCGTGCGACCAGAAGCGGTGTCCATCTACATAAGAAATCCAGAACGCCCAGGCTACACACAAATGGCCACACACAGGTCCATCGAGGACAACGGCCGCCCACAGTTCAAAGAAACCCTACCAGAGAGTTCGCCTCTAATCCGTTTTCTGGCGAATGTCCCCACCTATCTCCTCCGAGATGACCTTAGAAGAACAAAGCCCAAGGCCGGTCGGAACGAGGCACTCGAAGAACTCGTGGATCTGGGAGGCGAGATGGCTCTTCCGATCTTACATGAGGACCAACTTACCGGTCTCCTAATCGTTGCCCCTAAACTCTCAGGCGACCCATACTTCTCGGAGGACATTGACCTCCTCTCGACACTGGTAGGCCAAGCCGCCATTGCCATCAAGAACGCTCAGCTCTATAGAGAGGTGGCCCTTGTAAACGAGTACGTTACAAACATCGTGGCAACAATGGAGAGCGGCGTCATTGCCGTAGATGCCGACGGCAGGGTAACACTCTTCAATCCGGCTGCGGAGCGAATAACCGGACTCAGCGCGGAGGCGATCACGTTCGGACACGCTACTAGCCTACCCGCTGCATTGGCTCACCCGTTGCAAGCCACACTCACGGACGGTCAGCCGAGACTTCAGGCCGAAACCACAATTCCGGATGCTACCGGGCGGTATACACCAGTTTCCTCTTCGACCCATGCGCTGCGCGACCGCCTGGGCAACGTCCTCGGCACTGTCGCTGTATTCAGCGACCTCACACGGCTCAAGGAACTAGAAGGGGAGAAACGCCGAGCTGAACGGCTAGCATCGATTGGAGCCCTCGCCTCTGGGATTGCACACGAGATCAAGAATCCTCTCGTAGCGATTAAGACCTTCGCGGAACTACTTCCGGAACGGTTCACCGAAAAGGACTTCCGCGAGGATTTTTCGCAAGTGGTTATCCGGGAAATCGCCCGTATCGATGACCTCGTCGCTCGTCTTCGTGGCCTCGCCGCTCCGGCTGCCCGATCGCTACCCTCGTTGGATCTTCGATCCCCCATCGAGGAAACTCTTGTTCTTCTGCGCGGCCAGTTGGAACAAAAGCGGATTAGAGTTAGACGCCTCTACGAACATACTCTTCCTCAAGTGGCTGGGGATCCAGCACAGTTGAAACAACTCTTTTTGAATCTATTCATGAACGCTTTGGAGGCCATGGACGCAGGAGGCGAACTAACAATCCGACTGTCCCGTCGAGAAAGCACAGGGGTCCCCTCTCTGCTGGCGGAGGTGAGCGACACCGGCAGCGGGATTCCGCAGGACATGCTCGGAAAGGTTTTCGACCCCTTTGTCACCACAAAGCCCGGTGGTTCGGGTCTCGGGCTCGCGATTTGCAGAGGTATCGCTGACGCTCACCGCGCGACTATTCGCGTGGAAAACAACACGAATTGTCGAGGAACGACCGCCACCATCGAATTCGCCGTAACAGAAGAATTACCAGCAATCATCAGAACATAACAATCTAACTCTTACCAATCTTCAACAGACATCTTAGGACGAGTCATTTGATCCAGGGGAAGGCGAAGCGAGATGGATGCTAGCACGCTCGTGTTGATCACTGTTGTAGCCCTCACCGTCTGGCTGGCCTCTTTTGTCTATCTCAAGTATCCGTCCCGTTGGGCTAATCGGAGTTTCTCAATCTTCAGCCTGGCCGTGGCGGGATGGACGGCCGGCACCTGGGCGGCGAACTATTTCGCCCAGGCCCAGATCGGACTCGTGCTGGGCCGAGTAGCATTTTCCATGGGCGTTCTCATGGCTTATGCGCTTCTGATTTTCTTCCACGTTTTCCCTGCAAGTTCAACATTTCCACAACGTATTCCCATAAAGATCTTCGGCGTGCTAGCGGCAGTTCTCGCACTTATCTCAATGGCTACACCGTGGGTCTTGACAGCACTCACGATCGACGATGGAAATCTTCGAGTGAAGTACGGGCCCCTCTACCTTCTTTTTGCTGTCTATATTCTGGGTTGCGTCGGATACACTTTTTCTATCATCCTCCATAAGATCCGCCTCGCGCGAGGTGTCGAGCGCCTTCAGTTAAACTACCTCTTCGCCGGGCTGATCGTACCCGGGGTTCTTGCGACGGTTACAAACCTGCTGATCCCTCTGGCGTTCGGCACTTCCCGGTTCAGCCAGTACGGGCCGCTCTTCTCGTTCCTCATGGTCGCCATGATCGCCCACGCGATTATCCGCCACCGCCTCATGGATATCCGGGTGGTCATCAGGAAGAGCGTCGTGTACGTCGTAGCCTTCGTGGTGGCCGGAACCATCCTCACCGGACTGATCGTGGGCTCAAACCTGCTCTTCCCTGAGTCGGGCTGGCGACTCAGCCGGGAGATTGTGCTCGGCCTCCTGGTGGCTGTGCTATTCCACCCCTTGAAGAGCCGCATTCAGCACGCGTTCGATCGGTACCTGTACCGGGGGTCCTACAACTACCAGCGGACCATCCGAGAGGCGAGCCGCGTCATGACCACAATGCTCGATCTCCGGGCCCTCCTCGACCACGTCAGCGACGTGATCGGCCGGACGGTCCGCCCCGAACTCTTCGGCGTCTACCTGCGCGACCGCGATGGCGCGGGCTATCGTCGGACCCTCTCGCAATCCTTCGTCGAGGGCCGGCCCGCCGAGGAGCCGGAAACGATCGCCGGCGATTCTGCACTCGCGACCCTCATGCAGGGGGAGCGCGGGAATCTCCTCCGGGATGACCTGCGGCGCGGTGACCTCGACCCGCAGACGCGCGCCGCCCTGGAAGAACTCGGCACGCTCAAGGTGGACCTCGCGCTGCCGCTCGTGAAGGAAGACCAGCTGACCGGCTTCTTGCTCGTCGGTGCCAAGCGGTCGGGCGATCCGTATTTCAGCGAGGACCTGGATCTCCTCTCGACGCTCGCCAGCCAGGCGGCAATCGCCGTGACGAACGCCCAACTGTACGCCGAAGTGGTTCTGGTCAACGAGTACGTCGAGAATATCCTCAAGACAATGGAGAGCGGCGTCATTGCGGTCAGCGTCGAGGGGAAGGTCACCCTCTTCAACTCCGCGGCCGAGCGCATGGCCGGGCTGGAAGCGGCGAGCCTTCGCGCGGGCCCGGTCGAGCGACTGCCGGGAGCTCTGGCCGACCTGATTCAGGCGACCCTGGGCGACGGGGTACCCCGCCTCCAGGTGGAGAGGACGCTGGCGAGCGCCGACAGGCGGGTGACGCCGGTGGTCTGCTCGACGTCGCCGTTCTCGGACGCCCAGGGACGAATCCTTGGAGCCGTGCTCGTCTTCAGCGATCTGACCCGTCTCAAGGAGTTGGAAGACGAGAGGCGGCGGGCGGCGCGTCTGGCGTCGTTCCAGTCCCTGGCCTCCGGGATCGCCCACGAGATCAAGAACCCGCTGGTCGCCATCAGGGCCTTCGCCCAGCTACTCCCCCGGAAGTTTGGCGATGAGGATTTCCGCGAGAATTTCTCGCGCGTCGCCGTCCGGGAGATCGACCGCATCAACGACCTGGTCGAGCGCCTCCGCACCTTGTCCACGCCGTCCAAGCCGCTCCAACCGCTGGACCTTCGCGGGCCCATCGAGGAGACGCTGGAGCTCCTGCGCGTCCGGCTGGAGGACCGTCGGATCTCCGTGGAGCGAATCTACGACGAGCAACTGCCGGGCACGCTGGGCGAGCCCAGCCAGTTGAAGCAGCTCTTCCTGAATCTGTTCCTGAACGCGCTCGAGGCCATGGAGCCCGGCGGGACGCTAACGATCCGGCTCAAGGGGCGAGGGAACGGAGAGGCGGGCCTCCTCGTTGAAGTGGTCGACACGGGGTGCGGCATTCCCGAGGGGCTCCCGGAAAAGGTCTTCGACGCCTTCTTCTCGACGAAGCCGCAGGGGACCGGGCTCGGCCTGGCCATCTGCCGCGGAATTGCCGACGTGCACCGTGCCACGATCCGCGTGGAAAACAACCCCACCGGCCGCGGCGCCGTGATCTCCCTCGCCTTTCCCGCGGCCGTTGAGATGCCGGCGGAGGTCCGCGGGTGAGGACCGCCCTGATCGTGACCGGGGACGAAGGGCTCCGCTCCCGGCTGCTCCGGGCGCTGGCGGACCGGTCCGTCTTCTCGGCGGTCTCCGACGAGGATGCGCTCAAGACCCTTCGGCTCACCGACGTGGACCTGATCATCAAGGACGCCGGGGCGCCCCTGCGTGACCTGCCGGTCTTCCTGGGCCGCGCGCGCCAGCTGTCGCCGTCCGCCGTCGTCATCTGCCTCCTGCCCGCCGAGAACGGCCTCCCCGAAGACGAGGACACCCTGGAGACAGCCGACTTCGTGCTGCGCCGGCCGTTTTCGTCGCGCGAGATCGCCACCGTGCTGCGGCAGGCCGAGGACAAGCAGTGCCTGATGGCGGAGGTGTCGGCGCTCCGCTCGAACCGCCCGACCAACGGCGCCCACGGCGAGGACGCGGCGGGGCCGGAGGTATCGCCGCAGGCGCTGGCCCAGGTGGTCAAAGAGTTCGCCAAGGCGCTGGCGGCCGGGTTCGATCTGCCGCGGGTGCTCGATCTCTTCCTCGACGCGGTGTCCGAGATGGTGCGGCCGAGCCGCTGCGCGCTCCTGCTGGCGGACCCCGAAGGGAGCATCTACAGCATCCGGGCCCACCGCGGGCTGGCGCCGCATCTCGTGGAGGCCGCGACCCTCTCGGCCGACAGCGGGCTGCCGCTCTGGCTGGCGACCCAGGGGCGGCTCATCCAGATCGACGAGGTGCAGGCACGCCCGCAGGATCCGGCCGCCCGGGAGATCGGCCGGGAGCTGGCCCTCCTCCAGGCCACGGTGGCGATTCCGTTCACCGCCCACGGCGAGCTGGTTGCGATCCTGACGCTGGGCCAGCGCATCACCGGCCTCCCCTACAGCCATCGGGAGACCGAGATCCTCTTCAATCTGGCCACGCACCTCGCGACGGCCATCCGCGACATCCGGCTCCACCACCAGCTCGAGTACCAGAAGGAGTACACGGAGCGCATCCTGGCCCACATGTCGAACGGTGTCATCACGATCGACCGGGCCGAGCGCGTGACCCTCCTGAACCGCCGCGCCGCGGAGATTCTCGGGCTCCGCGCCCACGACATCCTGGGCAAGGACCTGCGCGCCCTGCCTTCGCCACTGGGAGACCTCCTATACGAGACGCTCGTGCGCGGGAAGTCGGTCCACCGGGCCGAGGTCCAGCTGGCGCTCGGCAAGCTCCCGCTCGAAGTCTCCACCTATCCGGTGACGGCGGACGAGCCCACTCCGCTCGGCGCCGTGATCGTGTTCGAGGACCTCTCGGCGGTCAAGGAGCTCGCCGCGGAGAAGCGGCAGGCCGAGCAGTTCCAGCTCCTGACCCGTGTCATCGCGCGCATCGCCGACGAGATCAAAAACCCGCTGGTGTCCATCAACACCTTCATGGAGCTCCTGGAGGAGCGGTACGAGGACGCCGATTTCCGCCACCACTTCTCGACCGTCGTCGGCCGGGACGTCCGGCGCCTCGTCCAGATCTTCGAGAAGCTCGCTGCGCTGGTGAGCGAGGGCCAGTTCAATTTCGAGATCGTGGACCTGCGGGGGCTCGTCGATGACTGCTTGGTGGGCATCGGAGCTCGGTCGGGCGCGGAGGGCGGCGACGGGGCGCGGCTCCTGCACGCGCACGATGAGGCGTCCGGCAAGCGCGTCAGCGTCAGCGTCTATCACGAGGTCGGGCCGTTCCCGGTGAAGGCAGACCCCGTCCAGCTGAAGAAAGCCATCGCGTACCTGGTCTGGTACCTCATGCGCCAGACGCCCGGCGACGAAGCCCGGCTCTCGGTCTCTATCGACCACAAGGCCGGCGAGGAGACCATCCGGCTGATCATCGCCTCGCGCACGGCAGAGGTCGGCGTGGAGGAGCTGCAGCGCATCTTCGACCCCATGAAGGTCGTGCAGGAGAGCCTGATCGACGTCGGGCCGTGCGTAAGCCAGCGGATCATCGAAGCCCTGGGCGGCAAGCTCGAGGCCCGGCAGGGCCGCGGCGAGACCAGTTTCGTGACCACGCTCCCGGTGGTGCCGGCATGATGGGCTTCGCGCTACCGAATTCCCTCAGCGCAGCTCGAGCGCCGGCTTTGCCGGTGCAAGCTCTGGGGGGAGGTGTCGGAAGGGGGGCAGAGCCCCCCTCCGAGGGTCCATGATGGAGCGCGCGCGCATCCTCGTGGTGGACGACGAGATGGGGCCGCGGGAGTCCCTGCGGATGATCCTGAAGCCCAGCTATGACGTGCACACCGTGGAGAGCGGCGAGGCCGCGCTCCAGGAGCTCAACCGCTTCCGCCCCGACCTGATCTTCATGGACATCAAGATGCCGTCCATGGACGGCGTGGAAGTGCTCCGGCGGATCAAAGCGAACGATCCCACGATCGAGGTGGTGATGATCACCGCCTACGCCTCGCTGGAAACCGTCAAGCACGCGCTGACCCACGGGGCCTTCGAGTACCTGATCAAGCCGTTCTCGCGCAAGGACCTCGAGGACACAGTGAACCGGGGGCTGCTGCGCCGCCAGATGGAGATCGGGCGGCGCGGCCAGCTGTCGATGCTGGCGCAGGAGATGCGCGAGCTCACCGCGAAAACGCGCGACCTCGAGGAGGCCGCCCGGCGCGAGGTGGCCGAGCAGTGCCTCCGGGTCGTCCAGCTCTCCATCCTCCGCGAGATCTCGCGGGGAATCCTGGGACAGCTGGACCTGTCGCAGATCACGGAGTCGATCACCCAGTCCCTCCGGGTCGGGCTGGGCTACGACGAGGTGGCCATCCACTTCGGCGGCCAGCGGCCGGGCGTGGACGACGGTCCGACGTCGGTGACCTGCCCGATCCGGAACGCGGGCACGGTCCTCGGCTACCTGACGGTGAACAACCGCCCCTCGGCGCGGCCCATCGACCCCCGCGAGCGCGAGCTCCTGGAGATGCTCACCGAGTACCTGGCCATCGCCATCCACAACTCGCGCCTGTACAGCCAGATCGCCGAGACCAAGCAGTCCCTCGAGCAGCTCATCCGCTCCGCAGGCGAGGCGATCATCTCGGTCGACCGCGCGGACCGGATCCTCGCCTGGAACCCCGCCGCCGAGCGGATCTTCGCCGCCACCGAAGCCGAGATGCTCGGCATGCCGATCACCGGGGTCCTGCCGGAGGCGGGCTACCGCCGGGCCAAGGCGGCGCTGTCGGCAGAGCAGCCGGTCCACACTTACGAGGCGCGTGCGCCGCGTCGCGGGGGCGGCGAGATGGAGCTGGCCGTGACCCTCTCGGCGCTGCGGGGCGGCGGGGGCGGCGAGGTGGAGGGCATCCTGGCCATCGTCCGCGACGTCACCACCCAGCGGGAGCTCGAGGCGCAGATGCTCCAGTCCGAGAAGCTGACGGCCCTCGGGCAGCTGGCCGGCGGCATCGCCCACGACTTCAACAACCTGCTCCAGGCGATCCTCGGGTACGCCGAGCTCATGGCCCGCAACCCCGAGAGGAAAGAGCTGATCCACCGCGGCCTGGAAGTCATCGAGCGCGCGGCCTCCGACGGGTCGGAGACGGTCCGGCGCATCCAGGAGTTCGCGCGCCTCCGGCCCATCGAGGCCTTCACCTCCGTGGACCTGAGCCAGGCCATCCGCGAGGCCGTGGCCATCACGCGGCCGCGCTGGGAGCAGCAGGCGGCGCACCTCGGGATCCAGCTCGATCTGTTCCTCGATCTCCCCGCGCTGCCCCTCGTGCTCGGCCGCCCGGCGGCGCTCTCGGAGGTCTTCACCAACCTCATCCTGAACGCCATCGACGCCATGCCGAACGGCGGGGCGCTCCGCATCTCCTCGGCCCTCGAGGGAAGCAACTGGGTCTCTGTGGAGGTCGCCGACACGGGCGTCGGAATGCCCGAGGAGGTGCGCCGGCGGATCTTCGATCCGTTCTACACCACCAAGGGCGAGGCGGGAACCGGCCTGGGGCTGTCGGTGTCGTACTCGATCATCAAGAGCCATGGCGGGGAGATCCGGGTCGAGAGCCAGGTCGGGCGTGGCACATCCTTCACGGTGCGCCTGCCGGTGGGCCAGGGGGCAGAGCCGGAACGGCCCCGGCCAGCCGACGGTCAGCCCCAGCGGCAGGGACGCATCCTCCTGATCGACAACGAGCCCCAGGTGCTGGCCGTTCTCTGCGAGATGCTCATCGACGCCGGCCACGCGGTGACCCCGACGATGGGCGGGGCCGACGCGGTCAGCGCCTACGCGCCGGGAAAGTTCGACCTCGTGGTGTCGAACATCGGGATGCCGGGGGTCAACGGCTGGGGAGTGGCCGAGCGCGTGCGCGCGGTGGACCCGAACGTCCCCATGATCTTCGTGACCGGCTGGGGGCTGACGGAAAAGGACCGCGAGCGCTGCCGGAGCCTCGGCGTCCGGCACTGGCTCTTCAAGCCCGTGAAGCCCTCGGAGCTCCACCGGACCGTTCAGGACGCCCTCGCGCGCTAGCGCCAGATACTCGTCCGCAGCCCCCCCATGCAGGTCGATATCCGCGTCCCGGTGGGCTTGCCTATCCCCGAAGTCGCCGACTTCATCGCGCGCTGCGAGGACGCCGGCTTCGACGGAGTCGGCGTCCACGATCACCCGCATAGCGGGCGCGACGTCTACGTCACGCTGGCGCTGGCCGCCCAGCGCACCCGGCGCCTCCGCCTCTACCCCGCGACCTCGAGCCCCGTCGTCCGCCATCCCCTGGTACTGGCCTCGCTCGCCCACAGCCTCGACGAGATCGCCCCCGGACGGATCTGCCTGACGGTGGCCCCGGGCTTCCTGGCGGTCAGGAGCATCGGGCAGCCCCGGGCGAGCCTCGCTACCATGCGGGAGGCGGTGCTCGACCTCCGCCGCCTCCTGGCGGGGGAACCCGTGGCCTTCGGCTCCACGCCGAGCCGTCTCAGGAACCTCAGTGACCGGCGGATCCCCGTGTACCTGCTCGCCGCGGGGCCACGCATGGTCGAGTTGGCGGGGGAAGTAGCCGACGGCGCCCTCCTGCTGGTGGGCCTGCACGCGCGCGCGGTGGCCGCCGCGCGGCAACATCTCGAAGCGGGGGCGCGCCGGGCGGGGCGCTCCTTGTCGGCGTTCCACACCATCTTCATCGTGCCGATCGCGCTCGAGGAAAGCCTCGAGGCCGCCCGGCGCTGGCCCCAGCGGTGGTTCGCGCCGGGGCACGCGTGGCTGACCTACCCCAGCGCGTCCAACCTCTACTGGCTGCGCCAGGCCGGCTTCACGCTGCCGGACGAGCCGGCGCCCGAGACCATTTCGGACGAGCTGGCGGCCCGGATCTGCGACGCGTTCGGCCTCTTCGGGCCGCCGGAGCGGTGCCTCGAGGGATTGCTGCAGGCCCGGGAGGAGGCCGGGGTCGAGCACGTCTTCCTCTTCCCGGCCCACACGCTGGAGGGGGGCTACGACATGCCGGTCCGAGAGGTGGAGGCGTTCGCCCGGATCATCCGGCCGCGACTGCCCAGGACCTTGCCATGAACTGGTGCGTTCTGCTCAGCGCCCGCTGGCGTCGTGCCGGCGAACGAAATCGTCGAACGGCCCGGAGATACGCACGACCTCGTTGACCGGCCAGGCACCGCGTCCGATGGCAATAACGAAGAGGTCCCCGGCGATGCCGGCGCGGCGCGTCTCCGGGGTGACCGGAGCGAAGCCCAGGCCCCGCGGCGCGTCACCGTCTGTGAAGCGGGCGAACTCGATCCGTTTCCCATCGGGGGTGACTACGAAAATCTGGGCGAGGTGACGGTCCGCCACGAAGAGACGACCGCCCGGGCCTACGCTGATCCCGGCGGGCACGGGCCCGCGGAGCACGAGGCTCGGCGCTCCCTCGCGGCTCACCTTCCAGATCTCGCCCACTCCCTGCTGCCACGGGGCCGCCGCGGTCCCGTCGCTCCCGACCCAGAGGGCGTCCTGGTCATCGGTCGCCAGGACCCGCGGCCGCGTCACGCTCACGTAGCGGGCATCGCGCACGCGCCCGGAGGGATCGAGGCGGACGATGAGACCCTGCTCGCGGTCGGCGACGTAAAGATTCCCCGCCGCATCGACGGCCGCGCCCTCGGGCTGCCTGAGCAAGGGGGGCGCATCTCCCCACGGCGTGCCACCAGCGAACAATTCCGGGCGGCCGTCGAGCAGCCGGTAGAGCACGCCCACCTTCCGATCGCGATCAAACGTGGTGACGAAGACTTCCCGCCCGCCGCGGATCGCCGCCACCTGGGGGTTCGGGAGCGGCGGACCGTGCAGGAAGCGGGCCTCGGTGTCGGGGGTCAGGCGCGCGCCCCCGAGCGGGATGCGATAGATGGGCCAGAGATCTTCGGCCTCGCCGGCGAAGTACCGCCTCCCTGTCCGCGCGAGATAGAGCGCGCCGGCGTGGTCGAAGGCGAGGGTGGACGCCGCAGGAATGCCATGGACGCCTCGCGCGGCGCTGGAATCGAACCCCGCTCCCGTCACATAGACCTGAGCGGTGAACCCGGGCGGCAGCAAGAGCTCCGCGGCCGCCTCGCCGGGGGCTAGCAGCAGCGCGACGACGAACACCGGCCACCAGCCGCGCACCCCGATCGTCACGCGAGGGTTTTCAACCGGCCTTCTTCATCGGACGGCCGCAGCACACCTTCTGCACCGGGGCCGTCTTGCCGCACTTCGCGCACCTGAAAAATGCCACCGCCGGCTCCGCGCTACACGCGCTCCAGGATCGTCGCGATGCCCTGGCCGAAGCCGATGCACATGGTCTGGAGCCCGTAGCGCTTCCCCGTACGCTCCAGCTCGTGGAGGAGGGTCGTCATGAGCTTGGCTCCCGAGCACCCGAGCGGGTGGCCGAGGGCGATGGCCCCGCCGTTCACGTTGACCCGCGCCATGTCGGGATGGAGCTCCCGCTCCCAGGCCAGCACCACCGAGGCGAAGGCCTCGTTGATCTCGAAGAGGTCGATCTGGTCGAGGGTCATTCCCGCCTTCTTCAGGACGCGCTGGGTGGCGGGGATGGGGCCGGTCAGCATGATGGTCGGATCCACGCCGGCCAGCGCCGTGGCGACAACCCGGGCGCGGGGCTTGAGGCCGAGCGCCTTGGCCTTGGCCTCCGACATGAGCAGCAGCGCAGCCGCGCCATCGGAGATCTGGCTGGAGTTTGCCGCGGTGATCACGCCGTCGGTCTTGAACGACGGCGCGAGGGAGGCCACCTTCTCCCGGTTCACCGGGACGCGGACACCCTCGTCGGTGTCGAACACGCTCCCGTCCGGGAGCGTCACCGGAACGATCTCGCGCTTGAAGCGCCCCTCGGCGATGGCCCGCCCCGCCTTCTCGTGGCTCTGGGCGGAGAACTCGTCCAGCTCCTCGCGCTTGAGCCCCCACTTCTCGGCGATCAGCTCGGCGGAGAGCCCCTGGGGGATAATGTTGTAGCGCTCGGAGAGCTTCGGGCTGATGGGGCCGTCCCCCGGCCCCTGGCCGTTGGAGCCCATGGGGACCCGGGTCATGTTCTCGACGCCACCAGCGATAACCGTATCGTACTGACCGGCCATCACGCCCATGGCGCAGAAATTGGCCGCCTGCTGCCCCGAGCCGCACATCCGGTCCAGCGTCGTCCCGCACACGTCCAGGGGAAAACCGGCGATCAGGGCGGCGTTGCGGGCGATGTTGAACCCCTGCTCGCCTACCTGGTCCACGCAGCCGACCACCACGTCCTCGACCTCGTTCGGGTCCACCTTGGTCCGCGCTACAACCTCTTTGAGCGCCAGGGCCAGCAGGTCATCCGGGCGGACGCCTGACAGCTTGCCGTTCTTCCTGCCCACCGCCGTCCGCACCGCTCCCACGATCACCGCAGTATTCATGGACGCCTCCCCTTGACTGAACGCTGATTCATCTTAGCACGCGGCGGCGGAGAGGTCGAGGCGCTGGTGGTCGCGGGCAGCCACCGTGCGGATCCCCGTAGCCTGGCTCACCCGGTCGGCCAGCTCCCAGGGCTTGGCCCGCACCATCGTCATCCCGAAATGGGTCAGGATCGCGAGCCGGGGGCGGATGGCCGCGATGAGCCGCTCACAGTCCTCCAGACAGAGGTGAGCCTCGCTCCGGCGGGGGTAGAAAACCACGTTCAGGAGCAGGACGTCGCCCGTGAAGGCCGCTTCCAGCTCGGGGAAGTAGCCCGTGCAGGCGATCATGGACACGCTGAGGCGCGGCCCCACGAGCCGGAGACCGTAGGTTTCCGCCGAGTGCTTGAGGCGCAGCGGCGTCTCGATCCTGACGGCGCCGACCTGGTGGACGCCGCCCTCGGTGAGGACGCCGGTGGCGGCGGCGTACTCGCGCACGTAGCGGAGGATCACCGGGTCGTCCTCATAGGCCTCGCGAGGGGCCAGAACGAGGCCGCGGCGCTTGGTCCCGCCCTCGGTCATGGCCTCGATCATCGCGTTCACGTCGCCGCTGTGGTCGAGGTGCTTGTGGGTCAGGACGATGGCGTCGAGCGACGTCGGGTCGAGGCGGAGCGCCCGGGAGTGGCAGTGGACGAGGGCGCCGGGCCCCGGGTCCACGTGGATGCGGGTGCCGCCCAGTACGGCCCAGAACCCGCCGGAGGCCCGGAGCTGCTTGGCGACGGACATGCGCCCACCCGCGGTGCCGAGGAAGATCAGCTCGTCGGTCAACGAGCGCGCTTGATCTGGTCGGACAGCTTGCAGAAGCCGCAGAGGGTGCCGGTGGTGACCTGGCCGCAGCGGGCGCACTCGTTGAGCGTGACGTCGGCGAGGCGCTCGAAGGCGGGGCGGCCCTTTTCCAGGAAACCGAAGAGGAAATTGTGCTTGGCGCCCGGGGAGACGTCCTCCAGCTGGTTCAGGATCTCCTTGTGCATGAGCGAGGTGGCCCCCTTGGCGAACGGGCACTCGTCCACGATGTAGTCGATCCTCCGGAGGAAGGCGTAGGCCGCCGTCTCCCGCTCTGAGAGGCGATACAGGGGCTTAACCCGGCGAACCAGCTTGGGATGGGTCGAGGGCAGCGCCGGCGACTGGCGAGCCAGCGGCTCGGTCTGCCAGTGCAGGATCGAGCCGAAGAGCGTGGCCGCCTCATCGTCCAGGTTGTGGCCCGTGGCCACGACGGGGAAGCCCTGCTCGAGCGCCGCCTTGTTCATCAGATAGCGCTTCGAGAGCCCGCAGGCCGAGCAGGTCGGCCGGCGCGTGGCGCCCTGCACCTCCGGGATCGCCGCACCGAGGTCCTGCTCGACGGAGACCACCAAGAGCGGGGCGCCGCGCTGGGCGGCGAAGGCCTCGCACTTGGCCCTGGATTCTTTGGAGTAGTCGAAAATCCCGAGGTCCAGGTAGAGACCCGTCGTGGCGTACCCCTCCTGGAGCAGGACGTCCCAGAGCCCCAGGGAGTCCTTCCCGCCGGAGACCGCCACCAGCACGGACTCCTCCCGGGTGAACATCCGGTGCCGCCGCACCGCCTCGCCGACCTGCCTCCTGAAGAACTCGATGAAGTCGGGGGCGCAGAAGGCCGCGTTGTGGCGCCGCAGCTCCAGAACGGCGGTGCCCCCGCATTTCCGGCACTTCATGCGCGCCCTCCCGAGATCACGGGGCGCAGTTCGATCACGTCCTCGTCGCCCACCACCGTGTCGGCCGTGATCATCTCGTCCCCGCGGATGACGAGCACCGTTTCAGGAAGGATTTCGAGCTCCTTGAGAAGCTCCCTCACTCGACGGCGACCGCCCACCTCTACCTCGCGCCGAGGGTTCCGGAGAATCACCTTCATTATTTGACCCTCATCAGCGGCAGCACGCCCTCCAGCTCCCCCTTCATCACGGGGTGCTGGTTGCCGCCGACGGCGCGGGACTTCTTGCTCACCTCCTGTTCGACGTACTCGTAGAGCTCCTGGAGCATCACGATCCCGTCCCGGTTCAGGTCCGCCGCCCCCTTGAGCCCCTGAACGAGATAGTACGTGAAGATCCCGTGCCCCAGCTCCGGCAGCTCGATCGACACCTCCGTCGTCCGCGACGCGGTGACGATCGCCCGACCCTTCGAGCGCGTGAGCCGCTCGAGGAACAGGTCGTCCACATGCGAGGCCCGCGTCCTCTTCGACGTGAACGTGCGCCCGCCCGCCGCTCCGCTGTAACAGGCGTCCAGGAAGGCCACCACCCGCTCCGCCTCGATCCGCGCGAAGATCGTCTGGAGCTCGTCCATCGGCAGCGCCGTGGAGTACAGGTCGTCGGGATCGGCATCGATGGGCACCAGGTACTTGGCCAGGCCGTCCCGCTCGATCCCCCGCGGATCCACCTCGGGCGCCCCGTGGCCCGCGAAGAAGATCACGACAGTGTCGTCCTTCTTGGCCGAGCGCGAGAGAAACGTTCCCAGCGCCCACCGTACGTTCCGCAGCGTGGGTTTCTTCTCCGTCTTGTCCGTCAGGAGCAGCACATGCTCCTTCTTGAAGCCCCCGGGCCCGATCAGGGTCTGGTAGATCGCCTCGGCGTCCGGCACCGTGTAGCGCAGCTTGGGAATATCCGGGCTCTCATACCGCCCCGCCCCGATCACCACCGCCCACCGATCGTGCACGGGCGCCGGTGGTGGAGGCGGGGGCACCGCCACGGCCACCTCCTTGGGCTTGTCATAGATGACCGTGCGGATCTCCTGGCGGAGCGTCCCGTCGGGCTCGCTCGCGCTGACCGCGAGGACGTTGGGCCCATCCCGGAGCGTCACCGGCACCGTCACGAGGAGGGAGCGCTGGGGCGCGCGCTCGGCCTGCTGGTGGATCTCCTTGCCGTTCAGCAGCACGCTGACCTTCGCCACGCCCTTGCTCGAGGTGACGACGGCGGCGACGACGCTCGACTCCTGCGCGACCTGGGCCCCGTCCTGGGGGTAGCGGAAGGCGACGGTCAGGGGCACGAGCTTCTCGTAGTGGACCGTGCGGACCTCCTGGTGGATCCGCCCGTCGGCCTCGGTGGCGGTGATGACCAGGATGTTCTGCCCCTCCCGGAGTTTCAGGGGGAGATTCACCGCCAGGGCCGGCTGGGGCGCTCTCTCCTGCTGGCGCGAGACCTCCACGCCGTTCAGCGTGATGGCCACTCGGCTGATCCCCTTGCCGCCCGACACCAGCCCCGCCAGCGCGACCGTCTCCTGCTCCACGCGCACTTGATCCCGGGGCGAGGAGACGGTCACCTGCAACGGCGGCAGCGCCGCGACCGGAGGTGGCGCGGGCGCCGGGGCGGCCGGGGCGGGCACCGACGGTGGCGCCGGTTTGGCGATGACCGTCGGCGGCACCGCGGGAGCCGGGGCGGGCGCCACCTTGGGCAGTTCGGGCTCGGGAGGCTTCACCGGTCTTGCTGGAGACGGCGGCGGAGCGACGGGCTGCTCCGGTGGCTTGGCTGGCGCTGAAGGCGGGGCCGGGGCGGGCGTGGCCGCCACCGCGGGAGGCGGGGCCGGGATAGCCGGCTTGAGCACCGGGGCCGGAGGCGGCGCCGGGGCCGGCGGTGCGGGCTTGTCGTAGAAGAGCGTCCGGGCCTCCTGGCGCGTTTCGCCTCCCGCCTCGAGGGCCGTGACGATCAGGACGTTCTTGCCCTCGCGCAGCTTCAGCGGGAGACTGAGTGGCCGTTCCTTCTGGGGCTTCGCCCGCTCGTCGAAGGCGGCGACTTCCTCCCCGTTGAGGGTCACCGTGATGCGCTCCACCCACTTGCCTGTCGTGACCTTGCCGGTAACCTCGACCTCTTCCATGGTGACGCGCGCCTGGTCCTTGGGCTCCAGAAGGGCAACCTGGAGCGAGACCGCCTCGGGCCGGTCAACGGCGACGACCTGGAAGTCGATCGAGCCGAGATTCTTGCTGTCCGCCTTCACCAGTTGCCGAAGCTCCGGGGCGTACCAGAATTCGAACTCTCGCTTGTCTTGCTCCAGCGCCGGCGGCCCGCCCGGGATGCTCTTGGACCAGTATCCGTAGTACTTTGGTCGGTCCTGGTAGCGGGCCTCTCTCTCGCCGGTCCCCTCGATCACGAAGGCGATCCGGAACGCCTTGAAGGTGCCGGCGGGCGTCTCGACGTCCTCGTAGGCCTCGACCTTCCAGGTTGCGGTGCCCTTGAATTCGCTCGGGCCGTAGCTGTAGGGAGATCGCCAGGTCGACTTGCTTTTCCCCCGCTTGCCGACTTCCAGCGGCCAGGCCAGCTTCGGCGGCGGATCGAACTCGAGCAACACGCGACCGTACCTCACGATCTTCGCCACCATCAGGTCTTTGGTGAGGTGGACCTCCCGGCTTTCGCCGGAAGAAAAGATGTAGAGGTCGTTGTCGATCCTGATGAGGTCAAAGGCGCCGTCATTCCGGACCCACTTCTCGCCGAGGGTGTAGGTCGGCCGCTCGGCCTTCGGTTTCTGGGCGCCGGCCGGCGACGCGGCGACCAAGACGACCGCGCATGCGACCAGGAGCATCAGGGCGTCGCGCACGGGTCTCATCGCTGCACCTTCACCAGCGGGAGGACGCCTTCGAGCTCTCCCTTCATCACCGGGTGCTGGCTGCCTCCCACCGCCCGCGACTTCTGCGTCACCTGCTGCTCCACATACTCGTACAGCTCCTGCAGCGACACGATCCCGTCCCGGTTCAGGTCGGCTGCTCCCTTCAGCCCCTGGACGAGGTAATACGTGAAGATCCCGTGCCCCAGCTCCGGCAGCTCGATGGACACTTCCGCCGGCCGCGACGCGGTGATGATGGCGCGGCCCTTGGAGCGCGTCAGCCGCTCCAGGAAGAGGTCGTCCACGTGCGAGGCCCGCGTCCTCTTCGACGTGAACGTCCGCCCCCCCGCCGCACCGCTGTAGCAGGCGTCCAGGAAGGCCACCACCCGCTCCGCCTCGATCCGGCCGAAGACCGTTTGGAGCTCGTCCATCTGAAAGGCCGTGGCGTACAGGTCGTCCGGGTCCGCATCGATAGGGACGAGGTACTTGGCGAGCCCGTCTCGCTCGATCCCCCGCGGGTCCACCTCGGGCGCCCCGTGCCCCGCGAAGAAGATCAGCACCGTGTCGTCCTTCTTCGCCGACCGCGCCAGGAACGTGCCCAGCGCCCACCGGATGTTCCTGAACGTCGGCTTCTTCTCGGTCTTGTCCGTGAGGAGGAGCACATGCTCCTTCTTGAAGCCCGCCGGCCCGGTCAGGACCTGATAGATCGCTTCGGCATCCGGCACCGTATAGCGCAGCCTGGGAATGTCGGGGCTCTCGTAGCGCCCCACTCCGATGATCACCGCCCAGCGGTCCCGCGTGACCGGCGGCGGCGCCGGAGGCGGTGGAGGTACCGCGACGGCGACCATGGGCTTGTCGTAGATGACCGTACGGACCTCCTGGAGGACGGTCCCGTCGGGCTCGGCGGCGCTCACGGCGACGGCATTGGCGCCCTCCCGCAGCGTCACCGGCACGGTCACGAGCACGGACTTCAGGGGTGCGCGCTCGCTCTGCTGGTGGACCTCCTTCCCGTTCAGCGTCACGCTGACCCTGGCCACCCCTTTGCTCGAGGTGACCACGGCGGCCACCACGCTGGCCTCTTCGCCCACGCGCGACCGGTCCTCGGGGTAGCGGAAGGCCACCGTCAGGGGGACGAGCCTGTCGTAGTGGACGGTGCGGACCTCCTGGTGGACCGCGCCCCGCGCGTCGGTGGCGGTCACGACGAGCGTGTTCACCCCCTCCTGGAGCTTGAGCGGAAGATTCACCGCCACGGCCGGCTGGGGCGTGGCCTCGATCTGGCGGGCGACCTCCACGCCGTTGAGGGTGACGACCACCCGGCTGACCCCGTGACCGCCCGACGCCAGCCCCGCCAGGGCGAGGCTGTCCCGCTCCACACGGGCCTGATCCCGGGGAGAAGAAAGCGTCACCTGGAGCGGCGGCAGGGACGCGACGGTCGGTGGCGTGGGCGCCGGCGCCGCCGGGGCCGTGGCTGCTGGCTTGTCGAAGAAGAGGGTCCGCGCCTCCTGGCGCGTGGTTCCCTCCGGATCGGAGGCGGTGACGAGGAGAACGTTTCT
>Ga0209521_10001446_pt1 | contig 19429 bp, 17 predicted proteins | sample Rifsed19ft4_FD_184016 | JGI IMG/M metagenome (GOLD analysis project Ga0209521, IMG submission 184016) | Soil microbial communities from Rifle, Colorado, USA - sediment 19ft 4 (version 2) | ecosystem: Environmental > Terrestrial > Deep subsurface > Rock core/Sediment | place: Rifle, Colorado...
GGACGATAGCCTCTTCATGCACGCCCGCTGGCTCGCCGCCGGCAACGATTCGGAGCTGGCGGTCTATCCGGGCGGCCTGCACATGGTGCACACCTACGCCAACGCTCTCGGCCGCCGCGCAAGCGAGCGCCAGCACGCCTTCGTCCGGGCGGCCATCGCCGCGGCCTAAGCTTCGCAGCTTGTTCGATGTAAACTGAGGCCCTATGGAGCAGCACGTCCACTACGCGACGGCCCGCGATGGCGTCGGCATCGCCTACTGGGCCATGGGCGAGGGCCCGACGCTGGTGATCCCGCCCATCCTGCCCACCAGCCACATCGAGCTGGAGTGGCAAATCCCCAGCCGGCGCGCCACCTACGAAGGCCTGGCGCCCGGCGCCCGCGTCGTCCGCTACGACTGCCGCGGCATGGGCATGTCTCAGCGCGACGCCATCGACTTCAGCCTCGAAGCAGCGATCGCCGACCTCGAGGCCGTCCTCGACCGCCTTGACGTCGAGCGCTTCGCTCTCCTGCGCCTGCCCAGCTCCGGCGACCTCCCCTTCGCCTACGCGGCGCGTCATCCGGAGCGCGTCAGCCACCTCATCATCTGGGAAGGCCACATGATCTCGGACGACCTCGACCCGGCGCGCGCCCGCCAGATCCGCGCCATCGAGCCCGTCATGGACGTCGACTGGGACCTCTACGTCCGCGTCCGCTCCCGGATCATCGGCGGCTGGGATAGCTCCAACGCCCCCATCGTCGAGGAGATCTTCCGCGCCACCCACACGCCCGCGTCCGCCAAGGCGATGAACGTCGCCCTCCTCGCCTCCGACCCTACACCCTACCTCGCCGACATCAAGGCTCGCACCCTCGTCCTCTACCGCACCGGCGCGCGGCCGCGGGAGGACAACGCCCGCCGCTTCGCCTCCAGCATCGCCGACTCTCACCTCATCGCCGTGCGCGACCCGTCCATCGGACCCTACCCCAACGAGCGGGCCGTGGCCGACATCCTCGAGTTCCTCCACCCTGAGGGCCTCAGCGTCCTCGCCGAGCGGCGCCAGGAACCCGTTGGCGAGGGCGTGCGCGTCATCCTCTTCACCGACGTCGAGAGGCACACGGCGATGATGCAGCGCCTGGGCGACGAGCGCGGTCGCGCTGTCCTGCGCGAGCACGAGGCGATCACGCGCGAGGCCCTCGCCTCCTACGGCGGCGCCGAGGTGAAGACCATGGGCGACAGCTTCATGGCCAGCTTCTCCTCCGCCAGCCGCGCCCTGGACTGCGCCATCGCCATCCAGCGGGCCTTCGCCGCCCGCAACGAGTCGACGGACGAGCCCCTGCGCGTGCGCGTCGGCCTCAGCGCCGGCGAGCCCATCGCCGAGGACGACGACCTCTTCGGCGCCTCCGTCATCCAGGCGGCGCGGATCGCCGACCAGGCGAGAGGCGGTGAGGTCGTCCTCGCCAACGTCGTGCGGGAGCTGGCGGCGGGCAAGGGCTTCCTCTTCGCCGACCGGGGCGAGATCATCCTGCGCGGCTTCGATGACCCGGTGCGCCTCTACGAGCTGAAGTGGGAGCAGACGGCGTGAGCGAGGCGCGGCAGGCAGCCGCCTCTCGTGCCCTCGACGCTCGCGTCCGGCCGGCGAAGCCGGCAGATGTCCCGGCCATCGAGGCGCTGCTCGAGGCGGCGCACCTACCCGCGCGTCAGGTCGCCGAGTTCATCGACAGCTTCCTCGTCGCAGAGCAGGGCGGGCGCATCGTCGCCGCCGGCGGCATCGAGGTTTACGAGGACACCGCCGTCCTGCGCAGCGTCGCCGTCGATGAGACGTTGCGCGGCAAAGGCCTCGGCCGCGAGGTCGCGGCGCAGCTCATGGAGAACGCCCGCGCCGCCGCCGCCGCCGACCTCTACCTCTTCACCGTCGACTCCTGGCCCTTCTGGCAGAAGCTCGGCTTCGTCGAGATACCGATGCCGGACTGGCGGGCACCGGCGCAGCGCTGCTGGCAGTGGCGCTTCGTCACCGCCAACGAGGAGCGCTTCCGCGCGATGGGCATCCATTCCATGTGGCGGAAGGCGTAGCGCTTCTTCTGTCATTCTGAGCCGCAGGCGAAGAATCAGAGCGCAGCGAGCCTGGCTCACCTCCCGCTCTTGTCGTTGCGAGGTCGCCTCGGCGACCGAAGCGATCCTGGGCGCCGCGCCGACCGCCACGCTTCCCTTCTACGCCTCGTTATGGGATGTTAGCGAGGCTGATTGAGGAGGGGGACATGGCTGATAACGCGACGCAGATCGCCAGCGACATCGCGGCCCGCCTGCAGCAGGCGTGGAATGCCGGCGATGGAAACGCGATAGGACAGCTCTTCACGGCGGATGGCAGCCTCGTGCACGGCAACGCGATGCATGACCGCGGCGGCGCCGCCGTCGCGCAGACGATGTCGCGCGCCTTTGCCGGCCCCCTGAAGGGCAGCACCATCTCCCTCGACGTCGTCGACGCGCGCGCGCTGCAGGACGACGTCGTGCTCGCCCACGCCACGCTTGCCGTCTCCGGCGGCGTTTCGCTCAACCTGCTCCAGACACTCGTCCTCGTCCGCGATGCCGGCGCCTGGCGGATCGCGGCGCTGCAGAGCACGCCCATCCCCCAGCAGGCATAGGCCCGGATGCGCCTCTCACGCCGCATCGAGAAGCTGCCGCCCTACCTCTTCACGGCGATCACCCGCGCCATCGCCGAGAAGCGCGCCCAGGGCGTCGACGTCGTCACCTTCGCCATCGGCGACCCCGACATTCCGACGCCGCGCCACATCCTCGACTCCCTCCACGCCGCCGCCGAGGACCCGGCGAACCACCGCTACCCGGAGTCGGACGGCCTGCCGGAGCTGCGCCGCGCCATCGCCGGCTGGTACGAGCGCCGCTTCGGCCTCGGCTTCGACCCCGACAAGGAGGTGCAGCCGCTGCTCGGCTCCAAGGAGGGGATCAGCAACGTCGCTCTCTGCCTCGTCGACCCGGGCGATGTCGTCCTCATCCCCAGCCCCGGCTACCCGCCCTACACCACCGGCACGATCTTCGCCGGCGGCGAGCCCTACTACCTGCCCCTGACAGAGGAGAACGATTTCTTGCCTGACCTCTCTGCCGTCCCAGACGACGTTGCGAGGCGGGCGCGAGTGCTCTGGCTCAACTACCCCAACAACCCCACGGCCGCCGTCGCGCCGCTCGAGTTCTTCGAGGAGGCGGTGCGCTTCGCCAAGCGCTACGACATCGCCGTCTGCCACGACGGCCCCTACAGCGAGGTCGCCTACGACGGCTACAAGCCCGTGAGCTTCCTCCAGGCCGACGGCGCCCGCGAGGTCGGCATCGAGTTCCACTCCCTCTCGAAGACGTTCAACATGACCGGCTGGCGCATCGGCTGGGCGATCGGCAACCCGACGCTCATCGACGCCCTCTTCCGCGTCAAGGACAACGTCGACTCCGGCATCGCTCAGGCGATCCAGCGCATGGCGATCACAGCCCTGGAGGGGCCGCAGGACTGCATCGAGGAGCACAACGCCGTCTACCAGCGCCGCCGCGACATCCTGGTCGAGGCGCTGCGCGCCTGCGGCCTGCGCGTCCAGCCGCCGAAGGCCAGCCTCTACGTCTGGGCGCGCGTGCCGCAGGGCTTCAGCTCGGCGGATTTCGCCGCCCGCCTTATCGACGACATCGGCGTCGTCGTCACGCCCGGCTCCGGCTACGGCGTCTACGGCGAGGGCTACGTCCGCCTCTCGCTGACGACGCCGGACGACCGCGTCGAGGAGGGTGCCCGCCGCCTCATCGAGTGGAGTCGCGGCAGGAAGTAGGTAGTGGGTCATTCCCCCCGTTCGTCCTGAGCCCGTCGAAGGACGATCTGCTCGGCAACCTAGCGTGGTTCGACAGGCTCACCACGAACGAATGGGGATGCTGCTGTCGAGGACGAGCCACGGTCTGGAAGCAAAGAAACGAATCCCTTGACGACTGAAGCGCCTGAGCTCCCTTTCGCTGGCCGCCTCGCACGCCGACTCCCCTTCTTCTACGGCTGGGTCATCGTCTCCATCTCGTTCCTCTCCGTCTTCCTCATGGGCGCCACCACCTACTGGGGGCTGCAGATATTCATCGCGCCGATGAACGAGGACACCGGCTGGTCGCACACCAGCATCGTCGCCGGCCTGTTCGTCCGCTTCATCGCCGGCGCCGTGGTCGGCTTCTTGCTCGGCCATCTCGCCGACCGGCGCAACGGCGCCCGCACCCTGCTCCTGGTCGGCACGCTGATCGACGCCGCCGCCATGGCAGCGCTCTACTGGGTGGACAGCCCGGCCCAGTTCATCCTCCTCTACGGCGTCGTCGGCGGCGCCGGCAACGCGGGGCTCCGGCTGTTCCAGGCGACGCTCATACCGAAGTGGTTCCTCTTCCGGCGCGGCGCCGCCTTCGGCCTTTCGACGATGGGCGGCGGCGTCTCGGCGATGATCATGGTGCCGGTCATTGCCTTCATGATCGAGGGGCTGGGCTGGCGCAGCTCCTGGCCGGCGCTGGCGGCGATCATGGTCGTCGTCGTGCTGCCCTGCGTGCCACTCGCGGTCCGCGCTCCGGAGGACATCGGCCTCCTGCCCGACAACGGCGCCCCACCGCCCAGCCGCCCGCGGGCGCCGGAAGCGCAGGCCGAGCGCAGCTACACGCTCGGCGAAGCGATGCGCACCTGGCGCCTCTGGCTGCTGCTCCTCGCCGTGACCAGCGGCTCCTACTCGCTCGGCACGAACACGTTCGTCCTCGTGCCGTACTTCCGCGAGGTGGGCTTCTCGACCGGCGTCGCCGCCAGCGCCATCTCCGTCTACGGATTCGCCTCCTTCAGCACGCGGTTAGTCTGGGGCTCCATCGCCGACCGCTTCGGCGTGCGACCCGCCCTCGTTGTCCAGGCGCTGCTCACGGCCTTCGCCGCCAGCTTCCTCCTTCAGATCGATGGCCGGGCGACTCTCTACGGCGTGGCTGCCTTCCAGGGCGCCGTCCTCAGCGGCTTCCCGGCCCTTCAGAGCCTTGTGTGGCCCGAGTTCTTCGGCCGGCGGCATATCGGCGCCATCGTCGGCCTCACGAGCCTCTTCGGCACATTCGCCTCCGCCAGCGGGCCCCTCATCGCCGGCCTGGTCTTCGACAGCACCGGCAGCTACGAGAGCTCGATCTGGGTGCTGGTCGTCACCTGGGCAGCCTGCGGCATCGTGATGCTCGCCTTGAGGCCGGCGCCCGCACGCGAGCACGTCGCAGAGGTGGCGTTACCGGACGGGTAGAATAGTCTTGTGCAGACGAAGAGCCGCAGACAGAACCAGACCGGTGGCTTCCACTCCACCGCGCCCGTCGTCGAGCGCGCCTACCTGGTCGCCGCCGAGCCGCGCCGCCGGCGCGACGGCCTCGACGCCGAGGCGTCGCTCGACGAGCTCGCCCTCCTTGCCCACACCGCCGGCGCCGAGGTGGTCGGCCGCGCCGTCCAGCGCCTGGAAACCCCGCATCCCGCCACCTACATCGGCAAGGGAAAGCTAGAGGAGATCGTCGCCGAGCGCGAGGCCGCCGGCTACACGCTCGTCGTCTTCGACGACGAGCTGAGCCCGTCGCAGCAGCGCAACCTGGAGAAGGCGCTGGGCGTCAAGGTGCTGGACCGCACGGCGCTGATCATCGACATCTTCGCCCGCCGCGCCCAGACGCGCGAGGCGCGGCTGCAGGTCGACCTGGCGCAGTCGCAATACCTGTTGCCGCGGCTCGCCGGCCAGTGGAGCCACCTGGAGCGGCTGGAGGGCCGCATCGGCACGCGCGGCCCCGGCGAGACGCAGCTGGAGACGGACCGCCGCCTCGTGCGCAACCGGATCACGCGCCTGCGGCGCGAAATCGACGCTGTGCGCCAGCAGCGCGCCCTGCACCGCCGCCGGCGCGCCCGCCAGGGCATGCAGGTCGTCGCCCTCGTCGGCTACACGAACGCCGGCAAGAGCACGCTGATGCGCGCCCTCTCCGGCGCCGACGTCTTCACCGAGGACCTTCTCTTCGCGACGCTCGACCCGGTGACGCGGCGCGTCCGCCTGCCCTCCGGCTCCGAGGTGCTCCTCAGCGACACCGTCGGTTTCATCCAGAAGCTGCCGACGCAGCTCATCGCCGCCTTTCGCGCCACGCTGGAGGAGCTGGCGGACGCCGACGTCCTCGTCCACGTTGTCGACATAACGCACCCAAACGCCGAGGAGCAGTTCGAGACCGTGGAGCGGACGCTGAGCGACCTCGGCCTGGCCGCCAAGGCGCGCGTCGTCGCCTTCAACAAGGTCGACCTCCTGGTCGGCGCCGACGGCCAGGAGGTCGTGTTAGAGGACATCGAGCGCAGCTTTCCAGCGCAAGAGCCGGGAACCCCGTTCGTCCTGAGCCTGCCTGCCCTGAGCCCTGTCGAAGGGTCGAAGGACGCTCCGCCTGACCACAGAGCGTGGTTCGACAAGCTCACCACGAACGTATCTGGGGCCCAGGCTGTCCTCATCTCCGCTGTCAAGCGCTGGAACCTCGATGGCCTCCTCGAGGCCGTCGAGCGGGAGCTGGAGGGCGCCCGCTCCTGGGCTACTGCCTAACTCGGTAGCCGTGCTAGACTTCGCTGGCAGCAGATGAACAGCTTCACCGCCACCGGGCCGCTGGTCATTCAGCGCCTCATCGCCAACTGGCGCCTTCTCCTCGTCCTCGCCTTCGGCATCCTCGTTGCCGCGACGCTGCTCGCCGTTTCGCCCGTCTACACGCGCGTCATGAACGACCTCGGCCTGCAGAGCTCGCTGGGGGCGGAGATCGGCAGCGCCAGCCGTAACGGCCTCACGCTCACCGGCCTGCCTCTGGGCGACCCGGCGAACGCCGAGAAGGAACGCACGGTCGTCAAGATCCTCGCCGACGAGCTGGGCTGGCTCACGGGATCGGAGGTGCGCTACGGCGCCCTGCCGAACCGCGACCTTGTCCGCGGCGACCTGCCGCCGAACCCCCAGGTCTGGATCCGCACGCACGGCATCTCCGGCCTGGAGGAGCACGTTCGCCTCGTCGACGGCCGTTTCGCGCAGCCGACGAGCGACCCCTCTGCGATCGAGGCGGTGATGCCCATCGAGTCCGCCGGGTTCCTCAAGCTGGAGCTGGGCGAGAAGGTCGGCGTGACCTATAGCTACGATAACTGCAACCGGCCGCCGCCCACGGCCGACCCAGCTGAGCAGGCGGCGCGCGCCCGCTTCGGCTGCCAGCCGAGCGTCTTCGTTCAGCGGCGGGCGATGGTCACCATCGTCGGCTTCGTCCAGCAGCTGGATCCGCTGGAGCCCTACTGGGGCGGGGCCAGCACCTCCTTCGCGACGCCGATACCGTCATCGGAGGAGCCGCCCATCGTCACCGTCATCCTGCCGGAGCAGTCCTTCTTCCAGGCCCTGCCGCAGCTCCTCGCCGGCATGCCCTCCGAGTTCCGCTTCACGGCCTTCGCCGACATCACGCGGCTCAACTCGGCCAACATTAGCCGCGCCCTGGAGACGCTCGAGGGCCTGGAGGACAAACTCGAGAAGGCGGGCGCGATCGCCGACCTGGCGATGGCCCGGCCGCTCGCCCGGTTCGAGAACCGCGCCGCCTTCAACCAGGTGCCGCTGCTCCTCATGCTCCTGCAGGTCGTCGGCATCGCAATCTACTACGTCTTCCTCGTCTCGACGCTGGTGGCGGAACGCCGCGCCGAGGAGGTGGCGATGCTGCGCAGCCGCGGCGCCACCGTCGGCCAGGTAGTGGCCCTCTCCGCAGCCGAGGCGGCCTGTCTTGCCCTCGCGGCGGCGCTGGCGGCGCCGTTCATCGCCAGCGGCTCTGTCTCCCTGCTGGGCAAGACCTCCACCTTCGAGTCGGTCTCCGGCGGCGACTTCCTGCCATTCACGACCGTGCCCGCGTCCTTCCTCTTCGCCCTGGCCGGCGCCGGCATCGCCTGCGTGGCGGTCATCCTGCCGGCCTTCTTCGCCGCGAGGCGGGGCATGGCCGTCTTCCTGCACACGGCCGCCCGGCCGGGCAAGCCATTCATCCAGCGCTACTACCTGGACCTCATCGTCACGGGCGCGGCCGCCCTGGCGCTCTGGCAGCTCAACCAGCGCGGCAGCGTCTACGACCCTCGCACCGTCGGCGGCTGGTCCGCCGATCCCTTCCTGCTCCTCTCGCCCTTCCTGCTCATCACCGCCGTGGGCTCCCTCATGTTCCGCTTCCTGCCGGCCATCCTTCGCCTCATCTCGCGCCTCGTCACCGCGACGACCGGCCCCGGCATCACCCTCGGCCTCTGGCAGCTGACGCGCAGCCCCGCCCGCTACACCCAGCTCGCCCTGCTCGTCGTCATGGCGGCCGCCGTCGGCACCTTCGCCGCCACCTACGGCGAGACGACCGACCGTAGCCAGCGGGAGCGGGCGCTCTTCTCGGTCGGCACCGACCTGCGCGTCACCGGCCTCGCCGAGCTCAAGAACGTGGACATCGACCAGATCACCAGCAAGCTCGAGGAGGTGGAGGGCGTCGAGCAGACGGCGACGGCATACCGCGGCCAGCTGCCCCTGGGCCCGCTCCCTAGCGTGGGGCGCCAAGTCCCCATTCTCGCCGTCGACCCGGAGACAGCGCCTGAGCTCGCCTGGTTCCGCGACGACTTCGCTGACGAGGACCTCCGCACGCTGCTGAACCGCATCAAGGGCTCACCAGCGGGCGGTCAGGGCCTGGTCCTGCCGGGTCAGCCGCAGGCCGTCAGCGTCTGGGTCAGCATCGACGCGCCTCGTTTCGACACGACCCTCTGGCTGCGCACCAGGGACGCCGCCGGCGTCTACCGCTTGCACGAGTTCCCAGGCACCGACCCTGCCTCGGGCGTCACGCTGGACTTCACGGGCTATCATCGCCTCGTCACCACCATCCCCCGGCCCAACGACGCGGGCATCGCGTACCCGATCTCGGTCATCGGCCTCATCATTACGCAGGGGAGCACCTCCGCCGACCCCATCTCCGGCATGTACGTCGACGACATCGCCGTCATCGACGCCGCCGACCAGGAGACGGTCGTCGAGGACTTCGAGGCGGCGCAGACGCGCTGGACGGCGATACCGACGCCGACGCGCTTCCAGGACGGTTTCCAGCGCGTTGGCCAGGGGGCGCACGGCGGCAGCGGCGCCGGCTTCTTCAGCTTCCGCGTCGCCATCGGCCGCCCCGTGCGCGGCATCTACGTTACCGACCCCAACGTGCCGCTGCCCGCCATCGCCAGCAAGAGGTTCCTCCAGTCGACCGAGCTGCGCGTCGGCGGTCAGGTCGATCTCGTCATGGGCAAAGTGATTCTGCCTGTCACCATTCAGGGCGAGGTCGATCTCTTCTCGACCATGGGGGACACAAAGGACGGCTTCATCATCCTCAACCAGGAGCACCTCTTCTTCTGGGCCGAGGCGACATCCGAGGCATCGCCTCGGACGCCCAACGAGATCTGGCTCAACCTGACGAAGGACGAGGAGGGCCGCGCTCAGGCCCGCGCCGCCTTGTACGAGAAATACGGAGTCACGTCCGGCTCGCTCGTCGATGTGGAGGAAGTGCTCAAGAAGATCCAGACGGACCCGGTGGTGCGGGCCGGCGGCAGCGGCGTGCTGCTTCTCGCCCTCATCGCCGCTTTCTCCATCCTCGGGCTCGGTTTCGCGCTGACTCTGTATCTGGGCGGCCAGGCCCGCACGGTGGAGGTCTCCGTGATGCGCGCCGTCGGCCTCTCGCCCCGTCAGGTCTTCACGATGATCAGCCTCGAGTATCTGCTCGTCGCCGCCGTGGGGCTCGTCGTCGGCACCATCGCCGGCCTGCGTATCTCCGACACCATGCTTTCCTTCCTCAACGTGACGGAGTCAGGCAGCCGCGTCATACCGCCCTTCTCGCTTGTCACGCGCTGGGACACGGTCGCCATCGCCTTCGCGGCGACGGGCCTCGCCTTCCTGGCGGGCGTGATCGCGCTGGCGTTCTACTTCCTGAAGATGCCGGTGAGCCGCGTTCTCCGTCTCACGCGCTAGGGCGAGAGCACGAGGACGCCCGCGGCGGCGTCCGAGCCCGGCTGCGACCGGAGCATGACGGAAGCGCCCGCCTGAAGGAGGTCTCGATCGCCCGGCTCCAGCCGGCGCAGCGGCGCTTGAGGTGTTATGCGTATCGTCGTCCGCTCACCCCAGGGCGTCTCGATGGTGACCGCGCTGGCCGCGATCTCCACGACGCGGCCGGAGACGGCGACGCGTCCATCGTCAGCTTCCGTCTCTTTCAGGCCCGCGAAGCCGCCGAGGCTGCGACCCGCCGGAGACGCCGGCGCCTCGTAAGCGGGCGCGCTGGCGTCGAAGGCAAAGACGATGGTGTCAGAGGGACGCAGGCTGCGGCCGGCGAAGAAGCCGACAACCCCGAAGGCCACCGCGGCCACGAGCCACAGCCCGAGCTTCAGGTTTCGCGCCGTCACTCTCACCTCAGCGGCTCCCCAGCTGCGACTGCGGTATCACAACGACCGCGGTCAGCGTCAGGATCGTCTGGGCGTGCGGGAGAGCGACGCCGTTCAGCCAGTCCCCGACCTTCAGGCCGGCCAGGTCACCCGGCTGGATCTGCTCGATGACCGTGTCTGGCTGAAGCCGGAAGCTGCGTTCGTTGCCGCCGACGGAGATCGTCAGCGTGTCGCCGCTCTGCCGGAGGACCAGGCCCCAGACCATCTCTTGCGCCGCGGCCGTCGGCGACGGCTCGACGAAGGCCGGGCCCGTGTCGTTGTCCGTGCTGGCCGTCGCGTAGCCAGCAACGAGGGCGCTCAGCGCCACGGCAACAAGGGTCACCACGGGCACGACGGCGTGCTGAAGGAATCGACGGATCACCGCAGAATCAGAGCGCCGCCCTCAATCGCCGAGGGCAGTGGTGTAGCCGAGGCCGATGACCTCTTCCACGTACTGGGAGCGCCACTCCGGCTCCGGCACGCGCAGGTTGTGCTCGCGGAACCAGCGATGGTACGTCAGATACTCCTCTTCTAGTCGCGCTCGCCAGGACGTCTCCTCCTCGAAGACGTCCGGCGCCAGATCCTCCAGGCGCGTGCCCGTGTCCTCCGGCGCGATATCGAGGTCTTCCTGCCAGTAGTCGGCCAGGTAGTCCAGGCACTCCTCCAGATCCTTGCGGCAGTCCTCCATCAGGAGACTCATCATCTCCTCCTGATCGACCGGGTGTGCCCGCAGACGGAGCTCCTTAGCGCAGCTCTCGCAGAGGAAGACCAGCTTCCGCGAATCGCAGTCCTCCTTGTGAGTGCAGTTCTGACAGCGCGGCGCGTACTCCGCCGCCCAGGGCGCGCGCGAGTAGCCCGCTACGACCTGCGGCGTCAAGACGCCGCAGCGAGGGCAGCTCACCTGATCGGCGAATATGTCCTCGATGGCCTTGACCCAGTCTATCTGCATAACTCCGTTCCTCGCGGGAGTGGGACTCTCCCCAATGATAGCCCGCGCCCCCGTGCTGTCAAATCGCCGGCGTCAGCGCAGCGGGGCGCGAACTGGCCCATCTCCGTTTGATCTAGCCTCGATCTGGCCGCGCCGTCTCTTGTCAAGAGCCGACCTGCAGTTCGTAAGGGCTATCTAAAGCGGCAGATCGTCATGCCATTCGGCACGAAACCTGATCTTAATTTCGATTGGCCTGGGCCAGTGGGTTGACAGATGGTCAGAAACGGTGCGAATATTGGCCCAGATTACTGCAGCATTACATCTGCAGCGATCTACCTGTGCCGTAAGGATGCGGCGGGTCAGAGCTCAAGGAGGAGCAAATGGCCGAAATGGGATGGGGCAACTAAGAGCCCCGAACTAGAAAGGCCTCTCGCGCGAGAGGCCTTTCGATTTTCGAACTACGCCGCGCTGGGCAGGCTCGTGAGCCGCAGCAGCTCTTCGTGTTCCTTTACCCACGTGTCGTAGATGTCGAGGAAGGCCTCCACCACCGTCGGGTCGAACTGGCTGCCCCGGTAGCGCAGGATCTCGTCCAGCGCCTCCTGCGTCGATAGCGCCTTACGGTAAGGCCGGTCCGACGTCATCGAGTCGAACGTGTCCACGACCATGAAGATGCGCGCCCCGAGGGGGATCTCCTCTTCGCGCAGGCCTCGCGGATAGCCCTGGCCGTCCCAGCGCTCGTGGTGGGCCAGGATCAGCTCGGCGGCGCCCTGGAGGAACTTCACCTGGCGCAGCATGTTGTAGCCGATCTCCGGGTGCAGTCGCATCTTCGACCACTCCTCCGGCGTCAGCTTGGCCGGCTTGCGGAGGATCGCGTCCGTCACGCCGATCTTGCCCACGTCGTGCAGGAGGGAGCCGCGCTGCATGTCCGCCCACACCTGCGTCCCATCCCTGACGCCCATCGCCTGCGCGATCTCCATCATGTAATGGGAGACGCGGATGGAGTGGCCCTTCGTCTCCTGGTCGCGGGCGTCCAGGGCGTTGACCAGGGCCTCCAGCGTGTCGTCGTAGCTCTCGCGCAGATCCGTGCTGACGCGCAGCACCTCGATGTTCGCCCGCTGCAGCGCCTCGTTCTGTCGCTGCAGCTTCTCTACGTTCTCCTTCGTCTTGTCGACGTACTGCTTCATCGCCAGGCGCATCATGAAGGCAGGTGTCAAGAACGCGAGAATGCCGACGACTCCCAAAGTCATGTGGGCCAACGCCAACGCTAGCCCGATGAACCCGAAGGCGATGTAATGGGGAGCGATCCAGCGGTGCTTCGCCCAAACCACCCTCACCGGCTGTCCAGTGAAGAAGCTGCCGGCCGTGCTGAGCAACACGGCGTTGGTTGCGAAGCTGATAATGGCCGCGAGAAAGACCGCGGGAATCATTTCCCACGTGAGCGCCTGCGGGTTCACGTCCGAAAGGAGAGAGTATACGCCAGCCCCAGCGCTGTAGACGATGATGAACATCGCGCTGTTGGTGACCACCCTGTAGTCCAGCCGTCTTCGGCCCGCCGCCCCCGCTATCGCCTCAATCGGCGCTGCTATTGCCACGCCGGGCAGCCCGAAGAGGATCATGATCGCCGTGATCAGGACGAATCCGACGGAGATGTAGCTATCTCCATATACCTGAATGGGCATCATTTCCGCGACCACGTTGAGGGCGATGAGGAGCAGAAGCACCTCTATCGGGCCGTCAAGGTGGGGCACGTTGAGGATCAAGAGGAGAGAGGCAACGAGTATCTCCGCGCCGAAGAAGGCGTAGAGAGTCCAGCGGCGGGCGCGCCCCGGCGCTGCGCCAGCGTCTTGCTCGGGCGCGTGCTGACTCCTGACGGGCGTGTTGCGACGCTGCATTCTTGAGGCCATTCCTTGCCTTCGCAGATTGAGGTCTCCCTTTAGTATCGACATATGTCTCTCACGCCTGAACGCCGGCTAGGCCGCGGCCTCCAGCTCGTGCTTCAGGCGCTTGTGCAGGCTGCTGAGGATGCGCTTGTGCAGCTGGCACACGCGCGACTCCGAAAGGTTCATCAGCCGGCCGATCTCATGGAACGGCAGCGAGCGCCCGTAGCGCAGCTGGACGATCTTCTGGTCGCGAGCCGATAGCGAGCTCAGCGCGGTGCCCAGGAGCTGCATCGCCGCCTTGCGGTCGGTCCAGGCCGCCGGGTCCGCCAGCTCGTCCGTATCCGGCGCCTCCCACGGCGTCGAGCCGCCTTCAGGCGTCGTTTCTCCCATCATCCGCTCTAGCGAGACGACGCGCGAACCGCTGTGACCGACGATGGTCCGCACCTGATCGATGGGCATCTTCAGCTTCAGGGCCAGCTCCTTCAGCGTCGGCCAGCGGCCGAGCATCGTCGCCAGCTCCAGGTTGGCCCGCTCCACCTCGCGAGCGCTCTTGCGCAGCGAGCGGGGCAGGATGTCCATGCGCCGGATGGCATCGAGGATCGAGCCGCGGATGCGGCGGATGGCGAAGCTGGCGAACGTCGTGCCCCGCTCCGGGTCGTAGTTGTCCACCGCCTGGATCAGCCCCTCGATGCCGTACGCCAGCGCGTCCTCGCGGTCGATGGGGCTGGAGCCCGACTCGTCCGACATCTTGCCAACGACGAAGGCCACGAGAGGTAGGTTTTGGACGATCATCTGCTCGCGCGTGCCGTTCACTTTCTCCCCGCCCTTCGGCAGCGCGAGGAGCAGGCGCGAGCATCAGGGGCGGCAGGCTTGCCTGCCGGACGGGCAGGCACGAGTCCTTCAGTTCCCTGGCCCCAAAGCCAGCACGCCAGGCCCATCTCGGGGGGCCTGACTACCTGTCTCGCGTCCCTGCCGTTGTCGATCGGCCGTCATGGCCGTCTTAGCTTCCTAACGATGCAGCTGCCGAAAACGTTACAACCTGCATCAGGGCCAGTCGGCCCATTTCGCGGGCGCAACGCCCTCCCGATCGTCTTCGGGCGCAGCGCCGGATGCCGTCGCGCGCCTAGCTCCATCACGCGAACGTGCGGCGCCGATTCGCCGCGCCGCGTAAAATCGTGGCGATGAGCACGGGGTCGAAGGGCCGCTACTCCCGCCTGATCTTCATCATGATCGACGGCGCCACCTACGACGTCCTCAGCGAGCTCATCGCCGCCGGCGACCTGCCCGCGCTCGCTGCCCTCGCCGAGGCCGGCGGCGGCGTCAAGAAGGCCGTTACCTGCTTCCCCTCGACCACGGGCCCCGCCTACATCCCTTACTTCATGGGCCTCTTTCCCGGCACGGCCAACGTCCCCGGCTATCGCTGGCTCTCCCGCGCCAACTACGAGTCGTCCCGCTGGAGCCGTCCCGGCCTCGCCAGCTACAGCGGCCGCGAGGCGATGAGCTTCGACGCCGACCTGCCGGACCGCCCCACCTGGTTCGACTACTTCGGCTCCTCGCGCAACATCCTCAACCTTCTCACCAAGGGCAGCGACCCCAGGGACAACCTCACGCGCCGAATCAAGCCCCTCGTCTACGCAATCGGGCACTACCTGCACGCCTGGCGCCTGGCCGACGCCGTCGCCGCCCGCGCCCTCGTCCGCGCCGCCAAAGAGGCGCCCGAGTTCATCGCCTGCGCCTTCAACGGCGTCGACGGCCACTCCCACGAGCGCGACCCGCGCGCGCCCAAGGTCATCCACTCCTACCGCACAATCGACCGCGCCGTAGCCGAGGCGCGGGCCGTCCTGCGGCAGAGCGGCAAGGACGAGGACACGCTCTGGGTCGTCGGCAGCGACCACGGCCACTCCGCCACCCACACCCACATCGACGTCGCCCGGAAGCTGGACGGGCTGGGCTTCCCCTGCCTCTACTACCCCCGCCTCTGGCGCCGCGACGCCCACTGCGCCGAGATGGTCTCCGGCAACGGCATGACCCAGATCTACTTCCGCAACGGCGACGGCTGGCGCGGCCGCACCCCGTGGGAGGAGATCGAGGCGCGGCAGGTGCCGCAGGCCCTGCTCGCTGTCGAAGGCGTCGACCTTGTCGCCGGCCAGATGGCGGACGGTGGTGTCCGCCTGCGCACCGCCGCCGGCGAAGGCACCGTCCGCTGGCGCGACGGCCTCTGCTCCTACGACTTCCGCGGCGAAGACCCCCTCGGCTGCGGCGCCTTCAGCGGCTGCGACGCCGAGGCCGTCCTGCGCCTCACCTTCGACTCGTCCCGGCCGGACGCCTGCTTGCAGCTGCCCCAGCTCTTCCGCGCCGAGCGCTCAGGCGACCTCGTCGTCAGCGCCAAGCAGGGCTTCGACCTGCGCGCCCGCTGGGAAATCCCGGAGCATCACTCCACCCACGGCGCCCTCGTCCCGCCCCAGATGCACGTCCCCGTCATCTTCAGCCATCCCATCGCGGCGGATAACTTCCGCACCGCCGACGTCTTCCCGACCGTCCTACGCCTCATGGGCAAAGAGCCGACCGACGGCATCGACGGCATCGACGGCGTAGCGAGGGTGTAGGCGCAGGCGCGCAGCCCGCGGCGTGCTGTATACTCGCGCCTGCCTGCCGCCAGGCAGGCCTGCCCCCCGGCTCGGCAAGTCGCGCATTGAAAGGGAGTCGATGAAGCGAAGCACGGACCGCATCTTGACCACGCACGCCGGCAGCCTGCCCCGCCCCGACGACATCCCACCCCTGGTCAGCGCCCGCGCCGACGGCCAGCCCTATGACAAGCAGCTCCTCGCCCGGCGGCTGCGCGAGTCCGTCGCCGACGTCGTCCGCAAGCAGGTCGAGGTCGGCATGGACAGCGTCAACGACGGCGAGTTCGGCAAGACGAACTTCACCTACTACGTCCGCGAGCGCCTCGGCGGCTGCGAGTCGCGATCGATCGCGCCGGGCGAGCGCACAGTCGTCATGAATATATCCGCCCGCGACATGCAGGAGTTCTCCGAGTACTTTGCCGGGCGCGACTTCTTCGGCCGGGCCATGCAGGCCGGCGCCATTCCCGCCGGCGGCCTTGGCACCGAGAACCTGGCCTATTGCGTCGCGCCGCTGAAGTACGCCGGCCGCGAGGCCCTGCAGCTGGACATCGACAACTTCAAGGCCGCCCTGGCCGGCTCGGGCGCCGCGGAGGGCTTTCTGCCTGCCAACACGCCCGGCACAATCGAGCACTGGCTGCGCAACGACTACTACAAGAGCGACGAAGAGTTCCTCTTCGCCATCGCCGACGCCATGCACGTGGAGTACAAGGCGATCGTCGACGCCGGCCTGGTGCTGCAGATCGACGACCCGGACCTGCCGGACGGCTGGCAGATGTTCCCCGAGATGAGCGTCGCCGAGTACAAGAAGTACGCAATGCTCCGCGTCGAGGCCCTGAACCACGCCCTGCGCGACATCCCGGCGGAGGCGGTGCGCCTGCACGTCTGCTGGGGCAGCTTCCACGGCCCCCACAAGCACGACATCCCCCTGCGCGACATCATCGACATCATCTTCGCCGTGCGCGCCGCCAGCTACTCGATCGAGGCCTCCAACCCGCGCCACGAGCACGAGTGGGCCGTCTTCGAGGACGTCAAGCTGCCGGAGGGCAAGGTGCTCATCCCCGGTGTCGTCGGCCACTGCAGCGACTTCATCGAGCACCCGGAGCTCGTCGCCCAGCGCCTCGTCCGCTACGCCGACCTCGTCGGCCGTGAGAACGTCATCGCCGGCACCGACTGCGGAATGAGCCGCGTCGGCCACGCGTCCGTCTGCTGGGCCAAGCTGGCGGCGATGGCCGAAGGCGCCCGATTGGCGACGAGGGAGCTGTGGAAACGCGTCTAACGTTCAAGCGGGAGTGCAGAGGGCGCAGCGCCTCTGCTCGGGGAGTCTGAGGGGTAGTCCCCTCAGAGCTGTTTAGTAGAAAGGCGCAGCAGACGAGTCTCCCGACCCTGTCGGGGGACGAAGGATGCGCAGCCGCCTCGCAGGAACGCAGGAGGTCTTATGCCCACCTTCGACTACGTCCGCCTCTACACCGGCGCCGACGGCCTCTCCCACTTCGAGGACGTCGCCATCGACCTGCGCGACGTCGGCCGCGCCTCCGACCTCTCGGAGGTCCTCGCCGCCAGCGGCCTCGTCTTCCGCCACAACCGCCTGGACTATGACCTCGACTGGCATCCGGCGCCGCGACGCCAGTTCGTCGTCAATCTGAGCGGCGAGGTCGAGATCACGGCCAGCGACGGCGAGGCGCGCCGCTTCGGCCCCGGCTCCGTCATGCTCGCCGAGGACACGATGGGCAAAGGCCACAAGAGCCGCTCCGTCGGCGCCGAGGAGCGCCACTCCATCTTCATCCACCTGCCCACTTAGCGTAGGGGCCCTTCGGCAGGGCTCAGGACAGGCATAGGGCTGCCGCCCGCCATCCAAGCGCAAGCGGGGTACAGGGGCGCAGCCCCTGACGGGGTTGCTGAGGGGTGTCCCCTCAGTACCTCCGACGAAAGAAGCGTAGCAGATAAGGCCCTGCGCGTAGCGCGGGGCCGCAGGATGCGGAGCGGCTTACGGGCGACTGCGCCGGGAAAAGCGCATCGCTTGCTGCCTCTCGTCCTCGTCCAGCTCGACATCGTCTGGCAGCCGGCCGGTGGCGCGGAATCGCGCCCGGTAGCGCCCGTGCGTCACTTGGACGACAAGCCAGGACACAGTGGCGAGGCCGCCAAACGCGGCGGTGAGCAGCGCCGGGTAGGCGTAAGGCCCGCTGATGACGCCCGTCAGCACCAGCACTACGGTCACCAGTGCTATCGCGGCCAGCGTGCCCGCCGAGTAGACGCCGCCGCCCATCACGCCCATGGCTCCCATCCCGAGCCAGCTGTTCTGGTGGGCGAACAGGTCCTGCTGCGTCTGGGGGTCACCCGCGATTCGGTCGCGTTCTTTGTTCATCAGGAGGAGTATAGTCCTCTGACGGCTTGCCTTTCCTTGCCCCCGCCCTATAATGCACAGTCGAACATGCTTGCGAAAGTCTTCTCCGGCGCCCTCGTCGGCCTCGACGGCCAGCTCATCGAGGTGGAGGTCGACCTCCTCCCCGGCCTGCCGGCCGTCAACGTCGTCGGCCTGCCGGACACGATGGTCCAGGAGGCGCGCGAGCGCGTGCGCTCCGCCGTGCGCAACTCCGGCTGCTTCTTCCCGACCAAGCGCATCACCGTCAACCTCGCCCCGGCCGACATCCGCAAGGAAGGCCCCAGCTTCGACCTGCCCATCGCCGTCGGCGTCGTCCTCGCCTCGGAGCAGGTCGTCGCCGACACCTCCGGCGCCCTCTTTCTCGGCGAGCTGTCACTGGACGGCCGCCTGCGCTCGACGCACGGCATCCTGCCCATGGTGACCCTGGCGCGCGACCACGGTCTCGACGAGGTCTACGTCCCCGCGGCCGACGCCGCCGAGGCTGCCCTCGTCGAGGGCGTCACGATCTACGCCGTCGAGACCTTTAGCGGCCTCATTCGCCACCTGCGCGGCGAGGAACCGATAGCGCCGTACGTCCGCAGCGGCCCGCTTTTGGGCGAGGCGCCGACGCTCACTTCGCTGCGCTCAAGTGACGGCACGGACTTCGCCGAGGTGCGCGGCCAGGAGCACGTCAAACGCGCCCTGGAGGTCGCGGCCGCCGGCGGCCACAACCTGCTCATGATCGGCCCGGCTGGCGCCGGCAAGACGCTGCTCGCGCGCGCCCTGCCGTCCATCCTGCCGTCGATGACGCCGGAAGAGGCGCTGATGGTCACGCGCATCTACAGCGTCGCCGGCCTCCTGCCGCGCGATACGCCCCTCATCACGCGGCGCCCCTTCCGCGCGCCCCATCACACCATCTCGCAGGCAGGCCTGGTCGGCGGCGGCCGCCAGCCGCGCCCGGGCGAGATCAGCCTCTCGCACCGCGGCGTCCTCTTCCTGGACGAGCTGCCGGAGTTCGGCCAGCCGACGCTGGAGGTGCTGCGCCAGCCGCTGGAGGACCGCCAGGTGACGATCAGCCGCGCCCAGGGCTCCGTCACCTTCCCGGCGAACTTCATGCTCGTCGCCGCCATGAACCCCTGCCCGTGACGGTCGAAACTAAACCGGGCGGTCTGAACCGATATTCGATCACTGCTTTAGCCTCCTTC